>Ga0207703_10000035_pt1 | contig 183082 bp, 151 predicted proteins | sample KBSSwiS12_FD_184304 | JGI IMG/M metagenome (GOLD analysis project Ga0207703, IMG submission 184304) | Switchgrass rhizosphere microbial communities from Kellogg Biological Station, Michigan, USA - KBS Switchgrass S1-2 (SPAdes) (version 2) | ecosystem: Host-associated > Plants > Roots >... | reverse complement strand
CCCATCGCCCGGATGGCATGGGGATTGGGACCGATGAAGACGATGCCTTCCTTGGCCAGCCGTTCGGCGAAGCCGGCGTTCTCGGAAAGGAAGCCGAAGCCCGGGTGCACCGCTTCGGCCCCGGTCTCGCGGCAGGCCGCGACGATCTTGTCGGCGACCAGGTAGCTTTCGGCGGCGGGCGCCGGGCCGATGAAGACCGTCTCGTCGGCCATCTCGACCGCCATCGAGTCGGCGTCCGCCTCGGAATAGACGACGACGGTCTTAATGCCGAGCTTGCGGCAGGTCTTGATGATGCGGACCGCGATTTCCCCGCGGTTGGCGATCAGGATCTTGGAGAACATGGCTTAAGCCCGACGTCCTTGCCGTGAAATGAGTTGTGCGAAGCCCGCCTTGGCGAGCGGCGCCCATCCTCGTCGAGGACAGGCGCCGCCCGGCCGTCAGAGCGGGATGTTGTCGTGCTTCTTCCAAGGGTTGGTCAGCTGCTTGCCCTTGAGGTTCTTCAGCGCCCGGACGAGGCGACGGCGCGTGCCATGGGGCATGATCACGTCGTCGATATAGCCGCGCGAGGCGGCCACGAACGGGTTGGCGAACCGCTCCTTGTACTCGGCTTCACGCGCGGCGATCGCCTCGGGATCGCCGGTCTCGGCCCGGAAGATGATCTCCACCGCGCCCTTCGCGCCCATGACCGCGATTTCCGCGGTTGGCCAGGCGTAGTTTATGTCGCCGCGGATGTGCTTGGAGCTCATCACGTCATAGGCGCCGCCGTAGGCCTTGCGGGTGATCAAGGTGATCTTCGGCACGGTGGCTTCGGCGAAGGCGAACAACAGCTTGGCGCCGTGGCGGATCAGGGCGCCCTGCTCCTGGCGGGTGCCCGGCATGAAGCCCGGGACGTCGACGAAGGTGATGACCGGGATCTCGAAGGCGTCGCAGAAGCGCACGAACCGCGCCGCCTTGCGGCTGGCGTCGATGTCGAGCACGCCGGCCAGCACCTGCGGCTGGTTGGCGACGATGCCGACCGGCTGGCCGTCCATGCGGGCGAAGCCGCAGATGATGTTCTTGGCGAAGTCGGCGCCGATCTCGAAGAAGTCCGCCTCGTCGACGACCTTCAGGATCAGCTCCTTCATGTCGTAGGGCTTGTTCGGGTTCGCCGGCACCAGGGTGTCGAGCGACGCCTCGTCGCGGTTGGGATCGTCGTAGCTCTCGCGGAGCGGCGGCTTCTCGCGGTTCGACAGCGGCAGGAAGTCGATCAGCCGGCGAACCTGGGTCAGCGCCTCCACGTCGTTCTCGAAGGCGCCGTCGACGACCCCGGACTTGATCGCATGGACCCGGTAGCCGCCGAGGTCCTCGTGGGTGACATCCTCGTGGGTGACCGTCTTCACCACGTCGGGGCCGGTCACGTACATGTAGCTCGTGTCCTTCACCATGAAGATGAAGTCGGTGATCGCCGGCGAATAGACGTCGCCGCCGGCGCACGGGCCCATGATGACGCTGATCTGCGGAATGACGCCGGAGGCCAGGGTGTTCTCGAGGAAGATGTCGGCGTAGCCGGCCAGGCTCTCGACGCCTTCCTGGATCCGCGCGCCGCCGGCGTCGAACAGGCCGATGATCGGGGCGCCGACCTTCATGGCCTGGCGCTGCACCTTGAGGATCTTCTGGGCGTGGGCGTGCGACAGCGAACCGCCGAACACCGTGAAATCCTTCGAGAAGACGAACACCAGCCGGCCATTGATCCGGCCCCAGCCGGTGACGACGCCGTCGCCGGGGATCTTCTGCTCGCCGGTGTCGAAGTCGTTGGTCCGAGGTTCGACGAACATGTCGAACTCCTCGAACGAGCCTTCGTCGAGCAGCAGGTCGATCCGCTCGCGGGCCGTCAGCTTGCCCTTCTTGTGCTGGCTGGCGATCCTGCGCTCGCCGCCGCCCAGCCGGGCCTCGACCCGGCGCCGTTCCAGTTCCTCAAGGATGTGCTTCACGCCCGCTCCATCGATCTCTACCGGAGAGCGCATATTGGCCTCGCGGCTCAGCGGCAAGCTTTCGTTGCGCCAAATGGCGGAGATGCCGCTCCGGCGTAGTTTCAGATCCTGCATGTGATTGTGTTTCGAGGTCGGTTTGAGGCAGAAGCCGTCACATGATCCTCACCCTCTCCTGCCCCGATCAGCCCGGGATTGTCGCCCGTGTCGCCACCACCCTGTTCGAGCTGGGCGCCAATATCCTCGACGCCATGCAATATGACGACGAGGAGACCGGCCGGTTCTTCATGCGCGTCGTGTTCGATCTGGGCGCGAGCGATCCCGCCGCCCTGCGCGGGGCCATCGCCGCGGTGGCCGACCGCTACGCGATGGACTGGCGGCTGCGCGACCGCAAGGAGCGCCGGCGGGTGATGATCCTGGCCTCGCAGCAGGACCATTGCCTGGCCGACCTGATCTGGCGTTGGCGCCAGGGCGAGCTGCCGATGGACATCACCGCGGTGGTGTCCAACCATCCGGCCTCCACCTATCCGCACACCGACCTGAAGGGCATCGCCTTCCGGCATCTGCCGGTGACGGCGGAAACCAAGCCGCAGCAGGAGGCCGAGCTCTGGAGCCTGATCCAGGAGACCCGCACCGAGCTGGTGGTGCTCGCCCGCTACATGCAGGTGCTGTCGAACGACCTGACCGAGAAGCTGGCGGGCCGCTGCATCAACATCCACCACTCCTTCCTGCCGGGCTTCAAGGGCGCCCGCCCCTACCACCAGGCCCACGCCCGCGGTGTGAAGCTGATCGGCGCCACCGCCCACTTCGTCACCGCCGACCTCGACGAGGGCCCGATCATCGAACAGGACGTCGAGCGCATCAGCCATCGCGATGCGCCGAAAGACCTGGTCCGCAAGGGCCGCGACATCGAACGCCGGGTGCTGGCCCGCGCGGTCCGCGGCGTGCTGGAGGACCGGGTGCTGCTGAACGGCTCGAAGACGGTGGTCTTCACGGGGTAGGGACAAACATTCCGCTCATCCCGGCGACCGCCGGGACCCAAGCTGAATCGGCCGCCTGGCGCAGCAGGTTTGGATCGGCCATCCATCTGTCGGACACTCGGCTTGGATCCCGGCTGCCTGTTGGCCAACCGCCTCTCGGCCGACCCCAGGACCCGGGTGCTGGGGCTGGAGGACGCCAGGCGCTAACCTCGCCGAGAGAGCAGCTGATGGCGGCGTCCTGAGCGCGACGTCGCCTCATCCCGGACCCCGCCAGAATCGCCCTAGCCTCGCGCCGATGAAGCGGCTGGTCTTCGACCTCGACGGCACCCTGACCCACGACGATGCGTCGGTGGACTACGCCGAGCGTCGGCCGAATGTGGCGGTCGTGGAGAAGCTGCGCAGCTACCACGCCCAGGGCTTCGCGATCGTCATCTGTTCGGCGCGCAACATGCGCACCTTCGAGGGCCAGATCGGCAAGATCAACGCCAATACGATGCCGGTGATCCTCGAATGGCTGGCCCGCCATCAGGTCCCCTACGACGAGATCCACGTCGGCAAGCCGTGGTGCGGCGACGAGGGCTTCTACGTCGACGACAAGGCGGTGCGGCCGAGCGAATTCCTGGCGCTGGATCATGAGCAGATCCGGGCGCTGCTCGCCAAGGAAGCATGACCGTCCGGCTGATCATGTCGGGCGCCCTGGTCGGCCAGGAGCTGGCCGCCGAGTTCGGCCCTCTGCCGCCGGCCTTCCTGCCGGTGGGCGTGCAACGGCTCTACGAACTTCAACTGCAGACGCTCGAGGGCGCCGGCCCGGTGCATCTGGTGCTGCCCGAAGCCTTCGCGGTCCCAGAGGCCGACGCCGCCCGGCTGGCCGCGCTGAGCGTCGAGATCGTCCTCGCGCCCGAGGGCCTGAAGCTCGGCGAGGCGGTGGTCTATGCGCTGAACGCCATCGGCGCCGGCGATGTCCCGGTCCACCTGCTGCACGGCGATACGCTGATCAAGAGCCCGCCGCTCGACCTCCAGGACGTGATCGTCGCCGGACCCCGCTCGACGGAATACGCCTGGGCCGAGATCGAGCTGGCCGGCGACGGCCGCATCGCCTCGCTGGTCAACACCGCCGCCGGCGAGGACGGGCACGAGGGCTGGCCGATCGCCGCGGGCTATTTCGCCTTCGCGTCGGGGCTGGACCTGCTGCGGGCGCTGACCCGCCAGCGCGGCGACTTCATCGGCGGCGTGAATCACTATCTGGCTGGCCGGCCGGTCACCGCGGTGGCGGCCGACGACTGGCTCGACTTCGGCCACCTGACGACCTTCTTCCAGTCGCGCCTGGCGGTCACCACCGCGCGGGCCTTCAACACCGTGCGCATCGACGGCCTGACCGCGCGCAAGTCCAGCGACGACGCCGCCAAGATGCGCGCCGAGGCCCACTGGCTGCAGGCCGCCCCGCCCGGCGTGCAGATCTATTGCGCCCGCCTGCTGGGCTTCGGGCTGGAGCAGGGCCGCACCTTCTATGAGACCGAGTACGAGTTCCTGCCGGTGCTCTCCGAGCTGTTCGTCTACGGGGCCGTCGGCCGCAAGCCCTGGCTGCGGATCCTGCAGTCCTGCGAGGACTTCCTGCGGGCGCTGGCGGCGACCCGCGGCGACAGCTCCGGCGACCTGGCGCTGCGGACGCTGGCGGTCGACAAGACCCTCGCCCGGCTGGAGGCCTTCGCCCGCGACGGCGAGGTGCGGATCACCGAGCCGTTGAGCTATGCCGGCCGGCCCTGTCCGTCCCTGTTGCAGATCGCCGAGCGGCTGGTCCCGGCGATGGACCTGGGCAGCGGTCGGGCCGCCTGCGCCATGCACGGCGACCTCTGCTTCTCCAACATCCTCTACGACAGCCGCAACCGGCGCATCAAAGCCATCGACCCGCGCGGCGCCGTGGACCGCACGCCCAGCCTCTATGGCGACCTGCGCTACGACCTGGCCAAGCTCGGCCACTCGATCGTCGGCCGCTACGACCAGATCATCGCCGGGCGCAGCCGGGCGACCCGCGACGGCCGCGCCTTCGACCTGGCCTTCGATCCGGCCCCCTGCCAGCCATGGTTGGCCGAGGCGCTCGGCGACCTGGTGGTCGACGGCGTCGGCGGCCTTTCCGAGCCGGTGCGGGCGGTGACCGTCAGCCTCTTCCTCTCGATGCTGCCGCTGCACGCCGAACGTCCCGAGCGCCAGCAGGCCTTCGTCGCCAACGCCCTGCGGCTCTGGTGCGAGCTCGACCGATGATCATAATTCCCATGGCCGGGCGCTCGCAGCGCTTCTACGACGCCGGCTACGACCGGCCGAAGTACATGCTGCAGCTGTCCGGGCGCAGCGTCTTCGCCCATGCGGTCGCCAGCTTCGAGGCCGCCTTCGCCACCACCCCCTTCCTGTTCATCGCCGCGGCCGAGGCCGAGGCCTTCGTCCGCAGCGAGGCCCGGGCCTTGGGCGTCGCCGCCTTCGAGGTCGTCACCCTCCAGTCGGTCACCGCCGGCCAGGCCGAGACGGTGGAGCGCGGGCTGGACGCCACCGGCTGGGCGGGGCCGTTGACCATCTTCAACATCGACACCTTCCGGCCCGGCTTCGCCTTCCCGGGCGAGCCGCTGGCCGGCGCCGACGGCTGGCTGGAGGTGTTCCGGGGCTCGGGCGCAAACTGGTCCTACGTGCGGCCGGCGCCGGATGCTGAGCCCTGGGCGCTGGAGACCGCGGAGAAAAAGCCGATCTCCGATCTCTGCTGCACCGGCCTCTACCATTTTGCCCGGGCCGAGGACTTTCGGCAGGCGCTGGCCGCCGAGCGTGCGCGACCGCAGGCGCCCGAACTCTATGTCGCGCCGCTCTACAACCACCTGATCGCGCGGGGCGGCCGCATCGGCTGGCGGCTGATTGCGCCGGAAGCTGTCATTTTCTGCGGCGCCCCGGCCGAATATGAGGCGCTTCGAGCGGTTTAGACGCGCGCTGCCCGTTTCTGTCACGCTTGCAACGCACAGCTGTATTAACTCTCTGTTCACATTTCAGGAGGGTTCGATGCGTGTCGCTGTCCAACGGGTATTTCTCGCCGGTTTGATCGCCGCCTCGGTAGCGGCAGTTCCCGCCGCGTCGCTCGCCGCCCACCGCGCCCACCGGGCCGCGAAGGCGGCGGTTCAGGACCCGGCTAGCCGCGACCTCAACCTGGCGGTTCTGAAGAAAAACGCCGAGATTGAGGCTCGCAACCAGGCGCTGATGGCGGCTGCGGACGCCGAGCAGGCCAAGGCCCAGGCCGAGTACGCCCAGAAGCTCGCCGCCAGCGAGGCGGCCGAAGCCGACTACAAGGCCAAGCTGGCGGAGCACGACAGCCAGATGGTGGCCTACCAGTGGAGACACTGGCAATGGGAGGTGCGGGAGGCGGCCTGCAAGGCCCACAACTACAAGCGGTGCAACAGCGCCACGCCGCTGCTGTCGGCCCAGCGATGACGCGGGGCCGACGCTGCGTCGGCCCTCCCCTTCGGCGTCAGCCCTCGACCTCGGTGACGTCCTCGACACCCGCCGCCTTCAGCGCGCCGATCAGTTCCTCGACGGTGGACGATAATTCGTCCGGGTCGCGGCCGCGCAGCACCAGGTTCGAGCCGTAGCCTTCCGGCCCGAAGAAGGGATAGCTGCCGAGCGACATCGCCGGATGCGCCTTGGCGACCGCCTCCAGCGGCGCGGCGATCACGCCCTCGCCGGACCCCTGCACGCGGACGGTGCGCGAGAGCGTCACCGCCCCGCCCTTCAGCCGGTGGCCGACGTCCTCCAGCATGCCGCGCATGATCCCCGGCACGCCGGCCAGGACGAAGACGTTGCCGATGGTGAAGCCGGGCGGCCCTTGCACCGGGTTCCTGACCAGGCCACCGCCCTCCGGCACCCGCGCCATGCGTCGCCGGGCCGGCGTCAGCTCGCCCCCCCACTTGCCGTGCATGATCTCCAGGATCTCGGGATGCTCGTGGAGCGGCGCGCCGAACGCCATGGCCACCGCGTCGGCGGTGATGTCGTCGTGGGTCGGGCCGATCCCGCCGGTGGTGATCACATAGTCGTAGCGGTCGCGCAGGGCGTTCAGCGCCCCGGCGATCTCCTCGACCACGTCCGGGACGATCCGCACCTCGGCCACCTCCACCCCGTGGACGCCGAGATAGCGGGCGATGTCGCGCAGATTGGTGTCCTGGGTCCGGCCGGAGAGGATCTCGTCGCCGATGATCAGAACCGCCGCGGTCACCCGCTCCGCCTGTCCACTCGCCATCCGCCGGTCCCTCGCCTAGATCCAAGCTGCGCCCCTAGGGACTAAAGCCATACATGGACTTCCCGCAACCGCTGACGCGCGCCCGGCTGGCGCAGCGCTACAAGCGCTTCTTCGCCGACGTGGTGCTGGAGGACGGGACGGCGATCACCGTCCACTGCCCCAACCCGGGCGCCATGCTGGGGCTGAACCGGCCCGGCCTGACCTGCTGGGTCTCGAAATCCGCCGATCCCAAGCGCAAGCTCGCCTACACCCTGGAGCTGGTTGAGACCGACGCCGGCGCCCTGGTCGGCGTCAACACCCTGCATCCCGTGGCTACAAACGCGCGGTGAAGTGACCTTGGCGACGTTCCAAGCCACAGTGAGGCGCGATGACCGATCTCACTGACTATGCCGAACTGCGGAAGCACTGGCGCCCTCGCTGGCTCAGCTCGATCCAAGAGTTTGCGGATTACGATAAGCAACGCGCTCGATGGCTCGATGCGACGAACACAAACCCGCACTGGTCATTCATCGAAATCATGTGCAGCTACTTCGACGATTGCGTGCTCAGGGGGGGTTACGCGGACGCCATCCGACACGGCCTAGTGAGCCCCGCCGAGGCCGAAGCCGTCACCGATTTCCACTCGCTCGCAGGCGCCTACAACTCGCCGCGTAACGACGACGACGACAATGCCGCAGTCCTTGCCGATCCCGAATGGCTCCGCGTAGTGGAGTCGGCCCGCGTTGCACAATCCAAACTAGCACGGCTCGTCACCGACGAAAGCGAGCGCAAACTGCTCCTAGAGCCGTAGGGGTGCGGTTCGCATCTCCGCTCGTGCGCGGTCGCCTCATCCAACGCTACAAGCGGTTTTTCGCCGACGTGGTGCTCGATGATGGCCGCGAGATCACAGCGCACTGTCCCAATCCGGGTGCGATGCTCGGCCTCAATGTGCCCGGCTCACCTGTCTGGCTGTCCAGGTCGGACGATCCAAAGCGCAAACTCGCTCATACGCTCGAACTCATCGAAGCATGGGACGGCGAAGGCGCCTCTACCTTAGTCGGCGTCAACACCCTGCATCCCAACCGCCTGGTCGCCGAGGCGCTGGCGGCCGACGCCATCCCGGAGCTGGCCGGCTATGCGCAACACCGGCGCGAGGTGCGCTACGGCGCGGCCAGCCGGGTGGACTTCAGGCTGGAGGCGCCGGGCCGGCCGGCGGCCTGGGTCGAGGTCAACGCTTCGTCAATCCATTTACACCGCGGCGGAAGGGTTTGGGTTGAGGTGAAGGGCGTTACCCTCTCTCGGGAAAAGAGGTTGGCCGAGTGGCCTGACTGCGTGAGTGCGCGAGGCGCGCGGCATGCGGCGGAGTTGGCTGAGATGGCCGCAACCGGTGACAGGGCTGCGATTCTGTTCGTGGTTCAGCGAGAGGATTGCGACCGCTTCACCGTCTGCCGCGAACTTGATCCGGGCTTTGCCAGAGCCTTCGATGCGGCCGTAGACGCGGGTGTGGAAATTCTCGTCTACGGCTGCGCCGTCACGCCGGAGGGCACCAAGATCGTGCGGCCTCTTCAGAGGCTCTGACCACAGGTTGCGGATCAGCCCTCCTACGGCCAAGCTCGCGGGTCAGCGGGCCTCCCCTACACGCCACACAGCTTCACTTTGCCGTGAGCGAACGGGCTGATCCGATTGCGTCAGATGCCGCCAGATGCCGACTGGTGGCGCCACATGCGATTTGATTTCATCTGGTACAATCTCGTGCGGGCTCCGATTGCCTACCCGGCCCGGATATCATGGTTGACACGGGGGTCCGGTCGCCCTCTCTTCGGGGCGGGCAGGGCACGGCTCACAACCTTTTTGGTTGGGAGTCCGTCCAATGCACCTCACCCCTGAACAGATCACTGCACTCGTCACCGCGCTTGGCGGTGCGCTCGCTCAGATCATCTGGGCATGGCGCAGGCGTCGGTGAGCACGCTAACGAAACAGGCGGCGCTTGGTATCGCGGCTCATCGGCTCCGCCGCGATGGCTGCCTCCACTCGGCGGTATGGCCAGAACGACGCCTGCTCAGTGAAAAAGAGCGGTTCATTTCTGGTCATGAAGGCGTCCACGGTAGGTGCCGGAGCGTCCTCACGTGTGGCAAAGGTGGACATCGGGAGGCTCACTTTCAGGCTCATCCGCGACCCCACTACACTCGACATGAAAGCCACGAAACCTTCACCGGGAGGTGCGGCCAACGTGATAGCGAGAAAGTCAGGGTGGGATTGCCAAAGCATCCCACGCACCTTGTCCCGCCAAAAACCGGCGAAATCGGGAATCCGGTTGGGCAGCGGACTCCCCATGTTGGCCATGCACTCGGCGTAATATTCAAAGACCGACCGCTCGGTTTCGACGTGCCATGTGATCTCGCGGCCTCGGATGTTGGGAACGTCGTGACCGGGCCAGTTCCCATTGTCCCGCCATTCGTGTTCGTCGGCCGCGCCTGACAGGCGGAAATGCTCGTCAAACCCCATCCGGGGTTCGTAACAAGTGAAATCGAAGCCAATCATCCCCGCCCCTAATGCCAGCCCCTAAAGGCCACGGCCCCTGCGATCACGGCCAGCAGCCAGAACGCCCATTTTTGGAACTTCATCGACTCCCGCAGCAGCGGCGCGAGATCGGCCCCCACGGGTGTCTGGGAAACCTTCCGCGCCCGCTCCTCATCGTTCTCAGCGTAGTCGGGCTCAGGCTCTTCGAGGATGGGAATCGTGTAGGTCATGTTTACAATCGGCAGCAGCGACTTTTCCTTGCTGTCGTTGTCCCACTTTTTTTCCCGCCCATCCGGGTCCCAGCCATACTCAAGCCCGGCAACGTCACAGTGGATTTGGGTGATGTGCCGCCCCTGCTGGGCGAAGCCCACGAGCGAGTCGATAACCTCCTTGGGCGCCCATACCTCGAACATCAGCGAAGCCGGGGAATGACCGAAGGATTTCGACGTGTACGCTTCGCTGTATCGTAGCAGCCCGCAAATATGAGCTTCCTCTTTGAGATAGCCCTTCGTCCGCTCGGTTGCCCAATCGACGAACTCAGCGGCAGTCTCGCGAAGGTAGACGTTCATTTCCATGTCGCTGGGCTGCTCTCCTGTGGCGAGAACGATGCTATCGCGTCGTGGCAGCGTCACCTTGAAATTGAAGGACCACTTGCCGCTGTGCAGGGCGTCATAAATTGCGCCGAAGCAGGACGTGAGAAGCACCGACTTAACGTCGAGCGTGACCATTGGAGCAATCGGCATGAGGCACCCCCGCCCGTAGGCTTAGGCGGACTCCTGTAGGCGAACAACTGTTGAGCTTGAACCGGAGCACCAACGAGAACATTAGTAGAACATGCCTCGTCGCCCCATCATCGGTCTATGGTCCACCAACGTCGGCTTCATGCTCGCCCACAAGCTGGCGGAAGGCCGGCAACGTGTGGGTGTCGTGCAGCTACTGCAAAACATGGGAGCCGGTGGACCTGCCCAAACTGACCATAGCCAAGAACCCGCTCTTCAGCTTGTGGGGCCGCCGACCGCCCTGCCCCACCTGCGGGCGACCGCTGTCCTTCCACGCCCATCACGCGCCCGGCGCTCGGGTCATCCCTTTGATCGTGGATGACCCGGCGCTGGTCGCGGAGCTACCTCGCGCATGGGAGCGCGAGCGGCGCCGAATGATCGGACTTGGCGACTAATCCCGCGGCGCGAACGCGTGAGCTAAGGTTCGGAAGACATCGGAGGAAGCGACGTGCTCAGCGACGAGGAAGGCTTCCGAAAGGGCCTTGATGAAATGGGAGAGGAGGCCGTCAGACGGAACCTCTCCCGCAACGTTTGGAACCCTCAAAAAGTGGCGGTTGCCGAGCTTTGGCTTGCTGACATGGATGACGCGCGGATTGAGCGTTCCCAGCGGGAAAGCCTCACGATTGCAAGGAGCGCAAAGAACGCAGCGTGGGCGGCGGCGATTGCAGCGATCATTGCCGTGCCGATCGCCATTGTTTCCATCGTCATCGCTTATCTGGGTTGGGCTTCACCGCATCGCTAGATTGCGGCTGTGCGGCGTGTTCGCCAGCCGCCCCCAGAGGAGGCGGCGAGTATCCGCCAGTGGGTTGTAGTCCGGTTGAAAAGGATACGCCGCCCCGGCCGACAGCGCCGCCATGGCCTTGAAGGTCGGCGACCCCGCCTTTGCCTCAACGCTGGACCGGGTGCGTGACGAAGGCGTCGAAGTGCTGGCCTACGCCTGCGAGATGAGCCCGCAGCGGGTGGTCCTCGGCCGCCGGATCCGATGGTTCGCCCCGACGCCGCGCCGCGCCCCGTTGAACTTCGGCGACAAGATTGCGACATAGGCACATTCATATGGCGAACCGGCGCCCGGTTCGCGGAGCCCCGACCGATGCACGACGACGCCGACACCGACTACCGCACCGGCCAGATCAAGCTGCACACGGCTGAGGATTTCGAGGGCATGCGCAAGGCCGGCCGGCTGGTGGCCGAGTGCCTCGACATGCTGGTCCCCTACGTCGTGCCGGGCGTGCTCACCGACGATCTCGACAAGCTGGCCCGCGAATACACCCTCGACCACGGCGGCCTCCCCGCCTGCCTGGGCTATCGCGGCTACACCAAGACCCTCTGCATCAGCCCCAACCATGTGGTTTGCCACGGCATCCCCGGCGACCGCACCCTGCGCGAGGGCGACATCGTCAACGTCGACCACACGGTGGTGGTGGACGGCTGGTACGGCGACAGCTCGCGGATGTTCGGCGTCGGCGAGATCGCCCCGCGCGCCAAGCGGCTGATCGAGGTCACCTACGAGGGCCTGCAGCGCGGGCTGGCGGCGGTGAAGCCGGGCGCCCGCACCGGCGACATCGGCCACGCCATCCAGACCTACGTCGAAAGCATGCGCTGCTCGGTCGTCCGCGACTTCTGCGGCCATGGCCTGGGCCGGGTGTTCCACGACGCCCCCAACATCCTGCACTTCGGCCAGCCCGGCACGGGCGACGAACTGAAGCCGGGGATGTTCTTCACCATCGAGCCGATGGTGAACCTCGGCAAACATCCGGTGAAACTGCTGGCCGACGGCTGGACGGCGGTCACCCGCGACAAGTCGCTGTCCGCCCAGTGCGAGCATTCGATCGGGGTGACGGAGACCGGCGTGGAGATCTTCACCCTCTCGCCGGCCGGCCTGTTCCAGCCGCCGGTGCAGTGCGCCTGAACCGAAGGCCCGCTCAGGCGCGAGCGCACGCCGCCACAATCGCCGGGCTTGCGTTTAGCGAACAAATGCGGAACATTGCTCCGCCATGGACCGCCGCCCCGCCCTGCAGGACGCCTCGCCCCAGCCGGACCTCTGGGCGGCGAAGCCTGCGCCCGCGCCCCGGCCGCACTACGCGGGCCATCGCGAGCGGCTGCGCGAGCGGGCGTGCGCGGGCGGGGTGGCCGCCCTGCCCGACTATGAGGCGCTCGAGCTCGTCCTGTTCCGCTCGATCCCGCGCGGCGACGTCAAGCCGCTGGCCAAGCAGCTGATCGCCCGCTTCGGCTCGCTGGGCGCGGTGCTGGGCGCCGACATCGAGGCGTTGAAGTCGGTCCGCGGGGTGGGCGAGGCGGTCGCCCTCGACCTCAAGCTGGTGCAGGAACTCGCGCTCAGGGCCTCGCGCGAAGAGGTCGCCCGACGCCCGGTGATCTCATCGTGGTCAGCGCTGCTGGCCTATGTGAAGACCGCCCTGGCGCATGAGCCGCGCGAGCAGGTCCGCGTCATCTTCCTCGACAAGAAGAATGCGTTGGTTGCAGACGAGGTGATGGGCCACGGGACCGTGGATCACGCGCCCGTCTATCCGCGTGAGGTCGTGCGGCGAGCGTTGGAGTTGTCAGCCAGCGCGCTGATTTTGGTGCACAACCACCCGTCCGGCGATCCGACCCCGTCCACCGCCGACGTCGACATCACCCGCCAGATCGTCGAGGCCAGCCGAACGCTGCGGATCGCCGTCCACGACCATCTGGTGGTCGGCCGCGACGGCGTCGCCAGCTTCAAGGCGCTGGGCCTCCTCTGAGGCCACCGCTCCGGGCGCCCGCGTCAGCCGGGTGCCGCGCCGGCCTCGGCGGCGGCCAACTCCAGGGTCTCGGCGGAGTCCGGGCCGCGGTCGAGTTCGGCCTTCAGCCGGGCGCGGTCGAGGTCGCCCTCCCAGCGCGCCAGCACCAGGGTCCCAACTCCATTGCCGACGAAGTTGGTCAGCGCCCGGCACTCGCTCATGAACCGGTCGACGCCGACCAGCAGGGCCAGGGCTGCGATTGGCAGGTCGGGGATCACCGCCAGGGTGGCGGCCAGCGTGATGAACCCGGCCCCGGTCACCCCGCTGGCGCCCTTCGAGGTCAGCATGGCCACGCCCAGCAGGCTCAACTCCTGACCGAGGCTCAGCGGCGTGTTGGTCGCCTGGGCCAGGAAGAGGGTGGCCAGGGTCATGTAGATGTTGGTGCCGTCGAGGTTGAAGCTGTAGCCGGTCGGCACCACCAGGCCGACGGTCGGCTTGCCGGCCCCCAGCCGCTCGAGCTTCAGCATGAGCTGCGGCAGCGCCGATTCCGACGACGAGGTGCCGAGCACGATCAGCAGCTCCTCGCGGATGTAGGCCAGGAACTTCAGGATCGAGAAGCCGGCGGCCGCGGCGATCGTCCCCAGCACCAGCAGGACGAACAGCAGCGACGCGCCATAGAAGGTCCCGATCAGCGCGCCGAGGTTGACCAGGGCCGAGACCCCGTACTTGCCGACCGTGAAGGCCATGGCCCCGAAGGCGCCGATGGGCGCCAGCTTCACGATCACCCCGATGATCCCGAAGAACAGCTTGCCGACCTGCTCCAGCACCCCTGCGGCCCGCTCGCCGAACTCGCCCAGCCGGGTGCAGGCGAAGCCGGTGAGGATGGCGATCACCAGCACCTGCAACAGGTCGCCCCCGGCAAAGGCGCCGACGAAGCTGTCGGGGATCAGGTTCAGCAGGTGCTCGGCCAGGGTCTGCCCATGCGCCGCCTTGGCCAGATAGCCGGCGCCGACCGAGGGATCGAGGGTGCGCGGATCGATGTTGAAGCCGCGCCCCGGATGCGCCAGCTCGCCGACCACCAGCCCGAGCCCCAGGGCCAGGGTCGAGACCAGCTCGAAATAGACCAGGGTGCGCAGGCCCAGCCGGCCGAAGGCCTTCATGTCGCGCATATGCGCGATGCCGCCGGCCACCGTGCAGAAGATCACCGGGGCCACCGCCATCTTGATCAGCTTGACGAAGCCGTCCCCCAGCGGCTTCAGCGCCGCGCCGAGATGCGGCCACAGCGCGCCGACCAGCACGCCCAGCGCCATCGCGAGCAGCACCTGCACATAGAGATGGCTGAGCAGCCGTGGCCCGCGCATCAGGACTCCCGGTCGCCGGCGGGGAAGCCTGCCAAGGCGAAGCTGGTCTTCATGCGCCTACCTAACCCGGGCGGGGACGTCCGCCAAACCGCGATCGTCCGGCCGCCGCGATTCGAGCCTCAGCTCATCAGGCCCGCCGAGGCGAGCGCCTTGGCGATCAGCTTGCGGATGTTGCCGGACACGTGGGGAGAGACCAAGGCCATGATGCTCTCGCCGAGGCGGCCGCCGGCCTTGACCCTCGGCGGCTCGCATTGCGGCGGGCTGAACGCCGCCACGACCTCCGGGACCTCGGCCGGCGGGGCGGCGGGCTCGGCCGCCGCTGGCAGGCAGGCCTCGGCCTTGGCGGCGGGTTCGGGCGGCTCGAGGCCCCAGAAGCGGGCGATCTCCAGCGACGAGGAGACGCCGGCCTCCAGCATGAAGAGCGCCACCTCGCCGATCGGATCGTCGCCGCCGGCGGCGAGCGGCGTCCCGTGGCCCAGGCCCGCGAGCAGATTGGCCTCGATCGCCGCCTCGCCGTTCGCGGCGCGCCACACCGAGCGGCTCCAGCCGCCGCGGGCGACGACCTCGTCCGGCTGCTCGGCGAGCCCGTGGACGGCGGCCCATTGGCTCGCGAGCGCCTCGGCGTTGGCGCTGGCGACGACGCCGTCGGCCTGCCCATGCCAGATCGCCAGGCGCGGTCGGCGCCTCGGCGTCGGCGCGGCCCGGGCGACCAGGGCGCCCAGTTCCCGGCGGCTGCGGCGCGCGCCGCCGCGCATCGCGACCAGGGCCTCCTGCACGTTGCCGGCGACGCCGAACGGCAGCCCCGCCACCACCGCGCCGGCGGCGAAGGTCTCCGGATAGACGGCCAGCAGGACCGAGGTCATCGCGCCCCCGGCCGAGAGCCCGGTGATGAACACCCGGTCGGCGTCGAGGCGATGGGTGCGCAGCATGTGCTGGATCATCGCGTGAATGGAGGCCGCCTCCCCCGCGCCGCGGGCGATGTCGCCCGGCTCGAACCAGTTGAAGCAGCGGTTGGGGTTGTTCTGGCTGGTCTGCTCGGGCGCGAGCAGGGCGAAGTCCAGCCGGTCGGCGAGGGCCAGCCAGCCGGCGGCGCGCGCATGCGCGCCGGCGCGCTGGGTGCAGCCGTGCAGCACGACCACCAAGGCCGACTTGCGGGCCAGGCCCTCGGGCAGGTAGGCCAACATCCGCAGGCCGCCCGGGTTGGCGCCGAAGCCGCGAACCTCAGTCAGGCCGGCGTCGCCGCCGGCGTCCAGCTGCTGCGTGCGCGCCTTGCGGATCTGCGCAAGCCCGGCCGTCGTTTCACCAAGTCCCGGCATGTCCGTATCCCCTCACCGCCGCCCTGCGCGGCCAAGCGATATAATGCTGCAACGCAGCATTTGCTGCACTGCAAAATACTCTTTTCACCCCGCAGGAGGGGCCGGCGTTGCAAAGCTTGCTGAGGAGCCCGCGCCGTGGCATCCGTGCCGGCGAAATCGCCGCCCCAGGCCAAGGGGCCAGACCTGAACGCCTGAAGCTTCGATTTCATCCACGTGGCCCGGTAGCTCAGCCGGATAGAGCAGGGCTTTCCTAAAGCCAAGGTCAGGGGTTCGAGTCCCTTCCGGGCCGCCACGTGATTTCAAGGGGTTAGAGAATTTATGGCCCCCTGGGATCCTGCGATCGCGCTGTCGCGTACTCGTGGTGTACCCAGATCCGCGATGGTTAAGCCCCCCTCGGCACCGCGACCATCCTGTGAGTCATCCTTTGCGGGGGCTAGATGATGCCGATACCGTGCAGAAGCTGGGCGAGGAAGCGAGCCATAGGCGCTGGATAATCTGCCGAGCTGAAAACCGCCACTAAGGCGCAAATAGCAGCCGCCGAGTTGGCGAACCCTGGGGGCAAGTCGTCTCCCTCACCAAGGTACATTGGGAGGACGGCACCGAGGGCCCAAAGGGTACTTGAAAGGAGGGCCGCGGCGAGCACGACATACCACTGGGAAGCATCGTTCTTCGCCAGGTAACCGCTAGGAATTGCGACGACTAGGCCAACGACGCTGAACGTCGCGAGCGGGCCTCTAAGTGGGTCTGATACCGCCATCGGCTCCTAAGCCATCCAAGCACCGCAAGTCCGATAGCCAAGCTTAGCGTGAAGGCGGCGAGAGATAAATGCGAAGCCTGTGTGAAGTGTGTGACCACGCCGGCCATGAGCGCCATTGCTGCTACGACGCAAGCCGCTATGTTCTCGCGGCCGAAGAGTCCAACGCGTTCGGACTTAGCCTGATCGGCTAGGGGCTCAACGGTCGCATGAATTTCGAGATCGCCCTCATTAGATCGAAGGCCGGCGGTTACGTCCCCGCCGATTGCTGACAGGCTATTGAGCCACGAAGCGGCGGCAGCGTTTTCGCCCGCGGGCCCACTAGATCCGAAGATATTGGTGAAGGGTCGGCGACTACCTGAGCCAAGCAGCCCGCTTAGCGTGGCCTCATAACGGCCAACTAAACCAGGCCTCCCTTGCGCGGCTTCACCATAGGACATCAAATCGCGCGCAAGTAGCCGCTCTGCGAGCTGGATAATTTCCACCATCCGAACCAACTCAGCATCGGTGCGTGGGAGCTTCTCGAAAGCCAATGAGGCCTCCGAGGCGGGCTCTGCGGGGCGCTTCTGATCTGCGGCCATCTGTCCTCTCGGATCCCAAAGGTAGTGGCAACCAACCTAACGCGCTACCCGTCCTCTACCGTTGCACAAAGCGACTAAGCGCGCTCTGAAGGTACAGCACCTTGAAGCCACCCGGCTTGATGTACTCCGGGCCGACACGCTGGGAACGCCACCGCTCCAGCGTCTTAGCGCTGCACCGCAGGAGGTTGGCTGCCTCCTCAGGCGTCAGCAACGGATCCCAGCCGGGCAACCCTCCAGCATCATCCGCCATGGCCCTCCCCCCTGGCCAGCTCAGGCGGGAGACCCACCCCCTGGTTGGCGTACCCAGAGGGCCTACCTATCGCCGACCCCCACGGGGGGTATGCCGGTCGTCTCACACACCCCCTCCCTCTGCAGAAGTGCGCCGAAACATTTCGGTCAGCCTCAGTAATCATCGCCGCGGACCTTCCCCACGTAGTCCTGAAGGTTGATCCCGAGGGCGTTCAGCAGGGCGGGGTTCCTTACGAGCGCCTCCGTTGGGGTGTCCCTAAGGAAGGCGTCGTTCTGGCGCTTGATGGCTCCCACCGCGAGGTAGCGGGCTGCATTCGCCGAGTCCCGTGCGACTTGCTGCTGAGCAAGGCGATCGAACCGATGGAAGAGCTGCGCCATCATCGCCCCGCGGTCCTGTTCGCCGGTGGCGGTGGTCAGCCCTGAGGCGTCGCCATCAACGGCCGCGTTGTACTCCGGGCTGTCGATGAGCTGCTGGATGGCTTCCTTTAGGGACAGCCCGTCGTCGGTCCTCACCACCGTCCGGTAGCGCACGAGGGCGTCATAGAGGCTGCGGCCGTCCTCCAGCTTGATATCCCGCATATCCTCCTTCCCCCCGGAGAGGGATGGCGACTTGAGGCCAGGCGCATAACCCGTGACCTGATAGAGCCGGTCCAACTCGTCCGCGATGGGGTCTCGCCCGTAGCTGTTGGCGCGGGTGATGGAGATGGGTAACAGCCCCCACCCGGTGTTCTGTACCTTCATGGTCTCCTCCCCAAGGGCGTCCCGCTGAGGGTCCAGAAGCTTGGACGCGCCGGGGAGCTTATCGAGGATCGCCTCAAAGGGGTTCCTCACCGTCCGCCGCTCAGGGTCCAGGTTGTTGCGGCCGAGCTGTGTGACGAAGGCGGGGACGAAGCCGCCCGCGACTTGATCCGTTAGCCGCCGCAAGTAGCCCTGCGACTGCTGAGGGGAGCCGCCAAAGGACAGCAGATCGGAGAGCCCCTGAAGGGCGGCCTGATCCTTTAGGTACTCGGCAATGGCCGCCACCCCGGCGAACGTGGCGCTCTGGTTGTCGAGCTGGGTGTGAACGCTGCGGTCATAGATCGCCGCAGGAATGGCGAGGATGTTCCCCACCACGTCCATGCGATTGTAGCTCACCCAATGGTCGCCGATGCGTATCGAGTAGGGCTGGAAACCTTGGGCCTCCCATACCTCCCGGTCTTTGGCCTGCTGCGGCCCCGGCCCGGTAAGGAGACCCGCACGGGCCATCGCATAGCCGGCCATCAGCGTGGAGCCGCCTAGGAGGATCCGCCCATAGGCTTCCGCTTGGGCCGCCGCGCCGGCTGAGCCCGAAAGCTCCTGCTGGGTCTCTCTGAAGAGGAGCCCCACGGGGAGCCGCCTGATCCCCTCCCCGATCGCGTTGGCCGGGACAGTGAAGATCGGCAGCACGTACCGGCTCTCAGGGAAGTTGGTTCGGAGCGAATGGATGAAGTCGCCGAACCTGGAGACGATCGGTTGAGAGTCGCCGCCAACGGACTTTATGAGGGTGGTCCGTTGGGAGCTGGCGAGGGCGTCCGCATCGTTCGCCGCCCAGGTCACCTCATCGGTGGAGTTCCGTAGGCGCTCACGGACGTATGCGGCGAAGTCGTCCCCCTCCAACCCCTTCTCCCACGCCTCCAGCATCCCCGATGCGCGGACCTCCCCGAGGTAGGACAGGCGCTGGGCGAACTCGTTGACGCCCCCATGGAGTGCGTGGATCCACTGCGGGAATATGTTCACGACGTTGGCGAGGACGTAAGGGATCCGGCCCGTAACGCCGGGGTTGGCCTGAGTGGCGGCATCGATCAGCCCCACCGGAATGGACTTGCTGCGGAGGTTGTAGACCGTCGAGGGCTGGAGGAGCTGGTCTCCCTCAGTAATCGCCCTTGTGGCGGCCTTGAGGGCGTCCCCCATGGCTCCGATCGTCTGGAGGTACGCGGCGGGAGCCTGAGAGGCGGACCTTAGGAGTTCCCCTCGGGTGGCCGCATCGGTCCACGGCAGGAGCGCCGCAGCGTAGCCGCCTGTCGTACGCTCAAGGGTGCGGAGACCACCGATGATCGCCGGCCCCATGAGGTCTCTTAGGAAGGTCGCCGGCCCCGAGATGATGGCGGCAGTGAAGAAGTTGGCGAAGCTCGTGCGGAGCTGCATCCACTTCCCCGGCATGAACGTCAGGCCTTTGATGAATGCGTCACGGGAGACGGCGTCGCCCTTGGTGTAGTTCCACCCGTCCAGCCATTGCTTCAGGTCCCCCTTGTTCCGAGGAAGGGTGGGGAGACCGTCCAACGGGTTCACTGGCTTGAGCTGGTCCGCGGGGGTCTTCCCGAAGGTCGCCAAGTAAGAGTCAGCGTCAGGGAGCCCCGCGAGGCGAAGCGTACGGCCGGCGGCGGTCTTGAACTCCGCCACCGACTGACCAAGGGTGATCACGTTGTGGACGGCTTCTAGGGCGGCCCTGAGGTCGGGATGATCGTCAGCCAACGCGGTCCAATCGACCTCACGTTTCAACAGCTCATCTACCGTAGAGGCGGCCCTCGTGTAGACGGTCCGAATGGTGGCCATCGCCTGAGGGAGCGACTTGGCATCCCCCGCGACGTGCGCCCCAAAGGCGATCATGTCCGCCGGATCCCACCCGATCTCGTCTGCGAGGGCCTTCGCCTGCTGCATCACCTCCGCATCTGTCAGCGGCCCATCGTGAGGGGGAAGCTGATCGGCGAGCGCGCGAAGGAAGGGCGGGACGTCATAGGAGGCCCCGAGGTTGGACAGCTTCCATTGACCAGCCGGGTGCGCCGCGTCTGTGTCGAGGGAGGCCTCACCACCCTCACGGATCGCAGCAACCTCCTCCTTGAACCCCTGAAGGTCGCCCTTCCCGATGATCCCCACCACGCGGGAGCCGCCCGCAGGGTCTACCTCCTTAAAGATCATCTTGGGGCCAAGTCCCTCGCTGGCAGCCGCCCTGCGTGAGTCCAGGAGGTCGCGCACAAAGCCTCCAATGATCTCCTCAGCCTGTTCGGGTCCCCAGCCCGCATGGGTGACCAGCGCATTGGCCATCCGCTGGGGGATCTCCCCCGCGCGGACGCCAGCTTGGGCAAGGCCCTCATAGGCGCGTCCAAGGCGGACGAAGGAGGCTTGAACCTCCGGGGTCGCCTCCCCCTTCGTCACCGCCGCTAGGTCGCCGGGGTTCAGCTTCCGAGCCCCAACGGCCGCCATGTAGGAAAGCCACTCCTCGGAGTCGCCCGCCATGACGTCATGATGGGCCGCTAAGACGCTGCGGATATCGTCCAGCGAAGCGCTCGTCTCCCCGATCCCGTAGACCAGCCGCTCTTGCTCAGGCGTGAGCGTCCCGAAGCGCTCATCAAAGAGGCGGCTACCTTCGTCGGCGCGCGCTGGGTTCCAACTGTTGCGCCTCCTGTCGAGGCGCTCGAAGTCCTTCGCCCCGTCTTCGCCGAGAGCCTGAACCAGCTTCTCGCGGTCGCTCATTGCCTTCTCAGCGGCGTGTTCCTCCAGCTCCTCAGGGGTCAGCCTCCAGAGGTCGCCGGGACCGGGCGGCGGGGAACGAGTTATGTTGTGATCGGCGACAGCGAAGGCGCGACCTAGGCCGGCTTCATCAAGGACGGCCTTGGAGGCGTCGCTTACCGGGATCCGCCCGTCCGCCTGTAGCGGGTTTCTTTCGGGGGCTACGGTCTCGGAAGATCCCGCCACCCTGAGCGCATGATTGGCGTCCTGATAGCTATCGGCCCCGGAGCTGTCCCCAATGCGGGTCCCCTCAGGGATCCGGGTGACTCCCTCCCCTGCGGCTGCACCTTCGGGGGTCTCCCCACGGCGCGCGGCCATCGCCCGGTCCAGCGCCTGATAGCGTGCCTCCGTCGTTCGGGCTGATGCAAAGGCCCGGTCCAGCTTATCCGCCACGGCGTCCGCGGGGGTTCCCGTGGTGATCTTCGTGGGAGGTTTGGATTTGATGTATGCGCCAACGGCCCCAATGAGGGGCTCGGCAGCGACGTTTAGGGCGGACCCAATGGCGGCCTGCTTGCCGCGCTCCTTGAGTCGGTCCTCAGCCGACGATTGGCTTGCGGTGAGGGCGACCGTGGGGGAGGCGGCGTCGGTCACGTCTGCGGTGACGCCCGTAGCTGCGCCCACCTTTGCGGAGTTGCCCAGCAGGCGAAGCACCTTGGCGGCTGTGCCTACGGCGGCCCCTTCGGCTGCACCTGACAGGGAGAGGGCGACAGCGCCCCCAACGGCGGAGAACTGGTTGACGTCTTCCCGTCCCACCTGGCCCACGGTCTTGCGCAGCGATATGGCGTCCGCAAGGGAGGCCCCTCGGGAGGCCACATGGGCGACCGTAGCGGCGAGCGCGAGGGGGTCCGCCATGGTCATCGCCCCGGCCAGCATCGTGCCTTGCGGCTTCCTGGCGAAGGCTGCGCTGATGTTGTCGGCGCGGAACTGATCGAAGTCGCGAACTGTGTCCAGCATGCCACCCACGAGCTGGCCCGGCGCGCGCGCGAGGCCCACGGGAATGGCCGCATAGGTGGCCGGATCCTTGGCGATCCCGAAGGCCCCGGTGACGAGTTCCGAAGCGCGGTCCATGAGGGAGCGCTTTGGCGGAGCCTGTTGGGGTGGCGGAGGCGGAACAAGGTTGATGTTCGGCCGCCGGGGGGATCCTTGAGGGGGGACACGTGAGGCCCGCGCCTGTTGCTCCCCCTGGAAAGCGGCGATCTCGGCGAGCGTGTCTGAGAGGCTCATCGGGTCCCTCCTCGCAGCTTGCGGCCACGCGGACGGCGAACGCCTTGGTCAGGGTCATCGCCATTGAGGACCGCCCTAAAGCGCATCTCCACGAGGCGGGACGCATGGTAGTGACGCCGCCGCGTCCCGTCCGGCTTGTCGGATCGCTTTAGGTTCGCAGGGTGGCAGTTTGTCGGGTCGCCATCCAGGTAACGCACGGGGCAACCGCGCGGCTGGCGCTTCCGGCCAGACAGATACCGATCGAGACAGTCCTCAATCGCAATGGTGATCTGACCAAGCGTGAGCCGGATCTCGTTACCTTCGGGATCGTTGACGGCGATGGTCGGATAGTAGCGCCCCTTGCCATTGTTGTGCGGATACGGCGGCCGGCCGGGGAAGAGGAAAGGCACCCAGCTGTGACGCACAGCGCCAGCGCGCGCCGAGCGCGGAACTGAGGGGGACCGTTTGGAGCCAGCCGCTAACGAGACCTCCCTAACGGGGTCCTGATCTGGCGGCGGCAGCCTAAACGGTGGAAGTCTATTAGCCGGATTGTCCATGTTGGGTTCCTTGGCGGAAGCCCAACTGCGGGGTCATGATTATGATGATGAACAGCGCGGGCTCCTGAGGTCCTGCGGTAGTGACGCGGGGTTTCGCGTTCGGACAATACATCACGAATTGTCATTTATATCAAGGGTTACGATTGCATACGAAACCCATATGGCCAGGTTAAGCTCGCCATTACTTAATTGATGCCAACCACCCTAAGGGGGTCTCCCCCGCCTTATCGGTTATCGGAAATCGGTCGGCGTTCTGAAGCGGCCAAGGGGCGCGCGCTGCGTGGGTCAAGGCAGAAGACTCGGCTAGCTTCGGAGACATGACATACGAGACCGTCCGCCCCACTCCGCCACAGTTCACGTGCTTTATCTGTGAAGCAGCTTTTCCCGCCGGTTTCGGCGATTGGGGTGGGCGCGGGATCGAGGCATGGGACATTCGGATCTGCGACGGCTGCTACAGCCTCAAGCATGACGGCCTAGACATTCGCCGATTGCCTCACCTTCGAAAGCACTTGGAGGGACGCAGGATAGAGATTGTCGTCAATTCGCGCGGGTTCCTGCCAATCCCTGAATAATCAGGCGACCACCGAGAAGACCGTAAGGACTCTTCACGCGGACGACCATCTAGCGGCGTCACATGAGGCTGGGCCAGAGCCCGCGCCGTGTTCTCTCGCTTGCGCGGCCACTCGCATCCTAGGGATTGTTCAGGAAGAAGATGGAGACCAAGCCTGCCCGCACCTTGGTGATGGTACCTGAAGAGGGAAGATGGACGCCGGCCCTCGTGGCGCTCCTTCAAGGGGCCGCTCACACTTAACCATCCAGGTGACGTGGTGTGGCTTCCATCCCTGGGGGCCTAATAAGTCCGGTTTGGCGCTACTTAATGCACTGCGGCCCAGGGCTTCGCCGCAGCGCGGATCAGCCACGAGCCCGTTGGGTAGCGCGCGCTCTACGGCAAAGAGTAGGATTGCATCCCGGCACGACTCGCTCAAGCTGTCCAGCCGCCCCGCAGTCCGCCCGAGTCGCCTCGATGATCCCGATCTTCGAAACCTATAAGCAGCGCAAGAGGAAGGCGGCGCGCGCCGGAACGAGCGAGGTCTACGCATACGACCAGCTTCCGAACCCACTGCGGATCCAGCTCAGCCAGGTGATCCTGGAGGCTCTTGGCGGTTTTCACACGTACAGAGGCTACGAGCTAGCGTCCGGCGGCGAGAACAACGAGGCTTGGGTAGCTATCTACAAGCACCTCCTGAGGGTCAACGGCCAAGATTTCCTCGTAAAATCTGAAGAGACTCCCCAATGGGAAATCATAAACTACATCCGCACCATCAAGGACGTGGATGACGCCCTGAGCGCAGTCGAGCTTTGCTGTCGCTGGGTGCAGATCAATTGCTCTCGCCTGAGCGATTACGATCGGGAGGAGAAAGGGATCACCATAGCCCCGGACCGCGCAATCTCAGAGATCAACTATTGGTTTCGAGAAGCTGCAGTGGGGTACCAGTTCGAGAATGGCGAGATCATACGGGTAGACTCGCAATTGATCCACGCAGAGATTGTGAAACCGGCACTTACCTTATTATCTGACCCGCGGTTCTCCGGTCCCGAGCAGGAATTTCTACAGGCGCACCGCCACTATCGCTCTGGGCAATACAAGGATGCCGTGAACTGGGCGAATAAAGCCTTCGAGAGCACCATGAAGGTTGTCTGCGACATCCGCAGATGGACGTACCCTCAAGGCGCGCGCGCGTCAGACTTGCTGAAAGTGTTGCGGGCGAACAAGCTTTGGCCTGACTACCTCGACGCCTCTTTTGACCAGCTTGCGGCCACGCTCTCTTCCGGCCTGCCGAAGGTGCGCAATGAGGAGGGCGGCCACGGGGATGGCGCTGAGCCTAAGCAGACCCCCGCCTATATCGCTGCGTACGCCCTCCACCTCGCAGGCACCAAGATCCTGCTGATCTGCGAGGCGGCGGGGTTGAGATAGCAGATCAAGCAGGGAACGGGTCAGAGGATGCGGCAGGGTACCGTGGGCGCCCTCAGGAGGGCTCCCTAGATGAAAGTTTTCTGGTCCTGGCAATCGGACACGCACGGCAAGACCGGCAGGCATTTCGTCAAGCAGACCCTAGAGGCAGCTATCGCGCAATTGCGGGAGGCGACGGATGTCGAGGAGCCAGAGCGGCGAGAGAAGCGCGAGAGCCTTCACGTTGACCACGATCGCAAGGGCGTTCGAGGTAGCCCGCGGCTTGCAGACACCATTCTCGCGAAGATCGACGCAGCACGAGTGTTCATTGCGGATGTAACGCCGGTCTCGATCATCCCGGCTGACACTCCTAACGACCCACCCAAAAAGCGCAACATGAACCCCAACGTGGCGATAGAACTGGGATACGCCCTCAAGGTGCTTGGCGATGACATCCTAATGGTGCTGAACGAGCACTACGGCGGCAGGGAGACTCTACCATTCGATCTAACGCACCTCAGCGGGCCGATCATGTATCGCCTAGCGCCAGACGCAGATCACACGACTATCGCGAAAGAAACGAAGAAACTTCAGGCGCAGCTAGTAGAGGCCCTCAAGCCATACCTAGACTTGGCTATCCCTCAACAAACCTGCATCCACACGCCGATCAAATCACGCATTTCGCGCGCCGCGTACTGGAAAAATAGAGAGGCCATTGCGGAACTTGTAGAGCACGAAAAACATAGAGGCCTATCCTACCAAGACGGCACTGGGCTCTATCTCCGCGTCCTGCCAACCTCAGCGCAGAAGGAGGTTCCGCGCGCGACGCTGCTCAGTCAAGCCCGGAAAGAAAACCTAAATCCGCTAGGCGAAGAGACTGGCGTGTACATGGTGAATGGATATGGAGTGATCGCCTTCAATTACACCCCCATGACTTACAACCTGCTAGGCTCTACGCAGGTATTCGACAACAAGGAGATATGGGGCTTCACGCCCAGCGTTGTTCGAAATCCATGTAGCGATGGCGTAGTTCTCGCCGGCAGTTTTGAGAGATATCTTCGGTCTGCGCTACCATCCTACGTGTCGTTCCTAAGCAAGAGATTAGGGGTATCCCTCCCCCTAACCGTGGAGGCTGGTCTCGTAGGAATTGCAGACCGACAATTAATCAGCGACGACACTCTTAATGCTGTGGGGACAATTTACGAGAATGAGTTTTATAAGACGCTCACGCTTACAGACATCACGAAAACAGCCGTAGACACTGCGCTTCTAGCGATATTTGAGGCGCTCTTTGCCCAAGCCGACGCAACAAGACCTCAAGGTTTATTTGGGTTCCCAACCATTTCTTAGCGCGGGACTTCTGATCGCCGCCGCGCGAGACTCTTCAGGCCCGTGGGTGAGCCCTAGCGTAAGCACCCAAGAGGTGCGCCGTATCGACTGCGGTGTAACGCTGTGTGGTGGACAGTGAGACGTGGCCTAGCAGTTCTTGAATGTCGCGGAGACCAGCCCCAGCACCGAGAAGATGTGTCGCGAACGAATGGCGCAGGGCGTGGGGAGTCGCCCGATCGGACAGCCCAAGGCGGCCGCGCATCGCCTCTATGGTCCACTGGACGTGGCGCGCCCTCAGAGGACCGCCGCGCGGAGCCCGGAAGATAGGATCCTCGCGCTCCAGCCAAAAGGGCAACTCCGCGAGGTAATCCTCAAGGGCCTCCTGCACGATGGGGAGCAGCGGGACCACCCGCACCCTCTGACCCTTGCCGGTTACCCTGACGAGGCCCCCGAAAGGAGCGTCAGCCTGCGTCAGACCGAGCGCTTCGGAGATGCGCAGCCCGACGCCGTACAGAAGCATGAAGACCGCCACATCTCGCGCCGCCTCCCACCGGCACTGGTCCACCCCCTCCCCCGCTTCACGCAGGATGTCGCGCGCCTGAACCTCGCTCACGGGGCGCGGCAGACGCCGCTTGGTGGGCGGAGACCGGAAGCAGGCAATGGCCGAATTCGGAATATCGAGGCGGCGATCTAGATAGTCATGGAAGGACTTCATCGCGGCGGCGGCTATGGTGATCCCCGCTGGTCCCACCGGCTTATTGCGCCTCTTCAAACTCCCGAGCCACGACCGAACTTCCGCCGTCGTCACGCTCGCCAGATCCTGGGCGCTCAGGTCCCGGTCGCGTTCGGCAGAAAGAAAGGTGAGGTAGCGCCTGACAGCCAGGTCGTAGCCCTCCAGCGTCTTCCGAGAGCATCGCCGCTCGTACTGGAGGTGTTCAAGCCACCGCTTCCGGGCCTCGTCCGCGCTGAGACATTCCGCCGTGGCCATCTGCTCCCCCTTCCGCTCTGCGCCCGTCAGTGAAGGTCTGCGGCGCAGCGCTCCAACTCAGCCCGCATTGCTGCCGCCCCCCAGGACTCCGCATTGCGAACAGCGATCAGGCAACCGGACAGGCGTTCAGCGCGCTGCTGATCGGGCGAACCGTCGAACAACACATCGTCCGCCACGCGTAACGCCTTATCGTCCGCTGCGAGATCGTGTTCGCAGGCCGCGAGGACTTGGTCCGCGTAGGCGTTGCGCTCATGCAGACCGCGCCCATAAGCCTTTTGGATCGCAACCAGCTCGGATCGGGAGGGATGAGCGAGCGGGTTTCCAGCCAAAACCGGCTGACTGACAGTCACCGCCAGAACCACCCCAGCGCAGCCCCCTAGGAATGCCGCAACGGGCCGCTTGATGGTGGAGCTACCCGATGTCATCCGAGAAGCCACTTGGCCGTCTCCGGGCTTTTCTGCGCGCGCAACTTGGCCGCCAACCCGAAGGCTTCCCCACTCCCGTCCCCCTCAATTCCAACGATCTCAGGGGCGGCCCTAAGCGGTGTCATGCGCGTGGTCTGCGGGCTGTTCCGTCTCTGGGTTTGGTCGCTTGGGGTCTCCACAGCGCGCAGTCGGTGGACTGTATCCCAAGGCCCCTCCGAGGCGACCCCAAGGGATGCCGCCGCCGCGCACCACCTCCTAATGTGCAACGCCGCCGAAATGGTCGTAATGGCTGTCCGCCGCGCTGGGTCCCTAAGCAGCGCGCGCGCCTCTAGGTCTCTGATCTTGAGGGGCCGATCGAAGCCGCCCTGGCCGTGGACGCGGAGAAGGTCTTCACCGCCCTCCCGCAGCTCAGCGGTCCAGCGCCCTTGAGCGAGCGCTTGGAGGCCGACGCGATGTCGCGCGCCCCGAACGAGCCTGGCCAAATCCGCCGTGTTCTCATGGCCCATGCGGTCGAGACGGTCGATGATGCGGGAGACCAGCGCCGCGCTCTCTTCCCACCCAAGTACCAGCCCGCTCACGCCGGCACTTGCTCCCGGCTCGCCTGATCGAACGGGACCACGTTGCCCTTCGTAGCTGCGTCTCGGATGGCCTTCGGGGCTGCGTCTCGGATGGCCTGGATACGCTCGCCCATGTTCTTCACCGCAGCCGCTTGGGCGTGCTGGAAGATGCTCACGTAGCTATCCGTTGTGGCCGCCTGAGTGTGGCCGAGGACGCGCCCGATGGTCTGCCGGTCGTGGCCCGCCGTGGCCATGAGCGACGCGGTTGTGCGCCGTAGGTCGTGCCGCCGCGCGTCCTTCACCCTGGCCACCTTGCATATCTGCGCCCAAGGCCGCTTGAGGTCCGCCCTTGGCCGCTCCTCCGGGGGCTCGCCTTCTTTCACTACGACAGGCTCGCCGGGGAAGAGGTAGCGCCCCACAGGATCCGCCTCGCGCATCTCCCTTAGGAGCGTCAGCACGGGGCCGCTCAGAGGGACGCGATGGGTGATTTTCGTTTTTGTGTGAGCGGACGGCTTGACCCACACGCCCGCCTCTAGATCGAATTGAGACCAGTCCGCCTTGAGGGCCTCGTTCAGGCGCGCCCCGGTGTAGAGCAGCAATCGAACCGCGTTGGCCGCGCTCTGGTTGGGATAAGCGTCACAGGCGGCAAGCAAGCTCCCGATCTCATCCTCAGCGAAGTACCGTTCCCGCCGGCTGATCTTGAACTTGCTGACGCCGCGACAGGGATTATCGGCCCGCCATCCCTCCTCGATCGCAAGGGCGAACATCTTCGATAGGACGGTGAGGAGCCGGTTGGCCTGATGGATCGTGGGCTCTTGTGAGCGTTCGGCCCTGCGGGCTTCTATCTCCGCCTTCCGCTTGTTCGTGATCCGCTTGCGTCCCGTGCTTTGGTTCACCTTCTCGGTGAGCGGTGGCGGCTCCCTACGGACCCTCGCCTCAGAGTGCGCCCTACGGATATCCGCAGGGGTGACCTCATGAATGAGCCGCTGGCCAATGCGCTTCAGGCAAGGCTTCAGCACGATCTCCGCAGCCTTCAGGGTGGCGGGCTTGAGGCCGCGATCCCGCCCGTATTGCTTGAGGTAGAAGTCTGCGAGGTCGTTGAGGGTCTTCGCGTCGCGGGGGCCTTGCGGGTCCTTGCCCGTGGCGACCACCGCCGCCAACGCTAACGCCTTCGAGCGCGCCTCCTTGAGGGACATCTCACCGGGGCGGTCCCCATAGCGGCCGACTTTCATTCGCTTGGCCTGTCGGTCGAACCGATAGCGAAACACAAAAGTCTTCACCCCATTGGGCGTGACCCTGAGGCCGAGCGAACAACCGTCTCCGATGGCCTCCCACAGCCACTCACCAGGCTTGGTCGCCTGGACTTCCCGATCGGTGATCCCCGTCCGCTGCGCCATCTGAGGCGGCTCCTTGAGGCGACACTAAAATGACCCGTGAACCCAGTGCATGTGGGAGCGGGTCTATGGCGAAGCTAGCACCTGACGTGGTTCCGCGAAAGCCCTGCGTACTCGCCGTGTACTCAACAAAAGGCCCGCAGTCCCTGCGTGCGTCTGGGTGCGGGATGCGGGCGAATGAGGGAGAGTGTCCTTTATCTATTTGATATTATGGCACTATTATACTATTTGGCCGGGACGGTTGAGGGGTGATGAGGGGGCCTGAGAACCCCCTGAGGGCTACGACCATTGCTTTCCTAAAGCCAAGGTCAGGGGTTCGAGTCCCTTCCGGGCCGCCACGTGAATGTCGACCAGCCGTTGATTTCCTTGGCTATTTAGGCGGAGCGCGGCGGTTTCACCCTCGGCGGCCATGTCTCCGAAACGGAACAAACCGGAGAGGTTCGGGACGCTTCTGCCTGGAAGTCCCGGAATAGTCCCGGACGATGTTCCGCGGATGTTCACGCCTGTCGCGGCCCTCGACAGCTCTGAGCCGAGCTAGGCCTCGTTGGCAGCGCCGTCGCCATCCCACCACTTCGATTCGTAGATGGCGGTCGAGATCGTCTGATCGAAGGGAAGACCTCGGCCGCCGGGATGCCGCTCACCCAGCGCTCAGGGATCGGCTCGGGCGCGCCGCTGCGGCCGGCGACGCCGAGGGCTGCCGGGCCGGTCGCCATCGAAACGCTGCGGGATCGGCGGTCGCCTTCGTGGACTTACGACATGCAGAAGGCGACCTGTCGTCCTTCGCGGCCAGAAGAGACCGGCAAGCCGCGGAACTTCTATTCCTGGCAGAAGGAAGATGGGCCCCGCATCGGCGACCTCGACCAATGGTTCGAGGGCGTCGAAGGCAGGGCCGGCGGTCCCGACGAGCAGCTTTTAGCCGGAGAGACATCGCGGGGTCGGGCGCGCGCGAACTTCTCAACCTTCGCGTGGCGACTCAGAATTTGGAGGACAGTTCGACCCCGACGGTCCTCGGCTCTCCCCAGAGGGCCGTGTTGAAACCGCCGCTCGCGCCCTCCACATAGCCCGACTGGTAGTAGACCTTGTCGAACAGGTTCCGCACGTAGACGGCCACCGACGCCCTGCTGCGCATGACCTCGTTCCAGCTCACACGCAAATTGGCGACGGCGTACCCCGACAGGTGCGTGCGCGGCGTGATCGTTCCGGCGTTGCTCGAGAAGTAGGAGCTCGACTGGCCGAACAGGTCGCCATGAAGCACCACCTCGCCCAGGTCTGCTGGCGTCGGCAGCGTCACGTCCGCATAGACCGAGCCCGCCCACTTCGGGGTGTCGGGATAGGAGTCGAACGGGACCTTGTAGCCGGCAATACCGGTCTGCTGCGACAGATCGACAATATTGTCGGTGTACTTGCCTTCTGTGTAGGCCCCGGATATTCCGACCTTGAGCCATCCGGTCGGATGCAGGTCCCCGTCGACCTCCACACCCCTCACCCGTTTCTTCGGCACATTGACGGTGAATCCGGCCGGATTTCCGGCAACGAGAGCGTAGACCGCGTGTTGGGCGTTCTTGACGTTCTGCTGATAGACCGCAACGTTGAAGTGCGTCGGCACGCCAGCTAGCCTTCCACTGAACTTGTAGCCTAGCTCGACGTCTTTCGCATACTCGTTCTTGAAGAAGTTCAGATCGTTGTATGGGACCACGGGCCCATTGAAGTTTCCGGATCGGAAACTTCCACGCTGCGCGACGTAGACCATCGAATCCGGGTTCAGCTGATAGCTGACATTGAAGGTCCAACTGGGCGCGCTGAGTTTCTTCGACTGCCGCGGCGCTGGCGGCATACCGGGAAGGGTGAACAGGGACCCGGGATTCTGATTAAGCTTGAGGCTTTCCCAGGTGTAGCGCCCGCCGAGCGTCACGGTCAAAGCGTCGGTCACCTTGTAGCTCGCCTGGCCGAAGACGGCCCGCGAGGTGTCCCTGTCGGTGTAGAAATAGGCGATATCCGCAAGCGGCGTCGGGAACAGCTCCGGCCCCACGACGACCGGGATGTAGTCGGTCTGACGCTTGTGGTCGTAGAACAGACCGGCGATGAACTGCAGCCTGTCGTCCAGCGCCTTACCCTGCAGCTGGAGCTCGTCGGACCATCGCCGGGTGTCGAAAGTCTCGCCTCCCGGCGGCCCGTTCCCGAGACCGGTGAAATTGAACAGGTCGATCGCGCCGAATGGCGATCCGGTCAGGATGCCGGGCGTGCGCGCGAACGAGTCGCCCCAGCTAAAGATGTTCTTCACCGTCAGATTGGACGGCAGATCCAACTTGGTGGTGTTGGTGATGAACGACGAATGCGCCGAGTGCGGAAGGTCGTAGGACAGCCACACCTTGTAGGGGTTCTGCTGCTGCCAGGCCAGATAGCCGGCGGTCGCGCCGGGCCAGGTTCCCGGTCCCGGGGGGCCGTTCCCAAGCGTCGGGGCGAAGGGGCTGTTTGGCCCGTAGACACAGTCCATCGTCGTCGTGAGCGCGAACCCGTTGTTGGTCTCCCCACAGGAGTGATACGAGAAGAGGCCGCCGGAGCCTTCCGTACCGCCGAATTTGCTGTATTGGCCGACGAGGATGTTCTCGAGGTTGTCGGTGGGGCGCGCCACGATCGTGATGCGGCCGGACTTCGCGTTGGTATCGCCCAACGTACTGCCGGTGTTCACGTTCTTTATGTATCCGTCCGACCGCGTATAGTCACCGGCTAGGCGAACGAGCAGCCTGTCCTTGACGATCGGGATGTCGACCGCGCCCTGGGCCTGGAACATGGCCCGCTGCCCGCCGCGCAGGGTGATGTAGCCGCCAAACTCTTCGCCGGGCTTGGTCGTCTCATAGAGGACCGCGCCGCCCGTGGCGTTGCGGCCGAACAGGGTGCCTTGCGGGCCCTTCAGGACCTGCAGCGATGAAAGGTCAAATATCGATGTGGAGGTGTTGCCGCCGATGAACGGCGCCTCATTGATGTAGGTCAGGACCGCCGGGCTGGTCCCGGAAAATGGGTCGAGGGTCTGGCCCCGCATCGTGAAACTGAGCTGGTTGGAGTTTTGGCCGTTTTTCACGATTAGCCCGGGGACCAGCGACGACAGGTCCTGTTCGCGGGTGACTACGCGTTGCCGCAGCACATCGCCGCCGAACGCCGACACCGCCACGGGCACCTTGGACAGGGCTTCGCCGCGTCGTTGCGCGGTGACGATGATCTCCTGCAGCTGCGCGCCGGATTGGTTTTGCGCCGCTGGCGGCGTCGGCGCGTCGGCGTTCTGCGCCAGCGCCGGGGTTGAGACAGCCGCGACGAGGGCCGTGCTGCACAACAGGGTCGCATAGCGAAATCTAATGGTGAGTCCCCTCACTTGTTCCTCTCCCTGGCTTATGTTTTTCCGCGGGGGCTTTGCGCCCTCGACTTCACGCCAATTCTATCAACGTGGATGTTGACGCAAATCATTGCCCTGTCAACGCAGAAGTTGACCCCGGAGCGCCGCAGGGACCGCGCCTTCCGGCGCCTGTGTCGCGTCGCGGCGCTGAGCGCCGCGCAAGCCCAGGCTGAAACCTGGCGACGGGCCGCCCGAGGGAGGTTTTCAGAGGTCTCTCCCCAGGTCGACGCCAAGGCGCCAAGCACGCCGCTATTTGGCGAGGGGCGCGAAAGTCTCGCCCGAGAGCCGGAGCTCTCGGGCGAGGAGTTGCGCGCGGGGAGGTTATTGCGCGCGCATCGTGGCGCAGACAACGCGGGCTGCGGCGCGATCGGCCGCAGTTACGTCGGCTGCAACGTCTGGACGGCGGGAGCGTAGCCGCCCTGACAGAAAAGCAGCGGCGGTGCGAGGCTCTCGATCCGAAACTCCAGCACCCGCCCGAGGGCGAGGTAATGGTCCCCCGCCTCCTGGACAGCGTGCAGCTCGCAGTCGATCCATCCGACGACGCCGTCGAGGATGGGGGTCCCGGAGCGGGCGGACCTGACGGTCAGGCCCTCGAACTTGTCCCCGCCCTTGACCGCGAAGCGGCGGCACAACGCCTCCTGCTCCGCCGACAGGATGTTCACGCAGAAATGGCCCGCGGCCTGGACCTTGGGCCAACTCGTCGAGCTCTTGTCGGGAAAGAATCCGACCAAGGGCGGATCGAGAGACACCGAGGTGAAGGACCCGACGGCCATGGCCGTCGGCGGGCCGACGGGCGACGCCGCGGTGATGACACAGACGCCCGTCGGATAATGGCTCAGCGCGCGCCGAAGTGCGCCAGCTTCGATCATCTGTTGAATCCGTTCAACGATGCGGTGTCGACCGGCGAGCCAGGTGCGCCGATGCTCAACACTTACGTTGACAGGCGCGGAAAGTCAACGTTCGTGTTGACGGCCTGGACGGGTCGGGGCGGCGGCGCGGCCGAGCGGCCGCCGATCCACCACCCTCAGGCCGAACCCCTCCAACGCGGCCAGCTTGCGTGCGCTGGACGTGAGAAGGATCATGTCCTCGACGCCCAGGTCGCGCAGGATCTGGGCGCCGATGCCGAAGTCCCGATAGGCATGGGTCTCCCAGTACGCTTGGCGCCCGCCCGCCACCCGCTCGGAGATGGATTGCGGGTTGGGATCGCGAACGAACACCGCGACCGCGGCTCCTTCGTGCTCCGAGAGGATCCGGATGGCCATCGGCACATAGTCCCGCGCCGACTGGCTCCAACCGAGTATGTCCGCGGTCAAGTCGGTCTGATGGACGCGCACCAAGGTGGGGACGTCCGGCCGCACGGCGCCGCGGACCAGAGCGACGTGCTCGCCACCATCGATGCTGTTGCGGTAGACGACGATCCTGAACGCGCCCGCCCCGTGGTGGCTCGTGAAGGGAGCCTCGGCGACGCGCTCCACCAGGGTCTCCGACCTCCTGCGATAGGCGATCAGGTCGGCGATGGCGCCGATGTTGAGCTGGTGGCGGCGGGCGAACTCCACGAGCTCCGGCAGGCGCGCCGTCTGGCCGTCGTCGCTCAGGATCGCGCAGATCACGCCGGCGGGGTTGAGGCCCGCGAGCCGCGCGATGTCCACCGCCGCCTCGGTGTGGCCGGCCCGGACCAGGACCCCGCCGTCGCGAGCGACGAGCGGGAAGACGTGCCCCGGCGAGACGATGTCGCTGCGGCTCTTGGTCGGATCGACCGCGACGGCGATCGTGTGGGCCCGGTCATGGGCGGAGATGCCGGTCGTCACCCCCTCCCGCGCCTCGATGGAAACGGTGAAGGCGGCGGCGTGGCCGGACTCGTCGCGCGCCGTCATCGGATTGAGGCCCAGCTCGCCCGCCCGGGCCCCGGTCATCGCCAGACAGATCAGACCGCACGCATGGGTCGCCATGAAGTTGACGACGCGCGGCGTGACGAACTGCGCCGGAATGACGATCTCGCCTTCGCACTCTCGGTCCGGCGCGTCGACGAGGATGTACGGCAGCCCGTTGCGGGCGTCCTCGATGATCTGCTCGATCGGTGAAATCGCGACGTCGTCCATGCGGCTTCACTTGTCCTGCGCTGCGCAGGCCTCCTAACGGCCTCGCCAGACCGGCGCGCGCTTCTCCGCGAACGCCGCGCGGCCCTCCCTGCGGTCCTCGCTTTCGGCATAGGCCTCGATGCTCTCGAAGCGGGTGGCGAGCGCCACGTCCAGCGGCGCGGCGAGCCGGCTGAGCGCCGCCTCCTTGGCGGCCTGTACAGCCAGCGGCGAGGCCGCGGCGATCCGGCCCGCCCAGTCCGCCGCCGCAGCGGCCAGCTCCGGATAGTCGACGACCTGGTTGACGAGGCCGTACTGGGCCGCGGCGCTGACCGGCATCCGTTCGCCCGTAAGGATCAGGGCCATGGCGACATGATGTGGCAGCTGGCGGATCGCGCGGTGCACCACCCCGCATTCACCGATGATCCCGACCTTGGTCTCCGGCAGGCCGAACTGGGTGTTGCTGGCCGCGACGATGACGTCGGCGCACATGGCGAGCTCGAAACCGCCGCCGAGCACATAGCCCTGGACCGCGGCGACAAGCGGTTTCCTGAGCGTGACCAGTGGGCCGCCGATCCCGGTCAGGCCGCCGCCCAGGGCCATGCGCGACGGCCGCTCGGCGCCGCCGCTGACATCCGCGCCCACGCAGAACGCGCGTTCGCCCTCGGCGCTGAGCACCGCGACCCAGATCTCGCCATCCTCGTTGATCTCGCGCCAGGCCTCGAAGAGCGCCTGGTCCATGTCCTGGGTGATGGCGTTCAGCGCCTTGGGCCGGTTCAGCCGCACGTGCGCCACATGGCCGTCGCGATAGAATTCCAGGTCGCTCATGATGTCGTTCCGTGTTGGCGAATGATCTCGCTCGAGGAGGGGCCAGCGTATTCGGCCACCAGCGCCTTGAGCCCTTCGGTCCGCATCCGCTCCCGAATCGCGAGCACGGCGGGCGTCGTGTGCAGCAGTGCGTCGGTCTCGGCCAATCCCCGCGTCGCCTGGCGAAATCCCGCCGCCTCGGCGGCTCGATTGATCGCCTGCTTCTTGCTGCGCAGGACGTCGGGCGGGATCTGCGCGATTCGCTCGGCGAGCGCCTCCGCCGCCGCCACGAGCTGGCCGGCGGGCAGGCTGTGGTTGGCCCACCCCCACTCGACCGCAGTTGGGCCGTCGATGGTGTTGCCGGGCAGGAAGGCGAACTCCTTCGCCCGCTTGTGACCAACCAGCGCCACCCAGGTGGGCGCGATGAAGCCGCCGCCGATCGGCAGCGCGGGCTCGCTGATGCGGGCGTCCTCCGCCACCAGGGTGAGGTCGGCGAAGACGCAGAGCTGGGCCGCCACGCCGACGCAATAGCCGTGCACGGCAGCGATCACCGGCTTCGGATGATCCCAGATCGCCAACCACCGGTCGAGGTTGGCCTGCAGGCGCGCGGCGTCGGCGCCAGGATCCTGCTGGCCGCCGTATTGGCCAAGGTCCATTCCCGAGCAGAAGCCGCGGCCGGCGGCGCGGACCCCCACGACCGGCCGCCCTTCGCGCTCGAGGCGGCGAAGGGCGGCCGAGAAGGCCTCCAGCAGGGCGCCGGAGAGGGCGTTGGCCTGGTTCGGCCGGTCAAGCACGATCCAGCTGATCGCCCCGGCGTGCTCGATCCTGAGCCCGTCGTCCGGCTCGGCCGCCGCAGTCATTGGCCACGGCCAATCGGATTGAAGGCCTTGACGTGATAGTCCTGCGTCATGGTGGTGCGCAGTTCGCGGCGCTTGAACCGCCAGCCCTCCGCAGTCTTGACGACGGTGTCGTGGTACTGGCCGTAGAGCACCCCGTCCGGCCGCGCCTTGGTATAGCGGTGGATGGCGAGCACCACGGACCGCACCTCGGCTTCGATCTCGCTCACAAAATCGATCACGATGTTCGAGTTGTGGTGGCTGGTCGCCTGGAAGTAGGAGCCGATCCCCTCGAGGGTCTGCTTGTAGGCCGCCATGCCGACCGCGCCGAAGTTGGGCGCGTAGCTGACCTCGCAGTCCTCGACGAACAGCCGAGCGAGCTCCTCGGGGTGGTTCATGTCGAGGTGGTAAGAGTAGTCGAACATCATGCGCTCGATGGCGCGTTGTTCGCTGAGCTTCTGCATCTCGGAGAGCTCCGGCACGACGGTCAGCCTTTCCTTCGAATTGTGAATGTTGAGATCGAGACCTTGAGGCCAAGAACGGGGCGAAGGGCGCCCCGCGCAGCGCGGGGCCGCCCGGGCTCAGGGCGTCGGCCAGACCAGCCGGACGTGGTCGACGGAGGCGATGGTGCCCGACTGGTAGACGGGCTCCGCGCCCGGTCGCAGCTGAAACCGCGGTATGTGCTTCAGCCACGCCTCGAGAGTCGCGATCACCTCCATGCGCGCCAGCTGCGCTCCGGCGCATCGATGCGGCCCGGCGCCGAAGGTGGAATGGGCGCCCTCCTTGCGGTGGAAGTCCAGGTCCCAGGCGTTGGAGTTCTCGCGCTCGTCCAACCCGTGAAGCGGCGTGGGCAGCAGGACCATGTCGCCCTTGCGGAGCTGCACGCCGCGATAGTCGATGTCGCGGGCCACCATCCGGCCGTCGGCGACCACTGCGAAGCGCCGGAAGATCTCCTCGACGCCCCTGGAGACGAGGTCAGGGGTTTCGCGCAGCTCGGCGACCTTCTCCGGATGCCGGGCCAGGTGGATCATCATGAAGCTCAAGAGGTTCACGACCGTGTCGAGCCCGCCGAGCAGAAGCAGCGAGATCAGGCCGAGCGCCTTGTCGTGCTCGATCGTGGCGCCGTTGATGTCGCTGTTGACGACTAGGGTGATCAGGTCGTCGCCGGTGCTTCCCAGACGCTGGGCGATCAGCGGCTCGACGTACGCGAAGAAACCCTTGTTGGCCTGGTCGAGGGAACGGGCCATGGCCTCGGGCGTGTCGCCGTCGGGACGCGTCATCTGGTTGGCCAGCTTGGCCAGAGGTTCGGCGTCCTCGATCGGCAGATCGGCGAGGGCCATGAAGACGCGCACCGGGAAGATGCGCGCATAGTCCCTGGCGAAGTCGCACTCGCCCTTCGCCGCCAGCTCGGCGATCATCTGCTCGGCCATCCCATGGATCTTGGCCCGCACCGTCTTCAGGTGCCCTAGGCTTAAGCCGCGGCTGAGGGCCTTGCGGTAGGGGGTGTGCTCCGGAGGATCCATCCGCGTCGGCACCATCTGGTACTTCTCGCCCGCCTCCTTCGGCAGGAAGATCACCTCGCTCGAAAAGCGCTCCGGGTCGGAGAAGATCTCGCGGATCGCCGCGCCGCTGGTCGCGATCCAGTGGCCGCCGTTGAACGGGGTCCAGACCATGTCCGGCGCGCCCGGCCGCTGGACGCGCTTCCAGGCTTCCTGGAAGCCCTCCTCCAGGCCCTCCAGGGCGTACATGTCCACCTCGACGACCCGGTCGAGCGGGACGTTCGGCGGCGGCTCCGCCCGGGGTCGTTGGACGAGCGCTTCGGCTTCGGACGCCATGTCTTCCACTCCTCAAACCGCGGCGGGGTCGATGACGGCCTTGATGGCCGCGCCGGCCTTCATGGTCTCCAGCGCCTCCGCCGCATGCGAGACGCCGAACCGGTGGGTCACGAGATCGGCAAGGGGCACGCGATCCTGCAGGCGCGCCGCAAGCTGCATGGCCTGGTAGTAGTGCTTGGGCTTGGGAAAGCTCGCGCCGGCGACCGCTATGTTTTTCGTCGACAGGGCGCGAGGCTCGATGGGCTGGGTTCCCATGGCCCCCCAAAGGCCCAGGATGATGTAGCGGCCATGGTGGCCCGCCAGGTCGACCCCCTCGGGGAAGGCCGACAGCACGCCGGCGGCCTCCACGACGACGTCGGGTCCGGCCGGGCCGGTGAGCTCGTAGACCGCGCGCCGTCGCTCGCCGGCGCCCAGCTGCAGCGGAACCGTCGACGTCGCCCCAAGCCTCCGCGCGACCTCGAGCCGGGCCGGCGAGGCGTCGATGGCGATGATCTCTCGCGCGCCGGCCTGGGCCGCCACCAGCACCGCCGCCAGGCCCACGGGACCGACGCCCTGAACCACCACGCTCTCGCCCATGCGGACCGGCCCGCAGCGCTCGTAGCCCCGCAGGACCGTCGGCAGCGCGCAGCCCAGGGCCGCCACCGCCTCCGGCTGCGCGTGCTCCGGCAGCCGGAAGAACGGCAGCCCATGGGGCAGCCAGGCGTAGTCGGCGTAGCTGCCCCAGTTGGGCTTCTCGGCGTGCTCGAAGAACTGGGAGTTCTCGCACGGCGTCTCTTCGAGGACGGTGCACGAATAGCAGCGATGGCATTGTCCGATCGGCGACCAGCAGACGAGGTCTCCGGGACGGACCGGGGTTCCGGCGTAGTCGGTGTCAGCTCCGGCGCCGAGCTTTTCGATGCGGCCGACGCCCTCGTGTCCGAGCACGATCGGGAACGGCATTTCGCCGGCCTCGCCCGACAGGATGTGCACGTCGCTGCCGCAGACCCCGCCCAGCACCACCCGCACCAGGGCGCCGCCCGGCTCCGGCTCCGGCACCGGCACATCCCAGATCTCCAGGCGGTTGGGCGACACCATGACCGCTGCCTTGCCCGTCTTCATGGGCTCCTCCCTCCCTTGTGCGCCGCCGCCTTTTGGCCGGCGGTCCGTGTCGTAGCGATCAGACGGGCCGCGGCCGCGCGATCGCGGGCCTGTCGTCAGACGAACTCGCCGGTCGCGTCCTTGCTGGCGAAGCGCGGCGCGACCTTGCTGATAAACGCCTCCAGCTCTTCCTTGTTGGCCTCGGGCTCGAGGTGACCCTGGCCGAACATAAGGAACAGCTCGTTGAAGCCCAACCGGTCGCGGGCGCGAGCGATCTGGTCGGCGATCTCGTCCGCTGAACCGATCAGGACGTTCGGCATCCGCTGGCCGTGCGGGATGAACCACTCGTCCCAGAACCACTTGTGCTCGGCCATCAGCTCGGCGGCGCGCGTCTTGTCGCTGGTCAGCATCAGGAAGCCGCCCCAGGCCGAGGCATCTTCCCGGCCGACCTCCCGGCCCGCGGCGTGCGCCGATGCCAGGTAGCGGCTGTTGAGGGCCTCGCAGAATTCGAGGTTGTCGGAGAGAACGATCGGCTTGCCCCCCTCCCTCGCCCAGAAATCGACGGTGCGCATGCTGCCGGCGAAGCCGCCGTAGATACTAGGATGGGGCTTTTGGTAGCACAGCGGGGCGATGCCGATCTGCCGGACGATCCCGTCGGCGTCCTGGCCCTTGCCGAACTTTGCGTAGGCCGGGTGGCCGGCCGAGCCGCCATCCGGCGGAAATTCCCAGTGCTTGCCCTTGTGGCTGAAGACGTCGTGGGTCCAGGCCTTCTTGATGACCTGCACGCCTTCCTCGAAGACTTCCCGATTGAGCTCGTCCTGCGCGTCGCGCGCCTTGGCGTTGTCGGGCGTGGTCGCCCCGACGCCCGGACGGGCGGCGTAGCTGTCCACCCAGCGCGCGTGATAGCCGCGGGTGAAGCCCACATAGAGCCGACCCCGCAGCATGTGATCGAGGGTGGCGATCTCCTCGGCGACGCGCACCGGATTGTGGGTGGTGAGCGTGTAGCCCATGATCCCGGCCTTCATCCGCTTGGAGTGCATGCCGACGAAGAGGCTAAACATCCCGGGATGATTGTTGATCTCGAAGCCTTCGATCTGGAGATGGTGTTCCGGCTGCGCATAGCCGGCGAAGCCCAGCTCATCGGCCAGTTGGACGTAGCCTTTCACCTCCTCCAGAAACCGCTGGTAGAGGTCGGGACGCTGACCCGCCATCCCCTGCTCGATCTCGTAGCGGCGCCCTACGACACCGGTCTGCATGAGATGAAACTTCATCGCGATCTCCGGCCCTTACCGACTTTGGCGGGTCGTCAGGGCGGCGGGGTTTCGCCCGTTCGCGCCGACTCGATGGAACCCGCCGACGACTGTCAACGCGAGTGTTGATAGATACGCCGGACCCGCCTGTCAACGCCCGCGTGGAATTCGATCAACGCCCACGTTGACTTCCGGCCCGCGGCGGGTAGTCATGAAGGCTGACGGCGCCGCGGCCAGTGACGGCGCGAATAGGGAGACTCAGGGCGTGGAGACGATCTGGACCGAAGTCTCGACCGTCGGGGATCTTCTCGTCAGGGCAGCCAGACTCCACCCTGAACGTGATGCGGCCATCTTCCCGGAAGCCCGGATCAGCTATCGGGCGCTGCTGGAAGACGCGCTCCAGTTCGCGCGCGGCCTGGCCGGGCTCGGGATCGGGGCCGGCGACCACGTTGGCCTCTTCCTGCCGAACGGCCTCGACTATCTGCGCAGCTTCTTCGGCGCAGCGCTGCTTGGCGCGGTCGTGGTCCCGCTGAACGTGCGCCACAAGTCTAGCGAGCTACGCTACATCATCGCCAATGCGGACCTCGCCGCGGTGCTCACCAGCGACGAGATGAGCGATCACGCCAACCTGCCCGCCGAACTCAACGCGGCTCTGCCGGAGCTTTGCCGGTCGAAAGGCGCAGGTCCGCTCCAACTGGACGCCGCGCCCCGGCTTCGGCACGTGGTCCAGCTTTCGGGAACCTGCGCGAACGGCCTCGTCGGGCGCGCGGCGTTCGAAGCCGCGGGCCAGGCGACGCCCGTCGAACAGGTGGAAGCCGCCCGGCGCGCCGTACGCATCCGCGACATCGCGGCCATCCTCTACACCTCGGGCACCACGGCCAACCCCAAGGGCTGCATGCTCTCGCACGAGGCGCTGACCCGCGGGCCGGTCGAGCGCGGCCGCACGCGGCTGCACACCTGCGACCACGAGGTGGTATGGGCCGCCGGCCCGCTCTTTCACATCGGCTCCTTCGCGCCGTTCATCGGCTGCCTGGGCGTCGCCGGCACCCTGCTGGCCGATCGATTTTTCGATCCGGGCCGTGCGGTCAGGCTCTTGGCGCAAGGCGGGGTGACGGTCGCCTGGCCGTGGTTTCCCGCCATCGTGCAGGGGCTGATCGACCATCCGCGGTTCCGGCCGCAAGACTTCCCGAACCTGCGCCGACTGTTCCTCATCGCGCCGGAAACCCTCGTCGCGCGCGTCCAGGGGCTGCTTCCGCAAACCGAGGTGCTGCAGGCCTGCGGCATGACCGAGACCGGCGGCGTGTTCGCCATGAGCGCAGAGGACGAGCCCCCGGCCTCGCGGTCGCGTAGCCAGGGAAAGGCCGTCCCGGGCGTGGATGTCAGGATCGTCGATCCCGACACCGGGGCCGACCTGCCGGCCGGCCGGATGGGCGAGATCCTCGTGCGCGGCTACTGCCTGATGGAGGGCTACTATGGCGATCCGCAGAAGACACGGGCGACCATCGCAGACGGCTGGCTGAGAACCGGCGACCTATATGTCATGACCGAGAACGGCAGCCTCGTCTTCAGCGGCCGCCTGAAGGACATGCTGAAGGTCGGCGGCGAAAACGTCGCCACGATGGAGGTCGAGGCCTTTCTCTGCTCCCATCCCGACGTGAAGCTCGCCGAGGTGGTCGGCAAGCCCGATGCCCGACTCGACGAGGTGCCGATCGCGTTCGTCGAGCTTCGCCCGGGCGCGACCATCACCCCCGCCGATTTGATCGCCTACTGCCGCGGCAGAATCGCCAACTACAAGCTTCCGCGGAAGATCATTTTCATGAGCCCCGAGGACTGGCCTATGTCGGCGACTAAGATCGACAAGCGGGCGCTGCGCGCCCGCCTCCAATCTCATTCGGGCGACTGAGACCGGCGCCTGCGGCGCGGCGCGGCCGGCTTCGCAGCGGCCTGCTGAACCGCCTGCATGCCGCCGGTAAAAATGGCGAAGAACGCCGTCGAGACGTCTTTCGCGCCGAGCGCCCGCCCGGGGGCGAACCATCGATGGGTCCAATTGAGCATGCCGAAAAGTGCGTTCGACGCCAGGCGGGCCGAAATGTCCGCGCGAAACTCGCCGGCGCGGATACCCTCCTCGATGAGGTCGCGCACCAGGTCCTCGAAGCGCCGGGTCTTGCGCACGACGTCTTTCGCCCAGGGCGTATCCTCCCTGGCGACCTGGTTCATCTGCTCCTGGATGTAGACGTACATCTGCGGGAAATTGGATTCGTACGAGCTCATGAGGAGGTCGACGATTTTGCGAAGCCGGGCGCTGACCGGCTCGGCCGCCTTCGCCGCGATCTTCGCCGCCGCAGCGAGGTTCGCATCGAGGATGCCCTCGATGATCTCGCGAAACAGCTCCTCCTTGCTCTCGACGTAGTAATATATCGACGCTCGGTCCATGCCGGCGGCCACGGCGACGTCGACGAGCCGTGTCGACTGGTAACCGTTCTCGCGGAACAGGGTGGCGGCGATGCGGATGATCTCGTCGCGCTTGGCGGCGTAGTCGGCGCCGCCGTCGGCGAGCGCCAGGTTGCGGCGCCGCGAGATGTTGCTGGTCTCGTCCCCAGTCCGCTGCGCGCTCTGCTTTGGCCTGCGACCCATGACTTCCCAACCCGACAACCAGCCACGCCAGGGCCGCCTCGCGGCCGCCCCATCCAAAGCGAACGCTTGGTCAAAACCCTCTGCGGCTATTAGGGCGCGCGCCCGGCGGCAGTCAACGTCAGAGTTGACTACTGCGCGGGATTGCATCGCGTCGGGACGGCAAATCCTTCGGCGCCGGGAAGCCCGGCGCCGCGCGGACAGCGTTCGGCGTCAGGCCGGCTGCTTGGCTTTCTCCGGCAGCTTGATGCGCGGCGCCACCTCCTTCGCGATCAATTCGAGCGAATAGAACCAGGCCGACGGATCGTCGTAGTAGTCGTGCGATTCGACCTGCATGGTGCCCCACCCGCCGCACTTCTCGAATAGCGTATTGATCTTGTCGACCACGGTGTCGGGAGAGCCGACCATGAAGACGTTGTCGACCAGGAACTCGAGATCGGCGTCCGCAGGATCGATCCCCGCATCCTTCGCGAAGCCATCCATCATGCCGAACCGGCGCCAGATCGGGATGAGGTAGTGATTGAAGCAGTAGCCGATCGGGCCTTCCATGACGAGCCGCTTCGCCTCGGCGTCGGTGTCGGCCACGAACACGGTCTGGGAGACGGCGTGACGCTTGCGCTCCGGCCTATGGCCGGCCTTGATGGCGGCCTCTTCGTAGGTCTCCCAGTGCTGCTTGAGCGCGTCGAGCCCGGAGAAGATCGAGATCGGCTTGAAATTGCGCTCACCGGCCAGCCGCATCGAGGGCGAGTTGCGGCTGAAGCCCGTCACGGCGATTTCCGGCAGGGCGCCGTTCCAGGGCGCAAAATTGGCCAGCTTGTGCTGCTCATCGCCCGCATCGTCGGCATGAGCTTCTTCCGGGAAGCCCGCATCCCAGAACCGGCCTTCATAGAAGAAGGGCTCCCGCTTCCAGATCTTCTCCATGATGTAGAGCGACTCGCGCACCATCTCATTGAGGAAGCTGGTGTCTTGGCCGTTCTTGATCCCATGAATATAGGACGCCTGCGGATAGGCGCCGGCGCCGATGCCCAGGAAATAGCGTCCCTCCAGAATCTGCGACAGCCAGCCCACCATGATCGCCAGCTTGGCCGGATGCTGATGGGGGAGCAGGTGCGCCATCGGCGCGAAGGTGATCTGCTTGGTTTGCAGCGCCGCCGCGGCGAAGATCAACTCGGGATCGGGAATGTTTTCCCACACCTGGGACGCGTGCTCCGAGACAAGCATCGAGGTAAAGCCGATCTTGTCGCAATGCACCGCGCTTTGAATCCCCCACTCGAACGTCTGCCGGGCCGTCCGTCCGGGGCGCATGTAGGGGTGAAAGATGAGACCGGTGTCCATAGACATGGTGGCGTTTCCCTTTTGTTTGAAGTCATTACCTGACCGTCAGGCCCTTGCAGGCCCGTTGTCGAAAGCGGATCGGCGCAGAGCTTGAATTCTGCGAATTGCCGTTAGCGCCAAGCTCGACCGGCGTCTTGATCGGCGCCTGCGCAACACAGGATCGTTCGAGACCCCATCACCTCATCCCGGTGATGAGAACGTCTCTTTGGCGTGTTGAGTATCCATATACTCACGCACCTCCTTCACCTTTCCGTCCTGCAGGACGAATAGAAAGTGATAGTGATTGTTGTAGACTCCGCCGCTCTTCAACCTGGCGTAGGATTCGGCTTCCACGGCGACGACATCGCCTTCGCTGATCATGCGCTTGGGGACGATCTGCAGCGCTCCGGTCTCGTATACGTCCGCGACGCCCCGCAGCAGATCGCCCAGCTGCTCGCGCGTGTACGCTCCGGATATGCCGGGAATAGTCCCCGAAACCCACCAGGATCCGTCCTGATGCATTCGGCGAAGGATCTCAGGGACATTTCCGGATGAGAACGTCGTTAGAAAGTCCGTTACGATGCGCTTGCTGGGGTTCGATGACACAGTTTTCAAGCCTCGCTATTGAGCGGTCATGCCCGCGTCGATGACGTGCTCGGCGCCGTTCACGTAGGAGGACTCGTCGGACGCCAGGAAGAGAACCAGGTTGGAGACCTCCTCCGGCTCTGCGATGCGTCCCAACGGGATCAGCGACAGCGCCTCGCCGCCCTGCTCGTCGGTCGCCTCCACCATCATCGGCGTCATGATGAAGCCCGGATGGACGGAGTTCGCCCGGATGTTGCGTGGCCCGTATTCGATGGCGACCGCCTTGGTCATGCCGCGCACGGCGAACTTGCTGGCGACATAGGCCAGGCTGGGAAACCCGTAGTTCGCGACCATGCCGGCGATCGACGAGATGTTGACGATCGCGCCTCTGCCGGCTCGCAGCATCGAGGGGATTACGGCATGCATTCCCAGGTAAACCGAGTGCTGGTTTACGGCGCACACCTTGAGATAATCAGCCTCGGACAATTCGGTCGTGGTGGCGACCGGACCTAGGATCCCGGCATTGTTCACCAGGATTTCGATGGGGCCGAACGCGTCTTCCACCCCTTGCGTGACGCGCGCCCAGGAGTCCGCGCGGGTAACGTCGTGACCGAAAAAACGCGCGTTCGGACCAAGTTCCTTCGCGAGCGCAGAGCCGGCCGCCTCGTTGACGTCGGTCAGCGCCACCTTCGCGCCCTCAGCGACGAAAAGCCGGGCGTGGGATGCGCCCATGCCCCGCGCCGCTCCGGTGATCATAGCCGCCTTGCCGGCTAGGCGTCCCATAGTCGCCTCCCTTGTCGTTGCCCGGCGACTTTACGCCAGTTGGCTTATTTGTATGTCTCAAACCGCGGATGCGTCAAGGGATCCATCACGAGCCTCCCGACGCCTTCACTGCGGTCGTACGACCGGCGCGGATTGACAGGGACTTCGGGGCGCCATCGGCGCCAGGCTGTGGCGCTGAAACCGCCGTTTGGATCACGTCGGCCAAGGTGCGAATACCTGGGGATTTCGGCAGCTTCAGTCGAGACGGCGAGGCGCGATAGGCCGAACAGGTCGCGCACACCATCTGTTCGAGCGTGTCGTCGAGCGCGCCTTGCAAATCGTGGTCGTCCCCCTCGCCCAAACCGCGCGCGCTGTACGACGACAGAATGTTCAGGAACATGAAGCACGCCGTAATCAAGCGGCGCTGCGCAACTTGCTCAGGAAGATAGTCGAGGCGTTGACGAAGAAGCCGGAGCACCTCGCTCAACACCGGAGGCAAGGGACTGCCGAAATCACCAAACTGCTCGCCGTGACTGCGTTGCAGGAATTGCGCGAGAAAAGCTGCGTAGTGATTGTTTCCATCAGTATCAACCACGAGCAATTGTGGAAGAAAGATGATCTCCATCAACGTCCTGGCGTCTTTAAGTTCGCCCGCCGCTTTCGCCGCCTCCAACATTATACGCCGGATCGGCTCCATCTGAAGCATTCTGAAATCAAAAATGGCCCCGACCAATGCGTCACGCGTCTGAAAATGATACTGGACCGCATGATGATTGGACTGCCCCGCCTTGGCGGCGATCTGCCGCAAAGATACGCCCTCGATTCCATTGACCGCGAACAGTTCCTCGGCAGCCAGGATTATTCTTGCCTTGCCGTCCACGCGTCGTCCGCCTTGCCGTCCCGTCATCCTTGCTTTCCATTCTCACGAAGCGCCGCGTCCGACAGGTCCATGTCGCCGGCAACGATGACCTCCAGAATTACGCCATATGGCGGAATTCACAACGCCCCGTCTTCCAGAGCGCGCTTTGGGGCCACGCCGATCCTTCGTCGTCCCGTTCAGGGCCGCGGGGGCGCAGTGCGAGAGGGGGCGCCGACCCTCGCCGGCAATGTGGTCTGGCGCGCCGATCAAGGACGGCCGCCGGGGGCGGCAGCGCGAAGGGGGTGCTTAGCGGGGCAGGCTGTGCAGAAACACCAGGCCGAAGTTGAACCGGGTTCCGTCGAAGTGACGGGGCGTCAGCTTGAGGCGGGCGAGAAATTCCGCAAAAGCTCGGCCAGCTCTGCCTCATGCACCAGGTCGGCCGCCGCCGTGAGGGTCGTCCAGAGTTTTTCCCGCTGGTCTACCTCAGGCCAGACCTCTCGCTCGGCAGCCACCCTCAGCGAATACACCGCCACACGGATCTGCTGCAGTCGGCCGCTGGCCAGACGCTTCTCGTAGTGAAAGACGCCCACCTTCTTCTTGGACAACTCACCTTCGACGCCGGCCTCCTCGAAGGCCTCGCGCGCTGCAGTTTGGGGCATTTTGAGGCCCTTGATCGGCCACCCCTTGGGGATCACCCAGCGTCGCGTCTGGCGCGAAGTTATGAGCAGCACCTCGACCGCGCCCTCCTTGCTGAAACGCCACGGAAGGGCTGCCGCCTGAGAGCGCGGCTCGCGATCGGGCTCGGCGCGAACTAGACCCTTCTTAGCCATTAGCCTGCGAACTGGTGGGCGAGGCGCGCCAGACCGTAGAAGAGGGCGCCCATGGCGGCGGAGATGGGCAGGGTGATGACCCAGGCCCAGACAATGCCGGTGGCCAGGTTCCAGCGCACTGCCGACACGCGCCGGGCGGCGCCGACGCCGATAATCGCGCCGGTGATGGTGTGGGTCGTCGAGACCGGCACGCCAATGTGGGTAGCCAGGAACAGGGTCAGGGCGCCGCCCGTCTCGGCGCAAAACCCCTGCTGAGGTGAGAGCCGAGTAATCTTCGAGCCCATGGTGTGAACGATACGCCATCCGCCCGCGAGAGTTCCGCATGCCATTGCCGCTTGGCAGCTCAGCACCACCCACAGCGGAATGTGGAACTCGCCGCCAAGCTTGCCGTGGGCGAAGAGAAGCACCGCGATGATGCCCATCGTCTTCTGGGCGTCATTGCCGCCGTGTCCGAGCGAATAGAGGGAGGCCGAGACGAATTGCAGCTTGCGAAAGGTCCCGTCCGCGATGGCAGGCGTCGAGCGTCTGAACGCCCAGGAGACGATCAGCACCAGCACGAGCGCCAGAGCGAAACCGAGCGTCGGTGAAACCACGATGCCGGCCACCGTCTTGAGCACGCCCGACCAGACGATGGGATCGAGACCAGCCTTGGCCATGCCGGCGCCGAGCAGGCCGCCGATCAGGGCGTGCGACGAGGAGGAGGGAATTCCCGCGAGCCAGGTCACCACGTTCCAGGTGATCGCACCGCCCAGCGCGCCAAAAATCACCGCGTCGGAGATGATGTCGGGGTGGATGATGCCCTTGCCGACCGTGGTGGCCACGTGCAGCCCGAAGAAGAGGAAGGCTACGAAGTTGAAAAAGGCCGCCCAGATCACCGCCCAGTTCGCTGGAAGTACGCGGGTGGAGACGATGGTGGCGATCGAATTGGCCGCGTCGTGCATGCCGTTCAGGAAGTCGAAGACCAGAGCCACGGCAATGAGGAAGACGAGCAGAACGCCCGAGCTGGCGAGATCCACGTCGGCCCCTACAGATGCTCGATCAGCACGCCGCTGATCCGATTGGCCACGTCCTCGAACCGGTCGACGACCTTCTCCAGATGATCGTAGATTTCCGAGCTCACGATGAAGGCCATGGGGTCGATGCGTGCGGGTCCATGGTACAGCGCCGCCATGCCCTGGTCGTAGAGCTGGTCTGAATCTTCCTCGAGGCGCCTCACCTCCTCGGTGATCGCGTTCAGGCGTCCCGCGTTGGCGCGCAGCGCGCGTAGCAGCGGCACGGCCTCGGCGGTCAGGTCGGCAGTCTTGACGATCACCTCGCCCAGGGTCGCCATGTGCGGCTCGAAAGTGCGCTGCTCGAACAGGGTGATGGCCTTGGCGGTCTTGTGCATCTGGTCGATGGCGTCGTCCATCGAGGTGATAAGGTCGCGGATATCAGCCCGGTCGAACGGGGTGATGAAGGTTCGCCGGACAGCCAGCAGCACCTCGCGGGTGATCTCGTCGGCGTCTGTCTCATGGCGCGAGATGTCGGCGCAGTGCGCAGGAACCTCGTCGCCGCCAGTCCGCAGCAGATCGCGGAGAGCCCGCGCGCCGGCGCAAAGGGTTCTCGAATGCGCTTCGAACAGATCGAAGAACGCTTCCTCGCGCGGCATCAGCGCCTGAAACCATCTCAGCATACAGCCCCCTGTATCGCCGCGAACCTGTCCGCGGCGCCTCGCTTGGCGAATTGAAACGAATACCGTTCCGGCGCAACGCCGCCTTATGGAGCGGGCGCGGTGAACACGCCCGTTCTTAACCGAAAGCCCCACTCGGGCCGGCTGTTAGCCTCGGCGCGCTGCGCAGCATATTCATACTGATACGGAGCCGGTCGCACGGCGACCCGCAGGCGGGCGCCTTGCTCAACAAGCAGAAACGTCGGCGGCGGCGGCTCACGAACCCGCTGCTCAAGCCACCCGGGAAGACCCACGCTGCCAGGATTGGCGACAACGCGCCGATCTCGCGTGCGGTGCACGCTGGGCAGGTGCGTGTGCCCGCACAATGCGAGCGCATCCGTCGTAAGGTGGCGAGCGATCTCGGCTCGCGTGGCCGGCGTATAGTCGCCCGGCCTTCCGGTGTGCAGCCAGGGGCGGCAATCGTCGTCAGGCACGCCATGGCAGAAGAGCACCGAGGCGCCGCTCCGGGTGCTGCCTCGAAGCGACTTGGGTAACCGTGCGATATCTCGGATGGCTTCCGGGCCAAGTTCGCGCGCCGCGAACGCGTCCGAGGCGCTGCCGCCGGCGCCTGACAGGATATAGCGCTCGTGATTTCCGGCGAGCGTCGGCCAGCCGCGATCACGAAGGAAGCTCGCGGTTTCCGCAGGCCAGAGCGGACCCGAGAAGGAGTCGCCCAGGTTGATCACCTGCTCCACCCCCTCCCGCGCCAGTTCCCGGCACACGGCCTCGAGCGCCGGGAGATTGCCGTGGATATCCGACACCACGGCGAAACGGTCATGGAGTTCGAGATGCGACATCAGCCGAAGAAGATAAGCACAATTGGAATGGTGGCGGCCGCGAGCACCGTCTGAACGCTGATGATGCTTGCAGAGACCTGGTGATCGCCCCCGAGGAGTCGAGCCATGATATAGGCCGACGGCGTGCACGGAAGCGCATTGAACAGCACGGCCGTACTTAGACCGACACCGTGCAGCCCCACGGCCCTCCCGAGCACATAGGTCGCGACAGGGGCGATCGCTAACTTGACGATTGTGGACTCGAAGACGGGCCGGCGCACCGAACGCCACGCCTGCATTTCGAGCCCTGCGCCGACAGCCAACAACCCCAGCGGAAGCGACGCGGCGCCAAGGATCGACAGCAGGCTCGCCAGGGCCGGAGGCGGCACGAAGCGAAGGCCATTCGCCGCGGCGCCAAGGAGCACCGACAGGATCACCGGGTTCGTCACGATGGTCTTGGCGAGCTTGCCGACCTGAAGCCGGCCGTGATGCCCATAGATCGAGAGCACAATGATCGACCCGACGTTGAGCACCGGGATCGTGACGGCGATGGCGATCGCGGTGGCGGTCAGGCCGGGTTTGCCGAAAAGAGTCGTCGCCGCAGCGACGCCCACGTAGGTGTTGGGCCGCAGGGCGCCTTGCAGGACGGACGAGAAGGTCGGCCCCGGCTGCGGGCGTAGCGCGCGTGAGACGTAGAGCAGCAGCCCGCCGACGGCGACGCCTCCCAGCAGGCTCGTCGCAATTCCGCCAAGTGAGAAGCCGTCGAAGCGCGCCGTCGCAATCTGACTGAACATCAGGCAGGGAAAGAAGAGGAAGTAGTTCAGGCGTTCGCAGGGAACCCAGAACTCGTCGGCGAGCAGCCCCTTCTGGCGGACGAGGAAGCCGATTAGGATCAGGGCGAAGATCGGCGTAAGCGCTGTGAGAATCGCGGTCACCGCTTGGCGCTCACAGGGCCGATTTGATCAGCACCGCGACGCCGTAGGCCGCGATGAATCCCGTCAGTGAGCGCTCGAAGACGAGTGGGGTGGCCCCCTTGAAGACCTTCCGGCCGGCGGCTGCGTAAGAGATGGCCGCGATCGCCGCCGCTAGGACGCTGTGTAGCCCCAGCGCATGAGGGGAGAACAGCGCCAGCACGGCCAGTTGGACCAGGCCGAAGGACAGGTAGTAGGTCGAGACGATGCCCCGGGTGCGCTCCTTACCCTCGCCTTGGGCCGAGGCGTACACCGAGAGCAGCGCGCCGCCCATGTTGGTGAACCCGTGCAGGAGGCCCATGGCGACGAGATAGGGTCGTTCTGCCCGCCCGATGAAAGCGCGCAGTCGAGCCTGTAAAGCCTGGTTGAGGCGCAGGGCGGACGCGCCGATGAGCGCAAGGCCAATCGCCAAATCAAGGCGGGCGTGAAGTCCTTGGCGCAGCACCAGCGCGAGCGCGAGCAGAAGGGGGATCAAGCACAGGAGGGGGCGCCCTTTGCGCCATATCTCCACGAACTGTGATGAGGATCCGCGCGTCTGAATCGCAGAGATCGTCACCGACGCCGGCAGCAGCCAGCCGAGCGTCTCAGCGTAGTCCAGGCCCAGAAGCAGCAAGGTCGGGGTGCCGAAGATGAGCAACCCCATCCCGAAAACAGATTGGACAACAGCGAAGGCGGCGATCAGCGCGCCGATCAAAATGGCGTCGTGCATGGACGGTCTTTCCGATGCTGGCGTAGGTCAGGCGGCCTGCGGTTCGATTCCGAGAGCGGGCGAGAGTCTTCGCGTGCGGAGGGTCAGGAGGTCCGCTCTGCTCTCGTCAGCAGATGCCGCAACCGTGAGCACCACATCGGCCTCGCCCAGGAGGCCACGCCCAACCAAGGCTGCGATGGCTGCATCCGTGGGATCCGACGCGTCCCAATCGAACCCAGGCACATGAACGGCCCTCACCCCGGGCAGCAGATTTAGAGAGCGCGCTAGGCCCTCGTCCGAATGCACAGCCAGAACCGGCGCCGCCGGACGAGCGGCTGCCACGAGACCCGCGGCGTACCCCGACCTTGAGAGCACGATGACGCCGGTCACCTCGCCGGATCGGCTGAGGGCATGCACCGCCCGGACCACTTGCGGCAATTCTGGGCTCCGAGCGATCCGCCCGACGTCTTCCGATGCGACGCTCGCCACGCTCGCCAAGCGGGCGACCGCCTCGACGGGGAATCTCCCGACCGCGGTTTCGCCGGAGAGCATCAGCAGCGATGCCCCATCCAGCACGGAATTGGTGATGTCGCTGATTTCGGCTTTCGTCGGGTATGGGTTCTCGATCATCGTGTGCAACAGCTCAGTCGCAACGATGACCGGTTTCCCGCGGGCCTGAGCGGCGGTGATGATCTGCTTCTGGAACAGGGAAACGCGGTCGAGCTCGGTCTCGACCGAGAGGTCCCCGCGATCGATCATGATTACGTCGCTCGCGGCGATCACCTCGTCCAGGTGATCGAGACCGCCCTGGTTCTCCACCTTCGCGACGATGCGAGGCGAGCCGTTCCGGATAAGTCGACGGATTGCCTGCACGTGCGCGGCGCTCTCGACGAAGCTGATGCCGACGTAGTCGACACCGGTCTCGGCCGCGAAAGCGAGCATGGCTTCGTCGGCGGACGTGACAAGAGCGCGGCCAAGATTGACGTCAGGAACGTTGATCCCTTTGCGACTGCGAAGCTGTCCGTCTCCAAGCGCTCGAACGTGAATGTCGCGTCCGTCCACCTCCTCGACCAGGAACGCGAGCGTTCCGTCGTCGGCGAATACGCGCACCCCCGGCTTAAGCTGTTCGTGCAGACCGTCGAAATTGACAGGGACCTTCTCGCGCCCGTCATGAGCGCGGTCCGTGGTGAGCGTAAGACGATCTCCCGCAGAAAAGCGCGGCTCGTGCGCGAGTTGGAGCGTCCTGATCTTCCGACCGGGAACATCCAAAAGAATTGGAAGATCGGGCAACACGCTGCGGATCAGCTGGATCGTCTCCCGGTGCCAATCGAGGTCCGCGTGCGACCCATTGAGCCGCGCCACCGTCATGCCCGCCGAGGCAAGTGCGCGCAGCGTTTCTGGGTTTCGAGAGACCGGTCCAACGGTCGCGATAATGCCGACGTGCGCCACGCCCATCCCCTTTTGTGAAGCTTTTGTGACAGTATCCCTACAGATCCGCTAGGAAAACAAAATTCTCTACCGCGCCGAGTAGATTCTCTGGAAACCCGCAGGAGTGGTCTCTGCCATCGTTAAGGGGCTGCGGCCCAGTCATCTCCCCTAGATGATTGAAACTCCACACTATTATGTGGACGCGAACACCCGTAGAATCGGCTGGTTCAAGGGGCGGGAGAGGACCTAGTGAGCTTCATCGAAGGTCCGGACCGCGCCCAGGCCAGTCTTCTTCCGCCAAGCATCGAGGACTACGTCGCGCCCGAGGCGCTGGTGCGAGTGGTCGACGCATTCGTCGATAGCCTCGACCTGAACGAGCTCGGTTTCGAGCGCACCGTCGCTGCCGCCACCGGTCGTCCCGGCTTCCGTCCGAGCGACATGCTACGGCTCTACATCTGGGGCTACCTCAACCAGGTGCGCTCCTCGCGCATGCTGGAGCGCACGTGCACGCGCGACCTGGAGGCGCTCTGGTTGATGCGCCGCCTCACGCCGGACTACCGCACCATCGCCGCCTTTCGCCACGACAACCCAGACGCGATCGTGCGGACCAGCGCCGCCTTCGTGCAGTTCTGTCGCGAGCAGGGCCTGCTCGGCGGACGCATGGTCTCGCTCGATGGGACCAAGATGCGGGCGGTCGCCAGCCCAAAGAACATCGCTGGGGCCGAGCGCCTTGCGCGCGACATCGCGCACACCGAGCGCGAGATCGCCTACTATCTCGACCGGCTCGACACCATGGATGAGCAGGTCGCGCAGGGCTTTGGCGACTGCCCCACTCACCGCGAGGCTTTCGGCGAGGCGATTGCTTCGCTCCAGCGTCGCAAGAGCCGGCTCGCCAAGCGCCAGGTCGAGCTCGCAAAACGGGAAGAGACGGTGCTCGTCTTCGGCGAGCCCGAAGCCAAGCCGATGGGGTACGGCCGTGCGCCGAAGGTGCCCGCCTACAACCTCCAGAGTGTCGTCGATGTGGAAAGCGGCTTGATCGTGCACCACGACGTCTGCAACGACGCCAACGACAGCCATATGCTCCACCCAATGTCCGTCGCGGCGAAGAAGGTTCTCGAAACCGACGAACTGCACGTGCTCACCGATGGCGGCTACTCCAATGCTGCCGAAGTCGCCCGCTGTGAGGACGAGGCGATCATCGTGTCTGCGCCCATCAAGCGAGGTGCGATGAACAGCGAGCACTTTCGGCCGACGCAGTTCGTCCACGACGCGGAGAGCGACACCATCCGGTGTCCCGGCGGTCACGACATGCGTCCCGCGGCCAAACATAACCGCGGCCGCGCGGTCCGCTACCGCACAGCAGGCTGCAAGACCTGTAGCCTGAAGCCGAGTTGTACGCCCGGCGCACAACGGACCATCCATCGACTGATCGACCAAGGCGCGCTCGATCGCATGGAGGCGCGCATCTACGCCGATCCGAACTTGATGCGGATCAGGCGCTGCACCGTTGAGCACCCGTTCGGCACAATCAAGCGAATGTCCGGCGGGGGCAGATTCCTCACCCGAGGGCTCCGGAAGGTGAAGGCAGAAGCGGCGTTATCGGTCCTCGCGTTCAACATTCTTCACGCGGTGAACGCCTACGGCGCGGGGAAGCTGACGGGGCCGGGCTGACGCGCCTCGCCGCGACTTTTGCCCACGGCGCAGAGCAACTCGCCTGCGTCTTCGCAGCGAGTTTCTGCACAGCCTGGGGGGTGCGGCGTTAGATTCCCGGCGCGCCTAGCATAGAGACCGACTTGAAATCGGGGGCGGGCGTCGACGGTTCGCCGAATTCCGCGCGACCGGGAAGATTTCCCAGAAGTATAGTTCGCGCCCTAAGCGCATCTTCTTCCAATTGGCGCTTCAGCTCGTCCAAGCCGCCGAACTTACGCTCGTCACGCAACCGTCTCACTAAGCGTGTCTCGAGCCTGCGCCCGTAAATGTCCTCGCAAAAATCGAACAGGTGCACTTCCAGAAGGGGGATCGTCAATCCCAGGGTGGGGCGTATACCCACATTCGCCACCCCCGAAAGCGTTCTGTCGGGCATCAGACGACAGAAGACAGCATAGACGCCGTGAGGCGGCTCCGCTCCCGCCGTCAATGCAACATTGGCGGTTGGAAATCCAAGCGTTCGACCGCGCTTAAATCCAGACTCTACCACGCCGGTGATTATCCTGTTTTGCCATGTGGGCATAACAGCTCCATTGAAATAGAGTTTCGTCCAAAAGCGACGCCCTCTTTCACCCAGCCTCAGTCTCCCTCGCAAAGTCTCTATTGTCAACGTCGACGTTGACCGCGACCTTCCGTGGCCTCGGGTAGCCGCTCAACGTCGGCCGGCGGCGACCTCGCCTCGGCGCTCGACCGCGCCCTGGCCGCCGGCGCCCTGGCCTGGGCGCCCCTGCCGGTTTCGACGTCGCCTCCGCCCGAGACGCGGTCGGGGCGCAGCGCCGTGGCGCTGGCGGAGCGGCGACCTGTGGAAACCAACAGGGGTGGCCGGCGGGCCCGTATGGCAACTCGGGGCTCACGCCTTGCGTCTGGAATTCATGCCGCCGAGCCCCGCCACCGCACAGTCCGCGCCCGAGCCCCTCGTTCGCCCGCGCGGCCGATCGGCGGCGGTCGCTGCGCGACCACTATCTGAACGAAGCCATGCGCCACGGCGCAATCCAGCCCGGCAAGCGCTGGTTCACCGACAAGATGCCGCTGAACGAGACCCACCTTGGCCTGATCCACCTGCTGTTCCCGCAGGCGCCGATCATCCACCTCGTACGCCATCCGCTGGACGTGATGCTTTCGGTCTTCTCCAACGGGCTGACGCACGGCTTCAACTGCGCCAGCGGCCTGGACACGGCGGCGACCCACTACATGCTGGTGGCCGACCTGTTGGCGCACTACCGCGAGGTGCTGCCGATGCGCTACCTCCAGGTCCGCTATGAGGAGGTGGTCGACGACCTGCCCGACCAGGCCCGCCGGCTGCTGGCGTTCATCGGCGCTCCGTTCGATCCCAAGGTGCTGGACTTCCACGAGAACGCGCGCGCCGCGCGCACCGCCAGCTACGCCCAGGTCACCGAAAAACTCTACGACCGTTCACGCTACCGCCATCGCCACTACGCCGCCGAACTCGCCGAGATCGAGACGCGGCTCGCGCCGACTATCCGTCAGTTGGGCTACGCGGACTCGTAGAGCACGGACCTTCGGCCTTCCGCGCGTCCGGCAACCCGACCAGATCAATGAAGCTCAGGGGATCGGACGCAAGCCTTCCGGCGTTCGCGCGCCGACGGGCTCAACGCGTGCGGAGCCCGTCGACGAAGACGTCCACCAGGCGCAACGCTGTCGGTTGCCAGTCGCCCTCCCGCTCGGCGTAGAAGATGCCGATCAGGGTTTTGAGCAGGTCTTCGGCGGCGATGTCGGCGCGCAGTTCGCCGGTTTCGACTCCACGTGCGAGCAGCAGGGCGATTGCACGGGTCAGCCGCCCGAACGAATAGGCCTTCAGCTCGGTGGAGCCTGCCACGGCGATTTGCAGGGCCTCGATCATGCCCTTCTTGGCGGCCACCAGGCGGACATTGGCGTGCAGCCACCTGCGCAGCGCCTCGACCGGCGCGGCCTCCTGCGCCAGGTGCTCGGCAAGCTCGCCGAGGTGATCGACCTCGCGCCGATAGACCGCATCGAAGAGAGCCTCCCGGGTGGGGAAATGGCGGTAAAGCGTGCCGATTCCAACATTCGCCCTGCGCGCGACCGCCTCAAGGCTTGCGTGCTGGCCGCCTGTGCTGAACACCTCGGTCGCAGCCTCGATGAGCCGCTCGCGATTGCGGATCGAATCCGCCCGCGGTCTACGGTTCGCGCGTGCCGTTCCAGTCGCCATGATTCCGAGGCCGGGCTCATTTCCCTTGATAAACGGAGGGACCCTCCGTATAAATGAACTGGTGATCGAGGCGGGCGCAAGACGCACGTTCCCGATCCGCCGCCGCCGCAAACTCTACCCGCCCGCCCCCCTTTCGCGACCGGCCGGCGGCGTCGATCCATACATCACAAGCAACGAGCGGAGTCACATGTCGCTCTCCATTCACCTCACCATCAACGGTCAGCCGCGGAGCCTCGCGCTCGACGATCCGCGGGTGACCCTGCTCGACCTGCTGCGCGAACGGCTTGCGCTTCCGGGAACCAAGAAGGGCTGCGACCGCGGCCAGTGCGGCGCCTGCACCGTCCTGGTCGACGGACGGCGGATCAACGCCTGCCTGGCGCTGGCCGCCAGCCTCGACGGCGCCGAAATCACGACCATCGAGGGGCTCGCAGACGGCGAGACCCTGCACCCGGTGCAGGCGGCGTTCATCGCCCACGACGGCCTCCAGTGCGGCTACTGCACGCCCGGCCAAATCATGAGCGCCGTCGGCCTGATCGCCGAAGGCCGGGCCGGCGACGATCCGGAGCGCGTCCGCGAGCTGATGAGCGGCAACATCTGTCGCTGCGGCGCCTATCAGGGGATCACCGAGGCGGTGCTGGACGCCCAGAAGGCCCTGGCCGAGCGCGACCGGGAGCATGCCGCATGAACCGCTTCGAATTCATCCGCGCCGCCAGCCTGCCGGCCGCCGTCGAGGCCGCCGCCGCGCCCGGGGCGGCCTATCTGGCCGGCGGCACCAACCTGCTCGATCTGATGAAGCTCGGCGCCGCTCGTCCTGACAGGGTTGTCGACATCTCGCGGCTCCCCGGTCTCGACCGGATCGACTGGCTGGCCGATGGCGGCGTGCGCATCGGCGCCCTGGTCCGCAATTCAGATCTCGCCTACGACGCGCGCTTCGCTCGAACCTTCCCGGCCGTGGCGGAGGCGCTGCTCTCCGGCGCCTCGGCCCAGTTGCGCAACGCCGCGACGGTGGGGGGCAACCTGATGCAGCGGACGCGCTGCCCCTATTTCCAGGACCTGGCGAGCGCCTGCAACCGACGCGACCCCGGAGCGGGCTGCGATGCGCGGGAGGGCGAGAACCGCCTGCACGCGGTGCTTGGCTGGAGCGAGCATTGCATCGCCACGCATCCGTCCGACTTCTGCGTGCCGCTGGCGGCGTTGGACGCCGTGGTCGAAGTGGAAGGACCGCAGGGCCGCCGCGAGATCGCCGCAGCGGCCTTGCACCTGCTGCCCGGGGAGACCCCGGAACGCGAGACGGCTCTGGCGGCCGGCGAGCTGATCGTCGCGGTGCGACTGCCGGCGGAGGCCGCGGCGTTCGCAGGCCACGCGCGGTATCTGAAGCTGCGCGAGCGCACCTCCTACGCCTTCGCCGTGGTCTCGGCCGCCGCGGCCCTGGAGATCGAGGCCGGTGTGATCCGCAGGGCGCGGCTGGCCCTGGGCGGCGTCGCCGCCAAGCCCTGGCGCGCGCGGGAAGCCGAAGCCGCACTCGAGGGCTCAGCGATCTCGCCCGCCGCATTCGCCAACGCCGCGGCCCTGGCCCTGACCGCGGCGCGGCCGTCCGGCGAAAACGGCTTCAAGATCGAACTGGCGCGCCGAATCCTCGTCCGCGCCCTGCGGCTGGCCGCGGACGGCACGCCACAGGTCATGCCGGCCCTGCCCGCCTCGCCCTTCGCCACCACGACCGGAGCTCGCCATGTCGCTTGAGACGGCGTCCCAGACCATCGCGCACCGCCGCCACGGATCCAACGAGGGTCAGCCGCTGACCCGCCGTGACGGCGTGCTCAAGGTCACCGGACGCGCCACCTACGCCGCCGATAACCACCTGGAGAACATGCTGTTCGCCGTGACGGTCCCGAGCAGCATCGCGCGCGGCCGCGTCATCGGCTTCGAGCTCGCGGCCGCCAAGGCGCACCCCGGCGTGGTCGAGGTGCTCACGCCGGCCAACCGGCCGCCGCTGGCGCATGACCCGCACGAGAGGATCCCGCCGTTCGGCTTCCGCGTGCAGGTGCTCCAGGACGACGTCGTCCGCTACGTCAACCAGCCGATCGCGCTGGTCGTCGCCGAGACGCTGGAGGCGGCCACCGAAGGCGCGAGGCTGCTCGCCCCCCGATATGAGGTCGAACCCGCCCGCACCCGGCTGGAGAACGGCGACCGCTACGAGCTCGCCACGATCGGCATGGGCGCGCCGGCGCGCACTGCCTATGGCGACGTGGAAGCCGGACTTGCGGCCGCGGCCACGACCGTAGAGGCCGAATACGAGACGCCGGCGCAGTACCACAACGCGATGGAGCCGCATGCCGTCCTCGCCCGGTGGGACGGCGACCGGCTGACCCTCGACATGCCCAACCAGGCCCTGGCGCTGAGCGCGGCGTCCTACGCCCGCTATTTCGGGATTCCGGCCGAGAACGTGCTGATCCGCTCGCCCTTCATCGGCGGCGGCTTCGGCTCGAAGGCGATACTCAACGGACCACAGATCCTGGCCATAGCGGCCGCACGCATGCTCGCCCGCCCGGTCAAGCTTTCCCTCCCGCGGGCCCAGATGTACGGCCCCGTCGGCCATCGGGCCGCGACCTGGCAGACGCTTCGGATCGGCGTCGACGGCCAGGGGCGGCTCACCGCCCTGCACCACCGCACCATCGCGGCGACCTCCAGCTTCGACGAGTTCATTGAGCCGGCGGCCCACGCCGCGCTGCCGCTCTACGCCAGTCCCGCCATTCTGGCCGAGCACGAGGGACTGCGGCTCGATATCGGCACACCGGGACCGATGCGAGCGCCGGGCCTGGCCTCGGGATCCGCGGCGCTGGAAGCCGCCATCGACGAGGCGGCGCACGCGTGCGGCATGGATCCGCTCGACTTCCGGCTGGCCAACTACGCCGAGACCGAGCCCGGCACGGGACGGCCCTTCTCCTCGAAGGCGCTCCGCGAATGCTACGCGGAGGGCGCCAAGCGGTTCAGCTGGGCGGGGCGACCGCTGGAGCCGCGTCAGATGCGCGACGAGAACGGCTTGCTGGTCGGATGGGGCATGGGCACGGCGGTGTTCCACAGCCCGCATTTCCCGGCCTCGGCGCGCGCCACCCTGCGCGCTGACGGCACGGCCCTGGTCGAGACCGCTGCGGCCGACATGGGCCAGGGCGCCTGGACCGCGCTGGCGCAGATCGCCGCCGACGCGCTGGGCCTCGATCCCGATCAGGTCGAGTTCCACTCCGGCCTGTCGAGCCTGCCGGACGGCGGCGTGGCGGGCGGCTCCGCCCACACCGCCAGCGCCGGCCTGGCGTTGCACAAGGCCGGCGAGGACGCGCTGGCGAGCCTCGCCAAGCTCGCCAGCTCCGATCCCGCCTCGCCGCTGTTCGGCGCCGGCAACATCGGGGTGGTCGCCAAGGCCGGCCGGCTGCATCGCCGCGACGACGAGGGACGCAGCGAAAGCTATGCTGAGATCCTCGCCCGCGCCGGCCGCCGCGAAGTGGTCGGCACGGCCAACGCCGCCCCCGACGCGGACGCCGCAGGCAAGCACGCCATGTACTCGCACGGCGCGGTGTTCGCTGAGGTGAAGGTCGACCCTGAGCTGGGTCAGGTCCGCGCGACCCGCCTGATCGGCGCCTTCGCCGCTGGTCGCATAATCAATCCCCGGCTGGTGCGCAGCCAGTACCTCGGCGGGATGATTTGGGGCATCTCGTTCGCCCTGCAGGAGAAGGCGGTGGTCGACCGCAGGACCGGTCGGATCATGAACGCCGACCTGGCGGAGTACCACGTGCCGGTGAATGCGGACGCGCCTTCGCTCGAAGCCATCCTCGTCCCGGAGGAGGATGCTCACGTCAACCCGCTCGGGATCAAGGGCGTCGGCGAGATCGGGATCACCGGGACCGTCGGCGCGATCGCGAACGCGGTGTGGCACGCCACCGGCGTGCGCATCCGCCGCTTTCCGGTCCATCTCGAAGACCTGCTCGGCGAGCCGGGACCCGCCTGAGACGTTCGCCCGCTCGCCTAGGGACTGCCTCCTCCCCATCGGGGTTGGACGACGATGCGCGAGTCCGGCACCCTCGCGGTCGGCATTTTGAAAGGGAAAGCTTCTTGGAGCGGCGGAGTGAGGAGGTCATAGCAAAGGTTCCAGCGGTCACGCTCGGGTTCTGGGTCATCAAGGTTCTCGCCACGACGCTTGGCGAGACCGGCGGCGACACGGTCTCCATGACCTGGCTGGGCGAGACCACGTCCGAGGCCGGCAAGTCGGGATTCAATGGCTATCTCGTAGGAACCCTGATCTTCGGGATCCTGCTCGTCGGATTCGTTACGGCCCAGATCCGCGCACGTCGCTTCAATGCGTGGCTCTACTGGGCGACGATTATCGCCTCGACGACCGCGGGAACCACCCTGGCCGACTTCGCGGACCGCTCACTGGGTATCGGCTATCCTGGCGGTTCGCTGCTGCTGTTGGCCTGCGTCCTTGTCTCCCTGTGGGCCTGGCGCCGGCTGCTCGGCAGTATCGACGTGAACACCGTCGCCGGGCCTCGCCAGGAGCTCTTCTACTGGGTCACCATCACCTTCTCACAGACGCTGGGTACTGCCCTGGGCGATTGGGCGGCTGACGGTGGGCTCGGCTATGCCGGCGCCGCGCTGGTCTTCGGGGCGGGACTGCTCATCCTGGCGGCGCTCTACTTCTGGACCCGCGTGAGCCGCGTCCTGCTCTTTTGGGCCGCCTTCGTGCTGACGCGTCCCTTGGGAGCCACCGTCGGTGACTTCTTCGACAAGCCGCCTGCGCACGGAGGGCTGGGCGTCAGCCGTCCCATCGCCTCGCTGATCCTGGCGGCTGCGATTGCAGTGCTGATCCTGGTGCTGCCGCAGAGGCCCGGCGGCCATCCGGGCGGAGAACCGGCGGAACTCGCCGGTTAGCTGGGCCGAGGGCAGGGCTCGGCGATCGGCCCCCACACCGGCGGCATCGCGGGTCCAGGGCAAGTTTCGCCTGGCGGTCCGCGCCCTAGATCCGTTCGCGCGCGGACCCGAGAGCGGCTGGCAAAAGCTCTCGTGCTGGCGCGACGCCGTTTAGCACGACATTGAGCACCACCGCAGTCGCCGCGGTGAGGAGAACGCTGCTGCCCAGCACCGGCGTGAGAAATGACGGCAATTTCGCAAACAGCTTGTCGGACACGACCGGCAGCATCCCCATCCCTACGCTGATCGCGACGACGTAGAGGTTGCGATTGTCGTGCAGGTTCGCCTTGGCCAGGGTGCGGATCCCGTTCGCGACGACCATTCCGAACATCACGAGCCCCACGCCGCCGAGGACGCATTGCGGGATCGAGGCGACGAGGATCGACAGCTTGGGGAGCAGTCCAAGAAGGATCAGGATCACGCCGCCCGCGGCGCAGACCCATCGGCTGCGCACGCCGGTGATCGCGACAAGCCCGACGTTCTGAGCAAAGGAGGTGTAGGGAAAGGCGTTGAATATGCCGCCAAGGATGTTGCCGATCCCGTCTGCGCGGAAGCCGCTGACCAGCGCCCTTTGCGTCACAACCTCTTCGGTGATCTCACCGATCGCGAGGAACATGCCGGTGGACTCGATGAAGGTCACCACCATCACGACGCACATCGCCAGAATGGCCCAAAGGTTGAACTTGGGAAGCCCGAAGTGGAACGGGGTCACCACGCCCAGCCACGGCGCCTCCGAGAGGCCGGCCAGCGAGACCTGCCCTAGCGTCAGGGCCAGGCCGAAGCCCGCCACAAGCCCGAGCAGGACGGCGATGTTCGCGACCAAGCCGCGTCCGAACTTGACGATGGCGATCACGAAGACGAGGACGGTCCCGGCGATCGCCAGATAGACCGGGTTCCCGAAATCCTGGGCTCCGGCCCCTCCTCCAGCCCAGGTCGCCGCCACCCCCATCAGCGACAGACCGACCGCCAAGATCTCGGCGCCGGTGACCACGGGGGGAAACAGCGGCAGGAGCCGGCCCGCGATCGGCGCGACGAGAAAGCCGAAGACGCCGGCGGCGATGGTTGCGCCGTAAATGCCGGCGAGGCCCAGATCGGGGTTCGCGCCGATGGCGATCATCGGTCCGATCGCCGAGAAGGCCACGCCCATCATGATCGGCAGGCGAATGCCGACGCCGCGGCAGCCGACCGTCTGCACCAGGGTCGCCAGTCCCCCGGCGAGAAGGTCGGCGCTGATAAGATAGGCGGCGGTCGCCTTGGGAAGCTTCAGAGCGGCGGCGATGATCAGCGGCGGAGCGATGGCGCCGGAGTACATGACCAGCACATGCTGCATCGCCAGCAGCACCAGGGCGCCAGGCGCCAGCTTCTGGGCGGTGAAGCGCCTTTGCAGCATGAACGATCCGCGCCCCGACCCCGAAGTTGTCGGCTACTTGGTCGTCACCGAAGGTGTCTCGGCTAGGTTGGTGACCGCCAGCTCGGCGAAATAATGCCTATTCGCCGTCGCATACAGCAGGTCGAGGCCGGCAGACGGGCGCCAGATCCGCCGCCTGACGCCTCGGACCGGACGCGGTCAGCCGACGCCGCGCCGCGCGGCTTCGATCCTGGCGACGTCGATCTTCTTCATCGTCATCATCGCCTCGAACACCCGCCTGGCGACCACCTTGTCGGGATCGGCCATGCCCTCGCTCAGCTGGCGGGGCGTGATCTGCCAGGAAAAGCCCCAGCGATCCTTGCACCAGCCGCAGGCGCTCTCGGCGCCGCCGGCGCCGACGATGGCGTTCCAGTAGCGGTCGGTCTCGGCCTGGTCCTGCGTCTCGACCACGAACGAGACCGCCTCGTTCGGCTTGAAGTTCGGCCCGCCGTTCAGCCCCAGGAAGGGCATCCCCAGCACCGTGAACTCCACCGTCAGCTCCGCGCCCTCGCGACCGTCGGGGAAGTCGCCCGGCGCGGCCGTCGCCGGGCCGACGTGACTGTCCGGGAAGACGCTCGCATAGAATTCCGCAGCCTTGCGGGCCTCGCCATGGTCGAACCACAGGCAGTTGATCATCTTGCCGGCCATCGGTGCTTCTCCTTCCGCTCGGTTAGAACCTGCTACGTCAGCCTCTCGATACGGCGATGGTGATGGCCGCCTGCTCCTCGAGGGCGCGCTTCTGAGCCAAGGACGAACGAACCGCCGGCCTTGCGACAATCGCGCGATTTTTCTTTCGCCGCCGCAGCTCGACCTGCCGCCTGAAGGGGTCGCTTCAAGTCGATGGACGAGGTGTTCATCGCGGTGGTCCGGCGCGCCGCCGAGCAGATGCGCGAGGCGGTCGCGCAGGCGGCGGCCTCGGACGCGCCGTTGCGCGCGCGGGGCGCGGAGACGTTCGAACGCCTCGCTCGCCTCCAGCACGGCCGCCATCGCCCTCCAGCCCTTACGGCCATGTTTCCGGCCCGCAGCACATCGGCCGTTTGTTCCGGCATAATCGCGGGCGACGCGGGATCAGATTCTCGGTGCGCGCGTTGCAACCTGGGCATGTGTTTTCACAAATGCACCATCTTCATCACCTGCCGTTCGTGGCCTTGTCCCTGGTTGTGGCGGTCCTGGGCTCGTGGACTGCACTGGACCTTTTCCGACGCGTTCGCTCGCATATCGGCCGGGCTCAGCGCGTGTGGCTCGGGATGGCGGCAGTGGCGATGGGCCTGTCGATCTGGTCCATGCACTTCATCGCCATGCTCGGCTTCGATCCCGGCAGCCCTGTAGCGTACGACCTCCCTCTCACGTTTCTTTCGTTAGCCCTCGCGATGGTCGCGACGTCGGCGGCGTTCTTCGCCGCGTCCAAGCCTGGGGCCCGCCCCGCACGCACCTTGCTAGCCGGCGCCGCCATGGGCGCGGGCATCTGCCTCATGCACTATGTCGGAATGGCGGCGCTCAGGACCGCGGCCTCGCTTCGCTACGACCCGTCGTTTGTAGCCGCTTCGCTCGTGATTGCGGTTGGCGCGTCCACAGCGGCGCTGTTCGCCGCGCGGCGCGAGCGAACGCTGAGCTGGCGCGCGGGGGCCGCCTTGGTCCTGGGCTTTGCGATCGCGGGCATGCACTACACAGCCATGGCCGGCCTGCGGCTCACTCCGCTCGACGGCGTCAAGGTGGTCGCGCCCGGCGCCCCGCCATTCATATTAGGCGCCAGCGTCGCGGCCGGCGCATCGGTGATCCTCCTGCTCGCACTGCTCGCCGCCCTGTTCGACCAGCGCCTGAACGTCCTGGCGGCGCTGGAGGCGGGCGGTGTCGGCTACTGGGAGCTGTCCTTGCCGCAGATGGGCTTCCAAGTGTCGCCTCGAGGGATGGAGATTTTAGGGCGCAATCCGAACGCGCCGTTCGCCCGCGAGGACGTCCTGGCGGCTATTGCGCCGGAGGAGCGCTTTTGGCGGGGATCGACCTTCCAATCCGCGCTGGCGGAGTCGAAGGAATACGATGCGGAGCACCGTATTGCCGGCGATGGGCCGCCGCGCTGGATCAACATCCGGGGCCGCGTCGTGGCGCGGCGCAACGGGCGCCCGAGCCGCATGTCAGGCGTGGTCCTCGACGTCTCCGACCGGCACGCCGCCTTCGCGGCGCTGGCCGAAAGCGAACGCCGTCAGCGCCTGCTGATCGACGAACTGAATCATCGCGTGAAGAACACCCTGGCGACCGTGCAGTCCATCGCGCGGCAATCCGCCAAGGGTGCGATCTCGCAGGACGCCTTCCGGGCCGCCTTCGAAGCGCGGCTTGTGGCCCTGTCCGAGACCCACAACGCGCTCACGCGCGATCGCTGGTCGGGCGCGCGTTTGAAGGAACTCCTGGGCAAGGAGTTCGCACCGTACGCGCCGAGCCAGGTGCGCTTGGAAGGGGAAGACATCCGTTTGGAGCCGCCTCAGGCGCTGGCGCTTGGGATGGTCTTCCACGAGCTCGCCACCAACGCGGCGAAATATGGCGCCTTGTCGACAGTCGAGGGCTGCGTCACCGTCTCCTGGCGCTCGGTGTTCGAGATGCTTGAGCTGTTCTGGTTGGAGCAGGGTGGGCCACCGGTTCGCGCCCCCACTCACCGCGGCTTCGGCTCTCGACTGATCGAGGGCTCCGTCGATCGAGAGCTCGGCGGTTCGGCGATCCTTTCCTACGAGGACAGCGGATTTCAGGCGCGATTTACCATCCCGCTGACGCCTCTGCCGCTATGGGACGGGGTCGCCTCTTCGGCGGACACGCCGTGGCGCGAGACCACCGGCCTTCCTCAGAAACGTCCCGAAGGGTGATGGACCATCGCACGTCCTTCACCGGCGAGCGCATGCCCACGCCGGTGGGGCGCGCGCGACATCATCGCGGCCCGCGGGCGTGCCCGAACTTGGTCACCGCGCCCCAGAACGCGCCCATCCGAAAGGCACGGACTGCAGGGCTTACGGCAGAGTCTAGGGAGCCTATCAAATGATAGCGCGTCGCGTTCGGCGCGAGTTAGTCGCCACCGAGACGGCCGCGGGAACTGGCTGACGGGGGCATGTAAAATGGCGATTCGTTATCATGTGAAATCGGACCAATCCGGCTGGACAGTAGTCGACATCTGGACGGGCCAGCCCGTGAGATTCGAGGGTCGGCCGCAGGCTGGCCTGAAGCCGCAAAGGGCTGAGATATTGGCCGGCCTGCTGAACTGGCGCGCCGAACGCGGAGACCGCCGCGTGACGTGCTGAGGAGCCCGGAGCGTACGCCGCTGGAACTTCGGGCTGACTTGGATTGACTGTGGCCGGCGCGCGTGGCTCGTTCACCGACAACCTTGCGGCGCGGCAAGACCCCTGCCCTCCGCATGGAGCGGCGGCCGAGCGGAGCGTCCGGCTCGCGCCCGGACCTCATACTCGAGAGGCGCCTATGGCCACCTTGATCCTGAGCGTAATCGGCAGCGACCGGCCTGGCCTCACCCAGGCGCTCGCAAGCGCAGTCCTCGCGGCCGGCGGCAATTGGCTGGAGAGCCATCTCAGTCGGCTGGGGGGACTCTACGTGGGCTCAGTGCTGGTCGAACTCGCGGCCGATAGCGTCGACGTCCTGCGCTCGGCGGTCAGCAGGGTGGACGCCCAGGGCCTCGAGGTGCGGATCGCCCCCGCCCTCGACGGCCCGGCGGCGGCCGGCGAGGCGGTTCACTTCAGCCTGGTCGGCCAGGACCGGCCAGGAATTGTGCACCAGGTGACGGCGATCCTGAGCGGCCTCGAGGCAAATATCGAAGCTTTCGATACGCACATCAGCGTCGAACCCCACTCCGGCGCCCCGCTGTTTCACATGAACGCGCGCTTGCGGCTGCCGCCCGCTCTGCAAGCCGAGGGCGTCCAGGCCGCGCTGGAGGACATCTCCGCCGAGATCATGGTCGATATCAGCCTCAGCCCAGCCGAGGAGGCCTAGCGGCCGGCGAGCGGTATGTTGCGCTCGGCGGCGTAGATCAGGCGCGGGTTGGCGAGATCGATGAAGCGCCGCTCGTCCTCCAGCAGGGCGCGGCGGCCCTCGCGGGTCTCCCCCGCCCAGCAGGTCCTGCAGGCTGTCCCACCATAGCTCGGCGACGCCTCAAGCGGCTCAGGTCGAACGCGACCTAGGCATTGCGCAGGCACCAGGCGTAATCCAGCTCGGTCACCACGTCGAAGAAGCGGGCCTGCTCGGTTCGCTTGACTTCGGCGAACGTCTTCACGAAGCGCGCGCCGAGATAGTCCTTGAGCACTTCGCTGGCCGCGAAGCGGTCGACAGCGGCGAACCAGTTGACCGCGAAACCCTCGCCGGTCTCGGCCGCCGCGGCATAGCCGTCGCCGCTGACCGCAGGGCCCGGATCCAGCTTGTTGGTGATCCCGTAGTGGGCCGCGGCCAGCACGGCGGCCAGCGTCAGGTAGGGATTGGCGTCGGCGCCGGCGACGCGGTGCTCCACGTGGCGGGTCGCCGGCGGGCCCGCCGGCACGCGCAGCGAGACGGTGCGGTTGTTCACCCCCCAGGTCGCCGCCACCGGGGCGTAGGAGTTGGCCTTGAACCGTCGCCAGGAGTTCGCATTTGGAGCGAAGATGGCCATGCTGTCGGCCAGCAGCGTCCGCATGCCGCCGATGGCGTGACGCAGCAACTCCGAGCCTTGCGGATCCTCACTCGCGCAGGCGTTCTGGCCGGCGGCGTCGTTGAAGCTGACGTGCACGTGGAAGCCGCTGCCGGCGCGGTCGCCGAACGGCTTGGCCATGAAGGTCGCCTCGCAGCCGTGCGTCAGGGCGACGCCCTTGGCGGCGCGCTTGTACAGCACCGCGTCGTCGGCGGCCCGCAGCGCATCGGCCTTGTGCTTCAAGGTCAGCTCGATCTGGCCCGGCGCGTATTCGGAGATCGCGCCCTCCAGCGGCACGCCCTGGGCGTCGCAGGCGGCCCAGAGATCGCGCAGGAAGGGCGACGCCTCCTCGATCTCGGGCAGGCCGTACACCTGATGCAGGCTCGGCCGCTCGCCGGAGAAGCGCGACGGCGCCAACGCCAACCCGCCGCCGGCCGGCCGGCGGGCGTCGACGAGATAGTATTCCAGCTCGCAGGCGGCGACCGGCGTCAGTCCGTCCTCGGTGAAGCGATCGATCACCCGCTGCAACACCACCCGCGGATCGAGGTCGTTCGGCTGGCCGTCGAGCTCGTAGAGCGACAGCATCACCTGGGCGACGTCGGCGCCCAGCCAGGGCGCGGGGACCAGGGTCCCCGGCACGGGCTTGCCGACCCGGTCGGCGTCGCCGTCCTCCCAGACCAGGCCGGTGGACTCGCAGTCCTGGCCGGTGATGTCGACCACCAGGATTGAGCCCGGCAGGAAGCGTCCGTAGTCATAGACGCCCGCCAGCTCATGTCGGCGCAGGCGCTTGCCGCGCGGCACGCCCGACAAGCTGGTGAACAGCACGTCGAAGAACTCGATCCCCGGATGGGCGGCTAGGAAGGCGTCGAGTTCGGCGCGCGAGGCGGGCGCCGCCGTTGCGGGCCTGGGCGAAGGGTCGTCAGGCATGCGGCGGCCTATGGCTGAGGGTGATCGACTTCAGGTCGGCGTATTTGTGCAGCGCGTGCAGGCTGCGGTCGCGGCCGAAGCCGGACTGCTTGAAGCCGCCGAACGGCATGGTGATGTCGCAGGCGTCCCAGCCGTTGATCCAGACCAGGCCCGCCCGCAGCCGGCGCGCCGCGCTCATGGCCAGGTCGATGTTCGAGGTCCAGACGCCGGCGGCCAGGCCATAGACGGTGTCGTTGGCGAGCCGCAGCGCCTCGTCCGAGGTCTGGAACGACAACACGCCCAGCACCGGGCCGAAGACCTCCTCGCGCGCCAGGGCCGCCTCAGGCGACAGCCGGTCGAAGATCGTCGGCTCGACATAGAAGCCGCCGGTGGCCTCCAGCACCTGGCGGCCGCCCAGCACCGGCTCCAGGCCCGAGGCCCGGGCGCGTTCGATGAAGCCGAGGGTGGTGCGCATCTGCTCGCCGCTGACCATGGCGCCGAAGCGGGTGGCCTCGTCCAGCGGGTCGCCGACCTGGATGCCGCGGGCGACGGCCAGCACCTTTTCCAGGAACGGCTCGCGGATGGTCTCCTGCACCAGGAGCCGCGAGGCGGCGGTGCAGACCTCGCCCTGGTTGAAGAAGACGCCCCAGGCGGCCGCCTCGGCGGCGGCGTCGAGGTCAGGGCAGTCGGCGAAGACGATCTGCGGGGACTTGCCGCCCAGCTCCAGGCTGACCCGCTTGAGGTTGCTTTCGCCGGCGTAGACCATCAAACGGCGCCCCACCGACCCGGAGCCGGTGAAGGTGATCATGTCGACGTCCATGTGCCGGGCGAGCGCCTGGCCGGCGGTCTCGCCGAAACCGGTCACGACGTTCAGCACGCCCGGCGCAAGCCCCGCCTCGAGCGCCAGTTCGGCGACCCTCAGCGCGGTCAGCGGCGACTGTTCGGCCGGCTTCAGCACCACCGAATTGCCCATCGCCAGCGCTGGCGCCACCTTCCACATCGCCATGTGCAGCGGGAAGTTCCAGGGGACGATCGCGCCGATCACGCCCAGCGGCTCGTGCACCGCATAGGAGAGCTTGCCGGGGCCGCTGGGGCCCACCTCTCCGTAGATCTTGTCGAGCGCCTCGGCGTACCAACGGGTGGTCTGGATCGCCAGCGGGACGTCGACGTTGCGCGCGTCGCTCAGCGGCTTGCCGACATCCAAGGTCTCCAGCAGCGCCAGTTCCTCGCGATGCGCCTCCATCAGCTCGGCCAGGCGCAGCAGCGTCTTCTTCTTCTCGGCCGGGGTGCGGTCGCGCCAGCGGCCGTCCTCGAAGGCCGCGCGGGCGGCGGCGACCGCCAGGTCGACGTCCGGCGTATCGCCCGCCGCGACTTCGTTGATCGGCTGGCCGTCCCGCGGCGAGATGTTGGCGAAGGTCGCGCCGCTCTGGGCCGCGGCCTTGCGGCCGTCGATGATCATCAGGCCGGGCGGCTGCAGCGCGAGCACGCGGTCCTGGAGGGCGGCGGAAACGGTCATGCGAGGCTCCTGCGCCGGGATCTTACGGCCGGCAAGGCTGCGCCGAGAATGGCGATCAGGCGGTGCGGCGCAGAACGTCGGCGATGGTCTGCATCGTCTGGTCGATCTGCGCCGGGGAGATGATCAGCGGCGGCGACAGGGCGATGATGTCACCGGTGACGCGGACCAGCAGGCCGGCGTCGAAACAGGCGCGGAAGACCTCCCCCGCCCGCTGGCCGATGGCGTCGGGGCGGCTCTCCAGCTCGATCCCGGCGACCAGGCCGAGGTTGCGGATGTCCTTGACGTGCGGCGCGCCGGCCAGGCCATGCACCGCCGCCTCCCAGACCGGCTCCAGGCCGCGGGCGCGCTGGAACAGGCCCTCGTCGCGATAGAGCTCCAGCGTCGCCTTGCCGGCGGCGACGGCGAGCGGGTGGCCGCTGTAGGTGTAGCCGTGCAGCAGTTCGACGCCGCTGGCGATCGCCTGCATCATCCCCTCGTAGATCTCGCGGCGGACGCCGACCGCGCCCATCGGCACGGCCGCATTGGTCAGCCCCTTGGCCAGGGTGATGATGTCCGGGGTGACGCCGAAGCGCTCGGCGGCGGTCGCTGCGCCCAGGCGGCCGAACCCGGTGATCACCTCGTCGAAGATCAGCAGGATCTGGTGCTTGTCGCAGATCGTCCGCAGCCGCTCGAGATAGCCGCTCGGCGGAACCAGGACGCCGGTCGACCCGGCCAGCGGCTCGACGATGACGGCGGCGATGGTGTCGGCGCCGTGCAGCCCGACCAGCCGCTCGAGGTCGTCGGCGAGGTCGGCGCCTCGCGCCGGCTGGCCGCGGGTGAAGGCCTGGCTGGGATCGTGGGTGTGCCGCAGGTGGTCGACGCCCGGCAGCAGGGCGCCGTAGGGCGCGCGATTGGTGACGATGCCGCCGACCGAAATGCCGCCGAAGCCGACGCCATGATAGGCGCGCTCGCGGCCGATCAACCGGGTGCGGGTTCCGCGGCCGGCGGCGCGCTGCCAGGCCAGCGCGATCTTCAGCGCGCTGTCGACGGCCTCCGAGCCGGAGTTGCAGAAGAAGACATGGTCCATGCGCTCCGGCAGCACGTCGGCGAGCTGCTGGGCGAAGTCGAAGGCGGTGGGATGGCCGAGCTGGAAGCTGGGCGCATAGTCCAGCCGCCCTGCGGCCTCGCGGATCGCCTCGACGATCGGCGCGCGCCCGTGGCCGGCGTTGACGCACCAGAGGCCGGCGGTGGCGTCCAGGATCTCCCGCCCGTCGGGCGTGAAATAGTGCATGTCCTTGGCCGAAGCGAGCAGGCGCGGCTGCGCCTTGAACGCCTTGTTGGCCGTGAACGGCATCCAATAGGCTTCCAGCGCGCTGTTTTTCAGGTCGTGTCCGTCCGACATCGGCGCGTCTTCCTCGATTGTTCGGCCCCGCCGTGAAGGTGGCCCATTCCGACCGGGTGTTCGAGCCCAATCTGCGAGCAGTAGGACCGCAGTGATCACAGCGCAAGGCCGCATCCGGCCTTGCGTGGCCTGCAGCGTCGCGCGGTCGCGCCCGGCGGGTCGTCCTTGACAGCTCGGGACGATCCGGAGCTACGTGATCACAGATGAGACGGCCCCGGCTGGATGGATGGGGCCTCGCCTCCTCGCCTCGCCTTCCAGGAGCTGCGCATGACCCTTCGCAACTACGACATCGCCGAGCTGCGCCGCCTGGACATCGCCCACCACCTGCCCGCGCAGCAGGATCACGGGATGATGCGTGACATTGGCGGCAGCCGGATCATCACGCGGGCGGACGGCTGCACCATCTACGACGGCGACGGCAAGGCCCTGCTGGACGGCATGGCCGGGCTGTGGTGCGTGCAGGTCGGCTACGGCCGCAAGGAGCTGGCCGAGGCGGCCTATGAGCAGATGCTCGAGCTTCCCTACTACAACACATTCTTCAAGACCGCCGCGCCGCCGACGGTGATGCTGGCGGCCAAGATCGCCGAGCTGCTGGGCGGCGACCTGCAGCACGTCTTCTTCAACAGCTCCGGTTCTGAGGCGATCGACACCGTCATCCGGCTGGCCCGCTACTATTGGCAGATCCAGGGCCAGCCGCAGCGCAACGTCATCATCTCACGGGTCAACGGCTACCACGGCTCGACCATCGCCGGCGCGAGTCTCGGCGGCATGAAGCACATGCACGACCAGGGCGGCCCCTGGCTCCCGGGCATCGAGCACGTCATGCAGCCCTACCAGTTCAGCGAGGGCTTCGGCGAAGACCCGCTCGCCTTCGCCGAGCGCGCAGCCCAGGCGGTCGAGGATCGCATCCTGGAGATCGGGCCGGAGAACGTCGCGGCCTTCGTCGGCGAACCGGTGCAGGGCGCTGGCGGCGTCATCATTCCGCCGGAGACCTACTGGCCGCGGATCGAAGCGATCTGCCGCAAGTACGGCATCCTGCTGGTCTGCGACGAGGTGATCTGCGGCTTCGGCCGGCTGGGGCGATGGTTCGGCTTCCAGCATTTCGGGGTGAAGCCGGACCTGGTCTCGATGGCCAAGGGCGTCTCCTCCGGCTACCTGCCGATCTCGGCGGTAGGCGTCGCCAGCCCTATCGTCGAGGCCCTGCGCACGACCGGCGCCGACTTCGTCCACGGCTACACCTACTCCGGCCACCCGACCGCGGCCGCGGTCGCGCTGAAGAACATCGAGATCATCGAGCGGGAGAACCTGGTCGAGCGCACCCGCAGCGACCTCGGCCCCTACCTCGCCGAACGGCTCGCCACGCTGAATGACCATCCGCTGGTCGGCGAGGTGCGCTCGCTGGGCCTGATCGGCTGCGTCGAGATCGTCTCGAAGAAGGGCACCAACGAGCGCTTCGGCGGCAAGCAGGGCCCGACGGGGGTGATGGTGCGCGACCTCTGCATCGAGCACGGCCTGATGGTTCGCGCCGTGCGCGACTCCATCGTCATGAGCCCGCCGCTGGTGATCAGCCACGCCCAGGTCGATCAGCTGGTCGACACCTTGCGCCTCGCGCTCGACCTGGCGGAACCGCGGCTGCGCGTCGTCGACTGACGGGGGCCTACCCCAGCCGATCGCGCAGCGCATACCAGCTCATGCCGGCCGCCAGCACCGGCCAGCGCAGCAGCCGCCCGCCGGGGAACGGCGGGCACGGCAGGCGCGCCAGGAGGTCGACCTCGGCCCGCTCGCCCTGAGTGGCTCGCGCCAGCAGCCGGCCGACATAGGGCGCCAGCATCACCCCCTGGCCGGAATAGCCGGCGGCGGTCCAGACCCCGGGCGCCAGCTCGCGGACGAACGGCAGGCGGTGGAAGGTGACGCCGAGCGCCCCGCCCCAGGCATGGGTGATCCTGGCGCCGCCGAGCTGGGGATAGACCTCCAGCAGATGGCGGCGCACGACCGCGGCGATATCCGTCGGCTCGCGCGCGACATAGGACTCCCCGCCGCCGAACAACAGCCGCCCGTCCGGGGTCCGGCGCCAGTAGCGGACCACGAACCGGTTGTCGGCGGCGGCCTCGCCGCCCGGCAGGATCGAGGCGTCGTCCAGCGGCTCGGTGACGGCGATGAAGTTCTGGATCGGCATCACCCGCGCCTCCAGCGCCGGCGAGAGCCCGTCGAGGTAGCCGTCCCCGGTCAGGATCAGCTGGTCGCAGGCGACCCGCCCCTGCGGCGTCTCGACGACGAAGCCCGCGGCCGTGCGCCGCCAGCGGCGGACGAAAGTCCGTTCGTGGATGACGCCGCCGGCGGCCAGGACCGCATGGGCCAGGCCCTGGGCCAGCTTCAGCGGGTGCAGATGGCCGCCGCCATGGTCGATCATGCCGCCGTGGTAGACCGCGGTTCCCAGCGCCGCGGCCAGCGCGCGGTCGTCGAGCAGTTCGTAGCGGTCGCAGGCGTAGACCCGGCGCATGTGCTCGATGAAGGCGGCGTCCTGCGCCTCCCCGCCCGGCCGATGCCGCGCATGGATGACGCCCGCCCGCAGGTCGCAATCGACGGTTCGCGCCAGCGCCAGCAGATGGTCGCGCGCCGCCTCTGCGAGGTCCCAGAGCTGGCGGGCGGCCGCGGGGCCCAGGCGCTTCTCCAGCCAGGGCTGGTCCCGGCGCTGGCCGGTGTGGATCTGCCCGCCGTTGCGCCCGGATCCGCCGGAGCCGACCTCGGCGGCTTCCAGCAACCGCACGCGGGCGCCCTTGCCGGCCAGCTCCAGGGCCGCGCCCAGGCCGGTGAAGCCGGCCCCGACCACGCAGACGTCGCAGGCGGCCTCGCCCTGCAACGCCGGCAGGGCGAGCGGCGGACCGGCGGTGTCGGCGTACCAGCTGCCGGGCGGGTGACCGCGGTTGCGCACCGCCGGCGTCAGACGTTCAGCAGCAGGAACTCCCGCTCCCACGGGCTGATGGTCTGCATGAAGGTCTCGTATTCGGCCTGCTTGACGCGCGTGAAGGCGGCGACGAAGCGCGGCCCGAGGATCTCCACCAGCGGCTCGCAGTCCTCCATCAGGGCAAGCGAGTCGATCAGGCTGCGCGGCAGGGCGATGCGGCCGGTGTTGGCGTCGTGCTCCACCGCCGCGCTGGGCTTGAGGCCCTCGACCATGCCGAGATAGCCGGTGGCCAGCACCGCGGCGATGGCCAGATAGGGGTTGGCGTCGGACGAGGGGATGCGATTCTCGAGCCGCCGGTTGGCTGCATCGGAGGGCGGCACCCGCAGGCCGGCGGTGCGGTTGTCGTGGCCCCACTGGGTGTTGATCGGCGCGCCGGAGTCGCGGGCGATCCGGCGGTAGGAATTCACGTAGGGCGCCAGGATCGACATGATCGCCGGCAGGTAGCGCTGCTGGCCGCCGATGAAGGCCTCGAACATCGCCGTAGGCTCGCCGGTCTCGGGATCCGAGAACAGGGAGAGCCCGGTCGCCGGATCGACGATCGACTGGTGGATGTGCATGGCCGAGCCCGGCTCGGCGGCCATCGGCTTGGCCATGAAGGTGGCGTAGATGTCGTGCGCCATCGCCGCTTCGCGGATGGTGCGCTTGAACATGAAGACCTGATCGGCGAGCTCCAGCGGATCGCCGTGGCGCAGGTTGATCTCCATCTGCGCCACGCCGCTTTCGTGGATCAGGGTGTCGATCGCCAGGCCCTGCTGCTCGGAGTACTCGTACATGTCCTCGAACAGGGCGTCGAACTCGTTGACCGCCGAGATCGAATAGCCCTGCCGGCCGGTCTCCGGACGCCCGGAGCGGCCCACCGGGGGCTTCAGCGGATAGTCCGGGTCGAGGTTCTTCTCGACGAGGTAGAACTCCAGCTCAGGCGCCACGACCGGCTGCCAGCCCTTGGCGGCGTAGAGCTCCAGCACCCGGCGCAGCACCCGGCGCGGGCTCTCCTCCACCGCGACTCCGTCCGGCGAGAAGGCGTCGTGGATCACCTGGGCGGTGGGATCGTGCGCCCAGGGCACCACGGCCAGGGTGCGAAAATCCGGGGTCAGGAAGATGTCGGTGTCGGACTGCACCGCCCCGACCAGCCCCTCCAGGTCCGGAAAATCGCCGGTGATGGTCTGGTAGAAGACCGCCAGCGGCAGGTTCATCTGCGGGGTCGCGAGGAACTTCCCCGCGGGCATGATCTTGCCGCGCGCCACCCCGGCGAGATCCGGCACCATGCACTCGATCTCTTCGATGTTCTGCCGGCGAAACCACTCGGCGGCCTCCTCGAGGGAGCCGACGCCGCGCGCGGCGTAGGGCGCGGGCTTGGCCGTCTTTTCACGATATTTCATCGGTTGGGCCTTTGGGCGCCTGGGGGACATGTCCGCGTCAGGATAGCAGAACGGCCGGCGAACAGGCGTGCCAGCTGAGCCAGACGGCCTCGCCGACGGCGAACGCCTCCTGGTCCCAGCGGGTGAGGTTCGAGCGCTGGACGCGCACCCGACGGCCGCCGGCGATCTCCACCTCGAACAGCGAGCCGCTGCCGAGATAGACTTCCTGGCGGATCACCCCGGCCACCGAGTTGACGCCCTCCGGCGCGTCGGCATCGATCTTCGGCGGGGCGGATCCCTCCGCCCGCTTGCTGAGCTCGATCTTCTCCGGTCGCAGCGCCGCCCAGACGGTCGCCCCCTTGGCGCCGGTCACCCCGTGGTCGAGGTAGATGCCGGTCTCCAGGTCGGGCGAGCGGACCAGCGCATGATCCGGCTGGTCCTCGACCAGGGCGCCCTCGAACAGGTTCACGGTGCCGATGAAGTCGGCGACGAAGCGCGAATTGGGGAATTCGTAGAGGTCGTTGGGCGGGGCCACCTGCTGCAGCACGCCGCGGTTCATCACCGCGCAGCGGCTGGCGAGCGCCAGCGCCTCGTTCTGGTCGTGGGTGACCATGATGAAGGTGATGCCGACCTTCTGCTGCAGGGTGCAGAGTTCGCTGCGCATCTGGTCGCGCAGCTTGGCGTCGAGCGCCGACAAGGGCTCGTCCAGCAGCAGCACGCGCGGTCGCTTGATCAGCGCGCGGGCGAGCGCCACCCGCTGGCGCTGGCCGCCGGAGAGCTGGTCCGGCTTGCGCCCTCCCAGCCCGTCCAGTTGCACGAGGGCGAGCGCTTCCTCGACCCGACGCGCGCGTTCGGCCGGCGAGACCCGGTCGACCTTCAGCCCATAGCCGACGTTGTCGGCCACGGTCATGTGCGGGAAGACGGCGTAGGACTGGAAGACCATGTTCACCGGCCGCTTGTTCGGCGGGGTGTTCACGACGTCCTCGCCGTCGATGAGGATGCGGCCTTCGGTGGGCGTCTCGAACCCGCCCAGCATCCGCAGCAGCGTGGTCTTGCCGCAGCCGGAGGGGCCGAGAAGCGCAAAGAACTCGCCCTCCTGGATGGTCAGGTCGACGTGGTCCACCGCGATCAGCTTGCCGAACCGCTTGGTCACCCCCTCGAAGGTGATGATCGGCCGCCCGGCCCGCGCGGAAGCCGCGGCCGGAGCGAGGGCGGGTGAAGCGGCGGCGAGCAGGGTCATGTCGTCAGCTCTTCTGGTCGGCGGGGGCGCCATGGCCGGCGGTGACGGCCGGATCGCCCTGCAGGCGCAGGGCCACCGCCGTCAGCACCACCGTCAGCACGATCAGCAGGGTCGAGGCGGCGTTGACTTCCGGCGTCACCGAGAAGCGCACCATCGAATAGACCTTCACCGGGAAGGTGACCGTATCCGGCCCCGAAGTGAAGAAGGTGATCACGAAATCGTCGAGGCTGAGCGTGAAGGCCAGCAGGGCGCCGGCCACCAGGGACGGCGCCATGTGCGGCACGATCACGTCCCAGATCATCCGCCACTCGCCGGCGCCCAGGTCGCGGGCCGCCTCCTCCATCTCGCGGTTGAACGACGCCATGCGGGCGCGGACCACCACGGCCACGAAGGGGAAGGAGAAGGAGATGTGCGAAATGATGATGGCGCCCAGGTTCAGCGGCCAGGGCAGGTCCTGCGGCCAGGGCAGGACGCGGGCGAAGAACACCAGCATGGCCACGCCCATGCAGATCTCCGGCGCGACGATCGGCAGCGCCAGCGCGCCGTCGAGGGCGGTCTTGCCAGTGAAGCGGAAGCGCCACAGGACCAGGGCGGCGAGCGCGCCCAGGACCAGGCTGACGACGGTGGAGATCGCCGCGATCGCCAGCGAGTTGCCGAACGCCTCGAGCAGGCTCGCGTCGGTCAGGGCCATCTTGTAGTAGTCGAGGGTGAAGCCCTTCCAGACGATGTTGCGCCGGGAATTGTTGAAGCTGAACGCCATCAGCGTGATCAGCGGGGCGTAGAGGAAGACGGTGACCATCGCCAGCCAGGCCTGCAGCGGCCAGCGGCGCAGGTAGTCGAGCGGCCCGATGGGGGACTTGCGCCGCCTCATGGCTCGGCCCTGCGGGTGCGCGAAGCCAGGGCCTGCACGGCGATCGCCAGGAAGGTCAGGTACATCAGCACGAAGGAGAGCGCCGCGCCGAACGGCCAGTCGTTGGCGCGCTTGAACTGCCGCTCGATGACGTTGGCGATCATCTGGCTTTCCGGCCCGCCCAGCAGGTCCGGCGTCAGATAGGCCCCCAGCGCCGGGATGAAGGTGATCACGATCCCGGAGGCGATCCCGGGAAGCGCCATCGGCACGACCACCGAAAACAGCGTCCGCAGATGCCCGGCGCCGAGGTCGAGACTGGCCTCCAGCAACGAGCGGTCCAGGCGGTCCAGCGAAGAGTAGAGCGGCAGCACCATGAACGGCAGGTGCACATAGACCAGGCCGACGATGACGGCGAAGTTGTTGTGCAGCAGCTCGAGCGGCGTGAATTCGGTCCGGGTGAGGTGCGTCCAGATCCAGCCGAGGGTGATGTTGATATAGCCCTCGGTGCGCAGCACGGCGATGAGGGCGTAGGTCCGCACCAGGAGATTGGTCCAGAACGGCAGCATCACCAGCAACAGCAGCCAGGCCTTCAGCTTGGGCGGCGCAAAGGTGATGGCCAGCGCCACCGGGAAGCCCAGCACCAGACAGATCGCCGTGGTCAGGCCCGCCGCCCAGGCCGACTTCCAGAAGATCAGCAGATAGAGCGGCTCGAACACCCGGGCATAGTTCTGGAAGGTGCCGTTGATGGCGATCTCGGTCAGCCCCTGGTTCTCGCCGAAGCTGTAGACCCAGACGATCCCCAGCGGCACGAGGAAGAAGGCCACGAGCCAGAACAGCGGCGGCCCGAGCGCCCCAGCGAACACGGCCTTCGCCCGTTTCCAGCTCTGCTCCATCCGGGGCTCCTTCTAGGCTTCGGCGCGCCTGGGTCGGGCGGACGCCGGCCTGGCCTGCGGCGCGCTCCAGCCCATCAGGCGGCCCGAACCTTGGTGATCAGCTCCTCGTAGGCCTTCGCCTTCTCCGGACCTTCGAAGGCGCCGTACTCGCATTTCGCCATCACGTCGGCGGGCGGGAAGATCACCTTGTTGGCGCTGTAGCTGGGCGGCATCAGCGCCTTCGCCGCCGCGTTCGGCGTCGGATAGAGGATGGTTTCGGTGATCTCCTTCCCCGCATTGGCGTCGAGCAGATAGTTGATGAAGGCATGCGCATTGTTGGGCCGCGGCGCGCCGGTTGGGATGCAGAGGGTGTCGGAGTTCAGCAGGCTGCCCTCCTTCGGCACCACGAAATCGAGGTCGGGATCCTCGCGCATGACCTGGGCGATGTCGCCATTGTACTCGAGCACCAGGTCGACGTCCTTGGCCAGCAGCATGTCCTGGCCGTTGTCGTCGTGGAAGGCTTTGACGTACGGCTTCTGCTTGATCAGCATCTCCTGGATCTTCGGCAGCATCTCCGGCGGGATGCTGTTCACCGAATGGCCGAGATACTTTGCGCAGAGCCGCACCAAGTCGGCGGATTCGGAAAGCAGCGCGATGCGGCCGGCGTATTCAGGCGAGTCGAACAGATATTTCCAGCTGTCGGGAACCCCCTTCACCTTCGACTTGCGATAACCGATCCCGAGCGCCAGCCAGGTATAGGGCATGGAATATTTCCGCCCCGGATCGTAGCTCGGGTTGAGGAAGGCCGGATCGACATTGCTGATGTTCGGGATCTTGGCGTGGTCCAGCGGCATCAGCATGCCGGCCTCGCCCATCCGCGTGACGAACTCGTTGGACGGCACGATCACGTCGAAGCCGGGATTGCCGGCCTTCAGCTTGGCGAACAATTCGTCGTTGGTCGCGAACAGGCTCATGTTCACGTCGATGCCGGCGGCCTTCTTGAAATCCGCCAGCGTGGTTTTGCCGATGTAGGTGTCCCAGTTGTAGAAGTTGAGCTTCGGCTCCTCGGCGCCGCCGCTCGCGCCCGACGCCGTCTTGGACTTGGGGCTGCAGCCCTCCAGGCCACCAAACGAAAGCCCCACGGCGGCGGCGCCGAACGTGGAAAGCAGCGAACGACGGCTGTGGCCGCGACGGGTGGTGTTCATGTCTTGCTTAGCCTCCTGGCCCTGGAGCATGCGGTTCAGCGACGTGTCTCAAGACTCCGATGCGGCGGCGTCCGCGGCGCGCCGACCGTCATCATATCCCGCGCCCCCACAAGTGATCACAGTTTCAAGGGCATTACGCGGAGTCAACCGGAGCCTTTGCTATGGGGCCGCCCGAGGCGTCGGCGCCCAGAGAGTCGTCACGACAGAAGCCCCAGCAAGGTGACCGCGTCGGTGCGCGACTGCGATCACAACGAGGTCACGCCTAGCCAGACGCCGCAGAACGCTCCAGCGCGATGGTCCGCTGTTCGATGTCGGCCCAGATCGCCGCGAAGGCGCGCGCCGCGGGATGCCGTGGCGCGAAGGCCGCCAGCGGCGCGCGCTCCGACGCCATCCGCTCCACCACGCTCGCATAGGGCAGGACCTGCCAATCCGGCTGTTTGGACAGCATGTCCCGGTGCAGCTTGCGGCGCATGTCCACCATCGAGAAATACGGAAGCAGCGGCGGCCCGTTGCGGTGCTTGTCGCGCAGGTGGGCGACGGCTTCTTCGAAGGACCGCAGCCCGAGCGGAGACGGCGGCACAGGGATGACGACCAGGTCGACGGCGCGGAAGATCTGCTCGCTGATCTCCGTCAGCCCCGGCGGGCAGTCGATGATGATGCGGTCGAAGCGCTTCTCCAGACTGCGGATGAGCTTGCGGAGGCGCTTGCGGGCGTCCTCCTCCACGAGCTGGGTGTCCAGCCGGCGCAGGGACGTGTCGGCCGCCAGCACGCTGAGCTGCAGATAGGGCGTGCGCCGCACGAGCTCGGCGGGGTCGGCGTCCTTGGAGAAGATCCTGTGGGCCTGGTCGTGCTGCGGCTGCGCGCCCAGCAGCCAGCCGGCGGCCCCCTGGGCGTCGATGTCCCAAAGTAGCGTTCGCCGCTTGGAGGTCACGGCGGCCAAATAGGCCAGGTTGACGGCGCAGGTGGATTTTCCCACCCCGCCCTTGGGGCTGTAGACGGCGACTGAAGCCATGTTTTCCCCTTGCTCGAGCAGGTTCGGTTGCGATGCCGGCGGGGTGGGCTAGGCGCAACGCCCCGCCTTGGCAAGCTGTTCGACGCGCATCGTGGCCAGCCTGGGAGCTCACGCGGGCCCGGCTTGCAGGGGATCGCCCGGGCCGGCTCGCGTCAGTCGTCGTGGAAGGATCTGCGCTTGCGCCGGGCGGGCAACTTACCCAGTTCGCGTGCGGCGACCACGATCTGGTCGAGCGGTTCGCCCTCGAATACATAGTCGGCCAGGAAGCGGTCCAGCCAGGCGACGCCGTCGGGCCCGAACCGCTTGATCAGGGCGGCGGCGGCCTCGCTGCGCTGCTCGGCCCAGGGTTCGCGCCCGGCCGCACTCTCTCTCGGGGACAGACGGGGCATCTACAGTTTCCTGTCGTCTGGAAGGGGTCGGTAGGGCCGCAGCCTGCGCCACGATTAGCATTTCACAAGCTGGTCGGCCAACGCTAACCCCTTATCAGATGTTCCCCCGCGACGGCGGGGCGGCGAGGCCGATCGCGCCCGCAACCGGAGACCGCCGATGACCCGCCGTCCTGTCCGCATGCTCGCCGGGGCTCTCGGCCTGGCGCTCGTCGCCGGCCAGGCCTTCGCCGCAGGCCGCGAAGGCGTCCCGCGCTACGACCATATCTTCGTCGTCGTCGAGGAGAACAAGGACTACGGCCAGATCCTCGACCCGGCCGCGGCCCCGAACATCGCCGGCCTGGCGGCCGCCTATGGCGACGCCACGCAGTTCTTCGGCGAGGCGCACCCCAGCGAGGCCAACTATGTGGCGCTGCTCGGCGGCGACACCTTCGGCATCCATGACGACGACGCCTACTACTGCAAGCCTGGCGACACGCGCGCGTTCTGCGACAACGCCGCCAGCCCGGGCTATGCCGACCACACCGTCCATGCCCGGCACCTGGGCGACCAGTTGGCGGCGGCCGGACTGAGCTGGAAGGGCTATTACGAGACCATCCCCGAGCCGGGCTCGCCGGCGGTGGTCGCGGGCGATCCGCAATACGACGCCGGCGGCCGCGAGATGGCGCTCTACGCCTCCAAGCATTCGGGCTTCATGAACTTCGCCGGCGTCCAGTCGGCGCCGGACCGGGCGCAGCGGATCGTCGGCTTCGACCAGTTCGACCAGGATCTCGCCCATGGATCGCTGCCGAACTTCGCCCTGATCGTCCCCAATCAGTGCAATGAGATGCACGGGCTGCGCGGCGAAGGGGTCCCGGCGGACTGCGACGGCGACAACAAGGCCGCCCTCATCCGCCGCGGCGACGCCTATGTCGGCGAGCTGGTGCGGCGCATCCAGGCCACCCCGATGTGGGCCGGGCGTCGCGACGTGGCCATCGTCATCACCTTCGACGAGGGGGCCGGCAAGACGCGCGAAGGCTGCTGCTCGGTCACGCCGGACGCTCCTTCGAACTTCGGCGGCGGCCACATCCCGACCATCGTCATCACCAACCACGGCCCGCGCGGGCTGAAGGACGCCACGCCCTACAACCACTATTCGCTGCTGCGGACGATTGAGGACGCCTTCGACCTGCCGGAACATCTCGGACGCGCGGCCGACACCGCCGGCGGCGTCCGCGCGATGACGCCGCTGTTCGCGCACCCCCCCGCCGGAAAGCGCTAGACCGGACGACGCCGCCTCAGCCGACCGCCGTCGCCAGAGTCTGCGCCCGCTCCAGCAGGTCGCCGCTGGTGCGGGTGTGCTCGTCCAGCATCATCTGGGCGAAGGCCCGCACGTCCGGGTTCCGGGCTTTTGCTCGCCAGGCCTCAGCGGTCGTCGTCGGACTGCCGAAAGCTCCGAGGCTCCTGGACCACCAGTCGGGCCTCGCGGCCCTGGGCCGACATCCAATCCACCAGATCCTGCGCCAGCAGGGCGGCCTCGTCGCGGGTGCTGGTGTACCCCAGGAATCCGCCGTTGTGCTTGACCGCCCACGCCCGGCCACATGGCTCGACGACGATAGCTTCGACCATCGCAGGAACTCCCTGCCCGACTGCAGCGGTGGGGCGCCATGACCGCCGGGGCGGCGGGCTGGGCTATTGGTTCCCATCCGTCCCTACAGGTCATTCACCTATGTAGATAATCGGCTCACGAACCCGCGCAAGCCCGCCCTTCATCGCCGGGCGTGCGCAGCGACCTCGCGCCCCGCCTTGCAGCGGGTCTCGCCGACGCCGGCGGCCCAGGCGACGCCCTGTTCCAGCAACTCGGCGCTGTTGGGTTCGGTGTAGGATTCCGGCCGGTGGCCGATCGCGGTGTAGAAGGCGCGGCCGTCGCCCAGGCAGTGCGTCCAGGCAATCGGGTGGTCGCCCATCGCCAGTCGCTGCCCCGGGGCGTAGCTGCTCTCGTCCAGGTGGGCGAGGACGTGCACGCCCTTCAGCCTGGGACTGGCGGCGAACGAATACCACTCCTCGGTCATGGTCCAGCTGTCCGGCAGCCGCGCCGTTATTCCGGTCTTCGGCCCCTCGACCACGACCTTGGCCGCCTGGAACGGCGGCTTCATCGGATGACCGATGAAGCGGGCGCCGAGCAGGCTGTCGGGGTACCAGCTCCAGACATAGCTGGGGTCGCCGCCGGAGCCGTGCACCCCGGCGAAGCCGCCGCCAGCCGCCAGATAGGCCTTGAAAGCCCGTTCCTGCGGCACAGTCAGGGCGTCGCCGCTGACGTTGTTCCAGACCACCGCGTCGTAGGACCCCAGCTGCGCCTTGTTGAAGACCGCCCCGTTCTGCGTGAAGGTGACCGACCAGCCGCGCCGGGCGGCCATGTCGGCGAAGGCCTTGTGGGCGGCGTCGACGGAGGGCCCGTCGCGGAAGCCGGTGATCTTCTCGAAGACCAGGATGGCGGGATGGCGATCCGGCTTCGGCAGCACCGGCGCGGCGTGGTCGTAGCGTGCGCAGCGGCGCTCCGCCGCCTCTTCGGTGATCGGGATCGCCGCGAGGTCCCGGTCGAGCCCCGCCAGCGCCTTGGCGCCCGTCGTCGCTCCGCCGCGGCCCGTCATGCCGGCCAACGCCACCATCGCTCTCGGCGAGATGATCGCCGCGAAGGTCGGCGGCGTGGTGTTGCGGAAGAAGGGCGGCATCGACTTCGTCAGGCCATGGGCCTCGAGCACCGCGCTGGCGCGCGGATCGAGCAGAAGGTCGATCAGCATGGTGTCGCTCGAATAGGGCATATGCGCCGCCGGGCAGTCGGCCACCGCCGCCTGCGCTGTGGCCGGGCCGGCGAAACCCGAGACCACCATCGCCGCTGCGGCGAGGGCGACCCTCGCCACGACACCCATGCGCCGCCGGCAATCCGCTTCCATATTTCCTCCCCGCACCGGCCGCGACGGTTGGTCGTCGACTTGCCGCGCCGCTTGAATAGCACCCCCGGCAACCTTCTGGAGCCGGATTCCATATCGACCCTTAATGCCGATAAGCGGTAGATTCGGCGCCTGCCAGCGAGGCTGAGGACACCCGGGTTGGCCATGTCGGACTACATCGCACTCACGGGCGCGCCGCCTGCATTGGACGCGGGTCGAAGCGCGACCCCGGGCCTCTCGGCGATCGGCCGCTACCTGGTCTGCCTGTTAATGGTGGGCGCGGCGACCCTGCTGGCCTTCGTCGTCGACACCCTGATCGCGGCGCCGAACCTCACCCTGATCTTCGTCCTGCCCGTGGTGATCGCCGGCGTGGCGTTCGGATGGGGCCCCTCGCTGGCGGCGGTGGCGGCCGGTGTGCTCGCCTTCGACTTCTTCTTCACCGAGCCGCGCTTCTCGTTCCGGATGTCCAGTCCCTCCGACATCTGGGCGGCGACGCTGTTGCTGGTGATCGCCGCGATCGTCACCACGGTGGCTGCGCAGGCGCGCCGTCGGGCGATCGAGGCGAGCCGCGCGGCGGATCGCGCCGAAGCCTTGCAGGCGCTCGCCCACGTGGTCATCGAGGCGCGGCCCCGGGCCGAGATCCTGCAGGCCGCGGCCGCCTCGCTGCACCGGGTGTTCCGCGCGCCGGCCGTGATCTTCCTGCAGGAGGATGGCGCGCTGCGTCGAGCCGGCAGCGCCGGAGGCCCCGAGATCACCGCCGCCGACGAAGAGTCCGCCCGCGGCGCCCTTGCGAACCGCATCCACACGCGGGCGGAAACCTATCCCTACAACCAGGCCGAATTCGATTTCTGGCCGGTGGCGTCGCCCTGGGGCTGCGACTGCGTCATCGGCCTGGATTTCACCCACGGCGAGGGCGAACGGCCGGAACGGCCGGAGCGGTTCGTCGACGTGATCGCCGCCTATGTCGCCATCGCCCTGGCCACCCGCCCCGGGCGCGACGTCACGGCCCCGTAGCGAGCTACGTCGGCCCGCAGGTCATCAATGGTTGACGCGGCCAACCACCGCGCCCGTGGCTCCGCCCACGAGCGCGCCGACCGGTCCGGCGACCACTGCGCCCGCCACGGCGCCCGTTGCGGCGCCCCCTGTCGTGCTGTGAATGCATCCCGATAGGCCGAGCAGCAGCGCGGACGCCGCCATCATTCCGAGCATCGTACGCATGAGGGTTTCCTCGCTGCCTTCGAGAAAGCGCGAGCAGGCGGCGCGTTCCATGCTGGAGCCGGCGAGGCTCGGCCGACATGCCCGTGCAATTCGCAGGCGAATCGCTGACCAGAACGTGCTCGCCCCGGAACCAATCACGCGAACCAGGGTTTCACGGGGTTGGCCCGTCGCTCCGCGGGCGCGGGCGGGCGGATGCACCAAATCAGAACGCGATCCAGGGAGGCATGAATGATGCCCGACAACATTGGTCGCAACGAACCGCTGCCGGACCCGACCCTCGCGCCGCTCCGCGTCTGCGCTGCGGCCTTGGCTGCGACGCAGGACGGAGCCCGAGGCATGGTCCAAGCCGCTTGGGAGACGGCGTGGAGCTGGTTCGCCCTCTTCACCCAGCAGGCGCAATTGGCCGTCGGCTGGGCCGAGGTGGCCGGGGTCACGCTCGCGCAGCTGGCCGACTCCAGGGAGTTGGACGACCTTGTCGAAGCCGACGTGGCCATCGCGCGCACGCAGGGCCGACAGGCGCTCGAGGCGGCAAGCGTAGCCATCGCCCCGCTCTGCGGCGGTCGTCCAGCCGTCGAGCCCCTGCCGATCGTCGGCTCGCCGAAGTCCTGCCGCCCGGACGCCGAACGGCTCGAGCGGGAGGACGGTCAGAAGGTCAGCGAATGCATGACCCGCGACGTCCAGCGTGCGGCGCCCAACGACACCCTGGCCGAGGCGGCCCGGCGCATGGCGCAGATGGACTTCGGCGTCCTGCCGGTCGCCGCGAAGGATCGACTTGTCGGCATGATCACCGACCGGGATATCGCCGTACGCGCCGTGGCCGAGGGCAAGGGGCCGGACGCCAAGGTGTCCGAAGTCATGAGCCGCGAGGTGTGTCGAAGCTACGCCATAGCGCCGCGAGAGGCGCCGGCCGGGAGCGAGAACCATACCGGCGCGTCGTAGGTCTCCGACCTGCAGGGCTCGGGCGGACCGGCGGACTCGCTGTCATCGAGCCGGAAACGAATCTCGCAGCGCACCCCCTCGCGCGCGAATTCCAGGCCGACGAAGCCGTTCAGCTCCCTGGCGAGGTTGCGTTGCAGGAGCCGCGCGCCAAATCCCGACGAGGGCGACGGGGCGACGGGCGGGCCGTCGTGCTCGCTCCAGATGAATGCGAGCTCGTCCTCGCAGACGCTCCACCGGACGCTCACCTTGCCGTCTGGCCCCGAGAGCGCGCCATACTTGGCCGCGTTGGTGGCGAGCTCGTGGATGGCGAGGCTGAGCGCGAGCGCGCGCGGAGCGCTCAGCCAGACGTTCGGGCCAGACCGACGGATTTGCGGCCGCAGCAGGGACTCGAAGGGCGCGAGCGCCTGGGCGACCACGTCGCCCAGGCGCGCGCCGTGCCAGGTCTCCAAGGTGAGCAGGTCGTGGGTGGTGGATAGCGCCACCAGCCTGGCCTCGAAGGACGCGCGGGCGTTCGGCAGGTCGCTGGCGGAGCGCAGGGTCTGGGAGGCGATCGACTGAACGGTCGCCAACGTATTCTTCACCCTATGATTCAGCTCGTTGATCAGCATCCTCTGGCGCTTTTCGGCGAGCCGGCGCTCGGTCACGTCATAGATGACGCCCATCCTTCTGGCGGGCTTTCCATCGGCGCCAAAGACGGTGTCGCTGACCCCGGCGATGCTTCGGATCGCGCCATCCGGCGTGCGGATCCGATACTCGAACTCTCGACGCTTCTGTCCGGCGGCGTCGTCCGCCGCAGCTTCGGCCTCCACACGGGGTATATCGTCAGGAACCATTCGCCCGAGCATGTCGGCGGCGGTCAGGGGCTGGTCGGGAGAGAACCCATAGATTTCGCGAGCGCGCGCGTCCTGGGTCACGACGCCGCTTTGCAGATCGAATTCGAAGACGCCTAGCCTGGCGACGGCGACGGCTGCGCTCAACCGACGCGCGTTCTCCTCCGCCTCGGCTTGCGCGCGCACCTGGGGGGAAACGTCGAACCCCTCCGCATAGACGCCGATGATCTTGCCGGCGTCGTCCCTCAGCGCCTCGACCACGAGATCTATGAAGCGCTCCTCGAGCCCGCCGCCCGACTGCGGGATGATCACCGGATCCCCGCGGCCGACGTAGCGCTCGCCACTTTCGAAGACCCGGCAGATGATCTCGGGATCACCTTCCTTGGTCAGGTCCCCGAAGGCGTCGAGGTAGCGCTTTCCTTCAGCTTGACGGTCGCCGAACAGCCGCTTGTGGGCGTCGTTGACATATTCGACGATGTAGTCGGGGCCGGGTCCCAGAATGCAGATGAAGCCCGGGGCCTGCCCGAAGATGTTCCGCAGCCGGTTGAACTGCACTGCGGCCCGGCGCTCCGCGAGCACCCGCTCCGTGGTCTCGGTGACCACGCTCAGCACGCCCAGATAGCCGCCATGCTCGTCGCGCACCGGCGAGGTGTTGACGTTCATCCACACCCGCTGGCGAGCACCCTTCCGCCGCACGACGATTTCGAGGTCGCGGAAGCTCAGGGACTCCCCACGCCGCCCGCTTTCGATGAAGCGATTGGTGAACGCGGCAAACTCCGCCCAGTTCTCCCCTGCCTTGGCGCCGAGCATCTCGGGGTGGCGGCGGCCGACAAGCGCCCCATAGGCTTCGTTGTAGAGGAGGATCCCGTCGTCACCGACAATAAGGGCCATCGGCAAGGGCGAGTTCAAGATCAGCGATGTCGCGGTTTTCAGACCCGCCGGCCAGGCTTCCAGTGGACCGAGGCCAGTGGAGGCCCAATCGTGCTGCGCAATGAGCTCGGCGAAAGCCCCGCCGCCATCAAGGAACGCCGTTCCATTCTCGGATCGCTGTCCGTTTGCCATGTCGCCCGACCACCTGAGATGTTGAGAAGACACATCTTCCGAGCGCAAACACAACCAACCTCTGCGCGAGGCAGGGCTGGTCGGCCGGACTCCGGGCAAAAGAACGCTAGGCGCCTCCCGTTGGGAAGCGCCCTCAATTCGCCTTGGTGTTGGCCCTTGTGGCGAGCCTCGGCCTTCTGCTCGCCGCTCCAGCGGTTCGCGGGAGGTCAGCTCGCCAAGGCGATTTCGGGCGCGCCGGCGAGGCGTTCCGCCCGCTCGACGGAGCGGGCGAGCAAGGCCCAGCTGCGGGCGGCCGTCCTGTGCTTTTCCTGCACCCGCGGCAGGTTCGCGGCCTCGGCAAGGCGCTCTTCCTGTAGCGCCAGCCACCTCAGGTCCGCGGCGGACCGCAGGTCGGCCTTCTCTCCGGACGCGTTGCGATCGATCGTATTGTCCTGGCGCTCCGACACGTCCGTGCCCTCCCCCAGCTAAGCCTGAGCGACGTATCCTGATCTCGCCGCCCACCCGCAGGTGACCACGGACCCGGCAATCCCTTCATATCAAATGACAACCCACGGCCGAGCCGTCACCGCACCGGGCGGGCGTAACCACCGGCGTGTCGGCTGGCAGCCAGGCCGGCAGGTCCGCGCATGATACTTGCAGTGCGCTTCGATCATCCGGGGCCGCGGCGTCATCAGCCCGCCCGCTGGCCGCTACCCGAGTTCGAAGGTGGTCACGCCGAACGCCCGCTCCAGGCGCAGCGGCGGGTGGCCTTCAGCTCGTCGTCGGTGAAGAACAGAACCCGGCGCGCGCCGACCGCCTGACAGATGTTCACGCCGGGAAGCACGCGGATGACCTGATCGCCGGCGATGGCAGGACGGCTCAATCCCGCCCGCCTGGTCTGCGACAATTATCACCTGTTGCGCGAAGCCGTCCCGTGGACTGATCTCGTCTGTATAGGCGCGCGGGATTTTGTCGCGCAGGACGTCGCCGAAGGGAGGCTTCGCGAACTTCGCACCGACGGGTTTCCGCCCCGGAAAACCAAGTTCTGGCGAAACTGCGCGGGCGAGTCGCCTCGCCGCTGGCGGTCGCCGCCCGCGTCAAGGCGCACCACGAATTCGCCGATGGCCGATGATCTGGACGGCGCTGCGCCAGCGCCGTCCGATCGCCTGCAGCTTAGGCCTTCTTCGGCCGCCGCGCGCGGGTCGGCGCGCTGCCGCGGGGCTTAGACTGCCGCTTCGCCGTCGGCGCGGGTTCCGGCTCGGGAGCGGGCGCGGTCGTCTTCGGTTCTGGGGCGCGGGCCGCCGCAGCCGTTTGCGCCGCCGCCGATTGTGAGCGGCTCGCCGCGCCGCGCGCACCGAGTCCGATCGACCGGGCCATGGTCGCTCGCGCTTCGCTGTAAGCCGGCGCCACCATCGGGTAATCTTTCGGCAGGCCCCACTTGTCCTTGTACTGTTCCGGAGTCAGGCCCTTGGCCGCCAGGTGACGCCGGAGCGTCTTGTACGGCTTGCTGTCCTCGAAGCTGACGAGGGCGTCGCGCGTGATGGACTTCCTGATCTGCGCCGGCGTCAGCTTCGGCTGAGCGGGTTCCTCCGCGGCCGTTTCAGGCGCCGGCGCGTCCGGTGCGCCGATCGCCATCAGGCTGGTCGCGATCTGATTGATCACCGTCGGGATCTCCGACGGAGTCACATGGCTATTGTTGAAATAAGCCGCCGCAACGTCGGCGACGATCTTCCGCATTTCATTATCTTCGGACATCGCAAGCTCCTTCGACCGCTAATCGCGGGAACGTCCCGCCCAAGGCCGCACTCGCGCACTGATCAACTCGTAAGTGTTAACTTTGAGACAAAGACGGAATAAAAAAGCAATGAATTTTTTGCAGGTGTGAATTCGTAAGCACGCAGCTATCTGGGCAATGGTCCCTCGCCGGACCTTGCAGGCGCAGGCCGGTCACGGCTGGACACGGCTGTGATGTCCTTGACGGTCCGCGCCGTCGTTTCCGCAATCCCCCGCAAATCATGGAAGAAGGTGGCTGCTTGTGCGCCAATCAGAAAAGCAAGGGTCGCGACCAGCGCCGGCCTTTGCTTCGCGCCCGAAAGCAGGCGTTCTTCCCAAGGCTCTGAGCCGACGAGACACGCACACACCACGGCAATGCCGAGCAGTGCGCCGCCAACCAGGTCCGTCGCATAGTGCAGGCCGCAATAGAAGCGCGAAATTGAAGAGAGCGTCGCCACCAATACGGCAAGCGCGCCGATGCGCCGATTTGCCATCAGTATCGCAAACGTCATGCCCCAGAGCAGCGTCGCGTGATCACTTGGAAACGAACTCCAATCCCACCACCAATCCGGGCTGCCGCCATAGGGGCGGCGAAACGGCAGTGCAGGATCGACGGTCGGGCGCGACAGGCTGGGCATCAAGAACTGCAGCAAGCGGCTGAGGATCGCAGCTCCTGACGCAGCGATAATGCCCGCGGCCAGGCGGACGCGCTCTCGGCCGTCGGGCGTGGCGAAAAACGCGCCGCAGGCGAGCGCCACGATCGGCAATCCTTGGAACAGGTCAAAGGTGGCGACCGCCTGCAGGGCGTGATCTACGATCCGCGAGCGACGCGCGAAGGTGTTCGCAGCCAGGATAAGAGGGTAGTCGAAAGACGTCTCCGCCAGGATCCGCAGCGTAGCGACCAGACAGAAGCTCGTCAGCGCACCGGCCGCCAAGATCACCAGGGCTCGCGTCCGAGGAATTGATGGGCGTCGTTGTCTACGAGCCTCGTATGAGGGTGGCTTAAAGATCCTCATCGACGTAACGCTCGATCTTCGCGTTGGCCCCAATCAGCCGGAAGTTGGAAATCATGACGCGCGCACTCAGCGCGTCCCGCAGCGGTTCGGATAGACTGTAGGGGCCGTCCTCGGCATAGGCCGGCAGGCCGATCAGGCTGAGCCCGCCGAGGCAGATCTGCTCGACAAGCTCGGACCCTGCGATCTTCAAGCGCTTGATGCGCGCCGTGCCGGCCAGATCGATGCCGCCGACGGAGGCGCTATGGCCAGGGTCCTGATGGTCGGCGATCGCGTCGCGGATCAGCGCCGCCAACATGTAGTGCTTGTTCACCAGGCGACTGAGTTCGGCTCGCATCAGGGCCGCGGCGTCGTCTGGGAGTTCCTGCTGCTTGGCCTGGAACGCCTTGACGGTGTCGATCACGCGGCGGGCGATCCCGCTCCAGAGCGCCGCCCAGAAGATGTGGATAGCGGGGGTCATCGTGGCCCGAGCGATCACGGGGTAGGGATCGGGAAAGATCGCCGCCTCCGGGAACCGAGCGGTGAACCCGTACGGCCGGTTGAGGATGCCGCGCATGCCGAGAAAGCCGCTCGCCGCTTCGGGGCGAAGCTCCATGTTCAGGGTTTCCAGCGCGACCAGAACCTGGGTTTTCCGCCCGTCGGCGCGCACCCGCATCGCGCTGACCAGCACCGCCGCGGCAAGGTCCAGGTAGGAGATGTTGGGGCTTTCCTTGGTCAGGGTCAGGCCGGCTCCGTCCAGCGCCTCGATCATGCAGAGCGAGCTGAAGATGTCCCCGCCGACGCCCTTCTCCGAGGTCCCGCTGGCCACCAGCGCCTGGTCCTCGGCGAGGCGCGCCCAAAGGTTCGCCAGGAAGGCGGAGTCGCCCGCGTGGCGGATCAGGCTCAACGCCTGGGAGAGGTGCATCGCATAAATCAGGCCCGCCGAGCCTGACAGCCGCGCGATGTTGGCGGTGATCCGCGCCGCCTGCAACGTCGACAGGCCCCGTCCCTCCAGATGTCCTGGCGCGGCGGGCCAGAGCAGCCGGTCCTGGCGCAGCATCGCGAGGATGGCGTCGGCATAGCCCTTCTCGTCGAGCTCGGACCGCTTCACCCGGATCCGCCTTGCCAGCGTGCGGGAGAGGGCGACGGGATCATCGCCGGTCGCGCAACGCGGATTCCCGGCGTTCATGGCGACGGCGCCTGGAAGAGGGCCCGCACCGCCGGCAGGTCGGTCTTGCCGTTGGGCGTCAGCGGCAACGACGACAGCAGCCGATAGGCCCTGGGCTGCATGGCCTGGGACATGCTTCGCCGCGCGAAGGCCTTGAGAGCAGAGACCGGATCCGGCGCGTCCTCACGCGGGACAATCGCGGCCGCCACCATCTCGCCGAGCAGTTCGTGCGGCACACCGAGGACCACCACGTCGTCGACACATCCCGACGTCCTGATCAGTTGTTCGACCTCGTCGGGACTGACCCGAACCCCCATGGACTTGATCAACCGGTCGCGGCGGCCCTTCACGTAGAGTAAGCCGTCGCGGTCCTTCCAGCCGAGATCGCCGGTGAAAACCGCCTTCGGCGCGGCCAGATCGCCGAAGCGCCAGAACGGGTCGGGTCGCAGCACCTCGCGGGTCGCCTCCGGCGCGCCCCAGTAGCCCAGGAAGGCGCCGACGCCGCGATGGATGATCTCGCCGACCTCCCCGGGCTCGGCCTCCTCGCCGGTCTCGCGGACGACCCGCAGCGAGACCCCGGGATAGGCGAAGCCGACGCTGTCCGGCCGCTCCCGGGCCAGCTCCACCGGCAGGCCGGCGCTGCGATAGGTTTCGGTCATCCCGTAGTTCAGGGAGACGTCGCAGGCCTCGAACACCTTCAGCATGTCGGCGAAGATCCCCGGCGGTATGGCTCCGCCGGTATTGGTGACCAGGCGAAGCGAGCCGACGTCGGTCTGCCGCAGCGGCGAGACCCCCCGCAGCAGCATGGCGAAGATGGACGGCAACCCAGCCAGGATCGTCGGCCTGTGGCTTTCGATCGCCTCGCACAGGGCGAACGGATTGCGCGCCGCCGGCAGGACCTGGGCGACGCCCAGCAGCACGGTGGAAAGCAACTGCCCGTAGCCATAGTCGAAGGCCCAGGGCGCCGGACACAGGATCCGGTCTTCCGGCCGAAACTTCAGGTGTTCGGCGACGCCGCGGCACCCCGCCGCGAGATTGGCGTGGGACTGGGTGACGCCCTTGGGCAGGCCGGTCGAGCCGGAGGTGAAAAAGATCGACGCGGGCTCGTGGTCATGCACCTGGGGCGGCCGCAGGTCCCCGCCGCGCGGCGCGGGCCCGAGGAGCAGGATCGGCGCATCCACCGCGCCCGCGACCTGTTCGGCCCGCGCGGGGTCGACCAGGGCCAGGCGCGGGCGCGTCACCGCGGCGGCGTGGGCCAGGTGCGACAGCGGCGCCTCGTCGTTCACCAGGGTCGCGACGCCGCCGGCCAGCCATATGCCCAGCAGGGCGGCCGCCAGTTCCGGCGAATTCCCGGCCCAGATCAGGCACCGCTCGCCGGGGGCGAGGCCACGCGCGATCAGCTCCGCGGCGAAGCCTGCCGCCCATCGGCGCAACTCGGTGAAGCTTACCTCACGGTCGCCTTGCAGGATGGCCGGCGCCTCGGCGCGCCGGTCGGCGACAGCTTCGAATCTGCGCCAGAGGACGCCGGTCATGACGTCTAGCCGACGCCCGCCGGGTCGGGCGTGACCCAGCGGTTGAGCGCGCTTTCCGTCGCCTCGACGAACTGATCGCCGACCAGCAGCACCTCGGCAGGTTCGGGATGGCTGATGAAACGGGTCGGGCTCGCCGTCAGCCCGTAGGCGCCGGAATTCTCCACCGCGATGACGTCGCCGACGCGAACCCTTGGCAAGGCGAGATCGGTGGCCAGGACATCGACACTGGTGCAGAGCGGCCCGACCAGGGTGCAGCGCTCGATCTCGCCGCGCGGATTCGACAGATTGGCGAACCGCCAGTTCCGCCGAATGACCGTCCCCATCATGCCGCACGCAGCGAGGTGATTGTTGAAGCCGGCGTCGCAGGCGCGGATCTCCGCGCCGCGGCTGTGTTTGGCGGCCACGACGCCGGTCAGCAGCCAGCCGGCCGGCGCCACCAGCCAGCGTCCCAACTCCAGCAGGCAGCGGGTGCGGGCGAACCGCGGCTCGGCTTGCAGATCCTCGAGCAACGGCAGGACGCGGTCCGCCAGCCGTTCCAGCTCCAAGGGCTGTTCGTCTACGCCGTACGGCACGCCGAAGCCGGAGCCGAACACCAGCTTGGACGGCGCGATCTCAGCATATTCGGCGGCCTGCCGGAACAGACGGAGGAAGATCGCGAAGTTCTCGGCGATGGCCTCGTCGTCCAGGCTGTTGGTGCCCGAATAGATGTGGAACCCGGCCAGCCGCAGATGGCGCAGCTGCAGCACGCGGTCGAGGGCGGGCTCCAGCACCTCCTCGTCGATCCCGAACTGGCTGGGGCGTCCGGAAAAGCGCACGCCGAACTTGCGCGGGGCGGTTTTCGGATTGATGCGGATCAATACCGGTTGGCGCCGTCCGAGCTCACCGGCCGCCTGGTCCGCGAGCTCGGCTTCCGCAAGCGACTCCACCACCAGTTCGCCGAGGCCAGCCTGCACCGCCCCGCGCACTTCCCGCGGACGTTTGGCCGGGCCCGAGAAGGTGATGCGGTCAGGCGCAAAGCCCGCCAGGCGGGCGCGCTCGACCTCGCCGTAGGAAGAGACGTCGAGGGTCTCGACGTCGGACGATATTCGCCGCAGCAGCTCCAGGTTGGGATTGGCCTTCACCGCGTAGCTCAGGCCGAAACGGTCGCGAAAGGCGCCGCGCAAGGCCTGGGCCCTGCGAAGCACCTCATCGACGTCGTAGACGTAGAGAGGGGTCGCAAACCGCGTCGCCGCCTCCAGCAATCTGGACTGAAGCGTGGCCATGCGGCTACAGCGCGGCCGCGTCGGCCTGCAGGCTCTGCTGCGACTGCCGCGCGGCGTAGGCGAGGATCCTGGCGAGACTGTCGAAGTTGTCGAGCGTGACGTCGGCGGGATCGATCATGAACCCGCCGGCGGTCTCTAGAAAGCCGAGCAGGCTGACCAGCGAAAAACTGTCGATCAGCCCGCTGCTGAAGAGAAGCGTGTCGGGGACGATCTCTGCGCGGTCGATCGCAAGTTCGTCCTCCAGGAACTCCAGCAGCTCGGTTTCAGTCACCGCCATCTCGTCGTCACTCCACAGTTACGCCTGTTCAGGCAAACCCTTCAGAGGTCCCTCACGAGCCGGATCATTCCCGGAAACTCGCCGCGATAGTGTTCGGGGCCGAAGCGGGCGACTTCGCGGAAGCCGGCCTTTCGCTGGGCGCCCAGCACCTTGTCGTTCCCGAGAACGGCCGTGGTGCCGATCGTCCGGCAGCCAAGGGCGCGGGCTCGCTCGGCATGGGCCTCGACCAGGGCGCCGTAGAGCCCCTGACGCCGCAGGTCTGGGCGCACGGCCACGTACTCCAGAACGTACTCTGCGGGCTGGGCCAGTTGCGGCGCGTTGCCGAACATCCCGAAGAAACTCGTGTAGCGGCGCGCGAAATCCCGGCGCGCGGCCGAGCTCCACCGCAGATGCTGCGAGACGGTCTTCAAGCCTTCGACGGTAAGCGGCCGACGGTCGGGGCTCGACGACAGGAAGTAGCCCATCGCCGCCCCCGGGCGGCCGTCCGGGCCGTCGATGATGAGGAAGCTCTCCAACTGGCCCCAGTTGCTGCTCCCCGTCCGCAGCAAGGCCTCGTGGAATGCGATCGGACCGGTGCCGGTGGGCGCGAGCGCAGCGTCGAAGATGCCATGACCCACGCCCGGCAGCATGGAGTCATACATGACCTGGGCGAGGAAGGGGATGTCGTCTGGAGAGGCGCCGCGGGTCGCCGGGGCGCGCAGATCGGGGCTCGTGACGGCTTCGTCGCGCATGCTCCCCATCCCTGATCGTTGATCCGCCGGCTGAACGCCCAGACTCCGGCCAAGGTTTCACCGCCCACCCTAGAGGCTCCGGGAAATATCAAATGATGCAACGGCTTGCAGGCGCTCCGCCTGTCGGCTTGATGCAACGCCGGACGGCTCGCAGAGTTATCCAGGCCAACAAAAGTGACTCAGCTTCGGGAGGAACCTGCTGGATCGGCCCCGGGATGGTGGCGAGGACGCCGCAAGCGCGAGCGAGTTCGTCGCCGTCGGCTTCGACGGCCTGGCGGCGGCTCTCTATCGTCCAACCCACGCTGCGCGGCGCGGTGTGGCCGTGGTGCTCTGCCCGCCGATCGGGCGGGAAGCGCGCTGCGCCTATCGGCCGCTGCATCTGTGGAGCGAAGCGCTGGCGCAGCAGGGGTTCCAGGTGCTCCGCTACGATCACCCGGGTGAGGGGGACTCCCTGCAGCTGCCGGCGCAGGCCGACCAGTGGCGGGCCTGGCGGGACGGCCTCGTGCACGCGGCGGATTTCGCCCGCGCCCACACCGGCGCCAGCAGGCTCGTCCTGTGCGGCCTGCGGATCGGCGCGACGCTCGCCCTCGACACCGCCGCGAAGGTGCGGCCCGACGGCCTGGTGCTGTTGTCGCCGGTGATTTCCGGCGAAGGCTGGCTGCGGGACCTGCGCCTCGCCTCCGTCATCCAGGGCGCGCCGGAAACCCGTGACGGCGCGATCGAGGTGGACGGGCTGCGGCTCTCGCCGGCGACGGTGGCCAGCCTGCAGCAGGTCGACGTCCGCACAGTCGAGCCCAGCTGGCGCGCCGCCTGCCTGGCCACGCCCCGGTCCGCGCGCGAGCTCGCACAATACCTGGGGCCTTGCGCCGCCGTACGCGGGTTCGAGGGCCACGCCACCTTCTTCAAGGAAGCCCACGTCAACAAGCCGCCATGGGGCGTGCTCAAGGCCGCCACGCGCTGGCTCGAACGGTTCGCCGCCGAGGCTCCGGCGGCCGCGGCTGCGCCGGCGCCGCGGCCGCCGCGCTTCCATTCGGCGCAGTGGCGGGAAAGGCCGCTCAGCTTCGGCGCGGGGTTGCGCGGCGTGCTGACGGAGCCGCGGGGCGCCCCCGGCCGCCGGGCGGTGATCATCGGCAATACGGCGGCCGATCCGCGCGCCGGCATCGGCAGCTTCGCCGCGCACGCAGCCCGCGCCCTGGCCGCCCGGGGCATGGCCGTGCTGCGCATGGATTTCGCCGGCCTGGGGGAAAGCGACGCGCCGGACGGCGCCTGGCGCACCCACGTCTACGAGACGTCACGCCTGGCGGACTTCAAGGCCGCCGCCGAGGTGCTTAGACAATCGGGATACAGCGACATCAGCTTGCTCGGCGTGTGCACGGGCGGTTTTCATGCCGTCGACGCGGTGCTCGAAGGCGCCTTCGACCACGCCATCGCGATCAACAGCTGGCTGATCTGGCGGCCGGAGCACATGCCGCTGGAAGTGCGATCGGAGCTGGCGCAGGGATCCTCACCCGACGGCGCGCAGTCGGGGCCCCTCGGACTGGCCTTCGGGCGTCTGCGCGCGAGCGCGACGCGGCGGCTGCGGACGCTGGTGTCGGCGGCCCTGCCGGATGAAGCCTGCCGCAGCCTGCGCGCCCGCATCCGGTGCGCCGGCCGGCGCAAGGCCCGGATTGATCTGCTCTTCGGCCGCGGCGACGCAGCGATGCGATGGATGGAGGGCGACTTCGGGTTCAACGGCGCGTGGCTGGCGCGGAGGCGCGGCGTGCGGGTCCGCATTTGCGCCGACCTCGATCATGCCCTGTTCTCGCGCAGCAGCCAGGCGTGCGCGCTGCGCGAGATTTTCAGGTTCCTGGACCTCGAGCCGGGCGCAGCACGCGGGGCGATGGAGCCGCCGAGCCGCGACACCCGGCCTGTGATCAGAGCGGACGCGCTCCACCTGTAGCGTCGTCTGGTCGCATCGCACCGAGCCCGCTACGCTCGGTCGACGGTCGCCAGGTCCGGGCGGCGTTGGGAGTGGCCGAATGACTTGGCTCCTGATCCTGGGTCTGATCGTCTGTTGCGTCGTCCTGATGTCCCAGGTTTCGGACCTGACGGCGCGGCTGGGCCGCGTCGAGCAGAGGTTGACTGCGCTGGCCGGGGCGCCGGCCAGCGAGCCAGGACGCGCAGCCGTGGCGCCGAACGCCGCCGGCACGTCGGCGCGCGCGGCAGCCGTGCCGCGCGCGCCGACGTTTCAAGCGCCGGAAATCCCAACCCCAGAGCGACCTGCCTGGCTTCCCCTGGGGGCGGCGGGTTCGCTGGGGATATCCCGGTCGCAGGTGCGGGACTGGCTGGAGGAGAACGGCCTCGCCTGGGCCGGCGGCGTGGCGCTTGCGTTGGGAGGCCTGTTCCTGGTCACCTACGCTGCTCAACAGGGCGTCTTCACGCCACCGTTCCGGATCGCCGCGGCGGTTCTGGCAGGCGTGGTCATGCTGGCCGCGAGCGAGTGGCTACGCCGCCAATCGGGCGTACGGGGCGGGCACCTGCTAGCGGCGGCCGTCGCGGCGGGCGCGGGGGCGGCCACGCTGTATGGTGCGGCCTGGGCGTCCTACTGGCTCTACGCATTCATCCCACTCCCGCTGGCCGGGGCGCTGTTGGGACTGATCTCCTTCGGCCTGATGGGCCTCGCTTTCCGGCACGGGGAGCCGCTCGCCATCCTGGCGATCGTCGGCGGCTTGCTTGCGCCGATGGTCACCGGACCCCAGCAGTGGGCCGCGCCCGCCCTTACGGCTTACCTGGCGCTGATCACCGCCACCGGCTACGCCATCGCCGGCGCCCGGCGATGGGGCCAGGCCGGCATGGCGACGCTCGTCGGGGCGGCGGTCTGGGCCCTGGCCGGATTCACCGCTGAAGGATACGCGCGGGTCACGGCGCTGGCGTTGACACCCGTCGCGCTCGCCTACGGAGCCCTCGAATGGCGCCGCCGACGGGGCGAGAGCGTCGATCCGGCTATCCGATCCAGCTTCACCCTCATGCCGAGCGCCGCCCTGGTGACCGGCGTCGGCCTGCTCCTGGCGCTCTGGTTTACGTCGATGACGCCTGCAGCGCTCGCGGCCGCGTCGATAGGCGCAGCGATCATGGCCGGCCTCACGGCGGTCGGAGCCGTTCGGCGGCTGGCGCCGACCAGGCTGCAACCGCTGGGGTATGGTCCCGTCGTCGCCGCGGCCCTCCCGTTTCTTCGCGACCTCGGCGCGGCCGACGCCCGCGAGGCATGGGCGGGTGGTCTGATGTTGGCGGCTGCCGCCGCCGGCTTCTGGTCCGCGCTCGGCGGCCGAACCCCGTCCGCCCGGCTCAGCGCCTCCGCCGGCGGCGTCGCGGCGTTCCTGCTGGTCCTGGTGGAGCGCGGTCCCGTCACCGCAAGCGCACCCTGGGCTCCCGCCGCAGCGCTGGCGGTCGTGCTTGTCGCCTTCGCGGCCGTGCTGGCGCGCAGGTCCGGCACGCCGGGAAAGGACCTCGCCCTCGCGGTCTGGATCTGGACGGCGGGTGCAGCGGCGCTCTACGCGCTTACTCAGGCCATTGAGCCGCGGGTCCTGCCCATCGCCGCCGCGGCGCTGTCGACGGTCGCCGCCGCGCTCCACCTGCGCCTCGGCTGGCGCGGATTCGCCGCCGTGAGCATCGCCGCAGCGCTGGGCGCACTTTCCGCTCTGCTGCGCACCGAGGTGTTCGACGCGCTCCGCGGCGGTGATCTGCGCTGGTGGAGCCTCGCCGGTGTGGCCGGAGCGAGTGCAGCGCTCGTCTACGCTGGCGCCTGGATGGCGGGGCGCGGCGGGCGGCCGAGAGAGCCGGCCGAGGCTCTCAGCACCGGAGCCCTGTTGATCGGCCTCACCGGAGCCTTCCTCATTCTTCGCCAGCAGGGCATGGCCGGCGCCCTCGGCGGCGGCGCGCTGGATCCCTATTTCGAAGCGTCACTTCGCAGCGTGCTGATCCTGGCGGCGGGGCTGATGTCGGCGCAAGCCGCTCGCGCGGACGCCAGCCTCATTGGCCGCTGGCGAGGCCAGGTGCTCCTGCTCGCAGGCCTGGCGCATGGCGTGGCGTTCGAACTTCTGTTGCGCAATCCGCTCATCCTCGACTGGAAGCCACGGGTGGCGGGACCGCGAATCTTCGACAGCCTTGCGGTGGGCTTCCTCGCCCCGGCCCTGCTCTTAGGCGCGGCGACGTTGAGGACGGTGGCGATCCGCCGCGAGCTCCTGGCCATCTATGCCGGCGGCGCGGGCCTCTTTGCGCTCGTGTGGCAGCTGATGGAAACCCGGCGTCTGTTCCAGGGCGCAAGTCTCTACGCCGGGCTGGACCTCGTTGGGCGGGCCGAGGCCTGCGCCTACGCGATTATCGTGCTCGTCGCCGCGCGGGCCATCCTCTGGGCTGGTGAAGTCGCCGCGCCTCGCGCCTGGAGGATCTCGGGCCTGGCCAATCAGGTCACGACGGTCGGCCGGTTCGGAGCCTGGGCCGCCCTCGCCTTCGCACTTCTGGTGTTCACGCTTTTGGCGAGCCCCTGGTGGGGTCCGGTCGACCGCCCGATCGCAGGCCATCGCGCCGCGGCGCTGCTGTTTGCCGGCTATGCGACGGGAGCCTTGGCCACCTACTCACTGATCGGGGCTGGAGAACGCATGACCGACAGGCTGCTTCCCCAGGCCGCGCGGCTCAGCGTCGTGATCATCGCCTTCGCGCTGCTGAACCTGCTGATACGCTACGCCTTCCATGGACTGGATATGCGACCGCACCTCCAAGAGATGAGCCTGGAGACTTGGGCCTTTTCGGCCGCCTGGGGCGTCTTCGGGTTCGGTCTGCTCGTCTATGGCGTGGCGCGGCGGTCGAACGAACTGCGCGGGGCCGGACTCTGCGTGCTGATCGCCACCACAGCCAAGATCTTCCTGTTCGACATGGCGAGACTCGAAGGGTTCGTCCGCGCCGGATCGTTCCTGGCCGTCGGCGCCCTGCTCCTCGCGGCGGCGATTCTCGCGCGCCGGCTCGGCGGCTCCGCGGCCCTGCCGTTCGGCGTTCGAGAACGCCGGCCGCCCGAACCGAATGAAGCCTGACCTCGGGCGTTGGCTGTGAACGCTCCCGAAAACATGCCGGCTCCTCCGGTTCGTCCCGCTGACGAGATGTGCTGCGGCCGCGGCTGCTGCCCTTGCATCTTCGACTACTATGAGGCTGCGCTTGCGCGGTGGCGGGAGCGGGTCACGCAGGCGGGCGGCGATCCCGAGGCGCTCCTGAAGGCTTCCGGCAGCTGAAGCCTCCCGCCGAAGCTCTCACCAGCAGGTCGACCATGCCGCTGAAGCCGTCCACGTCGAGGCGGGTCGGGGGGGTGTCGGCGGGCGCGCTCCAGGTCGCCCTGGAGGTGAAGGCGCGCGACCGACCCTAACCCCGGCAGGACGTCATGAAGCGCCAGCGCCTACCGAACCGGATCGCACCCGGCTAAACAGGGATGCGGAGGCGCGATCTGGTCATGAGCGCAGACATTGACGTCGTGATCGTCGGCGGCGGCGCAGCCGGGATCGGCGCGGCGCGACGGCTCGCGAAAAGCGGCAGATCCGCGCTGCTGCTGGAGGCCTCGTCGCGCCTGGGCGGACGCGGCTGGACGCACGAGGTCTCGGGGCTCCCCCTGGACCTCGGCTGTGGATGGCTGCATTCGGCCGACCGCAACGCCTGGCGGCGCATCGCCGACGCCGCCGACCTCGCCCTCGACCGCAGCGAACCGGCATGGGGCGTGCAGTATCGCGGCCTCGGCTTCACGCCCGCCGAGCAAGCGGCGGCAAGGCGGGCGTTCGAGGAATGGAGACAGCGGCTGGCGACCACGCCTCCCGCCAGCGACCGGGCGTCCGACGCCCTCGCCCCCGACGACGAGTGGAACAACTATCTTCAGGCTCTGAGCGGGTTCATCAGCGGCGCCGTCCTGGAGCGCCTCTCGGTCGCCGACTACATGGCCTATGACGCCGCCTCGACGGATCTGAACTGGCGGGCGCCGACGGGGTACGGCGCCTTGATCGCCTCCAGCTTCCCCGGGGAGGTCGCGCTCAAGCTTGCGACCCCCGCCCAGGCGATCGAGACCGATGCGCACGACGTCACGGTCACCACCGCCGCCGGCGTCATTCGCGCGCGCAGCGCCATCCTCACCGTCTCGACGGCGGTGCTGGCGCAAGACGCGATCAAGCTTCCCGCCGCCCTCGACGCCTGGCGGGAGGCCGCCGGCCGGTTGCCGCTGGGACACAACGAAAAGCTGTTCCTGGAAATCGCCGATCCAGGCGTGTTTGCGCCGGAGACCCAGGTGCTCGGAGATCCCCGCAACGCCCGGACGGGCGCCTACTACATCCGCCCGTTCGGCTGGCCGGTCATCGAATGCTATCTGGGCGGCGAAGGGGCGCGCAGCGTGGAGACCAGCGGTCCGGCGGACGGCTTCGCCCATGCCGTCGACCAGCTGAGCGCCCTCTTCGGATCCGACGTGCGCCGGAAGCTGCATCCGCTGGTGGCCTCGGGCTGGAGCCGGATGAGCCGCATCGGCGGCGCCTACAGCTACGCCCTGCCCGGACACGCAGCGGCGCGGGCCGCCCTCGCCCGCCCCTTCGAACAGCGCCTGTTCTTCGCCGGCGAGGCGACCAGCCCGCAGGACTTCTCGACGGCGCACGGGGCCCACGACAGCGGCGTCCGCGCCGCCGAGGAAGCCCTCGCCGCGCTCGACGCGCGGAGCGCCTGAAGCGCTCGATCGCGGCCACGCCGCCCGAGCTGCGGAGGTCTTCCAGCGAACGCATTCGGCGCCGCTGGCGCCGAGCTGCGCCTTACGGTCGAACCGGGCGAAGCAACGTCACCGGCCCGAGCAGCCCCGAGGGCCGCAGCGGCGCGTCGGGCTTGTAGGTGGGCAGGCTGGTGTAGGTGATCTTGCTGGCGCCCGGCTGGGCGTCGCCGATCAGTCGATTGACCCAACGGTCGGCGACACGAACCTCCAGCGCGTTGCGGCCCGGATGGATCGCCCCGGTGATATCGACGCGGTAGGGCGCCTTCCAGGCGTAGCCGACCGCCTGGCCGTTGACGAACACCTGGGCGATGTCGGCCACCTGGCCGAGATCCAGCATCACCGGCGCGCCCGGCTTGAGGCCGCGCGGGACTGTGAAGCTCTGGCGGTAGGTCGCCACGCCGGAGAAGTACCGGATCCCCGGATCGGCGCTTTCGCTGAGCGACTGCAGATGGTCGAGCCGGGCGGCGGCCGGCGCGCCGCGGCCGGGCTGGAAGCTGACGGCCCAGGGGCCTTCGACCTTGCCGGCCGCGGTCCAGGTCCGCACCGGAACCGTCGCAGCCTGAGCGGACGCCGGCGTGCGGAACACCACGAACACGGCGTCCTGCGGCAGCAGGTCCAGCGGCACGACCGTCTGGCCGCCCTCGATACGGTAGGAGACCGGCTCGATGGCGCCGGTGTCGGCTCGCCAGATCTGCGGCGCCTTTCCGGTCACCCGGAAGCGCGCCTCGAGCGTTTCGGCGCGGTCCTTGCGGTTGTTGACGAAATAGAGGTCGCCGTCGTCCAGTCGGCGATGCAGGAAGCGGACATCGGCGTCGGCCGCGCCCCCGGCGACGACGAAGTCCGGGGCAGCGCCGAGCGCCGCCAGCGCGGCCTCAACATCCTGGCCGGCGAACACCCGGCCCTTGCCGACCTGAGTGACCGGCGCCCCGCTCCAGAGCCTGCGGACCAGGGCGGCATATTCGGCGGTGTCGTCGTTCAGGCCGGGCGAACCCTCGGGCGCGGTTCCGACGATCGTCGCCCCGCCATCGGCCAGTTCGGCCAGCCGCCGCAGCGCCGCCAGCGTCATCCGCCGGCTGGAGCCGCCGAGATACAGCACCCGGTAGCGCGCGCCGCCCTTGGCGACCAGTTCGCCGCCTTCGGGCGTGAGCTGGGTCAGCAACGCGTCGGCGCCGACGAAGTCATAGGCGTAGCGGACCGGGGCGTCGGCGACCGGCCTGTCGCCATAGAGGCTCGTGATCGGCGCTTCCTCGCCATAGAAATAGCCGACGTCGGCGACGTTGCGGCCCTGCTGCAGCAGGTAGCTGGAGCGGGCGATGTAATCGACCCAGGGCTTGGCCAGCTCGGCCCAGGATTCATGGCGGTTGAAATACTGGCCAAAGATGAACAGCGACAGGCCGGGAACCTTGTCGTCGACCGGCTGGTGCACCGAGGTGTGGATCACCGGGCGGTTGATGCCGGTGACGAACTCCAGGTCGATGAAGGGCTTCAGGTCCGAAGGCGCATAGGCCCAGGGCGACATCGCCGAGGTCAGGGATTCCGCGGCGGTCAGGTTCTGTCCGTAGATGTGGGCGACGGAGGCCGCGCCCTTCATGTCGGCGAGGTAGGTGGCCTTGGGGCCCTGCCGGGCGTCGTAGGTCCACAGCGCCGACATCGGCACGTCGGTGAAGCGTCGCATGCCCATGTCGTCGCCGAGCACCGGACGGTGATCCTCCAGCGCCTCGCCATAGAGCTTCAGCCCGTGCTCGTGGGCGACGGCGGCGACCGTGCCGTAGTGCTGGGTGGCGTGCAACTCGGCGAGGGTGCGGCGGAAGTCGTAGAGGAAGGCGTCGCTCTGCCGTCGCGAGCCCACGACGACGCCGGCCAGGGCCGGCATCCACGGCCGCGGATCGTAGCCGCGCAGCGCCTGGAAACGGGCGATCAGCTCCGGCGTCCAGTTCGACGGGCCGACCTCGGTGCTGTCGGTGAGCAGGGCGCGCAATCCGTGCTGGCCGAACAGCTGCGGCCCGGTGGTGTCGCGGTAGGTCGCCAGATAGGTCTCGAGATAGCGGCGCACGGCTTGGCCGTCGTACTTGTCCACTTCCAGGCCGGTGGCCTCGGGAGTGGCCGGGTGGTTGGTCGTGCCGAGCAGCGAATAGCCGAAGCGCAGAACTTTCCAGCGGCCGGGCGGCGGCGTCCAGTCGAGCTTGCCGTCCGGGCGCAGCCTGGCGGTCAGGTCGACGACGTCGCCCGGCGCGACGCCCGCCACGTCAGGCCCGACGTCGGCGTCCAGCGCGTAGTAGTCGGGCGCTATGGCGAAGCCCGCCTTCAGCTCGACGGCGTTGACGCGCGCCTCGCTGTCCAGGCGCAGCTCGGCGACCCGGACCGTCTTCGCCGTGGGCTGGTTGGGCAGCAACATCACGACGCCGGGCGCGGCGCCCTGCAGCGACGACATGAACGAGGGCCCGGCCGGCGACTTCATCACCAGCCGGAACCTCGCCGCCGTCACCGGCGCGAAGCTGACCGTGGTGGGCACGTTGCTCAGCGGAACCTCGGCGACCTTTCGCCAGCCGGCGGCGTCCTGCACCTCCAGCGTCGCGTCCAGCGCCGCCCCGCCGAACATCGACTGCGCCGAGGGGATGTAGACCTCGGCCGAGCGGACGGTCTGCGGGGCGGCGTAGTCGATGACGATCACGGCGGGCCCGTCGGCGGACTGCCGCGCGACCTGCACGACGGTCTTGACGTCGCCATCGGCGAGCAGGCCGGCGTCGAGCGCCTCGCCCGCTCCCGTGCTGAGCTTCGGCGTCGGCAGCTCGCGAGCGGCCGCAACGCGGTAGGCCAGGATGGCGACGTCGCCATGGAAGCTCGGCGGCGGAGCGGCCTTCCCGCCCATCATCGCCCCGAAGCCAGCCGTCATCGGCATATTCTGGAACGGCCCGGTCGCCTGCGGGACGGGCGCCAGCACGCCGTCGAAGCGGCGCCCGCCCTCGACCACGGTTTCGCTCCACACCAGCTTCTTCATGGCGTCCTGCGGCGCGACCCAGGGCCCCCCGGTCTCGCTCCAGCCCGGGGACGAGGCGATCGCCAGCTCGAGGCCATGCTGGTCGGCCTGCTCCGCCGCATAGTGGAAGGCGTCCTTCCACTCGGGCGTCATATAGGCGAGCCGGGTGGCCACAATCTTCGGCGTCAACAGCTGGGCGTCGAAGTTCTGCAGGCCGCCGATACCGACCCGCGACATCCACTCGATGTCCTTGCGGATGCCGTCCTTGGTGATGTTGCCGTTCATCCAGTGCCACCAGACGCGCGGACGGGCGCTGTTCGGCGGATTCAGGAAGCCGGACTGCAGGGTCATCGAAGCTGGCCCCGGAACCGGCGGCGACTGGGCCTGGCTCGCCTTTGCGAGCGCCGTGCTCGCCAACAGGGCCACGACAAGTCCCATTCGCCAACGACGCTGCATTCCGGCTTCCTCCGCTGACGTCTGGTTCGCCCGGCGCGGCGCGCATGGCCGGCCGGCTCGCTCGTCACGGCCCCATCGAGGAGGACACTCTTAAACGAGCAAGTCCGAGCAATATGGATCAGAACATTTCACGGTCAAGACGCGCCGAGCAGCAGCCGGCGATCAGGCGACGATCAGGTTCACGCCGGCGTCGCGCAACCGCGCGCGGTCCGCGTCGGAAATCCCGTCGTCGGTGATCACGGTGTCGATCTCGCCAAGGTCGCAGACCACATGGCCCGACGGCCCACTGAACTTCGAGCTGTCGACCAGGATGATGATCTCGTCCGCGCGCTCGATGAGCCGGCGCTCGGCGGCGACCAGCACCACATCGGCCTGCATCACCCCCTGCGGCCCGATCGCAGCCGCGCCCATGAAAAGCCGCGGCGCATGAAACCGCGGCATGCTGTCGTCGCCGGCCGCGGAGAGGATGATGTTCTGCTCGCGGAACACCGTCCCGGCCGGCACCAGGATCCGCGTTCCCGCCTGCGGCAACAGCGCGCTGACGATGTGCAACGAATTGGTCAGCACCTGCAGATTCAGCCCGGCAAGGTGCGGACACATCTGCAAGGTGGTCGAGCCGCCGTCGATCATCACCCCCTCGCCAGGCCGGCAGAGGGCCGCCGCAGCCTTGCCGATCGCCGCCTTCTCCAGCGGGCGGCGGGCGATGTTCTCGTGAAAGGGCACGCCGCCCAGACTGCCCTGGGCCGCGGCCTCCGGAGGCTTGTCGCCGCCCGCCAGTCGCGCCCCGCCGCGCACGCGCCGCAGCCGGCCCTCCTGGGCGAGGCGTTCGAGGTCGCGGCGGATGGTGGCCGGCGAGGCGTCCAGCCGGGAATCCAGCTCCTGGAACGAGACGAAGCCACGGCTCTGCATCAATTCGAAGATGAGACGCTCGCGCTCGCTCGCATGCATTTGCAGCCGACTCCGATTTTCACCGGGCCATGCTTCCACGCACCTCCGATGCGGTACAAGCAAAATCGCTCATCCTTGGCTAAACGGCCAAGGCGTTCCGGTCGATCGCCGCGATGGAGGTGGCGCCGGTCAGGGCCATCGCGACCCGCATCTCCGCCTCGACCAGCCGCAGCATGTGCGCCACCCCGGCCTGACCGCCGCCGGCCAGGGCGTAGGCCCAGGCGCGGCCGAGCAGCACGCCCTTGGCGCCCAGCGCCAGCATCCGCACCACGTCGAGGCCGGAGCGCACGCCGCCGTCCACCAGCACGGTCAAGGCCTCGCCCACCGCCTCGGCGATCGGCGCCAAGGCCTGGGCGGTGGACGGCACGCCGTCCAGCTGCCGGCCGCCGTGGTTGGAGACCACCAGCCCGTCGGCGCCGAGCTTGACCGCCTCGCGGGCGTCCTCGACGTCCAGCACGCCCTTCAGGATCAGCGGGCCGGTCCATTCGCGGCGAACAAACTCCAGATCCCGCCAGCAGATGGTCGGATCAAAATTTTCGCGCATCCAGGCGAAGAAGTCCTCGAGGCCGGTGTTCGCGCCGAGCACCGGGGCGACGTTGCCAAGGCTGTGCGGCCGGCCGCGCAGGCCGACGTCCCAGGCCCAGCCGGGCCGCTGCGCAGCCTGCCAGAAACGCCGCGCCGCCCCGGCCATCCCGGGCGCGCCCGCCAGCCCCGAGCGGTAGTCGCGATAGCGCGAGCCCGGCACCGGCATGTCGACGGTGAACACCAGGGCCGAGCAGCCCAGCTCCCGCGCCTTGGCCAGCAACTCGCGCATGAAGCCGCGGTCGCGGATCATGTAGAGCTGGAACCAGAAGGGCTGGGTCGCCGCCCGCGCCACCTCGTCCAGCGGACAGGCCGAGACGGTGGACAGGCAGAAGGGAATACCGGCGGCCTCGGCGGCGCGCACCGCCTGCACCTCGCCGCGGCGGGCGTTCATGCCGGCCAGGCCGATCGGCCCCAGCCCCACCGGCATGGCCAGCTTCTGGCCGAACAGGGTGGTCGACAGGTCGAGCTGGGAGACGTCGCGCAGCACCCGCTGGCGAAGCGCGATCTGCTCGAGGTCGGCGACATTGCGCCTGAGCGTCACCTCGCCATAGGAGCCGCCGTCCATGTATTCGAACAGGAAGTGCGGCAGGCGCCGGCGCGCCAGCTCGCGGTAGTCGAGCGCCGAGGCGGCCTTCATGCGCCCGGCTCCGCGCCTTCGACATCACCCCGCCACGCCTCGCGGTAGGCTGCGAGCGGGACCTCCAGCGGCTGCACCGGCAGGAGCGCGCTCGTCGGCCTCAGCGCGGGGTTCAGCAGGCGCAGGGCGCCGTAGGAGACGTCGTTGTGAGCGTTCGACACATAGATCCGATCGTTGGGCCTGAGGCTGGCCAGGCCGCGCACGAACACCTCGGCCTCGGCGAAGCGCCCCTCGATCAGAATGCGCGACCGGGCGCCGATGAGGTCCAGGGAAACGTCGGCCATACAGGCGGCATATAGCGACACCGCCGCGCGGCGCGCAGCCTGATCCGCCGGCATATCGATCCAGCGGCCGTCCTGGTGGGGAAACGGCCCGACCCCCGGCGCGAAGGTCGGCAGCACGCGCGCGCCGCTCGCCACCACTTGGGCGACGGCGTCGACCAGGGCGGGCTGGTCCGGCTTGATGTCGATGCGGCGGGTGTCGATCCCGGTCAGCAGCTCGATCTCGCGTCCACCCATGAAGCGCGCGCTGGGGATCAGCCGGCCGAAGGCGTCGATGTTGACCAGGCAGTCGCGCCCCTCCGGCAAGGCGCCCAGATCGACGGTCGCCGCGTCGTCGGGAGTCCGCATCGCGACGAACCAGGTGCCTGTCGACAGCACCGTGGCCTCCCCCTCGGCGATTTCCGGGAAGCCGCGCGCCGCCAGCAGGGCGGCGTTGGAATCGTGCAGGCCGCAGTAGACCTTCACGTCCGCCGGCAGGCCGGTCCGACGGGCCCAGTCCGCCGTGATCACCCCCAGCACCTCGCCGGCGCGCGCCAGCGGCGCCAGCCGCGCCGCCCAGCCCCGCCGCTGCGCGAGTTCCGAGGGCGCACGGGCGCTCGGCCGCCAGAGGTCGCTGTGACAGCCTAGGCTCGTGGCCTCGCTGGCGGCGACGCCGGACAGCCGCCAAGCCCAGTACTGCGGCCAGGGCAGGATCTGGGCGCCTTCCAGCACGCCGGGGTGAAGGCGCTCCAGGTAGTGCAATTGGGCGCCCAGGTTCAGCCCGTCGGGCAGGGCCGGCGATCCGGTCTGCGCGAAGGGGTCGCGCTCACGCTCATAGGCGTCGCGATCGGCTTGCGGGATCGCCGCCTCGTAGTCGAGCGGCGGCAGCACCAGTTCGCCGCCGCGGACGATCGCCGCCGCCGCCCCGTGGGCGACCGGCACGATGGCGCCCACCCGGCCCTTGCGGGCGAATTCGCCGAGGGTCTCTGCGACCCAGGCCTCGATGCCGCCGGCGTCGAGGGCGACATAGGCGCCGGCGTCGATCCTTTGATTGGCGCGAGCGTCGCGCGCCACCAACTCGCCGCCGGGGGTCCAGAGGCTCAGCTTCGCCAGCGTCTTGCCGACGTCGAGCACCACAATCAGACGGTCGTCCGTCACATCGCCTCCAACCAGCTATGATCACTAATTATCGAAGATGATTGATAAGCGCCAGTCCCCATGCCGGTGCAGCGGCCGCACGTGCCGATCTGGATGGGCCGCGACGCGGACGCGGCCAAGCGCAGGTCTGCCCCCTCTCCCCGCTTAGCGGGGAGAGGGTTGGGGTGAGGGGTGGCGCAGGCGATCGCGTCCTCTGCGGAGGTTCAGCCAGGATCCTCGTTCCACTATCGGCAGGTGCGGCGAAGCCCAGCCGTCCCCTCACCCAACCCTCTCCCCGTTTTGCGGGGAGAGGGCGCGCGGCGCGAGATGTGTGAATCCCGTAGGCTTTTCGACCGGAGGAGGTCGTTCTGCCCGGGCGCATGACGCGGATCAGCAGGGCGCCACGCGCGCCATCCTGAGCTTAAGCCAGGCGAGCAGCCGCAGCGCCGGCCCGAGGACGGCGAAGACCGCGAACGGCAGATAGGCCAGCTGCTGCGAGACCGAGACCAGCGGCTGCCTGCGGACGAAGTCGACCGCGAAGTCGAACGCCAGATAGTTCATCGCGATGTTGCGCAGAACCCACCAGCCGGCAGGGCCGATCGCCTTGCCCACGGCCCCGATCGAGGCGATCGCCAGCAGCAGGGCGCACGCCGCGCCGGGGGCGAAGATTATGAACACGCCGACGGTGGGGGTCGCGCCGATCGCGCATAGCGCGCTGACCAGTCCGAGGTGAATGGCGAGAACCGTGGCGAAGGCGAGGCCGAGGTCCCGCACCCGCCGCTTGATCGGCAGGAAGCGTGCGCCGAACAGGATCACCAGCGCGCCGGCGGCGTAGCAGGGCCAGAACAGCAAAAAGGCGAGACGCGCGGTGAGGCGCAGGCCGAGCTCGATCCCGGCTCGCCCGGCGCCCACGCCGGCGCTCGCCGCCCCGGCCAGAACCATGGCCAGCACGAACCCCGCGCCGATCCACGTCGCTGTCGACGGGCGCGGAGCCAGGCGCGAACGCTCGGGGATCCCCAGCATGCCCGCAGTCTACGGCCGCAGCCGCTCACGGCGCCCTAACCTCTGATGGGGGTCGACTGCGCCTGCGGGCCGCGTCCCGACAGCTTCATCTCACAGCGCCTTGCGCCGCTCGCCAGTCCCGCTTGATCTTCTTGGCCAGCGACCATTTGTGGACCTCCGTCGGGCCGTCGTAGATGCGGAAGGCGCGGATCTCGCGGAACGCCTGCTCGACGATGGTGTCGCGGGAGACGCCGGCGCCGCCCATCACCTGCACGCAGCGGTCGGCGACGCGGAACAGGGCGTCGGAGACCGCGACCTTGGCCATCGAGCTCTCGACGGCGCCCAATGATCCGGTGTCGAGCACGCCGGCGCACCAGTCGATCGTCAGCTCGGCCTGTTTGAGGTCGATGAGGTTGTCGGCCAGCATGAAGCCTACGCCTTCGTGGTCGACCAGCGGCTTGCCGAAGGCGTGGCGGCGGCAGGCATAGTCGGCGGCGATCTCGTTGGCGCGCGTCGCCAGCCCATGCCAGCGCATGCAGTGCGACAGCCGCGCCGGCGACAGCCGCACCTGGGCGTATTTGAACCCCTCGCCCGAAGCGCCGAGCATGTCCTGGGCCGGCACGCGCAGATCGGTGATCTCGACGACGGCGTGGCCGCCCGGCATCGAGCTGTCGATGGTGTCGAGCACGCGCGTGATGCGGATCGCCGGGTCCGGCAGGCGGACCAGGAACATGCAGGCGCCGTCGTCGGACTTCGCCATGACGATGCCCACGCCCGCCCCCTGGGCGCCGGTGATGAACGTCTTGCGTCCGTTGATCACCCAATGGTCCCCGTCGAGGCGACAGGTGGTCTGCATCATCGAGGGGTCCGACCCGGCCCCGCCCTCCTCCGGGGGCTCGGTCATGAAGAAGGCGGACCGCACCTCGCCCGCCACCAGGGGCGCCAGGAAGCGGGCCTTCTGCGCCGGCGTGCCGACCTTGCCGAGCAGGTATATGTTGCCCTCGTCAGGCGCCATGGTGTTGCAGGCGATCGGCCCCAGCGGCGACAACCCGCTCCTCTGCAGCACGACCGCCGTCTCGCGTTGGCTGAGGTGGCTGCCGTCCGCCAGGATGTGCGGCGTCAGCACGCCGGCGGCCCGCGCCTTGGCGCGCAGCTCGTGGACCAGCGTGTCGTCCGGCCCGTGCGGGCCCAGGCGCGGGTCGCGCTCGTAGGCCGTGACGGTCTGGCGGACGAACGCCTCCACCCTGGCCGCGATGGCCGCCGCCGCCGCGGAGACGCCAGCTTCAGGCCTGTTCGCCTCTGTCATACGGGAGTCTCGCCAATCATCGGTGGGATAGGAGTCGGCGCCGGCCGCCCCTGCTGCTTCGCCCGACGCCGCCTTGCGGGCGGGCTACATTGTCCGGAGTATGCGAGGCTCCGCCAGATGGAGCAACTAGCCAGGTGAATAGGTCTTCGGCGGCGCACGACCCGACATAGTCGGCCACGTCCACGCCTCGCCGGGATTGCGGAGATTACGAGATGAACCAGCTATCGGGCCAGGTCGCGCTGGTGACGGGCGCCTCCAGCGGCCTTGGCGCCCACTTCGCCAAGGTGCTCGCCAGCCAGGGCGCGGCGGTCGCCCTGGCGGCCCGGCGGCTGGAGCGGGTCGAAACCCTGGCCGCCGAGATCCGCGCGACCGGCGGACGGGCGATCGGGCTTGCGCTCGACGTCGCCGAGCCGAAAACCTTCGCGGCGGTGTTCGACCGGATCGAGGCGGAGCTGGGGCCGCTGAACATCCTGGTCAACAATGCCGGCGTGGCGGGCGAGGGCCATTCGCTGGAGCTGTCGGTCGAGACCTGGGACCAGACCTTTGACGTCAACGTGCGCGGGACCTTCTTCGCCGCGCAGGAGGCGGCGCGCCGGATGATCGCCTCGGGCGCCGCGCAGCGCGAGCAGGCCCGGATCATCAATATCGCCTCGATCACCAGCCAGACGGTGCTGCCGGGCCTTGCCGCCTACTGCACCTCCAAGGCCGCGGTGGCGATGCTGACGCGCGCCCTGGCGAAGGACCTCGCGCGGCGTGGCGTGACGGTGAACGCCATCTGTCCCGGCTACATCGAGACTGACTTCAACGCCGAATGGTTTCGCTCCGACGGCGGCCGCAAACAGATCAGCCGGTTCCCCAGGCAGAGGCTGATGGAGGCCGGCGACCTCGACGCGGCGCTGCTGATGTTGGCCGGTTCCGCCGGCGCGCGGATCAGCGGAAGCCTGTTCACCCTCGATGACGGCCAGTCGCTCTAAGCGCCTTCATTCCGCCGCGCCACGAAGACGCTGCAGGCCGACGCCGTCGAACGAGGCGTGGCCCGACGCCGTGGCGATCAGCCCCAGCCAGTTGCGATACAGGCGCACGGCGTTCGGCCGCCAGACCGACGCCGGCTTGAACCCGGCGGTGATCTCGTCCCAGGCGGTGAGCATATCGGTTCGACCGCGCCTGGCGGCGAGCGTCAGCACCTGCAGGGCGTGCTCGGTCTCCGGCCCGAAATAGGCCTGGGGACGCGCCGGCACGGCGGCCTGCTCCCCGCGCAGGAACCGGGCGAAGTCGCGATGGTATTCCCGCAGGAGGCTGTCGGCGTCGTACTCCGGGTGGCCCTGCAGGAAGACGAGCAGGCTCTGGCCCTCGCGCAGGAACATGTCGACCCCGGCCTGGTCCGATCGGGTCAGCACCTGATAGCCCTTGCTCACCAGATCCTCGGCCGCGAGGCCGTAATGCCGCGAGTGCGGCGTGACCATCGGCTGGTCGAGCCCGGAGGTGATCGCGCTCTCCGCCACCTGCTCGAAGGCGAAGACTCCGGAGATCTTGGCCTTCGCACGCCGACGCTCGACGCCGTCCAGGTGCAGCACCGCGGCATGCGCCGCGAGACAGGAGAACACCGCCGAGCGGGTGTGGACCTGCGCCCAGTCGACCAATTGGGCGAAGTCGCGCCAGTAAGGCTCGTCTGGCAGATGCTGCGCCCGCGGCTCGCAGCCGGTGACGATCACCGCGTCGGCGCCAAGGCGTTCCAACGTATCGGTCCAGGCGTAGCGCTCCCGCAGCGTCGCCCGCGCGAGGTCGCCGCGCGGAATGCCGGGCAGCGCGTAGAGCGCCAGGCGGACATCGCAGACGTCTCCCGCCGCGTCCGCGAGCAGCGACGAGAATTGCCGCTCGGTCGCCAGCAGCGCTGCGTCCGGCATGTTGTTGACCAGCGCGATCGTCAGCTGCGGCTTCGAGGACACGCCGCCGCGCGGGCGCGCCCGGCCTGGCGAGAGCTGGGGCGCCGTCGCCGCCTCGGCCGCCGGCGGTGGAGCGAGCCGATCGCGTGGCCGCGCCTGGCGCACGTCCAGCGCCTGGTCGAGGTCTTCGAGGATGTCGTCGATATGCTCGATGCCGACGCTCAGGCGGATCATCTCCGGCCTGACCCCGGCCCGGATCTGGTCTTCAGGCGACATCTGCCGGTGCGTCGTCGAGGCCGGGTGGCAGGCCAGGGACTTGGCGTCGCCGATGTTGACCAACCGCTTGATCAGCTTCAGCCGGTCATAGAAGGCGGTCGAGCGGTCGTAGCCGCCGCGGACGCCGAAGGTCAGCAGGGCCGGCGCGCGCCCTCCCAGATATTTCTTGGCCAGCGCATGGTATGGGCTTTCTTCAAACCCGGCGTAGCTGACCCATTCGACGCGCGCGTCGGCCCGCAGGAAGTCGGCGACCCGACGGGCGTTCTCGACGTGGCGCTCGATGCGCAGCGCGACGGTTTCGATCCCCTGCAGCAGGAGAAAGGCGCTCAGCGGCGCCAGCACCGCCCCGGTCGTGCGCTGGTAGACGCTGCGGCAGCGCGCCACAAACGGCTCCCGCTCGAAGCGCTCGGCGTAGACGAGGTCGTGGTAGGAGGGGTCCGGCTCGTTGAACAGCGGAAAGCGGGCGGCATGGCGCGCCCAGGGGAAGGCGCCGGCGTCGATGATCGCGCCGCCCAGGGTGGTGCCGTGGCCGCCGAGGTATTTGGTCAGCGAGTGGACCACCACGTCGGCGCCGTAGTCGATGGGACGCAGCAGGATCGGCGTGGCGACGGTATTGTCGACGATCAGCGGCACCCCGGCGGCGTGGGCGACCTTCGCCAGCGCCTCGATGTCGCAGATGTTTCCCGCGGGGTTGCCGACGCTCTCGCAGAAGACGGCGCGGGTGTTCTCGTCGATCAGCGGGGCGATGTCGGAGGCCAGGTCGCCGCGCGCAAACCGGCCGGCGATCCCCATGCGCGGCAGGATGCTGCTCAGCAGGGTGTGGCTCGCACCGTAAAGCTGGGGAACCGAGACGATGTTGCCGCCCGCGTCGGCGACCGTGGCGAAGGCGTAGAAGGTCGCGGCCTGGCCGGAAGCGACCGCAAGCGCCGCCGCGCCGCCCTCGAGCTCGGCCATGCGCTTCTCCAGCACGGCGGTCGTCGGGTTGCTGACGCGGGTATAGCGGTAGCCCTCCACCTCCAGGTCGAACAACGCCGCCCCGTGGGCGGCGCTGTCGAAGGCGTAGGAGGCGGTCTGGTAGATCGGCACGGCCACCGCCTTGGTCGCGGGATCCGCGTCGAAGCCGCCGTGGATGGCTATCGTCTCGGGCCGCATACGCGTCCTCCCGTGCGAGCGCCGTGAGCGCGCCACCAGAGAACCATCGGCGGCGACCCTCCTGAGGAGGCTGCGCACGCCGCACTCGAGCCGGAACGCCTCTAGCTTGTCGGGTAATCTAGGAGTGGTCGCGCGCGGGAACTTCCCCCGATTTGGCGACGCTGGGGTGGGAAACGCCCACCCTGGCGAAGCGAGCTGCGATGCAGCGCGCGGATTCACATTTTGAGGGGACGATCCCCGCGGCATGTCGGCGAATATTGGCCGATGAACACAGCGACCGGATCGGCCGAGGCCCCGGCGTCAGCCCCCGCCGAGAGCGTCAACAAGGCCTGGCTCCGCGCGCTCGAGCTAACGGCCGGGATCGACGCCGCCCCGGAGCGGATCCTCGCCCGGGTGATCGAGGAACAGGCGCTGCAGCGGCCCGACGCCGCGGCCCTGCTCTCGGATGAGGAGCAGCTCAGCTATGGCGATCTTGTATCGCTGCTGCGGCGCTATGCGCGCTGGGGGCTCGCCCAGGGACTGCGCAAGGGCGAGACGGTGGCGCTGATGGCGCACAACCATCCGGGCTATTTGGCGGCCTGGCTGGGGCTCGGCAGCGTCGGGGTGGTGGTGGCGCTGGTGAACACCAACCTGCGCGGCGAGGCGCTGGCGCACAGCCTGGCCGCAGCCTCCCCGCGGCTGGTGATCACCACCGAGGCGTTGGCGGCGGCTGCGGAGGAAGCCGCGGCCAGCCTGCCCGAGCCGCCGCCGGTCTGGCGGCTCGGATCCGGCCCGGGCCGTCGCCTGGGACCTGCGCTGAGCGCGCTGCCCGCCGATCCGCTGACCCCTGCGGAGCGGCGCGGCGTGACCGTGCGCGACCCCGCCCTGTTGATCTACACCTCCGGCGCCACCGGCCTGCCGAAGGCGGCCTGGGTCAGTCATCGCCGGGTGATGAGCTGGAGCTGCTGGTTCGCCGGCATGCTGGACCTCACGGCCGAAGACCGCCTCTACAACTGCCTGCCGCTGCACCACAGCGTCGGCGGCGTGGTCGCGACGGGCGCCTTGCTGGTGCGCGGCGGCTCGGTGGTGATCGCCCGCAAGTTCTCCGCCAGCCGGACCTTCGACGAGATCGCCAGCTGGGACTGCACCCTGTTCCAGTACATCGGCGAGCTGTGCCGCTACCTGGTCAGGACGCCGCCCAAGGCCGACGAGCGGCGGCATCGCCTGAGGATGGCCTGCGGCAACGGCCTGAGCGCCGCCGTCTGGCGCGAGTTCCAAACGCGCTTCGCCGTCCCGCGCATCGTCGAGTTCTACGCCGCGACGGAGGGCAATTTCTCGCTCTTCAACGTCGAGGGCGAACCCGGCGCGATCGGCCGCCTCCCCGGCTTCCTCGCCCACCGCTCGCCCGTGGCGATCGTCGCCTTCGACCCGGAAACCGGCGCGCCGCGGCGGGACTCGCAAGACCGCTGCATCCGCTGCGCGCGCGGCGAGGTCGGCGAGGCCATCGGCAGGATCAGCGCCGCCGATGGCGACCCGGCGCAGCGGTTCGAAGGCTACACCAGCGAGACGGAATCCGAAAAAAAGCTGCTGCGCGACGTCTTCGAGCCTGGCGACGCCTGGCTACGCAGCGGCGACCTCATGCGCCTCGATGCGCGAGGCTTCTTCCATTTCGTCGACCGGATCGGCGAGACCTTCCGCTGGAAGGGCGAGAACGTCAGCGCCGGCGAGGTGGCCGCCGCCATCGAGGCATGCCCGGGCGTCGCGGCCGCGGCCGTCTATGGGGTGAGGGTCCCGCACGCCGATGGGCGCGCCGGCATGGCCGCGGTGGTGGCCGAGCCAGGCTTCGAACTGGACCGGCTGAGAGAGCGGCTCGCCGTGGCCCTGCCGGCCTATGCGCGACCGCTGTTCGTGCGCCTGGTCCCGGCCCTGCCCACCACGGAGACCTTCAAGAAGGCGAGCCAGCGGCTTGCCGAAGGCGGCTTCGATCCCGCGCGGATCGGCGATCCGCTCTACGTCGACGACGTCGCCGCCGGCCGCTATGCGCCGCTGGATCGGCAGCTCTTCGAACGTATCGCCCGCGGCGAGCTGCGCCTCTGATACGACCGATCAGGCGAGCGCCTCGGCGATCTCCCGGCCGATGACCTCCAGGGCTGGGCCAGCGGCGGCGATCGCCCGCGGCAACAGGTAGAAGTCGTGGATCATGCCCGGCCAGCGAACCGACCGCACGGCGACGCCGGCCTGCGAAAGGCGCTCGGCGTAGGCTTCCGCCTCGTCGCGGAACGGGTCGTATTCCGCCGCGTGGATCAAGGCTCGCGGCAGGTTGGCGAGGTCGCGCCCCAGCAGCGGCGACACCCGCGGGTCGTGTGGATCGACCTCGTCTCCGCAATAGTCCCTGAGGTCCTGCGCCACGGTGGCCGCGTCGACGAAGTATCCCTCGGCGAACAGGCGCCGTGACGCGGCCTGGTCGGCCGGTGCAAGGATCGGGCAGAGCAGCACCTGCAGGGCCAGCCGTGGCGCGTCGGGGCTTTGCGCCACGGCGGCGGCGAGCCCTGCGCCCACACTGTCGCCGCCGATCGCCAGCCGCGCCGGGTCGAGGCCGAGCACCGGGGCGCTCTGCGCCACCCAGCGGACCGCTGCGAGGGCGTCGTCGAAGGCCGCGGGAAAGCGATGCTCCGGCGCGAGCCGATATTCGACGGCGAAGACATGGGTCCGGGCGCTGGCCGCCAGCCGGCGACAGAGGCCGTCATGGGTGGCGAAGCCGCCCGACACCCAGCCGCCCCCATGCAGATAGACGAGCGCCGCCGAGGAGCCTGCCAGCGGCGAATGGAGCCGAAGGTGGATGCGCCCGGCTGCGCCCGGCGCCTGCAGATCGCGCGTCTCGATCCCGTCCACCCGGCCGTCGCCGGCGATATGGGTCAGCGTCTGCAGCATCCGGCGCCGCTCGGCGACGCTGCGCGCCGCCCCCGCTCCGGCGCCCGAGGCCGCCAGCATCTTGAGCAGGCGCTCGGCCCCGGGATCGAGCGACATCCGAGCCTCGGCTATGCGGTCGCCGACAGGCTCGCCACCAGCCGTTCGATCGCCGCCACGGACCGGAAGTTTTCCGGAGTCATTTCGTGCTGGGGGATCTCGAGATCGAATTCCGCCTCGACCGCCAGCATCAGGGTGACCATGTCCAGCGACTGCAGACCGACGTCCTGAAGCGATTGATCCGCACGAAGCCCGGTCCTGGCCGCGGCCGCCGGAAGCGTCTCCATCACAATTCCGAAGATCCGGCCCTCCCGCCCGTTCAGACCGCCGTCAGCCATCCCAAAGCTCCCTTCAGACTTCTCCCTGCTTGGCGGCAAACGCGGTCGTTCGGCGACCCCAGCTCAGGGGATGCCGCCAGTGCGCCAGGCTCGTAGCTTCAACCTAAGACCGGCGCGGCCGGCCTCTGCCGACATCCGAGCAGGGCGGAGAATCGATGAACGCTCATACCGTCCAGGTCGCCGATCCCGGTCACTCGGCGCTCGCCGGGGCCACGCCGCTCTCCAGCACCGAAGACATCAGCGCTCGCGCGCGGCGCGTCGCCGCGGTGGCCGCAGAGTTCGCGCACGCGGTGGACCGGGACAGCCGCTTTCCCGCCGAGGCGATCGCCGCCGCCAAGGCGGAGCGCCTGATGAGCGTGCTCGCGCCTCGCGAGCTCGGCGGCGAGGACGCCTCGCATCGCCAGGTCGTCGACGCCTGCTTCATCCTGGGGCAGGCCTGCGCCTCGACGGCGCTGATCTACGCCATGCACCAGGTGAAGGTCGCCTGCATCCTGCGCCACGGGCGCGCCAGCGACTGGCACCAGGGCTTCCTCGCGCGTCTCGGCGTCGAGCAGCTGTTGCTGGCCTCCTCGACGACCGAGGGCAAGGCCGGCGGCGACGTGCGGTCCAGCGAAGCGCCGATCATCCACGAAGCTGGCCGCATCCGGCTGTCGCGCGACGCCAGCGTGATCTCCTATGGAGAAGCCGCCGACGCCCTGGTGACCACCGCCCGCCGCTCGCCCGATGCAGCCCCCTCCGACCAGGTCCTGGTCGTCCTCCAGAAGAGCGACTACAGCCTGGCGCGCACCCGCGACTGGGACACGCTCGGGATGCGCGGCACCTGCAGCGCCGGCTTCCAGCTGGAAGCCGAGGCCGACCCGGCGCAGATCCTGCCGGAACCCTACGAGCGCATTCACCGCGAGACCATGGTGCCCTCGGCGCACCTCTTCTGGTCGGCGGCCTGGGCCGGGGTCGCCGCCGGCGCGGTCGAGCGCGCACGTCGCCACGTCGCCAAGAGCGCCCGCGAGATGGGCGGAAAACCGCCGCCGGCGACGCCGCACCTGATCCGCTCGGTGACCGCCCTGCGGTCCCTGCGAGCGCTGATCGCCGCGATGACGGCGCGGTTCGAAGCCATCGGCCACGACCGCGCCGCGCTCAGCACGCTGGAGTTCCAGAACGCCGTCAGCCTGCTGAAGGTGGACGCCTCCGAGCTGGCGGTCGAGGCGGTGACCTGGGCGCTGCGCGCCTGCGGGCTCTCCGGCTATCGCAATGACGGCGAGGCCAGCCTGGGACGCCACCTGCGCGACGTGCTGTCGGCGCCGACGATGATCAGCAACGATCGCATCCTGGCCAATTTCGCGACCGCCTGCCTGGTCTCCCCCATCCCGCAATCCATTTACGACTGAGGTCCCGATGCTGGCGAACGCAAGACTGCCCGAGGTCGCCGGCGACGACCGGCTCGCCAGTCTCGCGGCAAGCCTGTTTCTTCCAAGCGGCGTGGACGGCGTCTACGGGCGGACCGGCGTCTACGAAAGCGTGGTCGAGGCGCTCGCCGTGCTGATCTCGGCCCACCGCCCGGCCCAGGCCGAGGTGCTGCGGTTCCCGCCGGTGATGAGCCGCAAGCAGCTGGAGCGGCACGGCTATCTCAAGAGCTTCCCGCACCTGCTGGGCTGCGTCAGCTGCCTCTCCGGCTCCGAAGGCGAGATCCGGCGCGCGGTCGACGACGCCGAGGAGGGCGCGGCCTGGACCAGGTCGCTGGAGGCCGCCGATCTCGTGCTCAGTCCGGCCGCCTGCTATCCGGTCTATCCGCTGGTGGCGGCGCGCGGTCCGGTGGCCCGGGGCGGCCTGTTCTTCGACGTGGCCTCCGACTGTTTCCGGCGCGAGCCGTCGCGCGACATCGACCGGCTGCAGTCGTTCCGCATGCGCGAGTTCGTCGCCATCGGCGCGCCCGAGGAGATCCAGGCGTTCCGCGGCGCCTGGATCGAGCTGGCCAAGACGCTCGCCGACGACCTCGGGCTCACCTACCGCATCGACCTGGCCAGCGATCCCTTCTTCGGCCGCGGCGGGCAGATCGTCGCCGTCAGCCAGGTGCAGCAGGAATTGAAGTTCGAACTGCTGGTTCCGGTGCGCTCGGAGGCGCAGCCGACCGCCTGCATGAGCTTCAACTACCACCGTGAGCATTTCGGCGAGGTGTGGGACATCCGCACCGCCGATGGGCAGCTGGCCCATACCGGCTGCGTCGCCTTCGGGATGGACCGTCTGGCGGTGGCGCTGTTCGCCACCCACGGAACGCAGCTGGAGGATTGGCCGACGGCGGTCCGCGGGCTGCTGCGGCTCTGAGACGATGGCCGATTCCGGGCAGCTTCCGAACAGCGGCGTGGTCTCCACCCTGAAGCCGGTGTCGCAGACCTGGACCTTCTTCGAGGGCGAGTGGCGCGAGGGCAATGTCGCCATCATGGGCCCCCGCACCCATGCCGCCTGGCTTGGCTCGACCGTCTTCGACGGAGCGCGCGCCTTCGAAGGCGTCACCCCTGACCTCGACGCCCACTGCCAGCGCGTCAATCGCTCGGCGGAGAACTTCCTGCTCAAGCCGGTCGTCCCGGTGGAGACATGGATCCACCTGGCGCTGGAGGGGCTCAAGCGCTTCGCGCCCGAGGCGGCCGTCTATATCCGCCCGATGTACTGGGCCGACCAGGGCTTCGGCGGCGGGGTGAAGTTCGACCCGGAGACCACCCGCTGGTGCCTGACGATCTACGAGGCGCCGATGCCCGAGCCCGTCGGCGCCGCCATCACCCTGTCGCCCTTCCGCCGGCCGACCATCGAGACCGCCTGCGTCGACGCCAAGGCGAGCTGCCTCTATCCCAACAACACCCGCGGGCTGATCGAGGCCCAGCAGCGGGGCTTCGACAACTGCATCCTGCGCGACATGCTGGGCGCGGTCGCCGAACTGGCCAACTCCAACCTCTTCATGGTCAAGGACGGCGTGGTGTTCACCCCGGCCCCGAACGGCGTCTTCCTCGACGGGATCACGCGCCGGCGCGTCATCGGCCTGCTGCGCGGCGAAGGCGTCGAGGTGCGCGAACAGACCTTGATGTACGAGGACTTCCTGGCCGCCGACGAGATCTTCTCCACCGGCAACTACGCAAAGGTCTCGCCGATGACCCGCATCGAGCAGCGCGAGCTGCCGATCGGGCCGGTGTTCCGCCGCGCCCGGGCGCTCTACTGGGCCTTCGCCCATGACGGCCGGGCCGTCGCGGCCGCCTGACCTCACGACGACGGAGTTCGCCCCGCTTCGCCGCGCGCCACCGCGGCGGCGCGGATCTGCGCGAGCGTCATCCCCGGACTGATCGCCTCGGTCGAGATCTTCAGGTGCAGGATCGCCGGCAGGCCCGAGGCTCGGGCGGCCTCGAAGGCGGCGGCGAAGTCGGCCGTCGCCTCGACCGTAGCGCCGAACCCGCCGAAGGCGCGGGCATAGGCGGCGAAATCTGGATTGACCAGATCGGTCGCCGAGACACGGCCGGGGTACTCCCGCTCCTGATGCATGCGGATGGTGCCGTAGCAGGAATTGTCGGCCACCAGGGCGATGATCGGCAGGCGGTGCTGCACCGCGGTGGCGAACTCCTGCCCGTTCATCAGGAAGTCGCCGTCGCCGTTGATGGAGACCACCAGCCGCCCCGGATGCAGCCGCTGCATCGCCACCGCCGCCGGTATTCCGTAGCCCATCGACGCCGACGTCGAGGCGACATGGCTGCCCAGCCGGCGGAAGCGCAGGAAGCGGTGGATCCAGGCGGCGAAATTCCCCGAGCCGTTGCAGATGATGGCGTCTTCGGGAAGCCGTTCGCGAAGCTCGACCATCACCTCGCCGAGGTTCACCGCGCCCGGCTGCGGGGTCGGCGTCTGCGACCAGTCGAGATAGTCCGCATGGGCGGCGCCAGCCTGGCCGCTCCAGGCAAGTCGCGCCGGCGGGGCAAGCGTCTCCAGGGCGGCTGCGAAGCCGGCGGGCGAGGCCTGGATCGGCAGGGTGGGCGCATAGACGCGCCCCAGCTCCTCGGCGCCGGGATGGACATGGACGAGCCGGGTCGCCGGCGCCGGGCTGGCGAACAGCGTGTAGCCCTGGCTGGGGATCTCGCCGATGCGCCCGCCGATCCAGATCACCAGGTCCGCCGCCTTGACGCGGGCGACCAGCCTGGGGTTCGGAGCCAGCCCAAGGTCGCCCGCGTAGCAGGGGTGCAGGGCGTCGAACAACGGCCCGCGCCGATAGCTGGTCATCACCGGCAGCTCAAAGCGTTCGGCGAAGGCATGCATCGCCGAGCGCGAAGCCTCGTCCCAACGCGATCCGCCGAGCACCAGCAGCGGGCGTTCGGCGCCGGCCAGCAAGCCGCCGAGCGCGGCCATGTCGCTCGGCGTGGGTGCGCTCTCGACGGTACGGAAGGGCGGCGCGTCCGCAGCGGCGATCGGCTCCTGCAGGAGGTCCTTCGGCAAGGCGACGACCACCGGCCCCGGCCGCCCGGCGCAGGCGGTGAAGAAGGCGCGCGAGACGACCTCCGGGATCCGCTCGGCGACCTCCACCTCGGTCGCCCACTTGGTCATCGAGCCGAACACCGCGCGATAGTCGAGCTCCTGGAAGGCTTCGCGGTCGAGGAACCGCCGTTCGACCTGCCCGACGAACATGATCATCGGCGTGGAGTCCTGCCGGGCGACATGGATGCCCGCCGCGGCGTTGGCGGCGCCCGGCCCGCGGGTCACGAAACAGACGCCCGGCCGGCCGGTCGCCTTGCCGACGGCTTCGGCCATCATGGCGCAGCCGCCCTCCTGGCGACAGACCGTGACGGCGATCGGCGCCTCGCGCAGCGCGTCGAGCACGCCCAGGAAGCTCTCGCCCGGCACGCAGAAGACGTGTTCGACGCCGTGCAGCACCAGCTGGTCGACGAGCGCCTGCGCCGCTGTGCGAATGGTCCGGTCCTCAGCCATGTCTGCGCCTCGGCGGGATTCGCCGCCCGCCTGGCGAAAGCCGAACCAGCGCCGTGGCGGCGTTGGCTTGTGGGCGCGAACCGTTGAAGCAGGCCATGCCGCCCAGGTTTGCGAGACCCTGATCTTGGGGACGGCGCGGCGTGCGATCGACCCTACCCTGGGCGAAACTGGAGAGCCGACGATGGAACGGGAATTCGTCCAACCCCAAGCGACCGGGGGAGCGGACGCCATGTCGGATCCTGACGAAATACGGTCGGTGGTGGCCAGGTGTTTCGAAGCGACCGCCGCCGATCAGCACCGCGCGCTCCAGCCCCTCGCCGACCGGCTCGCCCTGCTCGACAGCGGCCTGGACTCCCTCTGCTTCGCGATCATCGTCGCGCAGCTGGAGGACGAGCTTGGGCTCGACCCGTTCTCGGACCTGGAGGACGCCTTCTTCCCGGTGACGTTCGGCGAGTTCGTGCAGCTTTACGAAACCGCGGCCCGGGGCTCGGCGGGCTAGATGGCCAACCTGCGCGCGCTGCTGGCGAAAGCTCGGCCGGACCCCGGCGCGCGGCTCGAAACCCCCGAGGCCGGGCTGTCGCTGGGCGATCTCGCGACCGCGACCGGCATCGGTCCGGCGCGAGCCGAGCTGGCCGGGCGCTGCGTCATGGTGCGGACCGCCGGACAGATCGGCATGGCCCAGGCGCTCGTCGAACTGGACGGCCTCGCCCGCCGTCTCGTCCTCTGTCCGCCGGATCTGGGCGCAGAGCACCTACCTTTTGTGATCGCCGCGGCCGAGGTCGACGCCGTCGTCACCGACGCGCCGGATGAGCTGCTGCCCGGCCTGGGCGTCCCGGTCCGAACCCTACAGCCGCCGACCACCATCTTGCCGGCCGACGGTGTCGGCGAGGCTCGCACCGAGTGGCTGCTCTTCACCTCCGGGACCACCGGCGTTCCGAAGATGGTGGCGCACAGCCTCGCCGGGCTGATCGGCGCGATACCGCCGCCGCGGCGGGATCCGGACCGCGCCGTCTGGGGGACCTTCTACGATATACGCAGGTATGGCGGGCTGCAGATCCTGCTGCGCGCCCTGGTCGGGGGATGCAGCCTGGCGCTTTCGGAGCCGACAGAAGGCCTTCCCGACCACCTGGCGCGCCTCGCACGGCTCGGCGTGAGCCATGTCTCCGGGACGCCGTCGCACTGGCGGGGCGTGCTGATGAGCCCGCACGCGGCGACCATCACGCCGGCCTATCTGCGGCTTTCCGGAGAGATCGCCGACCAGGCGGTGCTGGACGGACTGAAGGCCGCCTTCCCGCACGCCCGCATCGTCCACGCCTACGCCTCCACCGAGGCCGGCGTCGCCTTCGAGGTCGAGGACGGGCTGCCGGGCTTTCCGGAGCGCTTCGTCGGCCGGCGGGGGCCGGTCGAAATGAAGGTGGTCGACGGCAGCCTGCGCATCCGTTCGCCGCGGATCTCCTCAGGCTACGTCGGGCCGGACGCGCCGGCGCTGGCCGACGCCGAGGGCTTCGTCGACACGGGCGACATGGTCGAGCTGAAGGACGGCCGCTGGCGCTTCGTCGGCCGCCGCAACGGCGTCATCAACGTCGGCGGCCTGAAAGTGCACCCGGAGGAGGTCGAAGGCGTCATCAACCGCCATCCGGCGGTGCGGATGTCGAGGGTGCGCGCCCGGGCGAACCCGATCACCGGCGCGGTGGTGACCGCCGAGGTGGCGCTCGCCGATCCGCAGGCGGCGGACTCGCTGGAGCTGAAGTCCGCGCTGCGCGCCAGCATCCTCGCCATGTGTCGCACCGCCCTGCCCGCGCACAAGGCGCCCGCGACCATCCGCTTCGTGCCGGACATCGCGGTGACGGCGGGCGGCAAGCTGGACCGCTCCAATGTCTGAGCCCGCAGCGCAGCCCCCGACGGTGATCGTCACCGGCGGCAGCCGCGGCGTCGGCCTGGCCGCGGTCCGAAGCCTCGCCGGGGCCGGGTTTCGCGTCATCGCCGTGGCCCGCACGGAGAGCCCGGAGCTGAACGCCGCCCGACAGCCGCTTGCCGCGCCCGGCGGCGGCGGCGAAATCCTCTTCCGTCCATTCGACCTGCTTCAGATCGACGAGATCGGCGGCTGGGTGCGCGAGCTCAGGCGCGAGTTCGGCCCGCCCTTCGGCTTGATCAACAACGCCGCCCTGGGCACGAACGGGCTGCTCGCCAACATGCACGTCCGCGAGATCGAAGCGCTTGTCCGCCTCAACACCGTCTCGCCGATCGTGCTGACCAAATATGTGTCCCGCGCGATGATGACCGCCCGGCGTGGCCGCATCGTCAACATCTCCTCGATCATCGCCGCCACCGGCTACAACGGCCTGTCGGTCTATGGCGCCACCAAGGCGTCGCTCGTGGGCTTCACCAGATCTCTCGCCCGCGAGCTCGGGCCGATGGGGATCACGGTGAACGCCATCGCGCCAGGATTCATGGACACGGAAATGACCAGCGCGTCGGACCCGGCGATCCACGCGCGCGTGGCGCGGCGCAGCGCGCTGCAGCGGCTGGTCACCCCCGACGACGTCGCCGAAGGCGTTCTCTACCTGCTGGGCGAGTCCGGCCGAAACGTCAGCGGCTCGGTCCTCACCGTGGACGCCGGGAGTACGGCATGAGGAGCAAGATGCATGGCGCTGCGCCTGACCCGGCTTGACGAGGCGAACCGGCCAGCTTTCGAGGCGCTGCTCGTGCAGGCGTGGCGGCAGAACTGGGACCCCGACCTGGCGCGCGCCCTGATCCGCTGGCGCTATTATGACCGGCCGTCGGGCGGCGGCACCTGGCTGGCCTGCAACGACGGCCAATGCGTCGCCATGTTCGATTCCTTCCTGCGGCCCTACCTGCTCGACGGGCGGCGCATTCTCGTGCGCGAGGGCTGCGACTGGTACTGCCTGCCGAAGTATCGTCCGCTCGGCATCGGCATCAGGCTGATGCGCGAGATGATGGCCTGCCCCGAGCCGCTGATCTCGATCGGCGGCTCGGCGGCGACGCGCGAGATCCTGCCGCGCCTGCACTTCACGCGACTGCCCGACGTGCAGAGATACGTCCTGCCGATCAAGGCGCGCTGTCTGGCGGGCGCCTTGCTGCGCGGCCGATGGCCGGAGGGCGAGCGCTATGCGACAGCCATCCCGGACTTCATTCCGCTAAGTTCGCCGCGCCCCGCGCCCGCCCCGCCGCTGGGCCGCGGCCGCGTCGCCGAATGGCGGCCAGGGACGCCCGCAGCCCTGCCGATCCCGGCAAGCCCAGGTCTCGTCCAGATCCTCGAGCAGGCCGACCAGGACTGGTTCGCGCGGATGCCGCCCGGCATCGCCGAGGCGCTCGGCCTCGTCTTCTTCCTCGATGATACGCCGGTCGCCTTTTCGCTTTCCCAGATCGAGCCCACCATCACCGGCTTCGACGGCTGCATCGTCCATCTGCAGATCGATCATCCGGCGCAGGCAGCGGCCGACTGGGTGCTGGCCGAGACGGCCTGGCGTCTCGCGGCGCGCGGCGTCGGGATGATCCGCTGTCTGGCCTCCAGCCCGCAGAAGATCAGGGCGCTCCGCAATGCCGGCTTCGTCGCCCGCGAGGCGCTCCCCAGCTATTGGTGGCCAAAGCCCGACGTCCCAACCCCGACCGCAAGCGACTTGGGATATCTGCGCGCCGACGACGCCCTTCCGCTTCCGGCGTTGCACGGGCGGCGCCTGGGTGACGTCACAGTTCGCCGCGAGCGGGCCGGCGTGAGCCCCGGCCACGCCTCCGCGTTCCGGCTGGCCGGCGCCCTCAAAGCCATCACCACCTTCTTCGCGACCCTGCCCTAGAGGCTTTGGACAGGGTCCAGGGCCATCAGCGAGCGGTAAGCTCCTTCAGCAGCGCCGGCTGTCCATAGACCTTGTCGAGCGCCTCGGTGGCGGCGGCGGTCGAGACCACCACGGTGCGATTGATCGCGCCGTCGTAGCCGTAGTCGCCGCCCAGCGAATGGATGTTGCCGTCGAAGGCCGCGCCCAGCACCTCACCCCGGGCGTTCACGACCGGCGAGCCGGAGTTGCCGCCGATGATGTCGTTGGTCGTGACGAAGTCGAAGACGGTGTTCGGATCCAGCTTGTCGCGGGCGGCGATCCAGCGCGGCGCGAGCTCGAAGGGCTCCGCGCCGGTGGCGCGCTCGTAGAGGCCGGAGAAGGTGGTGAACCACGGCACGGTCACCCCGCGATAGGTCCAGCCTGCGACCTTGCCGTACGAGAGCCGCAGGGTGAAGGTGGCGTCGGGATAGACCGCCTCGCCATAGGCGGCGAACCGCGCGCGGGCCAGCCGCTCGGCGGCGCGGTCGGTGGGTCCGGAGACCTCGGCCTCCCACCGCTGGCGGGCCGCCCGGGCGGCGGGATCCGTCTTCAGCACGAACTGGATCAGCGGATCGTCGGAGGCCTGCACCGCGGCAAGCCCCCCCTCCCACAGCGCCTTGCGGACCGCGGGATCGGCCAGCCGGGTCCCGCTCACGAGCCGCTGCGACAGCGCTTCCGGGCTCTCCTTGCCAAGCAGCAGCTTGCTGGCCGGATCGTCCACCGTCAGGTACTCGCGGGTCTTCGAGAGCCAGTATTCGAGGTAGAGCTGCTCGAGCGGGACATCGACCGGCTTGGCGTCCAGCAGCTCCTTCTCCAGCAGCGGCAGACGGGTGTCGGCGTATTCCGGCAGGCGCCCGCTCGAGGGCTTGGCCCGCTCCTGGGCCGCGCGCACGATGTCGCGCGCATAGCCGAACAGATCCGAAAGCGATCCCGCCGCACCTTCCAGCTGGCGGTAGCGGACATATTGGTCGGCATAGGCCGTCTGCGCCCTGGCGATCTCGCCCCACGGGTCGCCGATGTCGGCGGCCAGCTTCGGGTCGGCCGCGACCTTGGCCCTAAGCTCGGCCTCGCCCGCGCGCTTGGCCTCCATGAAGGCCCTGTCGTTGAGGGCGAACTGGCGGCCGAAGAAGACCTTGAAGCTGTTTTCCTGGCTGAACAGCGGATCGGTGGAGATGCGCTTCTGCTCCGGTCCTTCCTCGGAGAAGCGGATCAACCGCCCGCGAAGCTCGGAGCGCTGCAGCAGGCCGACCGGCAAGGCGAGGTCGCGCTGGGTCTCGAGCTGGGCGAGCGTCATCTGCCGGTCGGTGCCGCCGGGATTGCCGGAGACGAACACCGGCTCGCCCTCCCTGGGCGCCCGGGTCTGCCACGTCAGGTGCTGGGGGGTCGCGACCGGCTTGCCGCCCTCGTAGAGGCGCACGAAACTGATGTCGAGGTTGTAGCGCGGGAAATTGAAGTTGTCCGGATCGCCGCCGAAGAAAGCGGTGGCGAACTCCGGGGCGAACACCAGCCGCACGTCGGAATATTTGCGGTATTTGTAGAGCTTGTACTGGCCGCCGCGGTAGAGGGTCACCACCTGGCAGCGGCGCCGTTGGTCCTGGCCGCAGCCGGCGGACTCCGCGGCGGTGATGGCGGCGTCGCGGGCGCTCACGAAGGCCTGGCCGTTCTTGCCGGCGCTGGCCGCCTTGATCTTCGGCGTGACGTCGGTGATCGTTTCAAGCACCTCGGCCTGCATGCCGGCGCACTTGCGCTCCTCGGCGCGCGTCGCCGCCATGAAGCCCTGTTTCACATAATCGACCTGGCCGGTGGACAGCTGCTGGGCGCAATCGACGACGCAGTGGTGGTTGGAGAAGACCAAGCCGTCCTTGGAGACCAGCGAGGCCGAGCATCCGCTGGTCAGGCGCACCGAGGCGGCCTGCACCCGATCCAACCATTTCTGGTCGATCTTGACGCCATAGGCCTGCTCGACCTTGGCGGCCGGGAAGTGGTCGAAGGTCCACATGCCCTCGTCGGCCGCCGCCGGCCCTGCAACCGCCAGCAGGCTTGCGGCGCCGAGGCCGAGGATCACCTTCAACTTCGACATCAGGGACTTTCTCCGTTGCTGCCGCAAGAAGATGCCGTAAAGCCGAACCAGGCAAGCTCGCGCCCTCCGGTCCGCCCCGCCCCTATGCAGCCAGGCGGCGAGCGGCCTCTCCCTTCGCGAGGCTCAGGGCTTGACCGCGGCCTGCACCTCGATCTCGACCAACATGCCGGGCCCGACCAGCGAGGCCACCTGGACGGTGATGCGCGCGGGCTTGTTGGGCTGCTCGGCGGTGCCGAAGAACTGCTTGTAGGCCTCCATCATGCCGGCGAAGTCCATCTTGCCCTCCTTGGCCGGATCGCCGACTAGGTAGACCCGCATCATCACCACGTCGGAAAAGGTCAGGCCACGGCTCTGCAGCGCGTCGGACAGGCGCTTCAGGACGCCCAGGGTCTGAGTCTTGGTGTCGCCGTAGGTCGCCGTCGAGCCGGCCGGGGCCTTCGGGTCGATGACCGGCGGGGTCATGCCGCTGACGTAGACCATGCCGTAGCCCGGCGGCACCGCGGTCAGGCTGGCGATCGCCGCCTCCGGAGGACCCTGGTGCACCACCTGGGCGGAGGCGGTCTGGGCGAGGAAGGCGCCGGCGAACAGGGCGGCCGCGGCGCAAACAGCGTGTTTCATCGAGTTCTCCGGCTATTTTAGTGGGCTTGCAGGGCGCGGGCCTGGGCGGGCGCGCCGCCCAGGCGGACCGCGGCCACGTCCGCCGGCTTCACGGCGTCGGCCTTGTTGCCCCAGCTCGAGCGGACATAGGTGAGGATGGCGGCGATCTGGTCGTCGGAGAGATCGGCCTTGAAGCTCGGCATGCCGCCGCGGCCGTTCAGCACCCGGGCGACCGGATCGACCTTCGGGCCGACCACGAAGGGATCGCCCGCCAGCGCCGGGAAAGCGCCCTTGACGCCCATGCCGTCGACCCGGTGGCATGCCGAGCAGTTGGCGAGAAACATCGCCTTGCCCGGAAGGTCGCCGGCCAGGGCGGGCCCGGCGGCCGTGGCGGACAGCGCCGCGACTAAGCCAAGGATGGTGTGCTTCGCCATGGGTCAGGCCTTCTGGACGCGGGCGTGCAGGCGCTCGACCTGCTGCCAGGCGGACTCGATCGCGCCGGCCTGCCAGCCGCCGAGATAGCTGAGGTGCTCGCCGGCGAGATAGATGCGCCCGTCCGGCTGGCAAAGCACCGGATAGGCCGAGGCGCGGCCTTCCGGCGACCACTCGGCCCAGCCCCCGAGGTTGTGCTCGGCGAGGTGCCAGGAGAAGGAAAAGGCGGTCTCGAAGTTCTCTTCGTACTGCGGGAAGATCTTCTGCCCCGCCGCGACCGCGAACGCCGCCCGCTCCTTCGGCGGCAGCGCGCTGATGCGGGCCGCCTCCGAGCCGAAGGCGTAATAGCCGAGCAACACGCCCTTCTGCCCCTGCCAGCCGGTGGACGGCAGCGAGATGGAGCTGATCGCCGGATTGTCCATGTAGATGTGGCCGCCGTAGATGAAGTGGTCCTCTTCCCAGAACCGCCGCTTCATCTGCAGGCCGATCTTGTTGACCGGCGCATAGGCGACGTCGGCCATGGCCTCCTCGAACGGGGCCGAGACCTGCATGTCGATGTTGCGCAGCACCGACAGCGGAATGGTGCAGATGCAGTAGTCGGCGGTGATCACCGAGGCGTGGCCCGCCTCGTCACGCACCGCGACGCTGACGCCGGAGGGGCCTTGCGAGATCTTCTCGACCTTGGTCGAATATTTGATCAGCCGGCCGACCTGGCGCTCGAAGCCCTTGGCGATCTGGTCCATCCCGCCGACCGGCTGCAGCATGGTCCGCTGCTGCTCGTATTCGGTGACCGAGCTCAGCACCTGCCAGGCCTTGGAATCCAGCACGTCGGCGAGGGCGTAGGGGACGGAAGGCTTGCCGGGGCCGGGATCCACGCCGGCGCCCGGGCGGACGGCGAAGCCGCGGCCGGAGGTCCCCTTGTAGCTCAGGTCCTTGGGGTCGAGGCGGCCTTCGTTGACCACATAGGCGAGGAACTTCTCGCGGTCGTCGGCCGAGAGCGGGTCGTCGAGATTGCCCTTGCTGGCGCACTTGGCCAGCAGTTCGGCGGCGTAGCCGCGGACGTCGGCGGCGATCTCGCCCTTGCGCACCGGCTTGCCGGCCAACGGCCCGGAGCCCTTCTCGAAATAGACATAGGCCGCGTCGTTGTCGTTGACGAAGCTCTCCAGCGGCACGTTGAAGAGCTTGGTGTAATGCAGGGTCGAGCGGTGATGGTATGGGATCCGCCAGGGCCCGTGGTTGAGGTAGAGCCCCTCGTCGAAGTCGCAGACCTGGGTGTTGCCCGCCAGGTCGGTGTGCTTGAAGCCCTTCCGCGCGCTCTGGCAGCGCCCGCCGGCGAAGGCGCGGGCCTCGACCACCTGGACCTGGTAGCCGGCCTTGTCGAGTTCGTAGGCGGCGGTCATCCCGGCCAGGCCGGCGCCCAGGATCACCACCTTCTTGCCCTTGGCCCCGCCGCTCAGCGTCGGCGGCGCAGCCTGCGCGGAGGCGAAGCCGAAGCCCAGCGCCTCGAGGCCGGCGACGGCCAGGGACATGCCGCCGACGGCGGCCAACTGTTCGAAGAAACGACGACGGGTCAGCGCAGCGGCGCCGACCCCTTCCTGGCTTTCCATCCCGATAATACCCTTAAGCATCTGGAAACACGAGACAAAGACGGCGCGCCGGCGAGCGCTCAGACCGAGTAGGTCAGCTTGGTGTAGTCATAGCCGCCGTTGATGCCCCAGGGGCTGATGATCAGCGGCGCCTTGTAGACGTTGCTCCCGTCCGCGGGAGCCCCGTCGGTCAGCCCCATCGGCGGCGGCTCTTTATAGAACGGCGTTATCGCGCCTCTTGCTGTCTCAATCCCACGCTTGCATTCATGGCGACTTATCGCGGCGCCGTTGTGCTGCGTGTCGACTTGCGAAGTCAGGATGCAGCCCACCAAACGCCTTGCAACACGGCGGCGCCATGCGACGGTCACCAGAGCGCTTTTGGGTGACGAACGTCACATTCGAGCGCGGGAAGGCGAAATTTTTGGCAGCCCGTCTGTTCCGCCTCGAACGCAGGCAGCGATCGGCGGCTGGCCGAGAGCCGAGCGGGCGAGATGGCCGCCGCCGCTGATAGGAGATGAAAGCGCTCTGTCAGGGCGTATGCGCCGGAGGGACCAATGCTGGGCCGGCTCGTGCTGGCGGCCCTGTCCGGGGCCGCCCCCGATCCTTTCGCCGGCGTCGCCGAACTTCGCGCCGCCCAGGTCGCCGGCCGGCCTGAAGCCGGAGCCGGTGCAGAAGCTCATGCCGTTCGCCCTGGTCGAGCGGGACTCGACCGCCCTGCGGTGACGCCCTCGGCTTTCGCGGTGCAGCATCACGGGATTGTGGCTCGCAAGCTTCGTTTCTGATGATCATTTGAGCTCTGGTATGGGAGGATCAGATGACCGACCTTCTTGACGACCTGCAGCTCGAATACCGCGGAATGCTGCGGCACGGCGTTCTCCCCACCGGCATCATCCTTCGCCCGAAGGACTTCCGCCTCATTCGCAGCAGCGCGAGCCGAAGCGACCGCCGCCTGCAGTGGAATGACGACGACGAGATCGAGCTCCTGTTCGGATTTCGACCGGTGCTCGCCGACGACGAACCCTCGCGGTTCACCTCGCGCTCACACCCGAAGTCCGCCGGCCAGGCGTCATGCGCCTACACGCTGGCGGAGTTGCGGGCGCTCTAGCCTGGCCCCGGGGCAACCGACCCGACCCAACTCTGGCTAGGCGAGCGGCGGAGGCGCGGGTGGCCGGCCGTCTGCAGGTCTTTGCCGACCCGGCTCGTCGACCTCGCCGCGGACCCGCTGATCGCTCGAGGCGCTCGGCTGAACCCGCAGCGCGAACTCCGCGATCATCCGGTTGTAGAGATCGGCGCGTTCCATCGGCCCCATGTGGTTGACCCCTTCGACGACCTGGAGCGTCGCCAGGTCACTTTCGTCGGCGATGGCGCGGTTCGCCTCGAGCTTGGTGACGATGTCCTTGTCGCCGCCGATGACCAGGGCCGGGATCCGCAGCCGCTCGAGGACGCCCGTGGCGTCCCAGTGGAACATGGCCAGGTCGCCGCGCGCCAGAACGGACGGCGGGTTGCGCGTCGACAGCAGCGTCGTGTGCTCGAGCTGGCTGCCGGTCACGAACCTGCCATACCCGAAACGTTGGGCGAGGTGCGCCGAACCGCTGAGGTAGCTCTGCCATTTGGACAGCCAAAACAGCGGCTGCAGCGCCATGCCCAGCTTCATCGCCGGCTCCAGCAACGGCCGTTCCAGCGCCTGCAGCAGGCCGCCGAACACCATCGTCCTCAGCGGGTTGGTATAGGTGGTGTGGAGCAGCACCAGCCCGGCAAGCCGACTTTGCAGTTGGGGGTAGTCCCGGATCAGCGTCTGGATGATGATGCCGCCGATGCTGTGGCCCACCAGCACCACGCGCGGGCTCCCGAATCGTTCGACCAGGGTGGCGAGGTCCGTCGCGAACGCGCCGAGGTTGACCGCCTCCCGCCCCCCGGCCTTCGACTTGCCGAGCCCTGGCAAGTCCCACAGCACCAGTCGAAAGCGGTCAGCAAGATCCTGCCTGGCGTCGCGCCAGAAGGTGCTGTCCATGCCCCAGCCGTGGGTGAAGACGATGGTCGGCGCGCCGGACGGGCCGTGGATCTCCACGTATAGCGAGGATCCGGTCGGGCTGGCGACCATCTGGCCCTGGCCGCGCTCCGCCCGGGTTGGAGGCCCGCCCCGCCTTGTGAGCAGCAGCGGCAGGATCCGGCCGCCCAGGAAGGACCAGGCCAGCAGGCCGAGGCCGGTCCACAGCCTCCAGCCTTCGCGCTGGCGGTAGACGGCGCCCGTCGCCTCGCGCACGAGGTCGCCGTCATACCAGCTCCAGAGCAGATAGCCCGCGGCGGCCAGGATCGCCAGCGAGAGCAGGCCGGTGAAAAATCGGATGATTGCGAGAAGCGGCATGGCGGACCTCCGGCGATCGCCTGCGGCAACTCGCCGCCGCCGCCAGTGTTCCGGGCCGGCGACCGGTTGACGAACATCGCCGATCGGATTCAAGAAAGCTGCGCCGAGCGACGGTGAAGCTATTTGCTGCGGCGCGCGTTAGGCTTCTGCGGCGACCTTGGCATTGGGGGCGGTCTTGATCTTGCGCAGTTGGGCCGCCCTGCTGGTGGCGACCGGCGGCTGTCTGGGCGCAGCCGCGGCGCAGGCGGATCCGGTGACCGACCTGTCCAAGCTTTCGCTTGAAGAACTCGCCGAGGTCCAGGTGACCTCGGTCTCGAAGCGCCCGGAACCCATCGGAGAGGCGCCGTCCTCGGTCTTCGTCATCAGCCAGGAGGACATCGCCCGGTCCGGCGCGATGAGCCTGCCCGAAGTGCTGCGCCTGGCGCCCAACCTGCAGGTGGCGCAGGTCAGCGCCAGCCGCTACGTGATCACCGCGCGCGGAGCCAACGGCGTCACCGCAGCGCAGAACTTCGCCAACAAGCTCCTGGTGCTGATCGACGGGCGGACGGTCTATTCGCCGCTGTTCTCCGGGGTCTACTGGGACATGCAGGATGTCTTCCTGCCGGACGTCGAGCGCATCGAGGTGATCAGCGGGCCCGGCGCCACCCTGTGGGGCGCCAACGCCGTCAACGGTGTGATCAACATCATAACCCGCGCTTCGGCCGACACCCAGGGCGGCGCCGTCCAGGCCGCCCTGGGCGTGAAGGAGGGCCGCGCGGCGGTGCGCTTCGGGGGCCGGCTCTCGGACGCCCTCACCTACCGCATCTATGGGGGAACCTATCTCCACGACGACACGCGGCTCGCGACCGGCGCCTGGGCGCACGACCACTGGTCACGACCGCAAGGCGGCTTCCGGCTGGACTGGACGGCGTCGGAGCGCGACGCCGTCACCCTGCAGGGTGACGGCTACAGCGGCTCCGAAAGCCAGTCCGGCGCCGATCCCGAGGACATCAAGGGCGCCAACCTTTCCGCCCGCTGGACCCGAACGACAAACGGGGGCGGTTCGCTGCAGGTGCAGGCCTATTACGACCGGACCGAGCGCAGCGCCGAGGTCGACGGTTCGGGGTTCTGGGTCGACACCTACGATCTCGACCTGCAACGCAGCACGACGCTGGGCGAGCGCCAGCAGATTGTCTTCGGTGGCGGCTTTCGCTCCATCCGCTACAAGATCTTTGGAACCCCGACGCTGTTCTGGGTCCCCGCCAGCCGCACCTTGCAACTCGGCAACGCCTTCATCCAGGACGCCGTCACCCTCACCCCGTCCCTCAAGCTGGTGCTGGGCGCCAAGGTCGAGGCGGACCCCTACCTGCAGCCCGAGCTGCTGCCGAGCGCGCGCCTGTCCTGGACGCCGAGCGAGCGGCTGAACCTCTGGGGCGCGGTGTCGCGCGCGATCCGCTCGCCGACGCCGTTCGACCGCGATGTGGTGGAGAAGCTGGCCGCCGCCGCGCCCCCGTTCCTGATCGGCGACAGCGGCTTCCAGGCCGAAACGCTGACGTCCTATGAGCTGGGCGCGAAGATCTATCCCTCGCGGTCGCTCGCTCTGACCGTGACCGGCTACTATCACCACTACGACCAGCTGCGGAGCATCGAGTTCGCCCCGGCAGGCTTCCTTCCGCTGCAGTGGGGCAATGGCATGCGCGGCCGAATCTACGGCTTCGAAGCCTGGAGCCAGTACCAACCGACGTCCTGGTGGCGGCTGTCGGCGTCGCTGACGCATCTGCAGGAGAAGTTCTGGTTCAAGCCCGGCGCCAGCGGCCTGCTGGGGCCGAGCCAGGCCGCCAACGATCCGAAATACCAGGCCACGCTCGCCTCTTCGATGAGCTTCGCGCCGATGACGCTGGACGCCTGGGTGCGCCACGTCAGCGCCCTGCTGGATCCGCATCTGCCGGCCTACACCGAGCTGAACGCACGCGTGGGGTGGAGGCTCACCGAACAGCTGACGGTCGCGATCGACGGGCGCAATCTGCTGCACGATCAGCATCTCGAGTATACCGCGGGCAACCAGATCCCGCGGAGCGTGCTCGCGGAACTGCAATGGCGCTTCTGACGCGCTCACCGGGGGCAAGACGCGTCACGGCTGTGCTCGCGGCGGCCCTGTCGCTCCTGGGGCTGGGCGGCTCGTCGGTTCTCGCCGAGGAAAGGGCTCCGGAATATGCGATCAAGGCGACCTACCTGTACAAGCTCGCCCCCTTCGTCGACTGGCCGGCGGCGGCCCTGCCCGGCGGCGGCCCCTTCACCATCTGCGTTTTCGGCGACGATCCGTTCGGGCCGCAGCTGGACAGGGCGGTTGACGGACAATCGATCGCCGGCCGGTCCATCAGCGTGAGACGGTTGCAGGTCACCCCGCAGGATCTTGACTGCCAGGTGCTCTACCTGGGGCGATCACGCTCCCAGTCCGCGACCGGACTGCTGCGCGCCGTACGCGGACGCCCGGTCCTCACGGTCACCGACGAGAGCCAGGGCTCGTCCGGCGGCATGGTCCAGTTCGAGCTGCGGGACGGGCGGGTGCGGTTCAGTCTCGATGCGGCCTCGGCCTCGGCGAGCGGCCTGTCGTTCAGCTCGAAGCTCCAGGCGCTGGCGACCAAGGTGCGAAGGGTCGGAGAATGAGCCGCCGACCGCCGCCCGCGCGGACGCGGAGCCCGGGCCTGAGCTCGCGGTTCGCGATCGTCGTCTCGTGCGGCCTGCTGCTGGTCAGCTTCGCGCTCGGCGTCTACGCCAACCGGACCGCGCGCACCCAGGAGCTGCGGCAGGCGAACGTTCAGGCGCAGATCCTCGCCAACAGCCTGGCCGCACCGCTCGCCTTCGAGGACCAGGGCGCGATCGCCAGCTATCTGCAGGCGCTGCACGCCAACCCCGCGATCGAGGCGGTCGCGGCCTATGGCGTCGACGGCCGCCTTGCCGCCGGATTCCACCGCGGCGCCGCGCAGCCGCCGAGCGTCAACAAGGTCACGCCGCCTCGCATCGCCGACGGCCAGCTGGTCGTCACCGCGCCGGTGGTCCAGGGCTCGACCCAACTCGGCTCGGTCTACCTGCGCACGGCGACCGACCCGCTCGTGCGTCGCCTGGCCCGATACAGCGGCATCGGCATCATCGTCGTCATGGCCTCGCTGTTGATCGGCGTGCTGGGGGCGGCGAACGCCTCCCTGCGCGAAGCTCACCGCAAGCTGCAGGCGGAGATCGCCGAGCGGGAAAAGGCTGAGGAGGCGCTTCGGCAGGCCCAGAAGATGGAGGCCATGGGCCAGCTCACCGGCGGGGTCGCGCACGACTTCAACAACCTGCTGATGGTCGCCTCGAGCGGGCTGGAGCTCATCGATCGGACATCGGATCCAGATCGACGGGAGCGCTTGAAGCAGGGGATCCGCCAGGCGATCGACCGCGGTGCAAATCTGACGCAGCAGCTCCTGGCCTTCTCCCGCAAGACGCCGATGAAGAGCGAAGTGGTCGACCTGCGCGCCTTGCTGGAGGAAATGAACCAGGTTCTGGAGCGTTCGCTGCGGGAAGACATCAGCGTGTCGGTGCGCGCCGACGGCGAGATCTGGCCGGTCGAGGTGGACGCCTCGCAGTTCGAAGTCGCCGTGCTGAACATCGCCATCAACGCCCGCGACGCCATGCCGACGGGCGGCGCGATCACCATCCGCCTCGCCAACGAAGGCCATCGCGTGCGGGTCGCCGTCAGCGACACCGGCGTGGGCATTCCCTCGGAGGCGATCCCGCGGCTGTTCGAGCCCTTCTACACGACCAAGCCGGTGGGACAGGGCACCGGGTTGGGGCTCAGCCAGGTCTATGGCTTCGCGCGCGCCTCGGGCGGCGAGGTCCGGGTCGACAGCACGGTCGGCCAGGGCACGACCGTGACGCTGCTGCTGCCGCGGGCCGAGAAGACGCTGACCCGTCCGCCACCGCCATCCGCCGCGCCGCGCAGCAAGGACGCGCTCCGCAAGGGCCGCGTGCTGGTCGTCGAAGACGACAGTCACGTCGCCGAGCTGGTCGGCGACATGCTGCAGGAGCTGGGCTACGAGCCGCGGCACGTGGCGAATGCCAGCGATGCGCTGGACCTGATCCGCGCCTCCGCAGATCTGGACCTGGTGCTCACCGACATGGTCATGCCCGGCCTGATCGGCGGCCTGGACCTCGCGCGACGCATCATGGCCGAGCGGCCGGACCTGCCGGTGGTGCTGACGACCGGCTACAGCGCGTCCGCCAGCGAGGCCGCCGCCGACGGACTGCGGCTGCTGCTCAAGCCCTACCGCATCGAGGCCCTGGCGGCGGAGCTTCAGGCCGCCCTGAAAGCTCGCCCGCAGAGGGTGGCGCCGCAATAGCCGCGCCCCGGCGTCGGGGCGTCAATCGGCGACGCCCCAGTCAGACCCGAGGACGCGGCGCGTCTTGGCCATACGTCGCCACCATCGGGAACCAAGGCGGCTGACTTCCGTATCCCTCGTGCTGCTAAGGTTCCGCGCAGGCTGGGAGATGCTGGATGCCGCGGGTTCGAGTTAGGAAGGCGCACGCCTGCCGCCGCGCCGCCGGCGAGCGGTCCTGGCGATGATCCACCCGGACGCCATCCGCGCCTACGACATCCGCGGCGTGGTCGGACGCCACCTCACCGCGCCGGCGATGCGGCGGCTCGGCCTGAGCTATTCGGCGCTGGCCCGCCAGCGCGGGCTTCGGGGCATCGCCGTCGGCCGCGATGGCCGCGAGAGCTCGGCGGACTTCGAGCAGGCGCTGGCGGCGGGCCTGGCCGAGGGGGGCATGGCGGTCACCTGCATCGGGCTGGGACCGACGCCGATGCTCACCTTCGCAGTGCGCGAGCTGTCGCTGGACGGCGGCGTCATGGTCACCGCCTCGCACAATCCGCCCGGCGAGAACGGCGTGAAGCTGCTGCTGGGCGACGAGCGCATCTATGGCGAGGCCCTGCAGCGGCTGGTGGCGCTGGACGGGCAGGCGACGCCTGGGGGCTCGATGCGGCATGTGGACATCACCGCGCCCTATCTCGACGCGCTGAGCGCCGCGGCGGCCGGATCGCGGCCGATGACCGTCGCCTGGGACTGCGGAAACGGGGCCACCGGGCCGATGGTCGAGGCCCTTACCCGCCGGCTGCCGGGACGCCACGTTCTGCTGCACACCGAGGTCGACGGCCGGTTTCCCAATCACCATCCGGACCCGGCCGTCGAAAACAACCTCGCCGACCTCAAGGCGGCGGTGCTGGCGGAGCGCTGCGACGTCGGCTTCGCCTTCGACGGCGACGGCGACCGCCTGGGCGTGGTGGCGAGCACCGGCCGGGTGGTCTGGTCGGACCAGCTGCTGCTGTTGCTCGCCGAGGACCTGCTGGCTCGGCGGCCGGGGGCCGCGATCGTCGGCGACGTCAAATGCAGCCGGGTGCTGTTCGACGGTGTCGCGGCGCGCGGCGGCCGCGCGGTGATGGCGCCGTCGGGCTACGTGCTGGTGCGCGAGGCGATCCGCGCGGAGGGCGCGCTGTTGGGCGGCGAGCTCAGCGGCCACATCTTTTTCGCCAATGACTGGCACGGCGTCGACGACGCGCTCTTCGCGGCGCTCCAAACCCTGGCCGCCGTCTCGAGCTCCGGCCGGAGCCTGGACGATTTCCTGGACGCTCTGCCGCCGTCGGCCGCCACGCCCGAGATGCGGATCGCCTGCGCGCAACCGCGCGAGCTGGTCCGACGGACGGCGGAGCGGCTGGCCGGAACCGGCGTCCAGGTCGACGACCGCCTCGGCCTGCGGGTGAACCGGCCCGACGGCTGGTGGCTGCTGCGCGCCTCCGGCACCGAGGCCAAGATCACCTGCCGCTGCGAAGCCGCCGACGCGGCCGGCCTGGCCCGCATCCAGGCGGAGCTGTTCGCGGAACTTCGCGCCAGCGGACTGGAGCCGGGATAGCGGCGACGCGGCTATCTGGCCGGCGTCGCCTCGCGCCCTTCGCCGGCGAGCAGGCTCAGCGCCTGGCGATAGCCGTGCAGGGTTCCCACGTCGACATACTGCGACCCGGCGGGCGTCCCCCAGGCAATTCCCCCGGCCGCGAGCCAGGCGTTCACCAGCGTTCCGAAATATTCGTCCTCGCAACTGCGCTCGAGCCAGAGTCGGTGCAGGGCGTGAAAGACCCGGCCGGACATCTTGAAGGCGCCCCAGATCCAGCGGGAGCGGGGGTGCTCCGGCTTCACCTGGACCTGCTGCACCCGGCCTTGCGGGTCGAGCACCACCGCGTCGAACAGCTCCGGCCGGTCGACCGGGAAGAGCAGGAACGACAGGCCATCGTCCGGCAGGTGCGCTAGGCCGTCGCGCGGAAACCAGACGGTGTCCGGCAGGCCCACCGCCACCGGCTCGTCCGGGTGGACCAGCGGCGCGGCGCGAAACAGCGCATCGCACAGGCCGGCTGGCCGGGGCTGGACCACATAGGCGATATCGAGGTCGCCCACCCGCGCGCCGAAGTAGCGCAGGATGTCGGACTTGCCCGGCGAGATCACGAAACAGAGCTTGGTCGCACCGCCGGCGGCGAGCCGCTCGACCAGATATTCGCTGACCGCCTTCGGGCGCTCCTGGCCGCCCTGGAGGCGCGTGCCGACCGGAAGCAGCTCCTTCGAGAAGGCCAGCGGCTGGATCCGCGAGCCCTGGCCGGCGGCTGGGACGATCCCCCACATTCACGCGCTCCTGGAAAGGGGTCGCCGGGCCGGGGCGGGCCGCCACGACCGGGCAGATTCAAGATGGGCGATCAGCTCCTGGGCGCGCCGGCGCGAGGTGTGCTCGTCGAGGGTGCGCTCCCGCGCCCGGGCGCCGATGGCGGCGAGGTCGTCGCGTGAGAGGGCCGCGACGGTGTCGCCGGTATCCTCCGCCGTGAGGATCTCGCGGCCGGGCTCGAAGAAGCTGTCGAGCCCCTCCCAGGCGTCGCTCAGCACCGGCGCCCCGCAGGCCGCCGCCTCGAACAGCCGCCCCGACGGGCACCAGCCCATCGCCGCCATGTCGCGACGGGTCACGTTCAGGGTCAGACGCGACGAGCCGTAGAAGGCGGCGTGCTCCGGCGGCGCCACATGGCGGGCGAACCAGATGTTGGCGCGCCAGGGAAACACCTCCGGATAGCCCGCGCCGCCGATCAGGAAGCGAAGATCGGCGCAGCGTTCGGCGGCCTGCATGAACAGCCGCTGCAGCGTCTGCTGCCGGTCGGCCGCGTAGGTGCCGAGGTAGGAGAGATCCGCCGCGAAGCGAGGGTCGGCGGGCGCGGGCCGGTGCACGTCGGGATCGACGTGCCCGAAGAGCGGCAACGCCCGCCGGGCCCCGAGCCGGTCGTGCAGGGCGGTGAGCGCCCGGCCGCCGGTGTAGCTCAGCACCAGGTCGAAGTCCCCGAGCCCGGACGCCGGCAGGTAGTCGACGGTCTCGCCCGCCCGCACCCGGGCCAGGGTCACCGGGGTGTCCATGTCGTAGAAGACGCTGAGCCGGGCCGCCTCGCCGACCAGGGCGCAGGCGGCGCGGCCATCCGGGCAGTAGGAGGTCACCATGGCGGCGTCGGCCGCGTGCACCTCGTCGACGGCCTTCGAGCGCACCGCCTCCCAGTCGGCATAGAGGACCAGCTCGCCGCCGGGCAGCTGCACGAGGTCGCGATGCTCGGCGTAGTAGGGCGCGTCCCGCTCGAAGAAGACGACCTCCCAGCCCAGGCCCGCGAGGGCTCGGATCAGGCCGCGCCAGAGGGTCGCGTGACCATTGCCCCAGGAGGAGGTCACCGTCAGGCCGAAGACGACGAGCTTCATGCGGCGGTTCCCAGGGCGCGATCCAGACACAGTGGCGCTAACCAGGGGACCATCAGAATCGTTCCGGCGGGCGGGGAGCCCGGCGATAGGCTCGGTGGGCGTCAGGCGCTGTCGTACTTTTTGCGCCTGCGGGCGAAGGATCGCGGCGAGACCCTGACCACCTCGACCCTACCGATCACGCCGCGCGGACGCGGGCGGCCCAGCTGCGGACGCAACGCCCGGCGGACCAGAGCTCCCGGGGGCGTCCGTCGAGCAGCGCCTGAACGACGAGCTCGGCCTCGTGTTCATTCGCCGCGGCGAATGCGAACCGGCCGATCAACCGGCCCTGCGGAGCAAAAGTCTTCACGGTGTACTGGGGCATGACGCGCTCTCGGATAGAACAGCCCGCCATTCAGCGAGCGCGCGGCGGAGCGGTCATTCACATAGGCCAAAATCCCCGGCTTTTCACAGGCTGAGCTCGGACGGACACAGGCGGCCTTGTTCGCCGCAAGCCGGCGAGCCTGCGCCGTCGCCGGGCGATGCCGGCGTGGGGGACGAATGCGATGGCGGGCGGGCGGCGCGGCGGCTACTTTCCCGCCGGGGAACAGGAAGGCGCGCGCATGGGCCTGGATCCGCTTCTGCTCTCACGGCTGCAATGGGGCTGGGTGATCGCCTGGCACATCCTGTTGCCAGCCTTCACCGTCGGCCTCGCCTCCTATATCGCAGTGCTCGAAGGACTCTACTTCATCCGCAAGGACGAGATCTGGCGCCGGACCTCGGGGTTCTGGACCCGCATCTTCGCCGTGTCGTTCGGCATGGGCGTGGTTTCCGGGATCATCATGCCCTTCCAGTTCGGGACCAACTGGAGCCGGTTTTCCGACCTGACCGCCAACGTGCTGTCGCCGATGCTCGGCTACGAGGACCTGATGGCCTTCTTCCTGGAGGCCTCCTTTCTCGGGATCCTGCTGTTCGGGCGCGACCGGGTCCCGCGCTGGGTTCACCTGCTGTCGGCGGTGATGGTGGCGGTGGGCACGTTGCTGTCCACCTTCTGGATTCTGTCGGTGAACAGCTGGATGCAGACGCCGCAGGGTTTCCGCATCGTCGACGGGCGCTTCTACCCGGCGAACTGGCTGCAGATCGTCTTCAATCCCTCGTTTCCGTTCCGGCTCGCCCACACGGTCACGGCCTTCTACATCACCACCGCCTTCATGGTGCTGGGGGTCGGCGCCTATCTGGTGCGACGGGCCAAGTCGCCGGCCGAAGGCCGGGAGATGGTCAGGATGGCGCTCAACCTGCTGATCCTGCTGGTGCCGCTGCAGATGTTCCTCGGCGACGCCCACGGGCTCAACACCCGGCGCCATCAGCCGACCAAGCTCGCGGCCATCGAGGGGCTCTACCAGACCGAGCAGCCGGCCAGCCTGACCCTGTTCGGAATTCCCGACGATCAGGCGGGCCGGATGCGCGCGGCGATCCAGATCCCCAAGCTCGGCAGCCTGATCCTCGTACACGAGGCGAACGGCCGGGTGCTCGGGCTTCGCGAGTGGCCGCGCCGCGACTGGCCCCCGGTGTGGCCGGTCTTCTTTGGATTTCGCGCCATGGTCGGCATCGGCGTCTTGATGCTGGCGCTGGTCCTCACCGGCTGGGTCCTGCGCCTGCGCGGCCGGCTGTTCCAGTCCGCCTGGTACCTGCGCCTGACGCAATACCTCTGCCCGCTGGGCTTCGTGGCGGTCATCGCGGGTTGGATCACCACCGAAGTCGGTCGCCAGCCCTGGACGGTCTACGGCCTGCTGAGGACCGCCGACTCGGTGACCCCGGCGCTGACCGGGCGCGACGTGCTGGTCTCGCTCCTGCTCTACATCGGCGTCTACCTGATCATCTTCCCGACGGGTGTGCTGTTCATGGCCCACGTGGTTCGCGAAGGCGTCGAAGGCCACGGCCAGCTGCGCGGGCCCGTCGAGGGATTCCAGTCCGGCGCGCCGTTCCGGCAAGGCGCGGAGCCGTCGGATGGTTGACCCGGCGCTCGACGTCACCCCGCTCTGGGCGGCCGTGCTCGGGGCCGGGGTCTTCTTCTACGTGCTGCTCGACGGCTTCGATCTCGGCGTCGGCATCCTCTACGCCTTCGCCGGCGAGCCGTTCCGGCGGACCATGATGAATTCGATCGGCCCGTTCTGGGACGGCAACGAGACCTGGCTGGTGCTGGGCGGCGTGGGCCTGTTCGCGGTCTTCCCGCTGGCCTTCGCCATCATCATCCCGGCGGTCTACTTCCCCATCCTGCTGATGTTGCTGGGGCTGGTGTTCCGCGGCGTCGCCTTCGAATACCAGTTCAAGCAGCGGGCGATCCGCCGCTGGTGGGAGCGGGGCTTCGCCGTCGGCTCGATCGTCGCCACCTTGGCCCAGGGCGCGGTGCTCGGCGCCTTCATCCAGGGCTTCGAGGTTCGCGGCCGGGACTTCGCCGGCTCGACGCTCGACTGGATCTCTCCCTTCACCGTTCTCACCGCGCTGGCCCTCTGCGCCGGCTACGCCCTGCTGGGAGCGGGCTGGCTGGTGATGAAGACCGAGGGGGACCTGCAGGCCTGGGCGCGCCGCGCCGGACGCATCTGCCTGGCAGGCGTCGTGCTGGCGATCGCGGTGGTGAGCCTATGGACGCCGCTGATGGACGCAGCCATCGCCCGGCGCTGGTTCAGCTGGCCGAACATCGCCTTCCTGGCGCCGGTGCCGATCCTCACCGCCGGCGTCTCGCTGCTGGAATGGCGGCTGCTGCGGCGCGGGCCGGACTGGGCCCCGTTCGTCGCGGCCATGGGGCTGTTCTTCCTGGCCTACACCGGCATCGCCGTCAGCCTGTGGCCGCTGATCGTGCCGCCGCACTATACGCTATGGCAGGCCGCCTCGGCCCCCAGCACCCAGCTCTTCCTGCTGGTCGGCGCCCTGTTCCTGCTGCCGGTCATCATCATGTACACGGCCTTCTCCTACTGGGTGTTTCGCGGCAAGGTGCGCGAGCACGAAGGCTACCACTGACCTGGCGGCGGCTTCCGATCCAGGGCCAGCGCCTTAGAGCAGCGCCGCGGCCAGCTCCTGCCAGGCCGCCTGGACCGGGCCGGTGTCGCCGCGGATCGGGCCGGTGATCACCTGCAGGCAGACGTGATCGGCGCCGGCGTCGAAGTGGGCCTGGACCCGGTCGCGAATGGCCTCGACGTCGCCCCAGGCGAAGAGGGCGTCGACCAGACGGTCGCTCACGCCGGAAATGTCCTCCTCGCTGAAGCCCAGCCTGCGCCAGCTGTTGAGATAATTCGGCAGGGCGAGGTAGGTGGCGAGCGCCTGGCGGGCGAGCTCGCGCGCCCGCGCCGGGTCGCTCTCCATCACCACGCCCTGTTCCGGCGCCAGCAGGGCGTCCGGCCCCAGGGCCTTGCGGGCGATCGCCGTATGCTCCGGCGGCACGAGATAGGGGTGGGCGCCGGCGGTGAGTTCCGCCGAGAGTTCGAGCATCTTCGGTCCGAGGGCGGCGACACAGAGGTGCTCGCGCGGCACGCCCGCGTCGAGCAGGTCCTGAACATAGGCGCGCATGGTCTCGACCGGGCGCTTGTAGGCATCGCCGATCGCCGGCGCATGGCTCACGCCCAGGCCGATCAGCACGCGGGCCTGTCGTTCCGGCGCCTGGCTGCGCCACCAGTCGGCCACCTGCGCCGGCTGATACTTCCAGATGTTGAGGATGCCGGTGGCGAAGGTCATCGCGCGGGTCGCCGAGAGCATCCGGTCGATGTCAGCCAACACCCGGTCGTCGAAGCCGCCCGGCATCCAGAGGCTCGACCAGCCGAAGTCCTCGAGCGCCTTCGCGGCCGCGACGCCCGCCTCCGGCCCGGCAAACCGGATCTCTCCGGACCAGACGCCGATGCGCCCGAGATGTACGGCGGTTGCGGACAAGGTCATGGCGGGCGGCCTCTGAATGGCAAGCCGCCAGACAAGCGCATTCGCCGGACGATGGCGAGCCCCGAGCCGCGCAAGCGAGCCTGGCCTCAGCCGCCGAGGTTGAGCAGGGCCGGGTCGCCGCCCTGGGCGGTGATGTTGACGCTGACCGCACGCTCCAGGGCGTAACGCAGCAGGGCGTGCGGCCCGCCGGCTTTCGGGCCGGTGCCGGACAGCCCCTCGCCGCCGAACGGCTGGACCCCGACCACCGCGCCGATCATCGAGCGGTTGACGTAGAGGTTGCCAGCCGGCACGGCTTGGCGGACCTGCTCGGCGAAGGCCTCGATGCGGCTGTGGACGCCCAGCGTCAAGCCATAGCCGGCCGCCTTCAGCGGCGCGGCGGCCGCCGCCAGGTCCTGCGGATCGTAGCGCACCACGTGCAGAATCGGCCCGAACACCTCGCTTTGCAGGAATCCGGCGTCGGGGATCTCGGCGATCACCGGCCCGAAGAAGTGGCCGCCGTCGGGCGCCGGCAATTCCGCGACGATCCGCGCCGCGCGGGCCAGCCGGGCGCGGTGGGCTTCCAGCGCCGCCCGGGCGTCGGCGTCGATCACCGGGCCGACGTCGACCGCCGCGTCCGCCGGGTCGCCGACCATCAGGGTGCGCATCGCCCCGGCCAGCCCCTCGATCAGCAGGTCCGCCGTCTCGTGCGGCGCGAACAGCAGCCGCAACGCCGAGCAGCGCTGGCCGGCCGAGCCGATCGCCGAGGTCATGACATCGTCGATCACCTGCTCGCGCAAAGCCGTGGTGTCGACGAACATGGCGTTGAGTCCGCCGGTCTCGGCGATGAACGGCAGGATCGGCCCCGGCCGCGCGGCGAGCGCCCGGTTGATCGCCCAGGCGGTCTCGGTGCCGCCGGTGAAGGCGACGCCCGAGCAGGAGGGGTGCGCCACCAGCGCCTGGCCGACGGTTGCGCCCTCGCCCGGCAGCAGGTGCAGCAGGTCCGGATGCAGCCCCGCGGCGTGGAACAGCCGCACGGCCTCGGCGGCGATGAAGGGGGTCTGTTCGGCCGGCTTGGCCACGACCGCATTGCCGGCGGCGAGCGCCGCGGCGATCTGGCCGGTGAAGATCGCCAGCGGAAAGTTCCACGGGCTGATGCAGGCGAAGACGCCGCGGCCATGCAACGACAGCCGGTTGGTCTCGCCGACCGGCCCGGCCATCGTCTGCGGCCGGGCGAACTGGCGCTCGGCCAGGCTGGCGTAGTAGCGGCAGAAGTCGGCGGCTTCGCGCACCTCGGCGATCCCGTCGGCCAGGGTCTTGCCGGCTTCGCGGGCGCAGAGCGCGATCAGCCGTTCGCGGTTGGCCTCCAGCGCATCGGCCATGGCCCTCAGCACCGGCGCGCGACCGTCCCCGCCGACAGCGTCCCAGCGCGGCTGGGCGGCCCTGGCCGCGGCGTAGGCGGCGTCGATCTCGGCGGCGCTGGCGTCGCCGGCCTCGCCGAGCCGGCGCCCGAGATCGGCCGGCGCGCGGCGAGGCTGCGCCGCCTGGCCTGGCGACCTGCGGCCGCCGACGATCGGTCCGGCGTGCAAGGTCTCCGCATCCAAGGCGGCGACCGCCGCCGCCAGCCGCGCGCGGGTCGCGGCGATCGAGAGGTCGAGCCCCTCGCTGTTGCGCCGGTCGGAACCGTAGAGGTCGCGCGGCAGGGGGATCTTCGGGTGCGGTCCGCCGCCCGCCGCGCGCACCGCGTCGACGGGATCGCAGACCACCTTGTCGACCGGGGTCCGTTCGTCCAGCAGGGTGTGGACAAACGAGGTGTTGGCGCCGTTCTCCAGCAGCCGGCGGACCAGATAGGGCAGCAGGTCCTCGTGGCTGCCGACCGGAGCGTAGACCCGCAACGGAATCTCGCCATAGCGCTCGCGCGCCGCCGCATAGAGCGCCTCGCCCATGCCATGCAGCCGCTGGTGCTCGATCTTCACGTCCGCCGCCTGCGCCATCTGCCGGACCGCGGCCAGGGTGTGGGCGTTGTGGGTGGCGAACTGGCCATAGAGGTCGGGCGCCGCGGCGATCAGGGCGCGGGCGCAGGCCAGGTAGCAGAGGTCGGTCGCCGCCTTGGTGGTCCACACCGGATAGCCGGGCAGGCCGGCGACCTGGGCGCGCTTGATCTCGCTGTCCCAGTAGGCCCCCTTCACCAGCCGCACCATCAGCCGCCGGCCCTGCCGCCGGGCGATCCCGGCCACCGCGGCGATCACCTCCGGCGCGCGCTTCTGGTAGGCCTGCACCGCCAGCCCCAGGCCGCGCCAGTCGCCGAGCGCCGGTTCCCCCGCCAGCCGCTCGAGCAGTTGCAGCGAGATCACCAGCCGGTCGGCCTCCTCGGCGTCCAGCGTCAGGTTGATGTCGGCCTTCGCCGCCTGCGCGGCGAGCCGCCGGACCCGCGGATAGAGCTCGGCCCAGACCCGTTCGGCCTCGCGCGCCTCGTAGCGCGGCGACAGCGCCGAGAGCTTGACCGAGACGCCATGGCCGACCTCCGGCCCGCGGCCCGGATCGGCCAGCGCCACCTTGGCGATCGCCGAGGCGTAGGCCGCCTCGTAGCGCTCGGCGTCGGCTTCGGTGCGGGCCCCCTCCCCCAACATGTCGAACGAACAGACGAAGCCCTCGGCCGCCGCGCGCCTCAGCGCCGTCTCGACGGTCGCGCCGAGCACGAACTGCTCGCCCATGATGCGCACCGCCGCCCCGACCGCGCGCCGGATCACCGGCTCGCCCAGCCGCCCGGCCAGCCGGCGCAGGAAGCCCGGCAGATCCTTCTGGGCCTGCTCGTCCGGATCGATCAGCCGGCCGGTGAGCATCAGGCTCCAGGTCGAGGCGTTGACCAGCAACGAGCCCGAGCGGCCGACGTGGCTCGCCCAGTCGGCCGAGGCGATCTTCTCGGCGATCAGCCGGTCGCGGGTCGCCTCGTCCGGCGTCCGCAGCAGGGCCTCGGCCAGGCACATCAGCGCCAGGCCTTCCGGGGTGGAGAGGCTGAATTCCTGCAGGAAGTCCTCGACCAGCCCCTGGCGGCGCGCCCCGCGCCGGGCGGCGGCGACGAGGTCCAGCGCATCGGCCCGCACCGCCTCGCGGGCCTTGGGCGAGAGCGGCTCGGCCGCCAGCACGGCGGCGAGCGCCGTCCGCTCATCGAGGAACTTCAGCGCGTCCAGATGGTCCAGCGACATGGCGAGGCGTCCCTGCGCCGACCGGCCGGCGTCTCTACGGGATAACGCAACTTTCACCGGATAGGCTGCGGATATAGATCTCCCATGCCGCATGAAAGCTGGAGGATCTGCCATGGAGCCGGACGGAATTCGACTGGACAGCACCGACCGCCGATTGCTCCGCGCCCTGCAGGCCGACGGCCGCATCAGCAACCAGGAACTGGCCCAGCGCTGCAACCTTTCCGCCTCGGCCTGTTCGGAGCGGGTCCGCCGCCTGCGGGAACAGGGCTATATCCTCGGATTTTCGGCGATGGTCGATCCGGCGAAGGTCGGCCGCGCCCTGCTGATCTTCGTCGAGGTGGTCCTCGACCGCACGACCGGCGATGTCTTCGACGCCTTCGCCGCCGCCGCCCGGCGGGCGCCCGACGTGCTCGAATGCTACATGGTGGCCGGCGGCTTCGACTACCTGATCAAGGCCCGCGTCCGCGACATGGAGGCCTATCGCGCCTTCCTCGGCGAGGTGCTGGTGCAGATGCCGGGCGTCCGCGAGACCCGCACCTACGCCGTCCTCGAAGAGATCAAGGCCGGCGGGGCGTTGCCGATCTGAGCGAACTCCGCAAGTGGGCCGATTTTCTACCTCGACTTGTGGGGCGACCGCTGGCTCAGTTCGATCCGACATCCGGGTCGACACTTGAGCGGAGGCGGCCATGCTCGCGCAGAACACAGACCTCCCCGAGGGCGTCGAAGTCCGGGAGACCGGCGCCGGCAAGTTCCAGGTCGAGGTGCGCGCCGCCGGCGTCACCTTCCTGGCGGACGAGCCGGTTGCAGTCGGCGGCCTGGGCGCGGGCCCCAACCCCTATGATCTGATCGCCGCAGCGCTCGGCGCCTGCACGACGATGACCCTCCGACTCTATGCGACGCGCAAGGCCTGGCCGCTTCAATCCGTGGCGGTCCGCGTGCTGCACCATCGCGACGGAGCCGAGGCGAAGGACCGCTTCGCCCGCGAGATCGTGCTGGAAGGCGCGCTTTCGCCGGACCAGCGGCGCCGCTTGCTGGAAATCGCCAACCGCTGCCCGGTCCACCAGACGCTGGAGCACGGGGCTGACGTGATCACCATCCTGGCCGAGCAGCCGCTCGCTGGCGGACTGGACCCTGCGCCGATCGAACACGCCAACGCCATGCTGGCGGCGTGCCGGGACTGATCGCCTGGCCCGCGTCGGGCTCCAGCCGGCGCGACTAGGCGGCCCGTACTTCCGCGCCCGTGGCCGCCAGCATTTCGTCGGGATCCGCCAGCTGCTGCACGCAGCCGTACCAGCCGAGGCCGGCGTAGGTCTCGTAGCCCGGCGTGAGGGCGTAGCCGATGGTCTGGCCCTGGTGGCTGTAACAGCCGGTCGGGCCGGCCGAGATGTCCAGCGGCACGGTCTCGGTCAGCACGCCGCGGCCGTCAGAGGCCGCCAGCACCCGGTGCAGCTGGTCGAGGATCAGCACGCGGGAGCGGGCCTTTTCGCCTTCGCTCAGTCGCACCCCGTCGACCACCGCCTGGGCTTGCGGACGCCAGTCGAAATGGATCCCCAGCACCCCGATCACCTTGCCGTCGGTCTCGCCGCCGGCGCGGATCGCGGTCGCATAGGTGGCGACCGGCGCATCGTTCAAGGCCGGCTCCTGCTGGATATCGCAGGCGGTGAACTCCGCCCCGGAGCGGGTGCGCATGGCCTGGCGAAACCACGGCGCGGCCGCCACCGAGAGCTGGGTCGCCCGCGGATAACGCGCCGGACGCCCGGTGGCCACGACCTTGCCGGCGGTGTCGCAGATCCACAGGTCGAGATAGACGGTGTAGGCGTCGAGGATCACGCCCAGCCGCTTGCTGGCGTGCCCGGCCTTGTCCGGCGAGGGGGTCTCCAGGCAGTCCACGACGGCGGCGTCGGTGGCCCACCAGCGCACGTCGCAGGTCCGCTCATAGAGATTGCGATCGATGATCTCGATGGCGTTGAGCGCCAGGTCGACGAAGCGCTGGCCGCGCAGATGCTCCAGGATGCCGCCGCCGACCGCGGTCAGCTCGCGCAGGTCCCTGGCGACCTCGCTGTCCAGCGAGGCGGCGATGACGTCGATCTCGCTGGAGATCTTCTTGAACTCCTCGGCGACCACCGCGAAGGGTTTGCCGGCCTCGCCCGCGCGGGCGGCGACGATGAGGGCGTTGACCGACAGCATCTTGGCCATCCGGTTGACGGAGGCGATCTCGCCGATCCGCTGGCCGGCGACCGTGCTCAGCCGCTCCGAGAGTTCAAGTATCCGCTCGGGACGCGGATCGTTGTCGGTTTGCGCCACGGCCACGCTCGCAAGTTGGCTTCACCAATTCCAGCAGCTTTACCGGGAAATCCGTAACGATCTGCTTTATGTCTGTTTAATCTGACCCAGTCCTTCGTCAGCCGCGGCTGACGCGGGCGTCGAGCATGTATCCGGCGCCGCGCAGGGTGCGGATGAACTCGCCGTCCACATAGGCATGCAGCTTGCCGCGAAGCCGGCTGATCTGCACGTCGATCGCCCGTCCGAAGACGTCCGGCGCACCGCCGCGCGAGAGCTCCAGCAACTCGTCGCGCGAGAGGATCCGCTGGGGGTTTTCGAGGAAGGTCTGCAGCAGGGTGAATTCGCCGGCGGTCAGCAGGATGGTCGTGCCATTTGGGGCGCGGACCTGGCGCCGATGGGGGTCCACGGCGAAGCCCATCACCTCATAGACCTTGGCGCGCGGCGCCCCGCCGCTGCGCACCTCGTCCAACCGCCGGATCACCGCCCGCACCCGGGCCAGCAGCTCGCGCGGACTGCATGGCTTGGGCAGGTAGTCGTCCGCGCCAAGCTCCAGCCCCAGCACGCGGTCCACCTCGTCGGCCATGGCGCTCATCATCACCACCGCCGGGCCGCCGGGACCGGCGACGCGGCGGCAGATTGACAGGCCGTCTTCGCCGGGAAGCATCAGGTCGAGAATGATCAGGTCGATCGGCGCTTCGGCGAGCACCGCTTCCATGCCGCGCGCGTCGCCGGCGGCGTGCAGCACATAGCCGTGCTCCTGCAGATACTCGGCGATCTGCTCGCGCAGGCCGGCGTCGTCGTCGACGACCAGGATGTTGCGGGCGGACTGCGAGGTTCGCATTGGAATCACAAGACCTGTACCCTTGCAGAGGATTGTGGCGGCCACGCTTGGGTCGCGCCACAGTTGAACGTCACAGCCTGCGGATCCCGGCGGTGACGACGATCGTCGCCAGGGGTTTTTCGCAGCCGCCCCGACACCCGCGCAAAGATCGACACCGAGGCGATCGCCGGCCATTCGCGTTTTGACCGCTCGCGCCCCGCCGCCCGGAAAAGATCATCAGTTCGATACAAAGCCGAGGGAAGCCTGCCGCAACATCGCCGTCCCGACCCGCGACGTTGCAACTGCGCCGGGACGTTCCCCAGCCCCACGCCCGCCCCGTGCGCTTTCGCCGAGAGAGCCTCTCCCCCGCTCTACGGCTTGCGGCTCCCTGTGCTCCCCCGCAGGGAGCCGCCCCCCGGCGGCGCGACGCCGCATCCTCGCCAGGCGCGCAATACGGCCTCGCGCTGAGGCGGCGGGAACTGCTACCCAATCCCGCAGGGAAAGGAGGTGGGCATGTCAGCGATTCCAGTGCGGCTCCAAAGCCGCGTCGAACAGTTCCGCCGCGGCCGCCTGCACAGACGCCAGCGCCGCGCGATCGAGACCTCCAGCCTGTTCGATGTCGCCTGGTACCGCGCCGCCTATGGGCTCGCGCCCGACGATGACGCCATCGACCACTACCTCGCCGGTCCGGAAGACCGCCGCCCCTCGCCCTGGTTCGACGCCGCCTGGTATCTGCGCCGCTACCCGGACATGCGTGGCGGGCTGATCAAGCCGCTGACCCATTACATTCTTTTCGGCGCGCGCGAGAACCGCGACCCGAATCCGACCTTCGTCACCCGCTGGTACCGTGACAGCCAGCCCGAAGCCGCCGCATGGCGGACCCCGCTGGATCACTACGTCAGCCGCGGGGCCGCGCGCCGGGCGGATCCTGCCCCCGACTTCGACGCCGAATGGTACGCCGCGACCTATCTCGGCGGCGAAGGTCCGGCGCTCGACCCGCTTGCCCATTTCCTGCTGGTCGGCCGCGCAGCGGGCGCTCGGGTGCAGCCGCGACAGGTTGCTTCCGCCGGACGTCCGGTCGAAGCCGCCCGGCTGGAGACCTTCAAGGCGCTGGCGCCCGCGCGCGGCCGCGTCGTCGCCCTGCTCGCGGCGCGCGCGGCGGCGGGGCGGTTGGCGCCCGCGACCCTGGCGCTGGTCGAACAGCTCGCGGCGGCCGGCGCCTGCGTCGCCCTGGCGGTCGAGAGCGACACCGCCTTCGCGCCGGACGCCGAGCTGCTGGACCGGCTGGGCGGCGGCTGGGTCCGCGCGCCGGACGGCGACGCCAGCGCGACCTGGGCCCACCTCCTGCGCGCCGAGAGCCTGCTGTTCTCAGGCGCCCTGCTGCTGCTGCTCCGCGAGTCGGCGGCCGAGTTGGTGGCGGCCGCCCCCGCCCCGGTCCTGCTCGAGCGTCTGCTGGCCAGCCGGGCGGACGTGGCGATTCCCGACATCACGATGACCCGGCCGAGGCGTTTCGACAGCCGGCTGATCGGGCTGAAGGGCCGGGCGCTCGCCTACAACACCCTGCACAACTTCTTCGGCGGCCTGACCGTCGGCGACGAGGCCGAAGACGCGGCCGCGCTGCAAGCCGACTTCGAAACCAGCTTCACCGCGACCATCGAGGCGGCCGCCTTTACGACCGAGCGGCTGCTGAGCCCGACCGCCGCGCCGCACGCCGCCGGCTCCGCGCCGGCCACGGCCCTCGCCACGTTGGGGCCGACGCCCTGCGTGGCTCAGCCGTTGAAGATCGCATTCATCGGCCCCTGGAACTACGCGACCGGCCTCTCCCAGGCGAGCCGCGGCTATATTTCGGCGCTCTGGCGCACCGGCGCGCGGCTGAACATCCATCCGATCGAGACGGTCTTCCACACCCATGCCCGGGTGGCGCCGACCATCACCGCGCGCGACTTCGAAGGCTCGGCCGACGCGGTGATCGTCCACCTCAACCCCGACGGCTGGGGCGCGCTGAGCGCGGCGCAGCAGACGGCCATCGAACGGGCGCGGATTCGCATCGGCCTGTGGGTCTGGGAGATGGGCCATATGCCGCCGGCCTGGCGCGAGGCCTATGCGACGGTCGACGAGATCTGGACCCCGAGCCACTACTGCGCCGAGGTGTTCCGCGGCGAGGGCGACAAGCCGGTCCGCGTGGTGCCCCATGTGGTGGCCGCACCCCCGGCCAGCCACGCCGCCGCCCGCGACGCCGTGCGCGCGCAGCTCGGCCTGACCCCGCGCGAGCGCTTTGTGCTCTACGCCTTCGACGGCGCGAGCTATCTGGTTCGCAAGAACCCCGACGCTCTGGTCCGCGCCTTCGCCGCCTCGGGCCTGGCGACGCAGGGCTGGCGGCTGGTGCTGAAGACGAAGAACCTGCTGGACCAGCCGAAGGACGGCGCGGCGCTGGCCCAGCTGGTGGCCGTGACCGAGGGCGCGCAGATCCTGGAAAGCCAGCTCAGTTCCGAGGCCTTGGCCGCGCTGTTCGATGCGGCGGACATCTACGCCTCGTCGCATCGGTCGGAAGGCTTCGGGCTGACGGTGGCCGAGGCGATGGCGGTCGGCAAGCCGGTGGTCGCCACCGACTATGGCGGCGTGCAGGACTTCCTGGACGCCGGCTGCGGCTACCCGGTCCCGGCGCGCACCGTGCGGTTGGATCAGGACTTCGGCGTCTATGCCCGCGGCGGGACCTGGGGCGAGGTGGACGAGGCCGCCTTCGCCAGGGCGCTGCAGGCCGCCGCGGCCGAGGTCGACGCCGGTCGGGACGACATCGGCCTGCGCGCCCGGGCGCGGATCGCCGAACGGCTCTCGGCCGCGGCGGTCGCCGGCGCCATGCGCCAGGCCCTGGCGCAAGCGCTGTCGGCCGGGCAGAAGGACGCCGCCTGACGATGAATGTACGGCCCTTGTCGTTTGAGCCCTCCCCGGCCGGGGCGGCGCCCTTGATGTCCATCGGCGCGGTCCGCTGGGGCCGCAGCCTGCAGCCGGCGTTCTTGCGACCGGGCGGGCTGGGCTTGCAGGATCCTCTGGCGCCTGGGCGGATTCCGAACGACCGCGATCACTGGCTGGTGTTCGCGCCGGCTGACGCTGTGGTCCCGACCCGCTTCCGCAGCCTGATCGAGGCGCAGATCCAGCGCCGGCTGGATGTCGACATCTTCTACGGCGATGACGTCGTCCTCGGCGAAGGGTCGCTGGCAGAGCGCGTCCGGCTGAAGCCGGCGTTCGACATCACCCAGCTCGCCGCCCACGACTACATCGGCGCGCCGCTGATCGTTCGCGGCTCGGCGCTGCACCGGCTGGGCGGACTACGCCCGGAGATGCAGGACGCCGCCCTCTACGACCTGGTGCTGCGCGCCCAGGCGGCCGGCGCCGGGATCGAGCGGATTCCGCAGCTGCTGATCGGCTGGCGCGGCGCGCGCGCCGAGGCCGCCCGCGAGCACCGCCGACGGGCGCTGCAAGCCTGGATCGGCTCGCGCCCCCTGGAGATCGCCGACGGGCTCACGCCGGGCTCGCTGCAGCTGCAGCGCCGGTTCGAGGAGGTTCCGCCGGTCACCCTGGTCGTGCCGACGCGGCAATCGGGGCCGGAACGCGGACGCCCCTACGTGCTTGAGCTGCTCGACAGCCTCGCGCGCACCGACTGGCCGATGGACCGGCTCAGTGTCCTGATCGGCGACGACAGCCCGGACGCCGCCGGCCTGGCCGGGGCGCGGCCGTTCGCGGTGACCCGGGTCCCGACGCCGAGGGCCGCGGACGAGCCGTTCAACTACGCCGCCAAGATGAACCGGCTGTGGCGGATGGCCGGGACCGAGCACCTGGTGCTGCTGAACGACGACGTGCAGGTGCGCTCGCCCGGGTGGCTGAAGGCGCTGATGACCTTCGCCATCGACCGTGACGTCGGCGGCGTCGGCGCGCGGCTGCTGTTCCCCGACGGGCGACTGCAGCATGCCGGCATCATCGGCGGCCTGTGCGGCGGGGCCGCGCACGGCTGGTTCGGCCTGCCGGCGGAGGCCGCGACCTACCAGGACTGGCCGCTGATCCACCGCGAATGGTCGATGGTCACCGGGGCGGTGTTCGCCACCCGCAAGGCGGCGATGGAGGCGGTGAACGGCTTCGACGAGCGTTTCACCCTGGAGTTCAACGACGTCGACCTCTGCCTGCGGCTGCGGCTGCTCGGCATGCGGATCGTCTACACCCCGTTCGCCGAGTTGAGCCACCGCGAGAAAGCCTCCCGCGGCGAGGCGCTGCCGGCCGCCGAGGAGGTCGCCCTCTTCCTCAACCGCTGGCGCGACCTGCTGGCCGACGACCCCGCCTACCACCCGGCCCTCGCCCGCGACCGCACCACGCCGGAGCCGATCGACGGCAGCGACCGGCTATAGCCCGTCAGGCCGGCTCGCGCACCGGCGTGGTCGGCTCGATCAGCTTGTAGAGGGTGGTGCGCTGGCGCAGCGTGCGGCCGGCGGATTCCGCGGCGGCGCGCAGCTCGACGACGCTGACCTCCTGGCCGTGCTCGGCGCCGGCGGCGCGGCTGATGCTCTCGTTCATCAGCACCCCGCCGAGGTCGTTGCAGCCGGCGTTGAGGCAGGCGGCGGCGCCCTCGACGCCCAGCTTGACCCAGGAGCCCTGGATCGAGCCGATCGCCCCGTGCAGCACGATGCGGCTGACCGCGTGCATCAGCACCGACTCCCGCCAGGTCGGCCCGCGCCGGGCCTGGCCGCGCAGGTAGACCGGCGACTGCATGTGCACGAACGGCAGCGGCACGAACTCGGTGAACCCGCCGGTCTGCAATTGAAGCCGTCGGATGGCGAGCAGATGGCGCGCCCAGTGCTCGGGCCGGTCGAGGTGGCCGAACATGATGGTGGCGGTGGTCGGCAGGCCCACGGAATGGGCGTCGCGCACCACGTCCAGCCAGTCCTGGGTGTTCAGCTTGTCGGGACAGATCTCGGCGCGGACCTCGTCGTCGAGGATCTCGGCGGCGGTGCCGGGCAGCGAGCCGAGGCCGGCGTCCTTCAGCATCGAGAGGTAGTCGCGCACGCTCATGCCCAGCGTCTCTGCGCCGGAGCTGACCTCCAAGGGCGAGAAGGCGTGGACGTGCAGGTCTGGAACCGCCCGCTTCACCGCCTGCAGGATGCCGAGATAGGTGTCGCCGGTGTAGCTCGGGTGGATGCCGCCCTGCAGGCAGACCTCGGTGGCCCCGTTGGCCACCGCCTCGCGGGCGCGTTCGGCGACCTCCTCGTCACGCAGCACATAGGGCTTGTCGCGCGTGCCGGCCTTGGTGGAGGTCTTGGAGAAGGCGCAGAAGCTGCAGCTGTAGGTGCAGATGTTGGTGTAGTTGATGTTGCGGTTGACCGCGTAGGTGACGACCTCGCCGCGCACCTCGGCCCTGAGCGCATCGGCCGCGCGCACCACAGCCTCGGCGTGCGCCCCGCGGGCGGCGAAGAGGGCGGTGATCTCGGCCTCGGCCAGTTCGACCCCGGAGGCCGCACGGTCGAGCAGCCGGTCCAGCGCCCCGCCCGGGCCGATCGCCGGCGCGCCCAGCGGCGACCTCACCGAGCCCGGCGGATGGGCGGCCGAGCCGGGACACCAGGGGTGCTCGCGGGCCAGGCCCTCGCTGTCGCTGAGCTTCAGCACCGGCGCACGCAGCTTGGGATCCAGCCATTCGGCGCGGGCGTGGACGAAGCGCGGATAGATCGTCAGCCGCTCGACCAGCGGCCGGCCGGCGCGGGCGCAGACCTCGGCCAGTTGCGCGATCTGCGGCCAGGGGGCCTCGGGGTTCACATGGTCGATGGTGACCGGCGAGATCCCGCCCCAGTCGTCGATGCCGGCGTCCAGCAGGGCCTCCAGCCGGTCGTCGTTGAGGTTCGGCGGCGCCTGCACCGAGACCTCGTCGGGCAGGATGATCCGCGCCCAGGCGATGGCGCGGTAGAGATCCGCCTCGGTCGGCTCGACGGCCAGCGCCATCTTGGTGCCGCCCTTGGCGCGGAAGTTCTGGACGATGACTTCCTGCAGGCAGCCGTGGCGGCGGTGGACGTCGCGCAGGGCGAACAAGGAGTCGATCCGCTCGTCTTCGGTCTCGCCGATGCCGATCAGCACGCCGCTGGTGGTGGCGATGCGCGCCCGCCCCGCGGCGTCCAGCGAGGCCAGGCGCACCGCCGGCCGCTTGTCCGGCGAGCCGAAGTGCGGGCCGCCGCGTTCGCAGAGCCGCTCGGCGCTGCTCTCCAGCATCAGGCCGGTCGAGGCGGAGACCGCGCGCAGGCGCTGGTGGTCCTCCAGCGTCAGTATGCCGGCGTTGATGTGCGGCAAGAGTCCAGTCTCGGTCAGCACCCGCCGGGCGACATGCTCCAGGTAGTCGACGGTGCGGGTGAAGCCGAGCGCCGCCAGCGCCTCGCGGGCGGCGGGATAGCGCCGCTCCGGCGCGTCGCCGAGGGTGAACAGCGCCTCCTTGCAGCCCATCGCCGCGCCCTGGCGGGCGATCTCCAGAACCTGGTCCGGCGACAGATAGGGCTGGGCCAGCGCCCGCGGGGCCTTGGCGAAGGTGCAGTAGTGGCAGACGTCGGCGCACAGCTGGGTGAGCGGGATGAACACCTTGCGCGAATAGGTGGTCCGCGCCGGCCCGCGGGCGTCGCGCCGCGCGCGGGATTCGGCAAGCAGGTCCGGCGTCGCGGCGGCCAAGAGACGGCGCTTCAGCTGTTCGTCCGTATACATCCTATGCCTCCGCCCGTTTGCGAACACGCGGCCGACCGGCTGTTTCCAGCTCTGTCCGGCCAGATGACTGTCTAGACCCCCGCCACCGCCAGGGTCGCCTTGGCCAGGGCCACGCGATCGGCCGGCGACGTCATGATCGTCGGCGCAGCGAGCGCCCGCAGGCCGAGCGCTTCGACGGCGGACGCCGCATCACGGTCGGCCTCGTCGATCATCAACACGTCGACCAGGCCCTGGTAGTGCCGGGCGATGCCGACCACGTCGACGCTGGCCCCCAGTTCGGCCATCAGCTTGGCGGTCGGCCCCTTGATCGCCTGGCCGGCGACGATCGGCGACACCGCCACCCGTGGGACGGCGAGGCGCGCCAGCCGGTCGCGCACGCCCGGCAGCGACAGCAGCGGATCGATGCTGAGGTAGGGGTTGGAGGGGCAGATGACGATGGCGGCCAGGTCGTCCCGCGCCAGGGCGGCGGCGAAGCCCGGTGACGGCTTCGCCTCACGTGCGCCGGCGAAGCCGATGGCCCGCGCCACCGGGCGACATTGCTCGGCGACGAAGTAGCGCTGGAAATCCAGCACCCCGTCCTCGGTCTCGACCATGGTCCGCACGGGATCGTCGCTCATCGGCACGATGGCCGGCCCGATGCCGAGGTTGGCGGCGAGGCTGGCGGTCACCTGCGACAGGGTCTCGCCTTCGCGCAGGCGACGGGTGCGGGCGATGTGCATGGCGAGGTCGCGGTCGCCGAGCTGGAACCACTGCGGCTCGCCCAGTCGGCCCAGCTGGGCCATGGCCTGCCAGCTTTCGTCCGCCACGCCCCAGCCGCGCACGGTGTCGGCGAGCCCGGAGAGGGTGTAGACCACGGTGTCGATGTCCGGCGAGATCGCCAGCCCGACGTGCTCGAAATCGTCGCCGGTATTGACGACGATGGTCAGCCGCTCGGCCGGCAGCACCGCCGCCAGGCCGGCCGCCAGCTTGGCGCCGCCGACACCGCCGCAAAGCGCGAGAACGTGGCCGCCGGTCATTGGAACAGATCCTCCTGCAGCGGCCGCAGGCCGGCGACCGCGCCGGGCCCGTCCGCGGCGCTGACGAAGCGGTCTGCGCCGCGGACGATCACCGCCGGCGCCCCTTCGGCCCCCTCGCCCATCACCAGCACCGCGGCGGCCGCCACGCTGTCGGCCACCGCCACCAGGGTGGCCTGCAGGGTGCGGCCGAAAAGGTCGGTTTCGCCGCGCCGATCGTCGACGACGCAAAGGCCGCTGACCCCGATGGCGGTTCCCTGTGTGCCCATCCGCCAGGCCCTTCCCAGGCTGTCGGCGATCACCACCGCCGGCGCGACGCCGGTCAGCGCCTTGATCTCGGCGCGGATCGCCCGGGCGCTGGCGTCAGGATCGCGCGGCCACAGCAGCACCGTGTCGTCGGCCCCGCCCTCGACGTTGGAGGCGTCGATGCCGGCGTTGGCGGCGACATGGCCGGTGCGGTGGCGGGCGATCACCACCATCGGCGTGGTGCGCACCAGGATCTCGCTCTCGTCGAGCAGCAGTTGCATCAAGGGGGCGGCGCGGCCGGTCCGATCCGCCAGCGCCTGCGCCACGTCCCCCGCGACGACCTCGCACAGCCGTGCTGTGCGTCCCTCGGCCTTGGAAACGATCTTCTGGGCCAGCACGACCACGTCGCCCGCGGCGATCGGGGTCCGCTGGCGGGCGGCGGCGGCGACCACCTCGGCGGCCACACTGAAGCCCGGGCCGAACAGCGGCAGGCCTTCCAGCGGCAAGACGCTCAGGGGCTGGGCGCTGCGGCGCGCCGTCTCCGCGACGTTCACGTCGTCCATTCTGGTCTCGGACCGGGACTGGCGACGTGGAGCGGACGGCCCTTTCGGCCAGCTCCAACGTCCGGGGTTCGCGTGGCCGGGCCTTTCGCGCGGCGGATCGACTCCAGGGATGACCGATGCGTCGGGCAAATGCAACCTTGCCTCGCACCAGATCCGGGCTATGGCGGGAAACAATCCACCAACCAACGAGACCTGGAGGGGACGGGAATGGCGAAAATCGCAGTCGTAGGCGGCACCGGAGATCTGGGCTCGGCGATCGCCAGGTCGCTGGTGAAGGCCGGCCATCAGGTCTCGATCGGCTCGCGCAAGGCCGAGGCCGCGGCCCGGCACGCCGCCGAACTGGGCGGCCAGGTCGGCCACGGCGTCAACGCCGAGGTCGCGGCGGGGGCGGACTTCGTCATCGTCACGGTGCCCTACGCCGCCCAGGCCGGGACCCTGCGCGACATCCGGCACGCCGTGGGGGATGCGATCGTCGTCGACACCACCGTGCCGCTGGTTCCGCCGAAGGTGATGCGGGTGCAACTGCCGGCCGCCGGCTGCGCGGCGCTGGAGGCCCGCGAGCACCTGGGCCCGGACGTGCGGCTGGTCTCGGCCTTCCACAATGTCGCCGCCCACAAGCTCGCCGAGGGCCACGCCGTCGACTGTGACGTGCTGGTGTTCAGCGACGATGTCGAGGCGCGCAGCGAGGTGGTCGCGCTGGCGGCGAGCATGGGCCTTCGCGGCCTGGCCGCCGGTTCGCTCGCCAACTCCGCGGCGGCCGAGGCGCTGACCTCGATCCTGATCTTCTTCAACAAGACCTATAAGGCCGACGGCGCCGGCGTCCGCTTCACCGGCCTGACCACCGCGCCGGCGCCATGACCCCTGCGCCGCGATGACCTGCTGGGTTCTGATCCCGGTGAAGGCGCCCGAGGCGTGCAAGACGCGGCTCGCGCCGGCGCTGGGCGAGACGGCGCGGCGCGAGCTGGTCGCGCGGATGCTGCAGCACGGCGTCGAGACGGCGCGCGCAGCCTGCGGCGTGGACGAGGTGCTGCTGCTCGGGCCCTCCAGCCACGGCCTGCCTGGCCCCATCCGGCGGCTGGTCGACCCCGGCGGCGGCCTCAACGCAGCGCTGGCGTCCGCCCTGCCGACGGCGGCCGCAGCGGGAGTGGACCGGCTGGTGATCCTGGCCGGCGATCTGCCGCGCGTCAGCCGCGCCGACCTCGAGGCGCTCGCCAACCTGCCGCCGGACCGGCTGGGCGTGGCGCCCGACTGGAAAGGCGCCGGCACCAACGCGCTGTCGCTGCCGCTGCCGGCGGCGCGGGACTTCCAGTTCCAGTACGGGCCCGACAGCTTCGCCCGGCATAGCGCCGAGGCGTCGCGCCTGGCGCTTGCGCCGCGGCTGGTCCGCTCCGAGACCCTAGCCCTGGACATCGACGAGCCGGAGGATCTCGCTGCGGCCGGAAAATCCTGAACACCCGATCAATATCGCCGCGGCGCTTCTGAGGCCCGGCGGCGTTGACCGCCTTCGGACCGGCTTACATAGTGTGGCCCGCAATATCGGAGGAAGGGTTGGCGAACGCCGTGAAGATCAACGTCGCCATGCCGTTCGACAGGACCGATGCGGCGGAGGAATTCGTCCGCCCGGAGGCCATCGCGGAGATCTGCGCGGTTGTCGATCGGGCCGGCTTCAACGCCGTCCTGGTGACCGACCACCCCTGCCCGACCGGCCGCTGGCTGGACGCCGGCGGCCACCACGCCCCGGATCCCTTCGTCATGCTGTCGCTGATCGCGGCGGTCACCACGCGGGTGCGGCTGCAGACCGGCATCCTGGTGCTGCCCTACCGCAACCCCTTCATCACGGCCCGCGCGGTGGCGACGCTCGACGTTTTCTCCGGCGGCCGCGTGACGCTCAGCGTTGGCGCCGGCTACCTGAAGGGCGAGTACCGGGCGCTGGGGGTCGACTTCGACAGCCGCAACGACATCACGGACGAGTACATCCTGGCCATGAAGGCGGCCTGGGGAAATGACGAGTTCACCTTCAAGGGCTCGACCTACGAGGCGCCCGGCAACCGCATCCTGCCCCGGCCGCTGCAGCAGCCGAACCCGCCGATCTACATCGGCGGCAACTCGAAGCGGGCGATCCGCCGGGCGGTGGAGCTGGCAGACGGCTGGAACCCCTTCTTCACCTCCGCCCAGGTGTCCTCGACCAGCCGCACCACCGCGATGACCAACGAAATGGATCTGGCGGAGGGGATCGCCTACATGCGCGCCCACTGCGACAAGATCGGCCGCGAGGCTCTGCCGGAGATCGTGCTCGCCAGCATCACCCAGTCCGGCGAGGACGCCAGCCCGCAGCAGCTGGTCGACAAGCTGGGCCGATACGCCGAGTTGGGCGTGACGACGGCGGCGACCGACTTCCATGCCGCGACCCGCGCGGAATGGTGCGAGCAGGCCGAGCGCTTCGACGAACAGGTCATCGCCAAGCTCGGTTGAACTCGCGGGCGCCGCCGTGGCGGGACGTCGCGGCGCAGCCCAAATGGCGAAGACACGACGCGAAACCTTCGATATGAGCCGCGCCGTGTCCGCATCCGCCCGCCGTTCCAGAACCTGGCGCCACGTCTGTCTGACGTTGGCGATGCTGGCGGTGGCGCTGAAGGTGCTGGTTCCGGCCGGCTTCATGGTCGGGACCTCGTCGACGCGCTTCCCGCTGGTGCTCTGCACCGGCCACGGCGCGGTGTCGGTCGGCGCAGGCTTCCTCGACCCTGGCGGCGGCAAGAAGGCGCCGGGTGAAAAGCCCGCGCACGACGCCCCCTGCGCTTTCGCCGGCAGCGCCACCGCGGCGTCGCCGCCGGATCCGCATCCGGTCGCGACGGTCACCTTCGTGTCGGCGCCCGTTGCGGAGCCCCTGCCCCTGCGCCGGGATCTCGCGCCCGGCCGCGGTCTGGCGGCCCCGCCGCTGCCGCCCCGAGGTCCTCCGATCCTGCTGACCTGACGCGCCGCCTCGCGGGGCCGCGCGATACCTGCCGGCGCGTCCTTCGAGGCTGCGCCGATCGCCTGACCGTCAGCACATCACGGCGCGCCGCGCCGAAGGATCATGATGAAAACTCTTCTGCTCGCCACCGCGGCCGTCCTGTCGGCTGCGCCGTCTTGCGCATTCGCCGAGGAAGCCGCGCCCAACACCGTAAGCGAAGTCATCGTCACCGCGACGCGATCGGAACGCACGCTGCGGGACATTCCGGTCAGCGCCTCTGTGGTCACCGGCGCGGAAATCGCTCAGGCGCCGGCCAAGTCCCTCGACGACATCCTGCGCCACGTTCCGTCGGTGGACGTGCCGATCGCCGCCTCCTATCAGCTTCACCCGACGTCGCTGAACGTTTCCATGCGCGGTCTCGGCGGCATTCGCGCCCTGGTGCTGCTGGACGGCGTTCCGCTGAACGACCCGTTCTTCGGCTATGTGCAGTGGAGCCGCGTCCCGCTGGAGACCATCGATCGGGTCGAGATCGTTCGCGGCGGCGGCGCGACGCTATGGGGCAACTACGCGATGGGCGGGGTGATCAACGTCCTCACCCGCGCGGCCGACCACGATGCGCTGACGCTGGACGCCGCTGGCGGAAGCTACGGAACCTACCGCGGCGACGCTTCGGGCGGCCTGGTCTCCGGCGCAGTCAAGCTCGGCTTCGAGGCTGCGGTCAGCCACACGGACGGCTTCATCACCGCGCCCAAGGCCCTGGCGGAGCCGATCAGCGTCCCGACCTCGTTCACCGCACACAACCTGGCGGTCGCCGGCGAATGGAAGCCGAGCGCCAATCTGACCGCCCACTTCCGCGTCGGCTACCACGACAACCACCAGACGCTCGGCAGCCCGCTCGCCGTCAACAAGCAGCGGGCCTGGACCTATTCGGCGGACATGACGCAGGATCTCGGCGAATTGGGCGCCGTCACCCTGACCGGCTTCCATGACAAGAGCCGGTTCCGCACCGACAACACCGACATCTCCTCCGCCGCCCAGCCCGGCGACGCCGAGTTCGTCCAGAACCGCCACAGCACCCCGGTCCACGACACCGGACTGTCCCTGGTCTGGTCGAAGAGCCTGACGATAGGCTGGTTGCGCAACATGACCGCGGGCGTCGACTATCACGGCCTCCAGGGTCGCGACGTCGCCGACATCTTCGACGACACGGGCCAGCAGGTCCGCACCGATGTCGGGTACGGCCAGCAGCGCTTCGTCGGCGGCTTCGGTCAGGTCAGCCTGCGGCCGATCGAGGCGCTCGAGCTGCTGGCCAGCCTTCGCTACCAGTCCTTCAAGAACTATGACGCCTTCGACGGCGCCCCGGGTGGGCTCGGCCATGCGCCCGACCGGAGCACCTCCAGCCTCGATCCCCGGGTCTCGGCGCGCTGGTCGCTGACCCCGGCCTTCGCCCTGCGGGCGGCGGCGTACAAGGCGTTCCGCGCCCCTACCCTCGACAACCTCTACCGCGCCTTCTCCACGCCGCAGGGCATCTTCTTCGGCAATCCGTCATTGAAGCCCGAGACGCTGCGCGGCGCGGAGGCGGGCTTCGACGTCAATCGGGGCGGCTTGCGCCTGCAGGTGACGGCCTTCACCAGCACCGTCCGGAACCTGATCACCTTCGCCCCGCTGGCGCAGAGCGAGCTGCCGCCCGGCTTCTTCTTCGGCACGCGCAACATCAACGCCGGCCGGGCGCGCAGCCGCGGGGTCGAAGCCGAGGCGAACTTGACGGTCACCCCCGTGTGGAGCGCGACGCTCGGCTACACCTTGGCCGACTCCACGATCGTCGAGAGCGCGTTCGACCCGGCCAGCGTCGGCAAGCAGCAGGGCGGGATTCCGCGCCACCGCGCCAGCGCCAGCGTTACCTACGCCGCGGCGGCCGGCTGGCGGGTGACGCCGCAACTTCGCTGGTTGTCGAAGAGTTGGGGCGACAACGACAACACCCTCCCGGTGGATTCCCACGTGGTCGTCGATCTGGCCGCCAGCTATCCGCTCACGCCGAAGTTGAATGCCTTCGTCCAGGTCGAGAACCTGTTCGACAGGCGTTATGTCGCCGACAACAGCGGCTTCGACCTACCCCGCATCGGGACGCCGTTCAGCGCGGTCGCCGGCCTTCGCTGGGTGATCGACTGATGACTGTCGCAGCGTCCGACCCCGCCATCGCCAGCTCGCTCTACCGGGCGGTCTGGCGATGGCACTTCATCACCGGCCTGCTCGTGCTGCCGGTGTTGGTGATGCTGGCCGTCACCGGCGGGCTCTACCTCTTCAAGCCCGAGCTCGACCACCTGGCCTACCGCCGCCTCGAGGATGTCCCGGTCCGCGCGGCCCCGTTCGCGCCGCCGAGCAGGGTGATAGCCAAGGTGGAGGCGGCGGCGCCCGGCCAGGTGCTGCAGTTCACCCCGGCGGACGCGCCGGACCGGGCCATACGGCTGCTGGTCCGCGCCGACGACGGCAAGGCGCTCACCGCCTTCGCCGATCCCTACGACGGGCGCCTGATCGGAACCACGCCCTACGGCGGCGTGATGCAGCTGGTCCGCAAGATCCACAGCCTGCAGAAGTTCGGCTTCTGGGCCAGCACCGTCGTCGAGATCGCCGCCGGCTGGGCTGTGGTGATGGTGGCGACCGGCGTCTTCCTCTGGTGGCCGAGACGCCGCGGCGGCGGCGTCGTCACCGTGCGCGGCGCGCCGCGCCAGCGGGTGTTCTGGCGTGACCTGCACGCCATCGTGGGGATCTTCTCGGCCGGCGTGATCCTGTTCCTCGCCGTCACCGGCATGCCCTGGTCGATGTTCTGGGGCGACCATGTCCAGCGCTGGGTCACCGCTGCGCACCTCTACGAGCCCGCGGCTCCCGCCAAGGTCACGCCTGGCTGGATGCTCGCCATGGACATGCCGCCGAGCAAGGCGGCGCAACCGGCGGCGGACAGCGTCAAGCCGGATCGGCCCTGGGCGCTGGAGCAGGCGCCCATGCCGATGTCGACGCCCGGCGCCCAGGGCGCGATCGGCCTCGACCGCGCCGTCGCCCGGTTTCGCCAGCTCGGCCTGAAGGCGCCGTTCGGCGTCACCCTGCCCAGCGGTCCGGACGGCGCCTACGTCGGCGACTATCGGCCGGACCGGGTCGAGGACAGCCGCACGATCTATCTCGACCAGCACACCGGCCGGGTGCTGGGCGATGTGGGCTTCGGCCAATGGGGCGCGGGCGCCAAGGCGATCGAATGGGGCATCGCCGTGCACCAGGGCCAGGAATATGGCCCGCTCAACCGCTACCTGATGCTCGCCGGCTGCGTCGCCATCGTGCTGCTGGCGATCTCAGCGGTGATCATGTGGTGGAAGCGAAGGCCGCCCGGCGGCCTGGGCGCGCCGCCGGCGCCGTCGGACAAGCGCGTCGCCGCCGGCGTGCTCGCGTCGGTCGCCGTCGTTGGCGTGATCTACCCGCTGGTCGGCGCCACGCTCGTGGCGGCGTTGCTGATCGACGTCGTCGTCGCGCGACTGCGGCCTCCGGCGCGACCCGCGAAGTCCGTCTGAGACCGATCACCCGTCGAAGACCGGCGCAGGCGGCCAGCCGGATCTGGTAGGCTTCGTCTTGCGCAGTCCTGGCGATCGCTTGAGCCGCCCTGCCGAGCGGTGCAATCCCAGGTTTCGAGGCCGGCAAGTTCTGCTACCAGCAGCCTCATGATCAGCAAGTCACGCGCGAATTTCCAGGACCTGCTGTTCCACGCCGTCGCCGTCGCCGCACCCGTCGGGATCTTCGCCTACTTCTACCATTGGCAGATCCTGGTCCCGACCAATGCGACGTGGCTGCTGTCGGGCGACTGGGGCGCCAATGTGATCGGCTGGAACGCCCTGCGCCATGACGACTGGCATTGGCCGCTGGGCTTCACCCGGCTGCTGGCCTGGCCGCACGGCGTCCCGGTGACCTACACCGACTCCAACCCGCTGCTCTGCCTGCTGCTGAAGCCGTTCTCGGCCATCCTGCCGACGCCCTTCCAGTTCACCGGTCCGTGGCTATTCAGTTGCATCGTGCTGCAGTTCGCCGCCGCCTACGCCCTGCTGCGCGGCGATGGCCAGGACCGCTGGCTGCGGCTGCTCGGCGCGACCCTGCTGACCGTGGTGCCCACGCTGATCAATCGCATGGGCCACGCCAACCTGTGCGCCCACTGGACGATCCTGTTGTCGCTCTACGCCTTCATCCATGTGCAGCGGGAGGAGCGGCGAGACCTCTGGTACGGCGCGATCCTGGCGATCTCCGCCCTGGTCCACCCCTATCTGCTGCTGATGAACGCGGCGATCTGGGCGTCGGACCTGATGCGCCGCTACATCGGCCTGGTCCGCAGCCGGGACCTGCGCGGCCTCTTCGGGCTCGCCGCACGGACGGCGGCGGTCGCCGCCGCGCCCGTCGTGGCGCTCTGGGCCAGCGGCGCCCTGGGCGGATACGAGGGAGACGGCGGGGGCTTCGGCTTCTATTCCATGGCGCTGGACGCCCTGTTCAATCCCGGGTTCACCGGCTACTCCCGGTTCCTTCCGGTAAGGCCGCAGGGCGATGGCCAGTACTTCGAGGGGTTCCAGTATCTCGGCGCCGGCCTGCTCGCCCTCGTGGCGCTGGCCTTGGCGACCCTGGCGACCCCGGCGGGACGTGAGCGGCTGCGGCGGATGCACTGGCTGGCCTGGCTGGCGCCCGCCCTCGTCGTGCTGTTCGCGCTGGCGCTCTCCGACAAGATCCAGTTCCACGGCCGGGTCGTTGGCCGGCTCTCCTACGACTGGATCCCGCACCTGCCGCAGATGTTCCGCGCTTCTGGGCGGCTGTTCTGGCCCTGCGCCTATGTGCTGATCCTCGTCTCGCTGCAGCTGATCTTCGCCCTGCCGCGCCGATGGGCCTTCGCCGTCGGCCTCGCCGCGCTGGCGCTGCAGTTCGCCGACCTGACAGGCTTCAGGACCGCCGCCCGGGCGATGACGGCGGCAGCCGCCGCCGGCCCGCGCTACCCGCGCACGCCCAACCCGAGATGGGAGCCGCTGATCGCCAGCGCCGACAGGGTGGAGTTCCAGCCGCCCGATCCACACGTCGATCTGCAGGCTTTCACGGAGATCGCCTGGCGCGCGTCCTCGATGGGCCGACCGATCAACATCATGTACACCGCCCGGACCAATCCGGCGCAGAAGGCCTTCGAGACCGCCGCGCGCAGCCGTTTCCTGCGCGGCGACCTGGATCCGAAGCGCCTCTACGTCATCAGCGACAAATGCATCCCGGCGGGCCTCGACGCATCGCGGCTCAAACAGGTCAGCCGGCTGCTGGTGATCGCGCCGCTCGGGGCGCGCGATCCTTACGTCCTGCGGCCGGCGCAGGTCCCAGATCCCTTTCCGCTCGGCGTCACCGTTTCGCTCGAGGGACAGGCGCGCGAGTTCCATTGCGTGCTGGGGAAGGACTGGAGCCAGCCGGAGGGTTGGGGGGCCTGGTCGGACGGCGGCGAACCGGAGCTGTTCTTCCGCCTGAACGCTCCGCCCGAGCGCGACCTGCGGCTGACCCTCGTCGCCAGGGGCTACCCCAGCACGGGCCAGGTCCTGTCGGTGGTGGTCGGCGGCCAGACGATCACAAGGCTCGCGCTCGCGGCCCAGCCTGAGCGCTTCGAAGTCCGCGTGCCGAAGGCGCTGACGCCCGGTTCACTGCTCGACGTCACGCTCAAGGTCGACCACCCCCGCTCGCCCAAGGAAGCCGGAGAGTCCCCCGACGTTCGCCGCCTCGGCGTCGGCCTGACCTCCGTCCGCCTGGATCCCGCGTCCTGAGGCGGCGCAAGGCCGGCTACGACGCCGGATAGACCGGCTTGCCGTCGGCGGTCTTGATGTCCGCCCACTGCTTGCGAACCAGGTCCTTCACGGCGGCGGGCAACGGGACGTAGGCCAGCTGGCTCGCCGCGGCGTCGCCGTTCTTGTAGGCCCAGTCGAAGAAGGCCAGCACGGCCTTGCCCCTGGCGGCGTCGGCCTGCTGCTTGTGCAGCAGGATGAAGGTCGCCCCGGTGATCGGCCAGGCGGCCGCGCCGGGCTGGTCGATCAGCACCAGGTAGTTGCCAGGCGCCTTGGCCCAGTCGGCGCCGCCGGCCGCGGCGGCGAAGGCCTCGGCGGTCGGCGCGACAAAGGCGCCGTCGTGGTTCTGCAACTGGGTGAAGGCGAGCTTGCTCTGGGTCGCGTAGGCATATTCGACATAGCCGATCGCGCCTGCGGTCTGTTCGACGAAGGCTGCGACGCCGTCATTGCCCTTGCCGCCGATTCCCGTCGGCCATTCCACGGAGTCGCTGGCCCCGACCTTCTGCGCCCAGGCGGGGTTCTTGCCGGTGAGATAGGTGGTGAACAGGAAGCTGGTGCCGGAGCCATCCGAGCGATGGACGACAGTGATCGGCAGGTTCGGCAGTTTCACGCCGGGATTGACCTGGGCGATCTTCGGATCGCTCCAGCTCTTCACCGCGCCGAGGTAGATGTCGCCGAGCAGTTCGCCGGTGAGCTTGACCTGCCCCGGCTGCACGCCCGGAAGATTGACCACCGGCGTCACCCCGCCGACCACCGTCGGGAACTGGTAGAGGCCGTTCTTGTCCAGGTCGTCCGCCTTCAGCGGTTTGTCGGAGGCGCCGAAATCGACGGTGCCGGCCTCGATCTGCTTGACGCCGCCGCCCGAGCCGATCGCCTGGTAGTTCAGGGACAGGCCGCTCGCCGCCTTATAGGCCTCCGCCCAGCGGGCGTAGATCGGCGCGGGGAAGGTCGCGCCGGCGCCCGAGATGACGCCGCCGCCGGCTGCGGCCGGGGCTGGGGTCTGTTGGGAGGACTTGCCGCAGCCGAACAGCAGCAAGGCGCTGGCGGTCAGGGCCAGGGTCGTGGAGACAACGGACTTCGGGTTCATGGACCACCTCTTCCGGTTCGCGGCGCTTATGCACAGCCGACGCGACATCTGCACGACACTTGCTCCGCAGGCGGACCAGACGGCGGCGGATTTCGAGCGGCTTCCGGCTTTCCAGTCAAGGCGTGTGAGCCTTAGCGTGCTAATCTAAACCTCCGCTTGTGGGAACCCTTGTAGGCGTTCCGCTCGTTAGGAGCGGCGCGCGAGGAGGCATGACAATGCGCCGTGACGATCCGACGGCCTGGATGTGGGCCGATGCCGTGCAGATGCTTTCCCGGGCCGAGCGCCTCCACCGCCAGCTCTTCCGCCCGGGAAACCGCCGCCCCGACGCGGCCTGCTGGGAGCCGCCGGTGGACATGCTGGAGACCGATCGCGAGGTGCTGATCCTCGCCGCCCTCCCCGGCGTCGACCCCGACGCGGTGGAGGCGGTGATCGAGGACGGCATGCTGCGCCTCGCCGGAACCCGCGTGCCGCCGCCCGAACTGGAGACCGCCGTCATCCACCGGCTGGAACTTCCGCAGGGCTGTTTCGAGCGACGCATCCGCCTCCCGGCGGGCCGCTACGACAACGTGCGCCATGTGGTCGCCAACGGCTGCCTGATGGTCAGCCTGCACAAGACCCGCTGAGCGGAGGCTGACCGATGTCGGAACCCCGGAACGCCGCGGATGCGGCCGCGCTGCCGCCGATCCCGTTCGATGCGGTGATCATCGTTCCCGTCCGCGAGGCGGTGCTATTTCCGGAGATCGTGCTGCCGATCGCGCTCAACAGCCGCGAGGCGGTCGAGGCGGCCCAGCAGGCGGTCCGCGCCCAACGGCAATTCGCCGTGGTCCTGCAGAGGGACCCGACGGCGGAACATCCCGGCCCGGCCGAAATGCATCGCATGGGCGTCGTCGCCAACCTGCTGCGCTACATCACCGCCCCCGACGGAGCGCACCACATGATTTGCCAGGGGGTGCAGCGCTTCCACATCACCGAATTCCTGCCCGGCTGGCCATTCCTGGTCGCCCGCGGCCTGCACCTTCCCGAGCCGGTCGGCCAGGGCGACGAGGTCGAGGCCCGGTTCCTCGGCCTGAAGCAGCGCGCGCTGGAAGCCCTGCAGCTGCTGCCCGCCGCGCCGGCGCCGCTGCGTGAGGCGGTCGAGGCGGTGACCGCGCCAGGCGCGCTGGCCGACCTCGCCGCGGCCCACATGGACCTCAAGCCCGAGGAGAAACAGGACATCCTGGAGACGCTGGACATCATCCAGCGGCTGGACAAGGTCTCGCGCCTGCTCGCCCACCGCATCGAGGTGCTGCGGCTCAGCCAGGAGATCAACCAGCAGACCCGGGCGACCTTCGACGAACGCCAGCGCCAGGCGGTGCTGCGCGAGCAGATGGCCGCCATCCAGCGCGAGCTCGGCGAGGGCGAGGACGAGAACACCGAGGTCGCCGACCTGCAGGCGGCGATCGACGCCGCCGGCATGCCCGAGGAGGTCGACGCCCAGGCGCGCAAGGAGCTGCGCCGGCTGCAACGCACGCCGGACGCCAGCGCCGAATACGGCATGATCCGCACCTATCTGGAGTGGCTGACGGAGCTGCCCTGGAAACTGCCGGAGCCGGCGCCGATCGACATCGAGGCGGCGCGCGCCATCCTCGACGCCGACCACTACGGCCTGGAGAAGATCAAGCAGCGGATCGTCGAATATCTGGCGGTGCGCAAGCTGGCGCCCGGCGGCAAGGCGCCCATCCTCTGCTTCGTCGGCCCGCCGGGTGTCGGCAAGACCTCGCTCGGCCAGTCGATCGCGCGCGCCATGCAGCGAAAGTTCGTGCGCGTCAGCCTGGGCGGGGTGCATGACGAGGCCGAGATCCGCGGCCACCGGCGGACCTATGTCGGCGCGCTGCCGGGCGACATCGTCCAGGCCATCCGCAAGGCCGGCTCGCGCGATTGCGTGATGATGCTGGACGAGATCGACAAGATGGGCGCCGGCGCCCACGGCGATCCCGCCTCCGCCATGCTGGAGGTGCTCGATCCCGAGCAGAACTCGAGCTTCCGTGACAACTACCTGGCGGTCCCCTACGACCTCAGCCGGGTGGTCTTCATCGCCACGGCCAACATGCTGGACACCATCCCCGGCCCCTTGCGGGATCGGATGGAGATCATCCAGCTCGCCGGCTACACGGCGCGCGAGAAGCTGGAGATCGCCCGGCGCTACCTGCTCGGCCGCCAGCTGGAGGCCAATGGCCTGACGCCGCAACAGGTCGAGGTCGACGCGGCCGCGATCGGCCACGTGATCGGCGCCTACACCCGCGAGGCCGGCGTGCGCAGCCTCGAGCGCGAGCTCGGGCGGTTGCTGCGGCGCGCGGCGGTGCGGATCGCCAGCGGCGAGCCCGGCCCGATCCGCATCGGCACTGACGAGGTCGCTCAGATCCTCGGACCGCCCAGGTTCGAAAACGAGGTCGGCATGCGCACCAGCGTGCCCGGCGTCGCCACCGGCCTCGCCTGGACCCCGGTCGGCGGCGACATCCTGTTCATCGAGGCGACGCGGATTCCCGGCCGCGGTCAGCTGATCCTGACCGGCCAGCTCGGCGAGGTGATGCGCGAGAGCGCCCAGGCGGCCATGAGCCTGGTGAAGAGCCGGGCCGCCGCGCTGGGGATCGCCGCGGAGGCCTTCGAGAAGCAGGACATCCACGTCCACGTGCCGGCCGGCGCGACGCCCAAGGACGGCCCTTCCGCCGGGGTGGCGATGTTCACCGCCCTCGCCTCCCTGCTCTGCGAGCGCAACGTGCGCAGCGACACGGCCATGACCGGCGAGATCAGCCTGCGCGGTCTGGTGCTGCCGGTGGGCGGGATCAAGGAAAAGGTGTTGGCGGCGGAGGCGGCGGGCCTCGCCCGCGTAATGCTGCCGGCCCGCAACCGCCGCGACTTCGACGACATCCCGGAGGAGACCCGCCAGAAGCTGGAGTTCATCTGGCTTGAGACGGTGGACGACGCCATGGCGGCGGCGCTGGAGACGGCGGCGACCACCGCGGCCGCCAAGGGCGGCGGCGACGAGCCCCATCCCCTCGCCGCCAAGAGCTGGAACGCCCCGACGGCGCATTGAGGGCGCCGGGGGTTGGGGAGGAGGACGAAGCTGCAAACGCGCCTCTCCTCCCCTTCGGGGGAGGGGGTCCCCAAAGCGGTGGAGGGGGCGGCGCGCCCGCCGCCGTCAGCCGGTCGGCAGCATGGCGACGACGGCGTTGGTCTTGGCGTTGAAGCGGACGCCCTTGAGGCGGGCTTTCGGATAGTTGGCCCAGGCCCCCTTGGTCTCCACCGGGGTGACCGCCTGGGCGACCGCGCCCTGGGGCATGTAGCCGACGATGTCGACGTCGTAGACGCCGTCCGGCGGCGGCGCAGCGTTGATCCGCGGCAGGAAGGCCAGGTTGTAATAGCCGGCCATGTCGGTCTTGCCGGTCGCCTGCAGCGTCAGGCTGCCGTCGGCCTTGTCCAGTTGCACGCTGGCCGCGTCGACGGCCAGAATCTGCGCCTGGCCGGCGTAGAGGGCGGCTGGCCGCGACAGGGACTTTTTCGGCGCAGGCGCCGCCTCAGTGGCCTCGCTGTGCGAGGGTTTACAGGCGCCCAGGCCAAGACACGCCGTCAGGCCGGCGACGATCAGGATCGTACGCAAGAATCACCTCCCCGAAGTTCTTTATCCGCGGAGGTTGCGCCCCTGGGCGAGGCGCGGCAAGCGCCTGGCGAACAGCGTTCCCTAGAGCCGTGGTCAGGCGGCGCCGCTGGCCAGCAGCCGATCGAAATAGGCGATGGTTCGCCGCAGCCCTTCCTCCAGCTGCACGGTCGGGGCCCAGTCGAGGATCTCCCTGGCCTTGGCGATGTTCGGCTGGCGCTGTTGCGGGTCGTCCTGCGGCAGCGGGCGGTACTCGATCTTCGAGGCGGCGCCGGTCATCTCGACGACCTTCTCAGCGAGCCCGCGGATGGTGAATTCACCCGGGTTGCCGAGGTTGATCGGGCCGGTGATCGCGTCGCCGGTGGCCATCAGCCGCAGGAAGCCTTCGACCAGGTCGTCGACGTAGCAGAAGGAGCGGGTCTGCAGGCCTTCGCCATAGAGGGTGATCGGCTCCCCCTTCAGCGCCTGGACGATGAAGTTGGACACCACGCGGCCGTCGTTGGGATGCATCCGCGGGCCGTAGGTGTTGAAGATCCGCGCGACCTTGATCCGCACGTTGTTCTGCCGGTGGTAGTCGAAGAACAGCGTCTCGGCGCAGCGCTTGCCCTCGTCGTAGCAGGACCTGAAGCCGATCGGATTGACGTTGCCCCAGTATTCCTCTGGCTGCGGATGCACCGTGGGGTCGCCATAGACCTCGCTGGTCGAGGCCTGGAAGATCTTCGCGCGCCGGCGTTTGGCCAGGCCAAGCATGTTGATCGCCCCGTGCACCGAGGTCTTGGTCGTCTGCACCGGGTCGTACTGGTAGTGGATCGGCGAGGCCGGGCAGGCCAGGTTGTAGATCTCGTCGACCTCCACGAACAGCGGGAAGGTCACGTCATGCCGCATCAGCTCGAAATTGGTGTTCTCGAGCAGGTGCGCCACGTTGCGCCGGGCCCCGGTGTAGAAGTTGTCGACGCAGAGCACTTCGTGGCCCTGCTCGAGCAGGCGTTCGCACAGATGCGAGCCGATGAAGCCGGCGCCGCCGGTGACGAGGATGCGTTTCATCTCGGCGCGGCTCAGCGGGCGGCGGCGCGGCGACGAGCGGCCGGGGCGGCCTCGGCCTGGGGCGGCTCCGCCGGACGCCAGAGCCGGTTGTCGGGGCGCAGCGGCCGCGCCCGGTCGCGGGCGGCGAGCTTGGCCCGATAGAGGTCGTCGTAGTCCGGCGTGTTGGCGAGCATCTCCTGGCTGTCGTGGTCGAACTCGACCGCGGCCTTGAGATAGACGTCGAGGTTGGCGAGGTCCGGCATCGGCAGCTCGCCCTGCAGATAGTCCGCGACCATGCCGGCGTAGAGCGCCTCCAGGCTGGCGGCCAGCTTGTTCATGTTGAACAGGTCGCAGGTTCCGCGGTTCAGCTCCAGCTTGGCCTTGAGCGCGGTCACCGTCGCCGGCGCGCTGGCCAGCTCGATCGCCCGCTGCACGAAGGCGCGAGGATGATCGCACACCAGCTCCGGCAGGCCGGCGGCGCGGACGAGGCTGCCGCAGACCCGCGAGGCGAAGCTGCGGCCGGACATGGTCAGCAGCGGCACGCCCATCCACAAGGCGTCCGAGGCGGTGGTGTGGGCGCCATAGGGGAAGCTGTCCAGGAATAGGTCGGCCAGGGGATAGCGCGCCAGGTGGAACGGGTTGGCGAGCTTCGGGGCGATGATCAGCCGGCTGCGCTCGACGCCATGCTGTTCGGCGTAGTCGCCCAGCCGCTGCACCGTCTCGGCGCCGGGGTCGAGCAGCCACAGCACGCTGTTGGGGACTTCGCGCAGGATCTCCAGCCAACGATCGTAGGTGAAGCGGGTCAGCTTCTGTGCGCCATTGAAGCTGCAGAAGACGAAGGCGTCGTCGGGCAGGCCGAATTCGGCCCGGCTCGGACGGTTCGGCGCGACGCCGCGCTTGCGGTCGTTCGGCTGGTAGCAGGGCAGCCGCAACACCTTCTCGGTGTAGTAGTGCTCGCTGCCGGGCGGGATGATCCAGTCGTCGGCGATGATGTAGTGGTGGTAGGGCGAGCCCATGGTCCCTGGGTAGCCCAGCCAGTTGACCAGGATCGGCGCCGGCCGACGGGCGAACAGGCTCGAGCGGCCGTCGCGGGTGTGGCCGTTGACGTCGACCAGGATGTCGATGCCATCGGCGCCGATCCGCTCGGCCGCGGCGTCGTCGCTCATCTCGCGGATGTCGATCCAATGCTCGACGGCGGCCTTGATACGGGCGTTCAGCGCCCCCTCGTCCTTCTTGCCGCAGTAGTAGGCGAAGACCTCGACCTGGCTGCGGTCGTGCAGCTCGAACAGCTCGGCCATCAGGTAGCCGATCGCGTGGTCGCGCAGGTCGGAGGAGACATAGCCGATACGCAGCCGCCGGCCGCCGAGGTCGATCTCGGCGTCGCGCCGGTCGAACGGATTGACCGTCGGATCGGGAACCGCCTGTTCGACGAAGCGCACCGAGGTGCCCAGGTGCAGGATCGGATCGTCGGCATAGGCCGAGGCCGAGAGCGGACTGATGCCCATCATCAGGGTGTTGCGGTCGACCCGGTCGGTGGTCGCCATGATCGGCCATTCGCACTGGCCCATCCGCAGGGCGACGTACTGCTCGATTACGTCGCGCTGGCTGGGGATCACCTCCAGGCATTCGCGCAGCGCCAGCTCCGACATCGCCGGGCGGTGGTGGTCGGAGAGCACCCGCCCGATCTGCTTCAGCGCGGTGACCTTCATGTCGATATTGCCGCCGGTGACCGAGGCGACGCGGCCCAGCATGGCCTTCCAGGTCTCGACCCCGTGATCGATCGCCCCGCCGCGCTCCAGCACGCCGCCGAGATTGATGTAGGCCGCCAGGAAGTCCGGGCTGGCCTCGATGGCCGCCTTCAACAGGTCCGCGGCGGTCGACAGCTCGCCGGCGTCGCTCTCCAGCACGGCGCAGTTGAACTGGGCCACGTGGATCTGCGGGTCCTGCGGATTGAGCCGGACCCACAGCTTATAGAGTTGGCGCGACAGCGCCGTCTGACCCGAGGCGTTGAGGGTCATCGCCGCCTCGATCAGGTCGCGGAGCGGCAGCGCGCCGGCGGTGATCTTCTGCAGCGCGTCGAGGAAGACGGTGTCTGGCATGAGTTCTCGGCCACCCTTCGCCGCCTGCCGTCGGAGCAGGCTTGAGCGATGATTCGGATGAGGAATCATCGCACGGCGTGCAGCCAACGGCCATCAAGCTCGACACTTGCCGTGCCCAGCGCCATCTGGTCGCAGGCCGGCGGGAACAGAGGCGCGCGACGGCCGCAGCTTCCCGCCCGACCCCTTCGCGGGTCAGGCGGGGGAGAGGGCCAGATCAGCTCGCGGCGACGTAGGCGTCGACCTGGCTGGAGTCCATCGACTGCACCTGGGCGACCGTGAAGCCGCTCAGCTGGGTCGTCGACATCGCGGTGATGTTGGTCGTCGACAGCTGGTCGATCTGCAGCGTGCTCAGGCCGCCGATCTGGGTCGAGCTCAGCACGCCCACCTCGGTGGTCGTGAGGCCGGCGATGATCGCCGTGGAGAGCCCGCCCACCTGGGTGGACGTCAGGGACTGCACCTGGGTGGCGCTCAGCTCGCCGTAGATCGTGGTGGTCATCGCTCCCAGCTGGACCGTGCTCAGGCCGCGGATCTGCGTCGATTGCAGGCCGTCGATCTGGGTCGAGGTCAGGCTGGTGAAGTTGGTCGTGCTCAGCGCCCCGATCTGGGTCCCCGTCAGCGAGCCCAGGATGGTCGAGGTGAGCTCGCCGATGTCGGTCGAGGTCAGCGCCCCGATCTGGCTGGTGGTGATCGCCGTCAGCTGGGTCGGGCTTAGCGAGCTGACCTGGGTGCTGTCGAGGGCCGAGAAGTTCGCCGTCCCCAGGCCCGCGATTTGCGACCCGCTGAGGGCCGAGATCTGGGTGGTGGTCAGCGCCGCCGCCTCGCTGGTGGTGAGACCGCCAAGCTGGGTGGCCGTCAGGTTCTTCAGCTGGGTCGTCGAGAGCTGGCTGATCTGGGTGGTCCCCAACGAGGCCAGCGCCGTCGAGCTGATCGCGCCGAGCTGGGTCGCCGAGAGCTGGCCGATCTGCGTCGAGGTGAACTCGCCGAAGTCGGTGGTCGACATGCCCTTCAGCTGGGTGGTCGTGAGGCCGCCGACCTGGGTGGCGGTCAGGCTCTGGATCACCGTCGAGTCGATCGCCGAGAGGTTGGCGTCCGACAGCGCGCCCAGCTGGGTCGCCGAGAAGGCCCCGATCTGGGTGGTGGAGAAGTCGCCGAAGTCGCCGGCCGACAGCCCCTTCAGCTGGGTCGAGGTGAGGCCCGCCGTCTGGGTGGTCGACAGCGACTGCACCTGGGTGGCGCTCAGCGCCGCCAGGTTGCCGGAGGAAAGCCCTCCGACCTGGGTCGCGCTCAGGCCCGCCAGCTGGGTGGTGCTGAGGGCTCCGGCGCTGGTGGTGCTGAGGCCGTTCAGCTGGGTCGAGGAGAGGCCGCCGAGCTGCGTCGACGTCAGGCCGCCGAGATCCGTCGAGGACAGGCTGCCCAGCTGGGTGGCCGTCAGGCCCTTCAGCTGGGTGGCGTCGAGGGCGCCGACCTCGGTCGAGGTCAGGCCGTTGATCGCCGTGGTCGACAGGGCGCCGATCTGCGAGGAGCTCAGCTGGCCGATCTGGGTCGAGGTGAACTCGCCGATGTCGGTGTCGGTCAGCCCCTTCAGCTGGGTCGCCGTCAGGCCGCCGATCTGGGTGGCGTCAAGCGGCGAGAGCTGGGTCGAAGTCAGGGCTGCGACGCCTGCGGAGGTGAAGCCGCGCAGCTGGCTCGAGGTCAGCTGGCCGATCTGGGTCGAGGTGAACTCGCCGACGTCGGTGGTCGAGAGCCCGCCGAGCTGCGTCGAGGTCAGGCCGCCGAGCTGGGTCGAGCTCAGGCCGCTGATCACCGTGGAGTCCAGCGCCGAGAGGTTGCTCGCCGATAGCGCGCCGAGCTGGGTCGCCGAGAAGGCGCTGACCTGGGTCGTCGAGAAGTCGCCGAAGTCGGTGGCGTTCAGCCCCTTCAGCTGGGTCGAGGTCAGCCCCGCCGTCTGGGTCGAGGTCAGCGACTGCGCCTGAGTGGCGCTCAGCGCGGAGAGATTGCCGGCGGAGAGCTGGCCGACCTGGGTCGCGCTCAGGCCGGACAGTTGGGTGGTGGTCAACGCCGCCGCGCTGGCTGTCGTCAGCCCGTTCAGCTGGGTGGAGCTCAGGCCGCCGAGCTGGGTCGAGGTCAGGGCGCCGAGGTCGGTCGAGGAGATCCCGCCGAATTGCGCGGCGGTCAGCCCCTTCAGCTGGGTGTCCGTCAGCGCGCCCACTTCCGTGGTGGTCAGGGCGTTCAGCGCCGTGGTCGACAGCGCCCCGAGCTGGCTGGAGGTGAAGCCGCCGATCTGGGTCGAGGTGAACTCGCCGATGTCGGTGTCCGAGAGCCCCTTCAGCTGGGTGGCGTTGAGTCCGGCGACCTGGGTCGAGCTGAGGCCGCTGACCACCGTCGAGCTGAGCGAGGAGATGTTGGCCGCCGACAGCGCGTTCAGCTGGGTCGCCGAGAAGGCGTTGATCTGGGTGGTCGTGAAGTCGCCGAAGTCGGTCGCCGACAGCCCCTTCAGCTGGGTCGCCGAGAGGCCCCCCGTCTGGGTGGTCGACAGCGACTGCACCTGGGTCGAGCTCAGCGTCGACAGGTTGGCGGCCGAGAGCCCGCCAATCTGCGTGGCGCTCAGGCCCGACAGCTGGGTGGTGGTCAGGGCCCCGGCGCTGGTCGTCGTCAGCCCGTTCAGCTGGGTGACCGAGAGGCCGCCGAGCTGGGTCGAGGTCAGGGCGCCGAGGTCGGTCGAGGAGATGCCGCCAAGCTGCGCGGCCGTCAGGCCCTTCAGCTGGGTGTCCGTCAACGCGCCGACTTCTGTGGTCGAGAGCGCGTTCAGCGCCGTCGTCGAGAGCCCGCCCAGCTGGGTGCTGGACAGCCCGCCGATCTGAGTCGAGCTGAACTCGCCGATGTCGGTGTCCGACAGTCCCTTCAGCTGGGTCGCCGTCAGCGCGCCCACCTGGGCGGTGTCGAGCGGCGCAAGCTGGGTCGAGGTCAGGGCCGACAGGCCGGTGGCGGTGAAGCCGCGCAGCTGGGTCGCCGTCAGGCCGCCGATCTGGGTCGAGGTGAACTCGCCGACGTCAGTGGCCGACAGACCGCTGAGCTGGGTCGAAGTCAGGCCGCCGATCTGGGTGGAGCTCAGGCCGCCGACCACGGTGGAGTCCAGCGACGAGAGGTTGGTCGCCGACAGCGCGCCCAGCTGGGCCGCCGAGAAGGCGCTGACCTGGGTGGTCGAGAGGTCGGCGAAATCGGTGCTCGACAGCGACTTCAGCTGTGTCGTCGTCAGGCCGGCCGTCTGGTCGGTGCCGAGCGACTGGACCTGGGTCGAGGTCAGCGCCGAGAGGTTGGCCGCCGAGAGCTGGCCGACCTGGGTCGAGCTCAGTCCGGACAGTTGGGTGGTGGTCAGCGCCGCGGCGTTGGTCGTCGTCAGCCCGTTGAGCTGCGACGAGGAGAGGCCGCCGAGCTGGGTCGAGGTCAGGGCGCCGAGGTCGGTCGAGGAGATCCCGCCGAATTGCGCGGCGGTCAGGCCCTTCAGCTGGGTGGCGTTCAGCGCAGCGACTTCGGTCGTCGTCAGCGCGTTCAGACCGGTGGTCGACAGCGCCCCGAGCTGGCTGGAGGTCAGCCCGCCGATCTGGGTCGAGGTGAACTCGCCGATGTCGGTGTCCGACAGCCCGTTCAGCTGGGTGCCGGTCAGGCCGCCGACCTGGGTCGCGTCGAGGCCGCTGACCACCGTCGAGCTGAGCGAGGAGAGGTTGGCCGCCGAGAGCGCGCCCAGCTGGGTCGAGGAGAAGGCCTCGACCTGGGTGGACGACAGCTCCGCGAAGTCGGTCGCCGACAGGCCCTTCAGCTGCGTCGCCGTCAGGCCCGCCGTCTGCGTCGTGGTCAGCGACTGCACCTGGGTCGAGCTCAGCGTCGACAGGTTGGCGGCCGAGAGCCCGCCGACCTGGGTCGCGCTCAGGCCCGACAGCTGGGTGGTGGTCAGGGCCGCGGTGTTGGTCGCGCCCAGCCCGTTCAGCTGCGTCGCCGAGAGGCCGCCGAGCTGGGTCGAGGTCAGGGCGCCGAGGTCGGTGGTCGACAGCCCGCCGAGCTGGGCGGCCGTCAGGCCCTTCAGCTGGGTGTCGGTCAGGGCGCCGACTTCCGTCGTCGAGAGCGCGTTCAGCGCCGTGGCCGAGAGGCCGCCGAGCTGGGTCGAGGAAAACTGGCCGATCTGGGTCGAGGTGAACTCGCCGATGTCGGTGTCCGACAGGCCCTTGGTCTGGGTCGCCGTCAGGCCGCCGATCTGGGTGGCGTCCAGCCCGCCGAGCTGGGTCGAGGTCAGGGCCGAGAAGGCCGCGGCGCTCAGGCCCTTGAGCTGCGTCGCGCTCAGCCCGCTGACCTGGGTCGAGGTGAACTCGCCCACATCCGTGGCGGTCAGGCCGTTCAGCTGGGTCGAGCTGAGGCCGGCGACCTGGGTCGAGCTCAGACCGCTGATCACCGTGGAGTCCAGCGACGAGAGGTTAGCCGCGGAGAGGGCGCCGAGCTGGGTCGCCGAGAAGGCGCTGACCTGGGTCGTCGAGAGGTCGGCGAAGTCGGCGCTCGTCAGCGACTTCAGCTGGGTGGTGGTCAGGCCCGCCGTCTGCGTGGTGCTCAGCGACTGCACCTGGGTCGAGGTCAGCGCGGTGAGATTGGCCGCCGCGAACTGGCCGATCTGGCTGGAGCTCAGGCCGGAAAGCTGCGTCGTCGTCAACGCCGCCGTGCTGGTGGTCGTCAGCCCCTTCAGCTGCGACGAGGAGAGACCGCCCAGCTGGGTCGAGGTCAAGGCGCCCAGGTCGGTCGAGGAGATGCCGCCGATCTGCGCCGCGGTCAGCCCCTTCAGCTGGGTGTCCGTCAGGGCGCCGACTTCGGTGGTGGTCAGCGCGTTCAGCGCATCATTGGTCAGCGCGCCGATCTGGCTGGCGGTGAAGCCGCCGACCTGGGTC
>Ga0207703_10000034_pt1 | contig 184136 bp, 146 predicted proteins | sample KBSSwiS12_FD_184304 | JGI IMG/M metagenome (GOLD analysis project Ga0207703, IMG submission 184304) | Switchgrass rhizosphere microbial communities from Kellogg Biological Station, Michigan, USA - KBS Switchgrass S1-2 (SPAdes) (version 2) | ecosystem: Host-associated > Plants > Roots >... | reverse complement strand
CGCGACCCTCTGCTGGATCGCGGCGATCACCGGCTCCGCCACCCCGCCGCTCCGCAGCTGGGCGATGTCGTCGGCGTTGATGGCCAGCGTATTGGCCGGATCGTTGACGCTCGCCAGCAACGCCTCGGCCGAGGCGCCGGCCTTCTGTTTCGTGAGAATCGTGTTCACGTCCAACTGCTCCGCGAACGCGGATACGGCGAGCAGCAGCAGTGCGGCCGTGAGAGCAACACGATGGACCCGATGAATCATCACTTCCTCCAAAACGACTGATTTCGCCGGGAAATATATACCCGGGACGTATTCATTCGATCGCGGGTCGAATGAATGTGATCGGCGGTCAAATGAATGCGTCGATCGGGCTTTTGATCGTCAGCAGACGTGGCCTGTTTCATTGACTGCGGGCCATTTGAGCGCCGCGGCTACTACGCCCCCTCAACCACCGTATAATCTTTCCCGAATTCCGGCACTAACATGATTGGGACGCGGCTTACCGACCGCTATGAGATCGTCAGCGAGTTGGGGCGGGGTGGCATGGGTGTGGTCTACCTCGCGCGAGATCCGCTGCTGGACCGTGACGTCGCGGTGAAGCTGATTCCGCCTGGATTTCTCGATGACGCGGCGGCGGAGCGCTTCCGGCGGGAGGCGCGGGCGGTGGCGCGACTCGATCATCCGGGCATCATCGGCATTCACGATTTCGGCGTGCACGGGTCGTCGTTGTTCTACGTCATGCCGCTCGTGCGCGGGCACAACCTGCGCGACGCGATCAACGAGCGGAAGCTCTCGCTCGCCGACATCGTCACCATCGGGCAGCAGGTCGCCGAGGCGCTCGACTACAGCCATGCCGCCGGCATCATCCACCGCGACGTCAAGCCGGAAAACGTGATGATCACCCGCGATGAAGACGGCGGCATACGCGCGCGCGTCACCGACTTCGGTCTCGCCATCGGCAACCACGATCATCGCCTCACCGGCAGCGGAGTGCTCATCGGCACGCTCGCCTATCTCGCGCCCGAGCAGATCTCGCGCGGAACGGTGGACAGCCGCACCGATCTCTGGGCCCTCGGCATGATGCTGTACGAGTTGATCACCGGAAGCCCGGCCTTCAGCGGCGACACGCCGTCGATGCTCTACCTCATCGCGCACGACCGGCCGCGACCGCCCCGCACGCTCGGCATCGACATTCCGGCCGAGCTCGACGCGCTGGTCATGCAGTGCCTGGAGAAGGATCCATCCCGCCGGCCCGAGCGCGCGCGTGACATCGCGGCGCTCCTCCGCCGCTGCGCGAAAAAGCTGCGCGACTCCGACGCCTTCTTCATGCCGCATCAAACGACCGTGCGCATCGTGGCCCGGCCGATCTCGCCGCTGGTCGGCCGCGGCCGTGAGTTCGCGCTGCTGCAGACGCAGCTCAACGAGGCGAAGAGTCACTGCCGCTTCGTTCTCATCGGCGGCGCGGCGGGGAGCGGAAAAACGCGCCTGGTCGAAGAGCTGGAGCGCCTGGCCGCGGCACGCAACACGGCCATCCTCCACGGCACGGTGACCAGCGTCGACGAGTCGCTGCCGTACGCGGGACTCTGCCGGGTCATCGAAGAGTATTTCCGCGCCCGCGGCTCCGCGCCGTCGCCGCTCGACGACCTCGCTTCCGATCTCGTCGGCACGTTCCCGGTGCTCTCCGAGGTTCCGGAACTGAAGTCGATCGCCGCGGCGCCGAAGGCGATCAACGAGCGTAACGCCATCTTCGACCTGCTGGCGCGCGCGTGGCTCCGCATCGCCGCCGATCGTCCGCTGGTGATCATCCTGGAGGACCTTCACTTCGCCGAAGTCTCCATCGACGCGCTCGAATACATCGTGCAGCGGCTGGCCTCGACCGGCGTGCTGCTGGTCGGTGTTTATCGCAGCGACGAGGTCGCGCGCGGCCATCCGCTGGCCCGATTGATCGCGGACCAGCGCGTACCGTTCACGCACATCGACCTCGCGCCGTTCACCCGCGACGAGCACCGGCAACTGGTCGAGATGCTGCTGGAGAGCAATCGCGTCGACGCCGCCGTCATCGACCGGACGTTCGACGCGACGGAAGGAAACGCGCGCTTCGCCACGGAGCTGATCCGCTCGCTGATCGAGTCGGGCGATCTGGTCCTCGGCAGCTCCGGCATCTGGCGCATGGCCGTCGACATCACGATCTCGACCAACCTCCTTCCGGCGACGATTCATCAGGCCGTGGCGCGCCGGCTGGAGCGGATTCCGGAGCGCCAGCGGACGCTGCTGGCGACCGCCTCGGTGATCGGAAGGACGTTCGACCTGCGCGACGTGGAGAGTCTGCTCGATGACGATGTGCAGTCCGTCGACGACGACGTCGAGGTGCTGATCCGCGGCGCGTTCCTGGTCGAGGAACGGCGCGGCCGGGGTGATCGCCTCGCATTCACCAGCGGCGTGGTGCGCGACGTCATCTACTCCGAGCTGCCGCGGCGCAAACGGCGCGAGCTGCACCGCCGGCACGCCGAAGCAGTCGAGAGCCGTAATCTCACGAACCTGGAGCGCGTCTATCCCGAGCTCGTGCATCACTATGCCGCGGGCGACGTGCCGAAGAAGGCCATCGCGTTCGGCCTGCAGCACGCGCGCGCCTCGCTGGCGAGCTTCAGCAGCGGCGACGCCATCAACGCCGCACGCACCGCGCTCGAGTTCATCGACGAAGAGCCCGACCGCGCGGCCGAGGCGCGCCTGCTGCTGGGCGAGGCGCTGCACATGTCGGGCGAGACGCTCGGCGCGTTGTCGGAGATCGACACGGCGGCGCGATTGTTCGACCGGCAGGGCGACGCGGCGGCCGCATGCATCGCCTCGACGGCCGCGGCGGAGATGGCGTGGCAACGGCAGAAGAGCGACGAGACGCGGCGGTGGGTGGAGAAGGGAATCGCCTTCGCCCGCGCGGCGAACGACACGACGCATCTGCTGCGCCTCCTCTCCCTCGGCACGGCGGCGGCCAACGTGCGCGGCGACCGCGAGCTCGCGCAGCGTTACAGCGCCGAGGCCGCGGCGTTGCAGCCGCAGCCGCGCACGCAGGTCGTCGAATCCCAGCGCAGCGGCACGCTGCAGGTGCCGTTCGAATATCCGGTCGAGAGCATCGACCCGACGACCGGAACCACGACATGGCACAACGAGCTCATTACGCTGATCTTCGAAACGCTGACGCGCGTCGATAACGAAGGACGCATCGTGCCGCTGCTGGCCGAATCATTCGTCGCCGAACGCGACGGCCGCGCCCATCGTTTCCGCCTGCGCGCGGGGATCCGCTTCCACGACGGGCGGCCGCTCACGGCGCGCGACGTGAAGTTCTCGCTCGACCGGGTGGTTCGCCGCGCATGGCCCGCTGCCGCGCAATTGCTCTCCGGCATCCGCAACGTGCAGATCGTTTCCGACCTGGAGGGAGTCATCGAGCTGGAGCAGCCGCACGCGGCGTTCGCCGCGGTGCTGACCTATCCCGTGCTGGCCATCGTCCCGGAAGGAACCGAGGCGGTCGGGGCGGACTGGCAACATGGCGCGGCGGGCACCGGACCGTTCCGGCTCGTGCGGTTCGAGCCGCAACGCCGGCTGGAGCTCGAGGCCAATCCGCATTACTGGCGCGCCGGTCTGCCGCGCGTGGAGCGGATGATCGTCACGCTCGGCGTTCCGTCGGACGAGATCGTGTCGCGTTTCGTCGCCGGCCGCTATCCCCTGGCGGTGGCGCTCACCGGCAACAGCTACATGCGTCTGCGGCAGGACCCCGACGTCGGATCGCGCACTGCGGCCACGGCGTTGTTCGGGACCCTCTTCGTCGGATTCAACGCGCGCAACGGTCCCCTCAGCGACAAGCGCCTGCGGCAGCAACTGCTCGCCGCGGTCGACGTTCCGAGTCTCGTTCAGCAGCGGCTCGGGCCGACGGTGATCGTCGCCACCAGTCTCGTCCCTCCCGGACTGCTCGGCCACAATCCGGCGCGCCGTCCGCCGCCCGAAACGACCCACATCCAGCGGCCGCGGACGAAACTGCGAGGCGTCTTGTACACGACGTTCGCTTCCGCGTATCAGGACATCGCCCATGATCTGGCCGCGGCCTTCCAGCGGAGCGGCGTCGACGTCGAGCTTTCATCATCGCGCGATCCGATGAGCCGCGACGACGTCGACCTCCTGTTCCGGCGCTGGGTCGCCGACTTCCCCGACGCCGACGGATTCATGAGCGGGCTGCTCAACTCCACCGGCGGGATCATCGGCCACGCCTGCGGCTCACCGGAGATCGACACGCTGATCCGTCGCGGACGTTCCGAGACCGATCCCACGCTGCGCAGCGACATCTATCGCGAGATCGACGACATCCTCATGCGCGAGGCGCTCGTGCTGCCGCTCTTTCACGAACAGATGTCGTGCTTCGCGCGGCCCGAGGTCGAAGGATTCGCCGTCCGCCGCTTCTTCCCCTTCTTCCCGTTCGAGCAGATGTCGGTTCGGTGAACCCCCTGAGGCCGCGAGAGGCGTATGGATTGCATTAATGCCCGCCCATGCCCCAGCCTGACCCGTGCGTCATCGCGGTCATCGATGATGATCCCGCGGTGCGGGAACTGCTTGCCGTCATCGGCAAGCGCGCGGGCGGCGTGGTGCTCGAGGCGGGGTCGGTGGCGGAAGGGACCCGCATCCTGCGCGAGTATCCGTGGGACATCGCCGTCATCGACCGGCGCCTTCCGGACGGCGACGGCCTCGATCTCTGCCGCATCGCCTCGTCCGGCGCCGAGACGCACCGCTACGTGATCATCCTCAGCGGCATGCAATCGCATGAGGACAAAATGCACGGCTTCGAAGCGGGGGCGGACGAGTACATCGGCAAGCCGATCGATCCGAGCGAGCTCGCGGCGCGGCTGCGCGCCGTCCGCCGCTCCGTGGCCGGCCAGAAGACGCTCCTGGCGCGGCTCTTCATCCTCGAGCAGCTCTCCGTCATCGACGGACTGACGCAGGTCTACAACTACCGCTTCTTCGATTCCGAGATCCGCCGGCACTTCGACCTCGCCGTCCGCCATCAGCGATCGCTGGCGATGGCGATGGTGGACCTGGACAACTTCAAAAAAGTGAACGATTCGTTCGGCCACCGCATCGGCGACCAGGTGCTCGCGGAGATCTCGAACATGATCGCGAGGGGCATCCGCTCGTCCGACATCCTGTCGCGATACGGCGGCGAGGAGTTCGCCATCATCCTGCCGGAGACGACGCTGGAAGAGGGCTTCATGCTGGCCGAGCGGCTGCGTGTCTCGATCGCCCAGACGCCGCTCGACATGTCGGGCGGGCCTCCTCATCTGACGGTGAGCATCGGCGTCGCGGCGTTCCCGTCGCCGGGCATCGACACCGCGGTTCGACTGGTGGAGGAGGCCGATCGCGCGCTGTATCTCGCAAAAACGGGAGGCAGAAATTGCGTCAGGCGATACAAGCCGGAAGGTGACGATCGCCGGGAAACATGGCAATCTAGCTCCAAGACCCCCGACCACCCCGTACCGGTGCGATGAACCCGCTGATCGCGCTCGCCGTAAGTTTCATCGCACTCGCCGCGAGCGCCATCGTCGTGTTTCGCGCCCGCCGCCACCTGCTGAAGACCGAAGAAGCCGTCAAACGGAACGTGGCGCTGCTGCGCTCCACGATCGATTCGACGGAGGAAGGGATCCTGGTCCTCGACCGCGGCGGACGCATCGTTCTCTACAACCGCCGCGCCGCGGAGATGTGGAACGTCTCGCAGGAACTGGCCTCCCGATCGCGCGACCGCGACCTCCTCTCGCACGCCATCGATCAGCTCGTCGATCCGGAGGACTTCCGCACGCGGGCCCGCTCGTTCGACTGGCTGAACGAGTCGAGAACGTCCGACGTCCTGGAGCTGAAGGACGGACGGATCCTGGAGCGCTGCTCGATCCCCCACCGCCTCGACGGCGAGATCGCCGGCCGGATCTGGACGTTCCGCGACGCCACGGCGGCGCGCGAGGTGCAGCGCGCGGTGGAGGCGTCGGAGAAGCGCTACCGGATGCTCTTCGAGCGGAACCTGGCGGGCGTCTACACCTGCAACACCGAGGGGACGATCACCGACTGCAATCAGGCCTTCGCCCGGATGCTCGGCGTGGCCTCGCCGGCGATGCTGATCGGCAGGCACATCGGGCAATTCCACATCGCGCCGGCGGAGCGCCATGAGATCAACAACATGCTCGCCTCGGCGCTCACCATCCCCGGCGTGGAGCTGAACCTGAAGAAGGCGAACGGCGAGTCGGTGCGCGTGCTGGAGAGCGTGTCGCGCATCGAGATCGACGGCGCGACGCTGTTCCAGAGCACGGTGGTCGACATCAACGACCTGAAGCGCGCCGAGGAGCAGATCCGCTTCCACGCCTACCACGACGTGCTCACCTGCCTCCCCAACCGGCAGCTGTTCCGCGATCGCGTCCGCATCGGCATCGCTCACGCGCGGCGCAATCAGCGCAACACCGCCGTGATGTTCATCGATCTCGATGACTTCAAGAAAGTGAACGACACCCTCGGGCACACGTTCGGCGACGAGGCGCTGGTGCTGATGGCCGAGCGCCTGACGTCGGTGCTGCGCAAGGGCGACACGCTGGCCCGTCCCGGCGGCGACGAGTTCCAGGTCCTGATCGCCGACGTCGTCAGCACCGTCGACGTCGAGCGCATCGCCCGCAAGCTGCTGCACACCGTGGCCAAGCCACTCACCATCGGCACGCGCGACATCTTCCTCACCGCCAGCATCGGCATCGCCCTATTCCCCGCCGACGGAACCGATGAAGAGTCGCTGATGAAGAGCGCCGACAACGCGTTGTTCGACGCGAAGCAGATGGGACGCAACACATATCGCGTGTCGACGCTGGAGTTGAACCGGCGGGCCACCGAGCGGTTCATCGTGGAGAACAGCCTGCGGACGGCGGTGGAGCGCGGCGAGTTCGTGCTGCACTACCAGCCGATCGTCGACGCCACCGATCAGCGCTTCATCGCCTTCGAGGCGCTGGCGCGCTGGCAGCATCCCGAACGGGGACTGCTCATGCCGCTCGATTTCATCCGCATCGCCGAGGAGACGACGCTGATCGTGCCGCTCGGCGAATGGGTGCTGCGCCAGGCGTGCATGGACGCGGCGGCGTGGCAGCGGCGCGGCATGGAGGGCGTGCGGGTGGCGGTGAACATCTCGCAGAAGCAGCTGCAGCGCGCCGGGTTCGCGGCGGCGGTCAATCGCATCCTCGCCGAGACCGGCCTGCGGCCCGACCTGCTCGAGCTGGAGATCACCGAGAGCGTGGCGGCGCAGGATCCCGACGCCACGAGCGAGCTGCTGCACGGACTGCGGGCCTCGGGCGTGCGCATTTCGATCGACGATATCGGCACCGGTTACTCATCGCTCGCCTACCTCAAGCAGTTCCCCGTCTCGACGGTGAAGGTCGACAAGTCGTTCGTCAGCAATGTGACGACCGACCGCTCCGACGCGGCGATCGTGGCGGCGGTGATCGGCGTGGCGCACAGCCTGGAGATGGAAGTGATCGCCGAAGGAGTGGAGACGGAGGAGCAGGCGGCGTTCCTCCGGCAGAACCATTGCAATCTGCTGCAGGGTTACCTGTTCGGCGAACCGATGGTGATCGAGGATTGGCTGCTTCCGTCCGCCGACACAGCCCTGATCTCGTGAGGAGCTCCCATGATCCAGGAAGAATGTGATTCGACGCTGATCCGCCGCGGCCGTACCGCGCTGACGTTCTGGGAGATGGCGCAGTTCGCCGACACCCTGAGCAGCCGGCCGCTGACGAAACTGCTGGAGGAGCTTCCCGAGCTCGCACGTCTTTCGCCGGCGAAGTTCAATCTCGCCACCATCACGCTGCGCCGGCGCTTCCGCGGCGAGTCGCCGATCGACCAGGAGCAGCTGCGCGAGATCGCGAAGGAGATCGCCGCGACGGTTCCGGAGTCGGCGGTGGCGACGCGGATCCGGGAGTTGTTCACGTAGCAACCCTGGTTGGGCGCCCCGCGTCGGACGGCACTTCCGCGCCGCCGATCGCCGGCTCGAACGCCGGTATGACGGGGCGGGGGCGGCGGATGGGGAGCCGCGTTTCGCCGGCCACGACCTTCGGGGAGATCTCGATGCCGACCGCCTTCCACGCGGCGGCCACCGCGTTCTGCGGCTCGCTTCCCCTGCCCTGCAGCTCGCCCGCGACGCTGAACGTGGCGTCGGCGCACTGCTGGAACCGCGCGTCGTGGCGGAGCTTCTGCGTCAGCGTCACGTACCAGATCTTTCCGGCGACATCCCACGCGTTTCCGCCGAGGGCCGTGGCCAGGAGATAGAACGCGTGGTTCGGGATGCCGGAGTTGATGTGCACGCCGCCTGAATCGTCGTGCGTCTTCACCAGGTTCTTCATGTGCGCCGGCTGCGGATCGCGGCCGATGGTCGGATCGTCGTACGCCGTGCCGGGCGCCTTCATCGAGCGAACGGCGACGGCGTGCACGCGCGGCGTGAAGATGCCGGCGCCGATCAGCCAGTCGGATTTCTTCGCCGTCTGCTTGAGCGAGTACTGCTTCACCAGGATGCCGAAGACGTCGGAGAAGTGCTCGTTCAGCGCGCCCGGCTGATCGTGATACTCGAGCGCGGCGCTGTACTGCGTCACGCCGTGCGTCAGCTCGTGGCCGATGACGTCGAGCGACGAGGTGAAGCGGTTGAACAGAGTCCCGTCGCCGTCGCCGTAGAGCATCTGCCTGCCGTTCCACTGCGCGTTCGAGAAGTCGACGGAGTAGTGGACCGAGGAATCGATGCGCAGGCCGCGGCCGTCGATCGAGTTGCGGTCGTAGACCTTGCTGTAGAAGTCGTACGTCTTCCCCGAGCCGTCGTAAGCCTCGTCTGCCGCCTTGTCGCCCGTCGCCTTGTCGCCTTCGGCGCGGACCAGTTTGCCGGGGAGCGCTCGCTTGCGCTTCGCGTCGTAGATCGCGCGGCGCCTGCCCGTTTCCGCCGCGGCCTGGACGAAGGCGCGCATGCCGGCGACCGCCTCGCGCTGTCCGCGTGTGTGCGCCGAGGCCTCGAGCGCGAGGCGCGCGCGGCGGCGATCGTCATCGGCGCCATGCTCGGCGATATGGCGATAGATGTGCGGCGGAATGATGCTGCAGACGACGTGCGCTCGGCGCATCGGACCTCCGTGGACTGAGGGGTTGTCCGAATATGGTAGGTCCGGGGCGGGGCAAATGCACGCGGCCTATTTCACGGTGATCGCGAACGACGACTGCCTGGTCCCGTCGCACTGGCCGTAGTACGAAATGATGATCGTCTTCACGCCGGGGCCGGTGGTGTTCTTGTAGATGTAGTTGCAGGTGTGGGTGCGGTTCGGGTTGTCGATGCAGCTGCCGAGCGTCACCTCCTGCGTCTTCTCGGTGGCTACGCCCCACGCTTCGGTGTTCTCGTCGACGGTGACGGAGAAATTGATGCTCTCGCCGGCGGAGATTTCGGTTTTGGCGATCGACACGACGGGCGCGGCCAGCCTCGCGCGAACGTGCGGCTTCGGCAACGCGGTGCCGGTGGTGGCGCAATCGTTGTTGCCGTAGTCGTACTTCGCGTTGATGGTGATGTCGCTGCCCGGCGCGCCCGACTTCCAGATGATCGACGGCGTCCCCTGCCCGCTGACGATCTCGCCGTTGGTGATGCTCCAGATGATCGGAATGCCGGGCGGCGGAGTGCTGATGATCTTCGCCCACGACTGCTGGCCCGAGCACATGAAGTTGTCGCTGTCGGGGTGATCGACCTTCGGCCAGTCGGCGAAGACGACGGTCTGCGACGACGGGCCATGGAGGACCGCCGGACAGTTCTTGTCGCTCGCTTCGACGATGGAGAGGGTCAGCGATCCCGACTGCCGCCCCTCGGGCCAGATGATGCGGCGCGCCGGCGTGTACGGCAGGTCCTGCACGACGCCGTCCGACCATTTCACGTGGATCGGCGGATCGCCCATGACGTTGGCGGTGATGATCGACGCGCGCTCGGGAGTCGAGCAGAGCGTGGAGATCATCTGTTCGTAATACAGCGTGACCCACGGCGCTTCGGGAAGGCGCATCTGATTCGAGGCGCTCCAGCCGTCTTCGGCCGTGCAGTTGGCGTCGCGGAAGTAGCCGACGTAGACGAAGTAGAGCGGCGTGCCGAGGACCGGCTTGTGCTCGATCGTGAACTCGTTCGTCCTGAAGGTCGACTGGTCGTCGTTCCAGGTGCCGGTGAACGGCGGCGTCCCTTCGAATTTCGCCACGATCGTGGCGTTGTCGCAGTTGCTCCCCTTCGTCGAGATCGTGACCCTGCCGAGCGGCGGCACGCTGGCGATGCCGGACACCGTTCCATCGCACACCGCGTCATGGAACGAGCGGAGGGTGAACGAGCCGGGGGCGGACACTTCGCGCGTGTACTCGCCGGTATTCGAACTGAACGCCACGCCGTCGGACCAGGTCCCGCCGAACGGAGCCTGACCGGTGAACTTCACCTTGAGCAACGAGCGCTTGCAGTCGGTGCCGCCGTACGAAACGGTGGCCGTCGGCTCGCTGCACTTGCCGTTGATGTCGACCTTTTTGCGTACCGTCGCCAGGCAGGTGTCGGTGAAGCGCACTTCGACGCTGAGGGCGACCTCGCCCGTCTGTCCGGCGACGATCGTCACCTCGGTGCCGTCGATCGCGCCGATGGGCGAGCCGTTGGTGATCGTCCACTTGATCGCCGCTGTCCCATCAGTGTTCGAGAGATGCACCTGGGCCCTGAACGTCGCCCCCGGCTTCACGGTGGCGGGAACGGAGACCGCGACGTTCGGCAGGCTGCAGTTGCCGACGGTGTACTGCGCGGTGGCGGTGACCGTGCCGCAGGTCGTGGCGCTGACCGGCACCTTCTGCGACGGACGGCGGCGTCCGCCGTTGTCCGGCGGCGGGGGCACGCTGTGCGGCTCCGAGATCGCGGTCAGCGTGACGCTCTTCGGACCTTCGGTGATCGGGGTGTAGGTGTAGCTGGTCTGATCGACCGGGATGGCGATGGCGGTGCCGAAATCGGTGCCGGTCAACGTCTGACTGGTCGCCGCGCCGCGGTACTCCCACGAGATCGTGACCGGTTGCAGGACCATGCCGGCGTTCGCGGCGAGGTCGCGAATGTCGAGGGGATTGGTCAGTTTGATGACGCCGTTCGACGTCGTCGTGCAGTCGTCGGTCCTGATCGTCACCGACACCTTCACCGAGTCGCCGGTGCCGAGCTTCATCGAGATACGGCTGCCGCCGCTGTTGCCGAGGATCGTGGCGCCGTCGACGTTCCAGGAGTAGGTCGCGCCGTGGGTGTCGCTGACGGCCGCCGACGCGATTCCGGAGACGCAGCCGAACGGCGGCAGGAGCAACGGGATGGTCGGACAGGAGTCGTTCGCGATCGCGTTCCACTGCTGCGCGGCCTCGGCGCGGACGGCGGTGACATCCAAGGGAGCGACGAAGGTGCAGGCCGACTCGACGTCGGCGGAGGCGTGCGGCGCGATGGTGAGCGTCCGCTCGGCCCCGCCGCAGGTGACGACCACGTCGCGCGCGACGGCGGCGTCATTGTTGTAGAAGCGGAGCAACGGCTGCTCCTGCGCGCAAAGGGGAAGAGCAACGGCGAGCGCCGCGGCGAAAATGAGTTTTTTCATGAGATCCGGACCCCGGTTGACCTGCCCGATCATACGTCGTCCAGGGCGAATTCGTCTGTGATGCCGCGTGTTATACTCCGCGACCTGCGCCATGAATCGAACGACGACGACCCGGCAGACTCGAACGACGGACACGCTTCCGCCCTGTCGCTGATCGTCTTCTGAATCCCAAAAAAGATCGAATCGACAGGGCCACTTCGGCCCTGTTTTCATTTTCAGAGGTCACTATGCACGTTCAACTTCCCGATGGCTCGATGAGAGAGGTCCCCGAAGGCGCCAGCGTCGCCGACGTCGCCGCTTCGATCGGCAAGCGTCTGGCCAAAGACGCGATCGCGGGGAAGGTCAATGGAAAGGTCGTCGACGTCTACACCCCGGTCCCCGACGGGGCAAAGGTCGAGATCGTCACCCCGAAATCGGATGAAGGGATCGATACGATCCGTCACTCCACCGCCCACCTGATGGCGATGGCGGTGCAGGAGCTCTTCCCCGGAACCCAGGTCACCATCGGACCGGTGATCGAGAATGGCTTCTTCTACGACTTCGGCACCGATCGTCCGTTCAGCGACGACGACCTGCGCGCCATCGAGGCGAAGATGACCGAGATCGCCGGTCGCGATCTGCCAATCCGGCGCAAGGAGTTGTCGCGCGAAGAGGCGATCAGGACTTTCGATCAGCTCGGCGAAAAGTACAAAGTGGAGATCATCCAGGGGATCCCCGGCGATGAGCCGCTCTCGGTCTATCACCAGGGCGAATGGTTCGACCTCTGTCGCGGACCGCACGTCCCCTCCACCGGCCGCCTCGGGGCGTTCAAGCTCCTCTCCGTCGCCGGCGCGTACTGGCGCGGCGACGAGCGCAACGCGATGCTGCAGCGCATCTACGGCACCGCCTGGGCGGACAAGGAACAGCTCGAGGCGTATCTGAAGCGCGTCGAGGAAGCGAAAGCGCGCGATCACCGCAAGCTCGGCAAAGAGCTCGACCTCATCTATTTCTCGCAGTTCGCCCCGGCGATGCCGAACTTCCTGCCGAAGGGCGCGGTGATCTACAACGAGCTGATCGACTTCGTCCGCGAGTTCTACTTCCGCGACAACTACAGCGAGGTGGTCACTCCGCTGGTGTGGGACGTCGAGCTGTTCAAGATCTCCGGCCACTACGAGAACTACCACGAGAACATGTACATGTTCGAGACCGACGAGCGGGAGTACGGCCTCAAGCCGATGAACTGCCCCGGTCATACGCAGATCTACGCGATGGAGAGACGCTCCTATCGCGACCTGCCGATCCGCCTCGCCGACTTCGCCCGCCTGCATCGCTACGAGCGCTCGGGCGTGACGCACGGCCTGGCGCGCGTCCGCGCCTTCGCCCAGGACGACGCCCATCTCTTCATCACCCCGGAGCAGATCGAGGACGAGATCGATCGCGAGCTGCGGCTGATCAAGGAGATCTACGACACGTTCGACTTCAAGCAAGTGCGCATCGCGCTCTCCACCCGTCCCGAGAAGCGTCTCGGCAGCGACGAGACCTGGGACGCGGCGGAGCAGGGGCTGGAGAACGCGCTGAAGAAGAACGGCCTCGCGTACCACATCAACCCGGGCGAGGGAGCGTTCTACGGTCCGAAGCTCGAGTTCCAGGTCACCGACGCCATCGGACGTCCCTGGCAGCTCGGAACCATCCAGCTCGACTACGCCATGCCGGAGCGCTTCAAGCTGGAGTACATCGGCGCCGACAACCACGAGCACCGGCCGGTGATGATCCACCGTGCGATCCTCGGGTCTCTGGAGCGTTTCATCGGCATCATCATCGAGCACTTCGCCGGCGCGTTCCCGGTCTGGCTGGCGCCGGTACAGGCGGCGGTGCTGCCGCTTTCGGAGAAGTTCACCGACTACGCCGACGAGGTGGCGAAACAGCTGAAGGCCGCCCGCCTGCGGGTGGAAACCGACCGCAGCAATGAGAAGCTGGGGGCCAAGATCCGCAACGCGCAGCTGAAGAAGGTACCGTTCATGCTGGTGGTGGGGGAGAAGGAGGCGCAGAGCGGATCGGTGTCGGTCCGGCGCCGGAATGGCGAGCAGAGCACGGTCAGCATCGAGGAATTCGTCAAGCAGGCGAAGGAGTTGATCGCTTGCCGCTCGTTGACTTCATAGGGGTTTGTCCGTAGATTCATCGGTCAAAATAAAGGAGGACGTTCGTATTTTTCCGCCACGCCGCAATTCGAGATTCGACCGCCGACCCGCAGAACCGGAATCAAGAATCAACGACATGATCCGAGGCATCCCTGAGGTTCGCCTCATCGACGCCGAGGGAAAGCAGGTCGGTATCGTGCCGCTGCAACAGGCACAGGAAATGGCCCGCGAGAAAGTGCTCGATCTCGTGGAGATCTCGCCGACGGCGAACCCGCCCGTCTGCAAGATCATGGATTACGGGAAATACGTCTTCCAGCAGAAAAAGAAGCAGAGCGAAGCGAAGAAGAAGCAGAAGGTGATCGTGGTGAAGGAGGTGCAGTTCCGCCCCCGCATCGACGAGCACGACTTCGACTTCAAGAAGAACAACATCATCCGATTCCTGCAACATGGCGACAAGGTCAAGGCCTCGATCCGCTTCCGCGGACGGGAGATGACGCACATGGAGCTGGGACGGGCGGTGCTCGACCGGCTGTTGTCCGAGATCAAGGAAGTCGGCGCGGCGGAAAACGCGCATCCCGACATCCAGGGCAACCGGATGACGATGGTCATCGCGCCGGTCAAAGCCGCGCACTAAGTGTAGGAATTCAATACGGTTCAAGCTGGTTTCGACCCCAGCTTAGGCACGAGAGGACTGTCATGCCGAAAATGAAGACGCACCGTGGAGCCGCGAAGCGGTTCAAGAAAACGGGAACCGGGAAGCTGCAGCGGAACCATGCGTTCCATTCGCACATCCTCACCAAGAAGTCGCCTGGCCGTAAGGCCGCGCTCTCCGGTGAGACGGAAGTGTCGAAGGCGAACGAAAAGACCGTGAAGCGGATGCTTCCCTACTAGCTCGCAACCATCGCGAGCCAAACCCGAGCGAGCCGCGGCAATTCACCACTCCTGGCCCGGCCGCTCTTAACGAACGAAACGAGGAGAAACGATGCCGAGAGTCAAACGAGGTCCGAAGCGCAAGAACCGCCGCGCGAAAATTCTCAAGCTGGCCAAGGGCTACTGGGGAATGAAATCGCGCGGTCACCGGATCGCGAAGCAGCAGGTCGAGAAGGCGCTCAACGCGGCCTTCACCGGCCGCAAGGACCGCAAAGGTGATTTCCGGAAGCTCTGGATCGCCCGCATCAACGCCGCCGCCCGCCTCAACGGGATCTCGTACTCGCAGCTGATCGCCGGCCTCAAGCTGGTCGGCAACACGCTCGACCGGAAGATCCTGGCCGACCTCGCCGTGCAGGACGCCGCCGCCTTCACCGCCATCGTCGAGAGCGCCCGCGGCGCGCTGAACAAGCAGCAGCTCCGCGCCGCCCTGGACAAGGAAACGGCGGCGAAGCGCGCCCCGAAGCCCGCGTCCGCGTAAACCGACTGATTCGCACCACCGACGAAACGCGGGCTAGAATGGCCCGCGTTTTTCTTTATGGCCAAAATCGACGAAATCCAGTCCGCCTTCGATCGCGACCTCGACGCCGCGAACACCACCCGCGCGCTCGTCGACCTTCACTCCCGCTACTTCGGCAGCAAGGGGATCGTGAAGGACGTCTTCCGTGAGCTGAAGTCGCTGCCCGCCGAGGAGAAGAAGCAGCTCGGCGCGGCGATCAATCCGTTCAGCGAGGCCGCCCAACTCCGCCTGAAGGAGAAGCTCGACGAAGTCTCCGCCCGCGAGGAGCGCGCGAAGGAGACCCGTCGCACGATCGACGTCACCCTCCCGCCCCGCCTCCCCCGCCTCGGGCATCTGCACCCCGTCACCATCGTCCGCCGGGAGGTCGAACAGATCTTCCGCGACATGAGCTACACCATCGATCCCGGTCCGGAGATCGAGAGCGACTGGTACAACTTCGAGGCCCTCAACTTCACCCCCGATCATCCGGCGCGCGACACGCAGGACACGTTCTTCGTCGACGTGGAGAAGCTGCTGCTGCGCACGCACACCTCGAACGTGCAGATCCGGTCGATGGAGAAGTGGAAGCCGCCGGTGAAGGTGCTCTCGGCCGGCCGCGTCTTCCGCCGCGACGAGATCACCATGCGCCGCTCGCCGATGTTCCATCAGGCCGAGGGCTTCATCGTCGACCACAAGATCCACATCGGACACCTGCGCGCGACGCTCGAGCATGTGGTGCGCAAGCTCTTCGGCCCGGAGTCGAAGATGCGCATGCGCCCGAGCTTCTTCCCCTTCACCGAACCGTCGGCCGAGGTCGACATGTCGTGCGTCTTCTGCAAGGGCGCCGGCTGCGGCACCTGTTCCCAGACCGGCTGGATGGAGATCCTCGGCTGCGGGATGATCCACCCCCAGGTGCTGCGCAACGTCGGCATCAATCCGGAAGAGTGGAGCGGGTTCGCGTTCGGGATGGGACTCGATCGCGTGGCGATGCTGAAGTTCGACATCCCGAACATACGAACCCTTTTCGAAAACGATCTGCGCGTGCTGCAGCAGTTCTGATTCCTCAGAACTCCAGCATCTTCCGCTTTGCGCCGGTGAGCGGTTGCCAGGCGTACAGCGACTTCGCGTCGCCCCACGCGGCGAACGGCTGATCGGCGTCGGTCACGACGCGGCGCGGGTCGGCGTCGTACCACTGCTGGTATCCGAAGCCGGGTGACCGCAGATCCGGCTCACTGCGGAGCACCGAGCCGTGCGCGTAGTCGACGACGAACATGGTCGACTTCTTGTCCTTCCAGCCGGCGAGGACGACCGTTCCACCCTTCAGCTCCCTGGCGAAATAGAGGCGGGCGATCTTCGCGATCGGGATACGGCGCTCCGCCCCATCGAGCGGATGCACGGTCAGCGTCCACTGCTCCGCCGCGTCTTTCGTCAGGATGCCGACCGAACCGTCGGCGAACAGGACGGTGTGCATCAGATCGGCGGACGGCACCGGAGCGATCACCTGCGCCGTCCGGGCGTCGATGATGAAGGCCCGGCTGACGCTCTTTTCGTCGCGCTCGACGACCAGGGCGCGCGCGCCATCGGGCGACACGGTCATGCCGAAGTCCTTCGTCACGGTGCGATACGAGCCGGTGTGCGCCAGCGCCCGCGTGCGGACGTCGAGCTCGTAGATCTCGACCAGATAATCCGACGCCTTGATCGACCCGTACTGCGGCGACTCCACGTAGAGGCGCACGACGTCCGGCGAGGCGAAGAAGAGGCGCCGCGCGGTGCGCAACGTGTTCGGCATCTTCGCCGAAACGAGCGCCCTCTTCGAGGCGATCTCGTACGCCGTGACGATTCCGTCGGAGTCGACGACGGCGATGCGCGTGCCGTCATCCGAGAACACGTACTGCGCGCCGCGGCCGAGCGTAACCTGCAGGTCCTGCGGCTTCGCCCCGGGACTCAGCGGCAGGAGGTAGAGCTGTCCGGGGAGCTTCACGTAGGCGAGCATCTTTCCATCGTGCGAAAAGCCGGAGCTGAACCACGACCGCACGCCGTCGATGCGAAGGTGCTCCCCGGTCGCCAGGTCGTACGCGAACAGCGCGTTGTAGTCCATCCGATGCTTCGCCTTCCCGGAGAGAAAGCTCCAGGTCCCCTGATCGGGCTGCGAGACCTCGAGTGACTGGAGATCGCCCGGCGTGACGTGTACGACCCACGCGGTGAACGCGCCGCCGATGGCAAGCACGATGGCCATCGAGATCCAGACGAAGCGCGAGAGCTCGATGTGGTTCTGCCGCCGGTCCGCGCGTCCCTTCGCCAGCTGCCAGGCTCCGCCCGACAGAAGGATCAGCAGCATCGCGCCGCCGAGGATGAACGCCACGCGCGTCGTCAGGTCGACGGCGAATCCCGTGAGCAGCGGACGGATGATCCCCACGAGGGCGAAGCCGGCCGCGACGATCAGCACGACGTCGAGCGCGACCAGCGGCGACTTCGAGCGGAACATCGTCCCGAAGAAATGGCCGAACAACAGCATCACCAGCGCCGCGGTGGCGATGATGGCGAAGGCGACCGGCAGCTCGACGTTCCAGCTCTTATGCCACGACGTCGTTCCGGCCAGGTACGACGGCACGAAGATGACGGTGAAGCAGAGGGCCAGCGAAACGAGCGCCGCGCCGAGCTTGCCGAACCAGATCGCCTGCGCCGACAGCGGCTTGGAGAAGTAGAACGACATCCGCTTCTCGGTCAGGTCGCGGCCGATCATCGTCACGCCGAGGACGAGCGCGAGGCCGAGCGTGAAGCCGACCGAGATCAGTCCGCCGGCGGTGGTGATGACGTCGGTGGAGGGGAATTGCGGCATCCCCGGCACGAGAGTGATGACGAACGGCAGGACCGCCAGCACGGCGGCGGCGACGAAGATCGACGCCCGCTCCGCAAGATCGCGGCGGGCGATGGTGAGTACGTGTGTCATGACTTCGCTCCTTCGCCGGCGACGGCGATGAAAATTTCTTCCAGCGACATGGCCGAGACCTCGGCGCTCTGGATCGTGGCGCTCGAGCGGAGACGCTCGAAGGTCAGGTCGTCGTAATTCGAGACCACCGCTTCCGTCCCCGTGCCCCAGCGGCGCACGAGCGCGGTGCGGAAGCTCGCCGCTTCGAGCGCCACCGGCTGCGCGGCGGAGCGGATGCGGCGGAAGCGTCCCTTCAACGTCTCGAGCTCTTCGTCCAGGACGATGCGGCCGCCGTCCATGATGGCCACGCGATCGGCGATCGATTCGACGCCCGCCAGGTCGTGCGTGGTCAGGAAGACCGTCGTGCCGCGGTCGGCGAGATCGGCGATTACTTCCTCGAACAGCGACTTCCGGGCGACGACGTCGAGGCCGAGCGTCGGGTCGTCGAGCACGATGAGATCGGGCGACGCGGCGAGCGCCAGCGCGAGCGAGACCTGCTTCTTCTGTCCCTTCGACAGATCGCCGTAGCGCGGGTCCTTGGAGATTCCGAAGCGGCTGAGCCGCGTGTCGAACGCCTTGCCGTCCCAGCGCGAGTAGAGCGCGCCGCAGAAATCGGCCAGCTGCCGCACCTTCATCTCCGGCGGCGCGTCGGCTTCCTCCGCCACCACGCCGATGCGCTCCATCAGGCGGGTGCGATGCTTCCATGAGTCTTCGCCGAGGATCTCGGCGTGTCCGGACGAGGCGCGCTGCTGCCCGAGGGCGCAGCGGACGAGCGATGATTTGCCGGCGCCGTTGCGGCCGAGCAGTGCGTACACCGAGCCGCGCGGGACTTCGAGCGACGCGGTGTCGACGGCGACACGGCGTCCGTAGCGCACCGTCATGCCGGCGATGCGGATTGCGGGCGTCTCCGCCTGGTTCATGACTTCCTCCTGTGCTCGCGAACGAGCTTTTCGTAACTGTTGTTGAGCTCATCGACGGCGTCGTCGAGCGAGGCGCCGACCGCGATGGCCGAGTTGGCGTAACGAACCGAGGCGTCGCGAAGCGCCTCGTTCCGTTCCGACCGTTTCGGCTGCGACGGCTCGTCGGCGACGAACGTCCCTTCCCCGCGCCGGACGGCGAACACACCATGCTCGGTGAGCCGCTGATAGGCACGGGCGACGGTATTGGGGTTGACGCGAAGCTGTTGGGCCAGATCACGGACGGAAGGGACGGTGTCGCCTGGCATGAGCGCGCCGAGCGCGATCATCCGCCGCATTCCTTCTTCGATCTGTCGCCAGATGGGCGAGGCGTCTGTGGGGGTGATGTCGAACAATGGACCTCCGAGTCACTGTACTAAGTTACTAATACAGTAAGTCGGTGTTTGCGGGTTGTCAAGGGGCGGCGGCGGCAATTACGCCCTTCTCCCCCGCCGCGGGGGAGAAGGGCAAGAATGGGATATCCTTACGTATCCCCATTCAGGAGAACCGTATGTCCCGACCCCTCCGCGCGGCATTGGCCATTTCCGCGCTCCTCGCCTTCGGCCTCTACGCCGACGTTCGCCCTCTCTCGGAAGCGGAGCGCGCCGCGACGCGCGTCGTCGCCGACTACCTCGCCCGCGGCCCGCAGGCCGTGGCCGAACAACTCGCCGCCGCGTCACCATTGAAGAAGATGCCGCCGGCCGACGCGCTCGAAGAGATCGAGACGCGCCTCGGGCCGCCGGCGGACAGCTCGTGGGAGTTGCAGACGGTCGTCCCGGCGATGGCCGAGCGCGCCGCGGTGTTCAGTGTCGACTACCCCACCGGCGTCGACGACAGCATCGTGCTGGAGATGACGAAGGAAGGAAGCGACTACCGCGTCGCCGACATCCGCATCCTGGCGCAGAAGTCGCGCACGCCGCAGGTCTTTCCGCCGGTGACGAAGATCGCCACGACCGCGACGGAAGCGTCGCGCCTCCCGGCGATCGCCACGCTGATCGCAGGCCTCCTCGCCGCCGCGTTCGCCGCGGCCGGCGCCGCCATGCGACGGAAGATGCTGGTGGTGCTCGCCATCGTCGTCGCCGCCGGCGGCGCGGCCCTGGCCATTCTGAAAGACTCGCGCTTCGTCCGTCCGTCCGCCGCCGCGACGAAAGTCGCCGCGCCGGTGACGACCGAGCTGCGGCTCCGTCCCCTGCTCGCGTTCCGCCGCGCGCTCGCCACCGGCTCCGGCGACGTCGAAGCGCTCTACGCCGCGGCGCCGAAGTCGGGCGAAGTGGGACGGGTGGCCGATCTCTGGAAGGCGCAGTGGGATCTGCAGCAGAGCCAGCCCGATCGCGTGAAGAGAACGCTCGTCGCGTTCCCCTCCCCCTCGGAGTTCCCGCTCGCGGAGATCCTCCGCGCGCGTCTGGCGCTGACGAAGAGCGACGAAGCGAATTCGATCGTCGCCTACGAGCACGCCGTGAATCTCGGACCGGGCCGCGACGGACTCTGGCTCGAGACGGCGCAGGCGCTGATGGCCCTCGGCTGGGAAGATCGCGCCGCCGGCTACCTCCAGCGGCTCGATCGCATCGGCTCGCGTAAGCCCGACGCGCACTACATCCTCTCGCTTCTCGCCGCACAGAAGGGAAAAGAGGAGGACGCGGAAGCGCAGCTGAAGCGCGCCTGGGCCATGCGCCCGGCGGAGCGCTCGCAGCTCGTGGAAGCGGGCGTCCTCTGGTCGGTGCTCCGGCGCGAGAGCACGGTGAACGTGATCGGCCTGAGCGCGCCGACCGAGGCGACGTTCGCGGCGCCCGACACGTCGGCGCGCGCGATCGCGCTGCCGGCCGGCGCCGCCGCCTGGATCTCCGGCGAATTCCTGCACGTGCAGATCGGCGGGCAGCAGCTCTCCGTCCCCGGCGGGGCGGTGCTCGCGCCCCCGGGAACACGCGTGGCCGACGCCGGCGAATGGCAGCGCGAACGCGACGAGCGCTCGCTGAACGAGCTCCCGCAACTCCTCAGCCGCTCGGGTGAGGGAGCGTTCGCGCAGCCGGCGTCGCGCGAGCGGATCGTCCGCGCCGCGAACGCGCTGGCCAAGCGGAATCGCTGGGCCGACCTGCTGAAACTGACCGACGGCATGTCGCCGGCGTCGGAGCACGTCCCCTCCACGCTCTTCTTCCTGCGCAGCGAAGCGTTGAAGCGGAGCGATCGCGTCGTCGACGCGAAGCAGCTCCTCACCTCCGTCGCCGCGTCGAAGGTCCTGCAGCGGCAGAACGACTCGCAGGCGCTGGCGGAGCTCGGATCGAGCCTGGCCGCACTCGACGAATACGAGCTCGGCGTGAAGATGCTCGACAAGTCGCAGGCCATGCATCCGAATCCGATGCTCGACGAGCAGGTGCGGCAGATCCAGATGAACAAGCGGCTGGCGACGTCGTACACGACGGTGACCACGCCGCATTTCGAGTTGCACGTGCCGCAGGAGATGAGCTCCACCAGCGCCGCGATGACCGGCGACATCCTGGAAAAGGAGCTGGCGCGCCTGCAGGGTTGGGTGTCGATCCCCGACTTCAAGCGCGTGGTGGTCAACATCGTCTGGTGGGACGAGTTCCGCTCGACCTACACCGGCAGCGACTTCATCGTCGGGTTCTACACCGGCAAGATCACGCTGCCGTTCGCCGGCGTGGAGGAGTACATCCCGGAGATCGTGGCCATCCTCAGTCACGAGCTCTGTCACGCCATGATCGCGCAGCGGACGCACGACCAGGCGCCGCACTGGTTCCAGGAAGGACTGGCCCAGCGCATCGAGATGAAGCAGTACTCGATGAACGCCTTCAACATGTACACCGACGACCGCCTGCTCGCGGTCTCGCTGCTCGACGCGGTGCTGCGCGGCTCACCCGATCCGGGGATGATCAGCGAGGCGTACATCGAGTCGCAGACGATCATCCGCTACGTCGAAGCGAAGTACGGACGCGCCGGCGTGACGAAGATGCTCGACGCGTTCCGCGACGGCGCGACGACCGAGGAAGCGATCCAGCGCCTGACCGGCAAGCCGGTCGCGCAATTCGATACCGACCTCCGGGCCTGGGGCCGCACCGGGACGAAGGTGTTCGAAGACAACGTCATGATCCACTACGACGGGGAGAAGAACTGATGCCGACGCTGCCGCCTATCGCCATTCCGATCATTGCCGCCGTCGCGCTCGCGCAGTGGCTCGTCTTCGCCTGCATTTCTCTGTTCTCGCGCAAGTCGCGCGGCCTGATGCCGAGCAGCGCGCTCTTCGCGTTCGCCTGGCTGGCGATCTTCGGCGCGCCTCTCATGGCGCACACGAAGACGACGCAAGCCTCAGCGATGTCCGGGGGCGTGACCCACGGCTCATGCGCCTCGGTCGAGCCGGGAATGAGCGCCGCGGACCTGACCGCGAAGGTCGGCCAACCCGATGAAAAGCGGCCGAACGACGAAGCACGCGGCCCGGGAGCGACGATCTGGATTTATCGCGACTCGAGGTGCGCGGTGCATCTGTTCGACGGGAAAGTCGAAGCGCTGGACTAGGTTGCCCACGTCCCTCTCCCCCGTGCGCGGGGGAGAAGGGCGAGTTTTCTACGCCGGCTCCGCCTCCGCCAACTCTTTCGCCTCGCCACGTTTTCTGAACCACTCCTGCACGTCATCGAACAGCGAGTAGGCCACCGGTGTCGCGAGGAGCGTGAGCAGCAGCGCGAGCGACTGCCCGCCGATGATCACGGACCCGATCGCGCGGTTCGTCGCGGCTCCGGTGCCGCTCGAGACGACGAGCGGGATCATGCCGGCGACGAACGCCAGCGTCGTCATCAGGATCGGACGCAGACGGTCGCGGTTCGCCTCGCGGATGGCGTGCGCGCGGTCGAGTCCCGAAGCGCGCAACTGGTTCGTGTGATCGATCTGCAGGATGCCGTTCTTCTTCACGATGCCGAACAGCACGAGGATGCCGAGCATGGAGAAGATGTTCAGCGATTGATTGAGCACGAAGATCGAGAGCAGCGCGAACGGCACGGTCAGCGGCAGCGCCAGCAGGATGGTGATCGGATGGATCCACGACTCGAACTGCGCCGCCAGGATCAGGTACATGAAGATGATCGACAGCAGGAAGGCGAACATGAAGTTGACGAACGCCCGTCCCTGCTCGCGTGAGCGGCCGGTGAAGCCCGACTGATACTGCGGCGGCATGTTCAGCTTCTTCGTCTCGGAGACGATGGTGTCCATGACCTTCTGCGCCGAGTGACCGGGCGCGATGTTCGCCGTCAGCATGACCTGACGCTGGCGGGAGATGCGGTTGATCGACGACGGCCCCGAGCCGGGAGTCATGCGCACGACGTCGCGCAGCTGCACGGACGAGCCGTTCGCTGACGGCACCTTCGCCTGCTCGATCCCCTGCGGATCCTTGCGGTACGCATGCTCGGCGCGGACGTGCACCTCGTACTGCTCGCCGCCTTCGTAGTAGTCCGTCACCTTCAAGCCGCCGACGAGCACGTTCAGCGTCGACGCGATGTCCTGCACCCGCACGCCGAGGTCGGCGGACTTGTCGCGATCGATGTGCACGCCGAGCTCGGGGTGGCCGACGATCAGGTTCGTGTCGGGATCGACGACTCCTTCCGTCCCCTGCATCGTCTTCAGTTTCGCCAGCAGCACATCGGAGTACGTCTCCAGCTGCTTCAGGTCGGGTCCGCCGATCCAGTACATGACGTCGGCGTTCACGCCGCCGCCGAACGCGTTCACCGGCGAGACGGACGTGCGGAGATTCAGCCGCCGGTACTGCGGAAGGAGGTTCTTCCGGACGTCGGCCATGATCGCGTACTGATCGCGCTTCCGCTTCTCCACCGGCACGAGCTTCACGTAGATGCCGCCGAGGTTCTGCGTGATCTGCGGATCGTCACCGATGGTGATGACCGTCAGCTCCACTTCCGGCACCGCCTTGCGGATCTTCGCGTCGATCGAGTTCATGATCGTCTGCGTAGTCTCCAGGCTCGACCCCTCCGGCGCGCGGACGCTGACCTGGAACTGCGACTCGTCGTCCTGCGGCAGGAAGTTCTTGTTCACCACCGCGCCGAGCGGCACGATCGAGACGAGCGCCGCGAACATGAGGATGACGATCACCCAGCGGTGAGCCATCGACCAGTCGAGCATCTTCAGGTACGTCCCCTCGATCGCTCCGTACATGCCGTGCTCGCGCGTGCCGGTCTCGTGATGCAGGTCGGCCCGGCGCAGCCAGCGCGACGACATCATCGGCGTCAGCGTGAACGAGACGAGCAGCGAGACGGCGATGGCGATGGCCATCGTCACGCCGAACGAGTTCATGAAGCGTCCGACGATGCCGCCCATGAACGCCACCGGCAGGAAGACCGCGATCAGCGAGAACGACGTGGCCATGACCGCCAGGCCGACTTCCTTCGTTCCCTCCACCGCGGCCTGCATCGGCGTCTGCTTCTTCTCTTCCATGAAACGGAAGATGTTCTCCAGCACGACGACGGCGTCGTCGATGACGATGCCGACGGCCAGCGTCAGCGCCAGCAGCGTGATGACGTTGAGCGTGAAGTTTTCGTAGCGCATCGCCGCGAACGTGGCGATGATCGAGCTCGGGATGGCGACCGCCGAGATGATGGTCGGCCTCGACCTTCGGAAGAAGTAGGTCAGCATCCCGAGGGCGACGAGCACGCCTCCCACGCGCAACGGCACGACCATCTTCCCGGCATCCTCGAAGCCGAAGAGGAGGAAGTAGACGGCGAGCGTGGCCAGAACCAGCGCCGCTGCGGTCCTCAATTTCGGCGAGGAGAGGAAGAACCAGACGATGAGCGCGGCGAAGAGCGACCCGAGGATCAGGTGCTCTTTCACCGCGTTGACGGCGGAGATGACGTAGGTCGACTGGTCGCGCACCACGCGCATGTTCCAGCCCTTCGGCAGGTCCTTCTGCAGCTCGGCGACGCGCTCTTTCAGGCGGGCCACGACCTCGACGGTGTTGGTGCCCGACTGCTTGCGCACCCACATCACCACCGCCGGCTTGCCGTCGACCGTGGCCACCGACTCCGGCTCGGAGACGCTGTCCTCGATGCGCGCGACGTCGCCGATCTTCACCGGATAGCCGTTCCTGCTGAGGATGGTGACGTTCGAGAACTGCTGCGGCGTCTCGACGCGGCCGTAGGTCCGCAGCGTCAGGTCGCGCAGCCCCTGCTCGACCTTGCCGCCCGGGATCTGCACGTTCTGCGTCTGCAGCGCGCCGACGACCTGCGCCGAAGTGAGGCCGACGGCGGCGAGCTTCTCCGTGTCGACGACGACGTTGATCTGGCGCGGACGTCCTCCGACGATCGTCGCCTGGCCGACGCCGTTGATCGACTCCAGGCGGCGGCGCAATTTCTTGTCGGCGAACTCGGTGATGTCGCGGATCGGCGCCGGACCGGAAAGAGCGATGCCGAGGACGGGGATCGAATCAGGATCGAATTTCTGGATGATGGGAGGATCGGCGTCCTTCGGCAGATCGCGCAGGATGGTGTTGATCTTGTCGCGCACTTCCTGCGCCGCGACGTCGGAGTCCTTCTCCAGGACGAACTGCACGATGACCTGCGACTGACCCTCCGAGGAGATCGATTGCAGCTGATCGATGCCGCTGATCGTGTTGACCGCTTCCTCGACCTTGTCGGTGATGTCGGTCTCGATCTCCTCCGGCGCCGCGCCGGTGAGATGCGTGCTGATGGTGATGGTCGGAAAGTCGACCTTCGGAAAACGATCGACGCCCAGCTGCAGGTAGGCGAAGTACCCGACCACGACGAGCGAGAGCACCAGCACCGTGGCGAAGACGGGGCGGCGGACACAGATTTCGGCTAGTTTGTGCATATATTCAGTCCTGAGTGCTGAGTCCTCAGTGCTGAGTGTTTGCGGTCCTTACTCAGGACTGAGCACCCAGCACTGAGCACTATTTGCCGTTCATCTCCACTCTCGCAAACAGCCCCGGCTTGAGACGCCCATCGCGATTCACGAACTCCGTCTCCACGATGAACGAGCGCGTGGCGGGATCGATCACGCCGCCGACCACCGATACGTGTCCTTCGAACAGCTCTCCCGGATACGGATCGACGGTCGCCTTGACCGCCTGTCCCTTGCGGATGGTCGCCAGGTAGCGCTCCGGGACGCGGAAGCGGAGCTTGAGCGGCGAGATCTGCGCGATCACGGCGGCGACGGTGTTGTCCTGCAGGCGCTGGCCGACGTCGGTGCGCTTGTCTTCGATCACGCCGTCGATCGGCGAGCGGAGCGTCGAGTCGCTCAGCTGCTGGCGGAACGTCGCCGCCTGCGCCTGCGCCGACTGCAGCGCCGCCTGCGCCTGCTGATAATTGGCCTCGGAACGGTCGTACGTCGCGCGCGGAATCGAGTCCTTCGCGATCAGCTCTTTCTTCCGGTCGAGATCGTGGCGCGCGTCGTCCGCCATCGCCTTCGCCCGCGCCGTGTCGGCCTCCGCACGCTGCAGGTTCAGGCGGGTGTAGTCGGTCTCCAGCTCGAGCACCGGCGATCCCTTCGACACGCGGTCGCCTTCGTCGACGTACATCTTCGCCACGCGTCCCGGCAGCTTCGAGGCGAGCTCGGAGCGGGCGGGAGAGACGAACTCGCCGGTGGCGACGATCGTGCCGCCGATGTCGGTGATGGTGGATGTCTGCTCCGCCTCGGTGGTCGTGGCGGCAGTGGCCACGTTCTGCACGTCCGCCGGCAGCGCCGGCGCCTCGCCTGTCGCGGTCGTGGTGCCTGCTTCCTTCTTCGCGCAGGCCAGAGCCAGCGCCATCATCGATGCGATCAAAACTCGTTTCACTTCGTCTCTCCTGTCAGGCCCAAAGCCGGCTTGAGGTCACCTGCCGCGTACCAGACGCGCAGCGCGGCGAGATCACGATTGAGCGTCTCCTCGGCCACCGCGCGACGGGCGTCGGCGAGCGCCGTCTCCGACGACGCGACGTCGAGCGACGTCGCCTCCTGCGCGCGATAGAGCTCGAACGACTGCTGATACTCCGCCTCGGCCGCGCCGAGCTGCTCGCGGGCGAGGCCGAGCGCCGTGTCGGCCGTGCGCAGGTCGATGAGCGCCTTGCGGACGTCCTCGCGCGCGCCGGTCTGCGCATCCTCCAGCGCGAGCTGCGCCTGCTTCTCGCGCTCCTTCGCCTGCGCCACGCGGGCCTCCACTTCGCCCGACTGCAGCAGCGGCATGTTTGAAGCGGAGCGCGCCGTAGCTGTACCTGCTCGCGGGGAACGACGACTTCTGATTCACCCAACCGCCGTCGAACGTCACCGTCGGCAGCCAGAAGCCGCGCTGCTTTTTGACCTCGAGGCCGGCGATGGTGAGGTTGTTCCGCGCCGCGGCGACGTCGGGACGCGACGCTTCCGCGCGCTGCTCCAGCTCCGCCTGCCCGGGCAACGCCGGCAGCGGACGCTCGGGCGGCGTGACTTCGATGTCGCCGTCGATGTCGAGGTCCTGGCGCAGCGCGCTGACCGCCGTCTGCCGTCCCTGCTGCGCGATCGCCATCTGCCGCTGCGCCGACTTGATCGCCGTCTCCGCGCGGAGCACGTCGACCTTCGTCACCTCGCCCGCCTCGTAGAACGCCTGCGCCTGTTTGCGGCGCGACGACGCGAGCTCGATGTTCTTCTTCTCCACGTCGACGCGCGCGTCGGCGTCGACCACGGCCTGGTAGTTCGAGGCGACGCGCAGCAGCACCGCGTCCTCCGTTCCGCGCTCGGCCTCTCGCGCGTTCTCGACGCCGAGCTTCGCCTGTGAATACGCGCGGAACTCACGCCGTCCGGCGTAGATCGGCTGGGAGAGAACGACGCGATAGTTCCAGTCGTTGCGCGGCAGGACGGTGCGCGCGTCCTCGCCGCTGCCGAACGCCACTTCTTCGCTGTTGCGCGTCGTGGAGCCGGTGGTGGTGATGTGCGGCATGACCGCGGAGAGCAGCTGCTTCCGGCTCTGATCGACGACATTGATCTCGGCCCGGGCGCGCGCGATGGTGTTGTTCACCTGCAGGGCGCGCGCGAGGGCCTGCTGCAGGGTGAGGGTCTCGGCGGTTGCCGAGAGAGACAGCAGACAGCAGACGGCGGACAGCAGTCGTTTCAACTTGTTCTCCTGATTCCATTGAGGAGGACGTCGACGATGAGGTTCACGTCCTCTTCCTGCGGAGGAGGGGCCTCGTCCATCAGCCGCTCCATCACGATGGTGGTGGTTCCTTCGACCAGCAGCAGCGCGAGGGGGCGCGGATCCAGCTGCCGGATCTCGCCGCGATCCATCGCCGCCTTCAGCTCCGTCGCCATCCATTCGATGCGGGTGCGATAGGTCTGGCAGTTCCGCTTCTGCCGCCGCTGCTGCTGCGGATTTCCCTCCGGCATGCGGCGGGAGACGAAGAGGCGGAAGAACTCGCGGTGATCCTGGAAGAAGGCGAGCTTCGCGCCGATGTAGCCGCGCAGCTTCTCTTCGAACGAGCCGCCGGCGGCAATGGCCTGGTCCACCCGCGCGTGCAGCTCGCCGATGGCGCGCTCGAACGTCTTCTCCACCAGTTCATCGCGGTCGCGGAAGTAGAGGTAGATGGTCCCCTTGGCGATGTTCGCTTCCTGGGCGATCTCGGCGATGGTGGCGGCGGCCATCCCCTTGCGGGCGATGACGCGCATGGCCGCGTCCTGGATGGACTGGACGCGGAACTCGGAGACGACGTCTTCCTTTGATCTGGCTGATCGCATGTTCACTACGCTGAACGAGCGGTCAGTCAAACAGAATTTCGGGTCAGTGGCAAGTTACGCATCAGTTGCAGTCAGATGAATCTACCTGTCGTAGATGATTCAGAACGGCGCGATAGAATTCTCTGCATGTCGTCCGGCCCGGAGATCGTCATAGGCCTCGTCGGAGCCGTCGGCTGTGATCTTCCCTCGATCGCTGATTCGTTCGTCAACGCGCTCCACGAAGTGAACTACCTGGGTCTGCCGATCCGGCTCAGCCACCTCCTTCACGATCTGGAGCCCTATGAGCAGATCGCCGCGATCCACGATCAGGAGAATTACATCTCCGGCCACATGGATGCGGGAAACGATCTGAGAAAGAAAACGACGAACGAGGTCATGACGCTGCTCGGAGTCGTCCGGATTCGCATCGAGCGGCAGCGCGACGACGAAGCGGAGGACGAAGATCACCCTCGCTCGAGGACGGCATACATCCTCAATTCATTGAAGCGGCCGGAGGAGGTCACCCGACTGCGGCAAATCTACGGCGATGCATTTTTTCTGGTAAGCGCGTACGCCTCGAGAGAACGCAGACGCGACGCGCTCGCCGCCCGAATCGCGAAATCGAAGAACCTGGAGATGCGGGAATGCTTCTGGATGGCGGAAAAACTGATTGAACGCGATGAGATCGAGAGTCGAGTAGCCACCGGCCAGGATGTCCGGGACACATTTCCGCTCGCGGACGCTTTCGTGAACGCCGACGACAAGACCGCCATCGAGACGTCCGTCCGCCGGACCGTGGCGATTCTTTTTGCGCATCCCTTCGAGACGCCGACGCTCGACGAGATGGGAATGCAGTTCGCCTACAGTGCCGCCTTACGATCATCCGACCTCTCGCGGCAGGTTGGATATGCCGCGTGCACTGATGACGGTCAGGTTCTCGCTGTCGGAACGAATGAAGTGGCAAAAGCCGGCGGCGGATTCTACTGGCCGGGATCCGAGGAAGACGGCCGGGACTTCCGTGTCATCGAGTCCGATGAAGCGAACGCGGAAATGAAACTTGCGATCCTGAAAGATCTGCTCGAGCGCCTCGACCCCGGCAGGGAAGAGGTCTCAGACGAAACAGTGAGCGCAACGGCGAAGCGGCTGAAAGGAAGCCGGTTCATGGCCATCACCGAGTTCGGACGGGCAGTTCACGCCGAAATGGGCGTCATCACGGATGCCGCAAGACGCGGCGTGGCACTCCGCAACGCGACGATGTACGGCACCACGTTTCCTTGTCACAACTGCGCAAAACACATTGTCGCGTCGGGAGTGAAGCGGCTCGTGTACATCGAGCCGTATCCAAAAAGCCAGGTGGCGCGTCTGTTCCGGGACTCGATCGCTCTCGAAAGTGCTGCTTCAGGAAAAGTGCTGTTCGAGCCTTTCGTCGGCTTTGCTCCACTTCGCTTTCGGGAGTTCTTTCTGATGCCGGATCGAAAGGACGAGAATGGCCGTATCATCACCTGGGATGAGATCAAACGGTCCGCACTGCCTCGGATCGAAAGCGATCCTCGGTCCTACATCCGAAACGAACGAATTGCCGTCACGGAGCTTGGCGAGGCTCTGGCAACTGCCGGTGTGAGCATTCGAAAGACATCTCATTAGCGAGCGAGCACAACATGAACGACGCCGAACGTATGAAGGCAGTGATCGAACGAGCGAGCCGAACGACTTCCGATGCGACGTGGGCACAGCGGCTCGATAACATGCAGCCATCCGGATCGTCACAGCGCACACCGACGAACCAACCGAAGCACGAAACACCGAAAAAACGGTGAATCGGGGCGACCCGCTCAATACATCAGGTACTTCGCCCGCCGCGCCAGGAACGGCTCCAGCGCCCCGTTCCCCCGCAGCAGATGCGTCATCTTCGCCCGCTCGAACTTGTCCGGATACATCCGCTCCAGCGTGTCCACGATGGCCAGTCCCGCGGCGACGGAGCGCAGCGCGCGGCGATCGACGATCGTGATCTTCACGCCGCCGCATTCCTGATTCGCGAAGATGTCGGAGTCGGGGGTGAAGCGGATCGGCGTGAACGTGAGGCCGTTGATGTGGAGCTCGCGCGCAAGGCGATCGCCGTCGATCCACGGCGCGCCGATCACTTCGAACGGCGTCGCCGTGCCGCGGCCGACGGAGATGGCGCGCTCCAGCAAACCGATGCCGGGATAGAGCGTGGCGGCGCGGAGGCTGCGCATGTTGGGCGACGGGTTCACCCAGGCGATGCCCGCTTCGTCCTGGTACATCTCGCGCTTCCAGCCGGTGACCGGGACGACGACGAGGTCGACGTCGATGTGCTTCTCGTCCTTGAACATCTTCGCCAGCTCGCCGACGGTCATGCCGTGACGCACGGCGATGTCGTGGATGCCGACGAAATCGGTCTTCCCTTCCAGCACCGGTCCCTCCACTACGTCGCCGCCGATCGGGTTCACGCGATCGAGCACGACGAAACGCACCTTCGCCTCGGCCGCCGCTTCCATCGCCAGCTCCATCGTCGAGATGTAGGTGTAGAAGCGCGTGCCGATGTCCTGGATGTCGAAGACGAGCGTGTCGAGGTTCGCCAGCTGCTCGGGCGCCGGCTTGCGGCGCTCGTCGTAGAGGCTGATGACGGGGATGGAAGGTGTCATCCTGACACTCTGACCAAACCCATGTTCCGGCGTGAACAGCGCGACGAGATCGACGCCGATCGCGCTGCGCAGCAGGTCGACGGTCGGATTGCCGGAGCGATCGACGCCGCTGACGTTGGTGATCAGGCCGACGCGATGTCCGCGGAGCACATCCCATCGATTCGACGTGAGTGTGTCGATGCCGTTGCGCGCGTTCGCGCCGCCGACGATGAAGTTGACGACGTTCGGAAAGCGCACGCCGGGAGGGGCGTCGCCGCCGAGGGCCACCTGGAGTTGCGTGACCGAGCCCTTGCCGTCGGGATGCACGCGATTGGAGAGGAAGACGTAGAACGAGTGCGACGGCGGATCGATCCACATCATCCCGCCGGTCCAGCCCGTATGTCCGAACGACGTCGCGCCGCCGCGGCGGGGACGCGAATAGCCGGAGTCGAGGTCCCAGCCCGCGGTGCGCCCGATCGCGCTCTCGCTCGCGCGCGACGTCATCGCCCGCACGGTCTCCGGCTTCATGATCGGCGCGCCGCCGTCGAGCAGCGCACGCGCGTAGATCGCGGCGTCGCGCGCGGTGGTGAAGAGTCCCGCGTGGCCGGCGACGCCGCCCATGCGACGGGAGCTCGGGTCGTGCACGACGCCCCGCAGAGGGGAGCCACTTTCAAACTCCGTCGGGGCGATTCTCTGTGATGGTTTCGGCAGGAACCCCGTGTCCTTCATCCCCAGCGGCTCGAAGATGTTCTTCGCGGCGAACAGGTTCAGCGGCTCGCCGCTGACGCGCCGCACGATGTCGCCGAGGAGGATGAAGTTGATGTCGCTGTAGCGGAACATCACGCCCGGCTTGTTCGTCGGCTCGTCCGCGATCGCCAGCTTCAGCGCCGTGTCGTAGCCGGTCCACTCGTAATCGAGCGGAACATCCGGCGACAGCGCGGAGGTGTGCGTGAGCAGATGGCGGATGGTGATGTCGGGGTGGCGGAATTCAGGGATGTAACGCCGCACCGGATCGTTGAGGGCGATCTTTCCGCGCTCGATCAGGATCCAGATCGACGGCGCGGTGGCCATCACCTTCGTCAGCGACGCGGCGTCGAAGATCGTGTCCTCGGTCATCGCCTCTTCGTGCGGCACGATGGCCCGGAGGCCGTACGCGCGGTGGTAGGCGGAACCGTTGCGCTCGACCCAGAGCACGCCGCCGGGAAACTTGTGCGCGGCGATTCCGGACTCGATGGCGCGATCCTCCGGATGAGGCAACGTCGCGCACGACGCGAGCAGCAGCAGCGCGATCAGCAGCCGTTTCAATTCGCGATCCCTTCGCCCCGCTTGTAAAGCCCCGGAATCGTGACCGGCAGCTTCCCGCTCACCTTCGCCTCGCCGAACAGCGCGCGCACGGCGGCCGTCTGCATGACCGGCTGAATGCCGTACGCGCAGAGGTACGTCGGCACGGTCGGGATTTCGCGCAGGAGGTACGGACTGCCGAACGAGATGGCGATCGTGTTCGCCGGCAGCGTCAGGTTGCGCACCGTGGCCGGCACGGCGATCGAGCCGGAGCCGCTGCGCGCGCGGACCGCGAGCGCGAGGACCAGGTAGTCGGATTGCTTCGCCGTGATGGCGTCCGCTTCGGCCTGCGTCGAGCGCGAGTCGATGACGATCGTCTGAACGTCGGCGCGCTTCTTCAGCTCGCGCTCCAGGTCGGGCAGCGGATTGCCGACCTCGGGGTAATCGCTCACCACCGCCAGCGTGATTCGAGGGCGGACGTCTCGTCCGCCCTGAGCGGACGGGACGTCCGCTCCCCTCTTCAACAAGTCGCCGCGCACGAGCGTCAGCGCCTTGCGCGCGATCGTCTCCGCCAGCACGCGATGTTCCTTCGCGTCGATGGTGGTGAAGATCTCCTCCGGATGCGCCGCCACGCTGCGCGCGAACTCCTTCGCCGCCAGGATGCGCCGCACAGACTGGTCGATGCGCGCCTCGCTCAGGCGGCCGCTCGCCACCGCCGCCTTCACTGCGGCGATCGCCGCGTCGGTGTCGAGCGACATCAGGATCTGGTCCTCTCCCGCCTCGATGACCCGCACCGCCGCTTCGCCGGCGTCGAAGTGCTCGGCGAGACCGCCCATGTCCATTGCGTCGGTGACCAGCAGTCCGTCGTAGTGGAGGTCGTTGCGCAGCGTGCCGATGATCTTCGGTGAGACCGTCGCCGGCAACGTACCGTTGCGCGTGACTTCTTCGTCGCGGGTGCCGTACGGATTGGCGATCCCGCTGCGCACCGGCGCCGGCGTGGCGTCGAGCGACGGCACGGCGAGATGCCCGATCATCACCGACTTCACGTCGGCGGCGATGGCGGCGCGAAACGGCACGAGCTCGACGCGGTCGAGGCGCTCGCGCGTGACGTCGAGGATCGGCAGCGAGCGATGCGAATCGACGTGCGTGTCGCCGTGTCCCGGAAAGTGCTTGGCGCAGGCGAGGACGCGTTCCGACTGCACGCCGCGTACGAAGGCGGCGACGTAGCGCGCCACTTCTTCCGGATCCTCGCCGAAGCTGCGCGTGTTGATCACCGGATTGTCGGGATCGACGTTGACGTCGGCCACCGGCGCGAGGATGTGATTGACCCCCAGCACCTTCGCCTCTTTGGCCACGACCTTCCCCTCCGCCTCGGCCAGCGACGGATCGCCCGTCGCGGCGATGGCCATCGCCGACGGCCAGAAGGTGGTGTCGAGGAAGCGCATGCCGACGCCCGATTCGAGGTCGGCGCTGATCAGCAGCGGCACGCGCGATTCTTCGTTCAGCTTGCGGTCGAGCATCGCCGTCTCGTAGACGTTCGACTGGAACCAGATGAAGCCGCCGACGTGGTTGTCGCGCACCTGGTGCATCAGCTGCTGGTACGCCCACGACGATTCGCCCATGAAGACGCCGCGCGCGCCGGCGACGAAGAGCTGGCCGATTTTTTCGTCGAGCGTCAGCGACTCGAGAGTGAGCGCTTTTTTCGGAGCGGGAACGGTTGCGCACATCGTGACGAAGAGTAGCAATGGGGTAACGATGAACGATGAACGATGAACGATGAATGACATGAGTAAGCCGACGATCAGCGTAGTCAACGATCCGATGACCGTGAACCAGGGCCAGGCGATGTGCGTGGCGAATGACACGGTGAGCACGGTGGCGAGGCCGGCGGCGATGCCGGTAAATGCGGCGGCCGGACCGCCGCGCTTCGTCCAGCCGAGGAGGAAGACGCCGAGGATCGGGCCGTTGATCAGGGAGGCGATGCCGAGGGCGGTGTTCAGCGCCGACTGGGTCTGCTGCATCAGCGCGAGGCCGACGGCGATCTGCAGGATGCCGGCGATGACGGTCAAGAGGCGCGACACGTTGAGGTAGTGCTTGTCGCTGCGATTTTTGACGATCGGCGCATAGAGATCCGCCACGAACGTCGCGGCGATCGAGTTGAGCGACGACGACATCGCCGCGGCGAAGATCGCCGCCACCACCAGGCCGGCGAGCCCCATCGGCATGTGCCGGGTGATGAAGTCGGGGAAGACCTGGTCGCCGGCGCGGAACGGCGCAGCGGCGCCGAGGGTGGCGTAATTCGGCAGCAGGTCGGGACGATAGAAGGCGAAGAGGAGCACGCCGATGAAAAGGAAGCCGATGAACTGGAGCAGCACGACGACGCCCGAGGCGAGCAGCGCCTTCGCCGCGTTGCGCGGTCTGTCGGTGCACAGATAGCGTTGCACCAGGTATTGATCCGTTCCGTGCGTCGACATGGTCAGGAAGCAGCCGCCGATCACGCCGGCCCAGAAGGTGTAGGTCTTCGTCGCGTCGAGCGCGAAATCGAGGAAGCGGAACTTGTGGTGCGCGCTGGCCAGCGCGATCGCCGCGCCGGCGCCGCCGGGGATCTCGCGGATCAGGATGATCGCCGCGGCGAGCGCGCCGCCGATGTAGATCACCAGCTGCACGACCTCCACCCAGACGATCGCCTCGATCCCTCCCATCAGCGTGAAGATGATCATCACCACGCCGATGCCGATGACCGACGCGCTGATGGCGGTCGTGCCGGCGACGAGGTGCATGGAGCTGAAGACCGCGGCCAGGACAATCGCCGTCAGCAGCAGGCGCACGCCGTCGGCGATGGTGCGCATGAAGACGAAGAGCGTCGCCGCCAGTCCCTTCACCGCCGGTCCGAAGCGTTCCTGCAGCAGCTCGTAGACCGTGTTCAGCTCTTTGCGGAAGTAGGCCGGCATGAAGAAGACCGAGATCACCACGCGGGCGATCACGTAGCCGAAGACGATCTGCAGAAACGTGAAGTCGCCGCCGCGGGAGTAGGCGATGCCGGGGACGGAGATGAAGGTGATGGTGGAGGTCTCGGTGGCGACGATCGACGCGCCGATCGCCCACCACGGCACCTGCTGTCCGGCGAAGAAGTAGCGGTTGGTCGTCTTCTGCCGCCGCCCGAACCACGCGCCGGCGCCGACGACCGCTGCGAGGTAAGCGACGATGATCGCAATGTCGATTGGATGCACGCGCCGGATTGTAGGCTTAGTGCTCACGCTTGGTGCTGAGTGCTAGGTGCTTAGTGCTGGCGGGGCTCGCAGCACTGAGCACTCAGCACTCAGCACCGGTCTTAGACTCCGAACTGGCGTAGATGATGATCGAGATGCCGCCATCCGAGGGCGCCCCAGGCCCGGCCGGTGAGCGGACCGAAGACGGGATGCGCGGGCCAGGTCTTTTGGCGATCGAGCGTGGCGAAGCGATCGAGCGTGGAGCGCAGCTCGGCGACCGACGCCGACCATTCGCCGACGCTCACACCACGCGTCACCAGCTCGCGCGGAGCCTTCGCCTTGGCCTTGGGGAACGGGAGCAGGTAGACGAACACGTGCTTGAGCGGCCAGTAGCGGAGGATGGTGTTGCGGGTGTGCGTCTCCAGCTCGCCCAGTCCCATGCGCATGCCGCGCGTGACATGCGCGACCATCTCCTCGGCGTTCATCCGCCCCCACAGCGGCTGCGTCTGCGGCGTGAGCCTGTCGATGCGTGCGGAGAGCGCGACGCGGGACTGCGGATTCCAGAGCGTCTTCATCTCACGCACTTACGGGCGGAGTGGCGCTTCGGATTCAACGCGGCCGGAAGTAGATCGGCATCTCGAAGAGGACGTCGACCTTGTGGCCGTCGAGCGTGGCCGGCTCGAACGTCCACGCCGACATCGCCATCAGCGAATTGGTATTGAACGAAGAGAGCGGCGACTGCTCGAGCAGGCGGAGCGCGGCGACGCATCCGTTGCGGCTGACGCGCCCCTCGACCTGCACGAACGCCGGCTCGCTGCTGGCGCGTCCACGGGGGTAGGTCGGCAACGGCTGCCGGTTGGTCTTCGGCATCCGGATCGCTCCGCCGACATGCCGCAGCCCGGCCAGACCCTCCGCCGGCTCGTCCATGCAGTAGCGCGCGCCGTACAGATGCACGAGGAGCAGGTGATCCGTGTGCCGCGCGGCGGTGACATTCCGATTCTCGGCCAGTGACGCGCGCAGCAGGACGTTGAGCGCGCGTTTGCACGTGGCACTCGCCGCGACGCGCGAGACATCCGCGCCGGTCACGCGCCCGCGCTCGTCGACCGTCACACTGGCGAGGCCGATCCATCCCTCGCGGCCGCAGGCCGTCTCGCGCATGACCCGGTCGGCCATGCCGGGAGGCAGATCGACGGCGAGATCGAGCGGCGTCGCGACCACGACCTGCGCGGGCGCGGGCGACGGCGGAAGCGCCGGCTCCAGCGCGAGCTCTTCCGCGCGCGTGAGCAGCGGACGGAGGTCGTGGGGAACGTAGTTTTCACCCTGCTCGTGCAGCCACTTCGTCGTCGCCTCGCGCTCGCGCGGCGCGCGGCCGAGAGTCCGGGCCACGATCTCGCGGGCCAGTGTCAGCGAGGGCGGCGCGCCGGCGCGCGGCTCGTCGAGCGCCGCGAGGAACGGCGCGGGATCGACCGGCGGATGGCGGAAAAAGACGCGGCCGAGGTATAACGCCGTCTTCTCCGCGATCGGGTCCGACGAACTGTTCAGCGCCACCAGCGAGAGGTTCGCGTTGAGAAAAACGTCCGCGCCGGTGAGGCCGTCGATCAGCGCGGACCACGCGGCGTCGTCGTGCGTACCGAGGATGCGCGCGGCGGTCGGCGTGACGAGGGCCGGCTTTCCCCAAAGCGCGAGCGGCAACACCGACCATTGCGCGTGCTCCCGCTTCACCGCGTCGATCCAGGCGTCGATCGCCGCCGCGCCGTCGACCCGCGCCACGGCCATGATCGCCTCGGCGTCGAACGGCGGTTGAAAGCGTTTCGACTGCTGGAGCAGGAAGTCGAGCTCTTTCGCGCCGCCGAGAATACCGATGGCCCGGACTTCTTCGCGCGCCGCGGATCGATCGCGCTCCGCGCGAGCCACTTCGCGTAGCTCGGGCAGGAGCTTCTGAACGTCGCGCACCGCGATCAACCGCGCGGCCGTCGATCGCGTCTGGGCGTCGGGATCGCGGAGCGCCTTTGCCAGAGGATCGGAGATGTCGTCCGTTCGCTCCAGCAGCATGGCGACGGAGAGGAGGAGCGCGGCGAGCATCATTCGTCCGGCAGCTGCGGCGGGCCGTTGCGTTTGGCCACGAAGTGCTTGTGAACGAAGACCTCCAGCGGCCTGCCGAGCACGAGCACGAGCAGCGCGAGCACCACACTGACGAGCGACGAAATCCAATAGCCGCCCCCGCAGGCGATGCCGAGCGCGGCGACGAGCCAGATCGAGGCGGCGGTGGTGAGGCCCGTGACTTCGTCGCGATCCCTCGCCCGCAGGATCGCGCCGCCGCCGAGGAAGCCGACGCCGGCGATGATCCCCTGGATCGTGCGGGTGATCGCGCCGCGATCGATGTTCGGTCCGTCGAGGAACTGGATCGTCACCAGCGTCGCCAGCGCCGATCCGAGCGCGACCAGCGCATGCGTGCGCAGTCCCGCGGGCTTGCTCTTCAGTTCGCGATCGAGTCCCAGCACGCCGCCGAGGAACGTCGCGGCGGCGAGCCGGATGAGGATCTGGAACCAGTCCATCACTGGATGGTCGCGTTCACGTCGAACTGCGCGGCGACCGACGGATCGTTCTTCGACGTCACCTGCACCGTTTCGTGCAGCTCGCCCGCTTTCGCGCGCGCGCCGTCGATCGTCACGGTGATCGTCTCCTTGCCGTGCGCCGGCACGCGCTCCGTGTAGTCGTAGAAGAGGCACTTACAGGTCGAGCGCGCCAGCTTCACCGGCACGGCCGCGGCGCTGGTGTTCTCGACCGAGAACTGCCGCACGGCGCGTGTCCCTTTGCGGATCGTGCCGTAGTTCGCGGCGGCGGGCGTGATCTTCAGCACCGCGCCCGGCGCGGCGACGGGAACGGGCGTGGTGGCGGGAGCTGTGGCGACGGTCTCGACGACCGGCGTGGTCACGGTGACCGGCTGATCGGCGGCCTTGCGATCGCCGCTCGCGCGCCAGAGGAGCCAGACGATGGCGGCGAGGACCACGACGCCGGCGATGACGATCATCAGCACGCGCGCGCTCTGCCGCGACGGCTCGCCGGCGGACGGCGGAATGGTGTCGGTGACGAGCGTGTCGCGGTCATCCTCGACAGTGGTGACGAGTGGCCGTGTGCCGGCGGACGTGGCGGGACGTCCTTCGATCTCGTCGAGCTTGGCGATGGAGGCGTCGATGTCGCGGATGAGCCTCTGATACTCGGCCGCCAGGTGCTCGGTCGGCGCGTCGGCCACCATCCGCACCAGCGCCTCGCGGTGATGCCGGTACTGCTGCCGGACCGCCTCGATCTCCTTCCCCCGCTCGCCCTTGCGGACATTCACCGTGCCGAATTCGTCAGACATTGCACACCTCGCCTGCGAATCTTGCAAAAAGCGGGGCCGAAAGGAAAGTTGCGGGGCTGGCGCGGTTCCATCGTTTCGCGGCGCGCGTAAGATTTCGACTGTGGAGATGACCGTTGTATCGGGAGTCAGCTATCCGTTTTCCACACGGCTCATCGTTCTCTGCCTCGTTCTCTATCCGCTCATCGTCGCGACTTCGGCGATCAACAGGAAAACGCGACCGACATTGGCAGCGGCCGTCGTGCCCCTGGTGCTCGCGCCGATCCTGCTGAGTCTCGCCGGTTGCTGGCTGACGATCGCGCGATTCGTCCGGCTGATGGCGCTGACTCGTCTGAACCATCCGTCGGCAGCCGCCGCGGCCGGTGCAGCGGAAGCGCAGGCACTGCTGCTGTTCGGAGCGGTGATCGCCGCGTTCATGAGTGCCGTCGCGCTGATCAGCGAACTGCGCACGCCCACCGCAACCCCGGCACGTGCCCGAGGAAAGTCGTGGCAGATCGTCGGGGCAATCCTCGCCCTGCTGCTGATCTGCGCCGAGTTCGCCGTTTCGAACGCCGTCGTAATGACCGGCTTCGCTCCCCCTCACGCGGTGGAGCTCAGTGTGACCGCGGCAATGGTAGCTGCGACGACGGCGATCGCATCATTCGTGTGGCTGGCCATCGCCCGATCACGCGACTGGCGTCTTCACGACCATCCTTCGTCCGCCGCGATCCTCTGTCTCTGCGCTGCCGTCGCCGTGGCCGTTGCCGGCTGGCTCATGACGGAACATTTCGTGCGCATCGCGACCGGCGTCATTTAGCCGCGGTCTTCTGACCGGGCGTATTCTCATGATCGCGATGATCATCGTGGCGACCTACGCATCGGTCGAAGAAGCGGAAGAGTTCGGGGAGTGGTTGCTCGCCAATGGCATCACGCCTCAGATCCGCAATGGCCAGGTCCTGGTGCCCGCCGCGGACGCCAATCGGGCCTTGGACATCCTCAATCGCGACCTGCAGGAGCGTCCGGAAAGCGAGCCGGAGCCGTACCATCCGTGTCCGTCATGCGGCACCGGCGATCCGCTCTGGTACGGCAAACGGAAAGTGATCCTGCTTCTGGTCCTCTTCGCCGTGACGTTGGGCTCGACACGATGGGGAGCGTTGATCGCGATCGGGACGCTCGCCGCCGGAACCGTCCTCTTCATGCTGGCCGCGCTGCTCATTCCGGAGTTCGAATGCCGGAACTGCCATCGCCGCTGGACGAAGCAACCCGACGTTGACGAAGAAGTCGGATAGGTACACAGCGGGAGGCTCCACGCGCGGGGAGCCTCCCCCCGTTTTTCACATCAACGGCCGCACTTCGATCGTCCCGAACCTCGCGGACGGAATCCGCGCCGCGAGTCCCAGCGCCTCGTCGAGGTCCTTCGCCTCCACGAGGTAGTAGCCGCCGAGCACCTCGCGCGTTTCGGCGAACGGACCGTCATGCACCAGGCGCTTGCCGTCGCGCATGCGCACCGTGGTGGCGCTCGACGCCGGTTGCAGCTGCGAGCCGCCGATCATGTGGCCGCTCTCCGCGATCTGCTTCGAGAAGTCGCGATACTCGGCCATCACTTTGTTCACCTCCGCTTCGGGAAACGTCTCCCACACCTTCGGGTCGTCGTAGATGAGCAGCAGGTATTTCATTCGTTCATCCTCCGCCAGTGAATCGAACGGCAACGCGCGAAATCGACAGCGCGCGAAAAAAATATTTACGATGCGGCCATGACCGACGCGGCGATCGACGCGCTGTACCGCTCCGACTGGGGGCGGATCGTCGCCACGCTCATCGGCATGTTCGGCGATTTCGACGTCGCGGAGGAAGCGGCGCAGGAGGCGTTCGCGGCGGCGGCGGCGCAGTGGCAGGAGAGCGGCGTGCCGGAGCATGCCCGCGCCTGGATCATCCAGACCGCGCGGCACAAGGCGCTCGATCGAATCCGGCGGCAGGCCAGCCTCGCGGAGAAGCTCGCCGCGCTGCCTTCTCCGGTCAGCGAAGAGCCGGCGTACGAATTCGACGAGATCCCCGACGACCGCCTGCGCCTGATCTTCACCTGCTGCCACCCCGCGCTGGCGCTCGAAGCGCAGATCGCGCTCACGCTGCGGACGCTGTGCGGACTCGAGACGGACGAGATCGCGCGCGCCTTTCTCGTGCCCGAGGCGACGATGGCGCAACGGCTCGTGCGCGCGAAGCGGAAGATCCGCGACGCCGCGATTCCGTACGTCGTGCCCGGCATCACCGAGATGCCGGAGCGGCTCGACGCGGTGCTGACGGTGATCTACCTCGTCTTCAATGAAGGCTACGCCGCCACGCGCGGCGAGCCGCTGATCCGCGCGGAGCTCTGCGCCGAGGCGATCCGGCTCGCGCGGCTCGTGCGCGGGCTGCTGGACGCGAACGAGGTCGCCGGCCTGCTCGCGCTGATGCTGCTCCACGATTCGCGACGCGACGCCCGTTTCGACGAGGCGGGCGAGTTGATCGTGCTGGAAGAACAGGACCGCGGACGGTGGCATCGCGATCAGATCGATGAGGCGCTGCCGCTGGTCGAGCAGGCGCTGCGCGGCGGCGCCGGAGCGTTCGCCATCCAGGCCGCGATCGCCGCGCTGCACTGCGAAGCGGAAACCGACTGGCCGCAGATCGTCCGCCTCTACGACCTGCTCGAGCGCCTGCAGCCGTCGCCGGTCGTCTCGCTCAACCGGGCGGTGGCGGTGGCGATGGTGGAAGGACCGGCGCGCGGGCTGGAGCTGATCGGCGCGCTCGACCTCGGCGATTACCACCTCTTCCACGCCGCCCGCGCCGAGCTGCTGCGGCGTCTCGGCGACGTCGACGCGGCGGCCGCGAGCTACGAGCGGGCGCTGGCGCTGGCGACGAACGAAAGCGAGCGACGCCACCTCGCGCGGCGGCTCGCCCAACTGGCGTGAACCGAGAGAGGGGAGCGGACGTCTCGTCCGCTCATCTGCGCCGACCGTGCGGACGAGACGTCCGCACTCCTCTTACCGGTCCGGCAGCAGGAACATCCGCCGCGCGCGATCGGAGGCCAGCGTCTCCGGGCGGTAGTACGTTTCGAGCACCGACGGCTTCCATTCAAAGAGATCGGCATTCGCGGCGCGGAACTCGTCGAACGAGCCCTCGCCGTTCATCCGCTCGTGGATCAGGAAGAGATACGCCCACGTGATCGTCTCGTGGTACAGCCCCGGCGCCCCCTTGTGCGCGGCGAAGCGCTTCAGCGACGTGGTGAAACGCTCGATCGCCGGGATGAGCGGCAGCGTCCGCAGGTAGAGCCACGCCAGGAGGACGTGATCGGCGTGATGAAAGTCGTCGACCGCGCAGGCCTCGAACGCCTCGATGAATCCGTCGTCAACCATGGTAACAATGTACCACGGTACGCTCCGTCCATCAACGGGCCCGCTTGCGCGCCGGGGCCGCGCTCTCGCGCAGCCGGTGGCTCGCCTTGCTGTCGAGGTCGAGCCCGTAGATCTTCTTCAGGCTGCGGATCCGCTCCAGGCTCGCCTCGCCGAACGGCACCTTGCCGTCGAACGCGTGCAGGACGATGCCTTCGAGCAGGTCGCCGAGGGAGATGTCGTGGAACTCGGCCAGTCCCTTGAGGACTTTCAGGAGGCGCTTTTCCATCCGGACGCCGGTCTGGACGCGCTCGACTTCGATCGTATCGTTGTCCGCCATGAAGGCATGATGCCAGCAATGAGAAAATGACCTGGTGAAGATTTACATCGGACAGATCAATCCCACCGTCGGCGCGCTCGCCTCGAACGCGGAGCTCATCCGCCGCGCGTACGACGACGGCGTGAAGGCGGGCGCCGACCTGGTCATGGTGCCGGAGCTGGCGGTGACCGGCTATCCGCCGCTCGACCTGCTCGACCGCGACGTCTTCGTCGGCGCCGCGCTCGACACCCGCGACGCCCTCGCCTCGATGACCGGCAAGGTTCCGCTGATCTTCGGCTGCATCACGCGCAACACGAGCTGGTGCGGCAAGCCGGTGCACAACACGGCGGTGGTAGCCCAGGACGGCCGGGTGATCTTCGAGCAGCACAAGATGCTGCTGCCGACCTACGACGTGTTCGACGAGCTGCGCTACTTCGAGCCGGCGAAATCGGTCCGCGTGATCGACCTGGCGGGCATGCGCGTCGGCATCTCGATCTGCGAGGACTACTGGTTCGACGACGAGATCCTCGGCTTCAGGCTCTATTGCGAGAACCCCGTCGACCAGCTGGCGCGACAGGGCGCCGAGGTCTTCCTCAACATTTCGGCCTCGCCGTTCAACGCCGGGAAACGGAAGGCGCGCTACGAGATCTTCTCCCGCATCGCCACCCGCTATCAGACGCCGCTGGTCTACGTGAACCAGGTCGGCGGCAACGACGAGCTGCTGTTCGACGGCTCGTCGATCGTGATCGACGGCCAGGGCCGCACGATCTTCTGCGCGAAGCACTTCGAGGAGGACCACGCATTGGTCGAGCTGCACGGCGCGCCGTGCGAATCGATCGCTGCGATGGAGGACGACGAAGAGATCGCCCGCGGCCTGATCCTCGGGCTGCGCGACTACATCCGCAAATGCGGCTTCAAGGACGTCGTCATCGGACTCTCCGGCGGCATCGACTCCGCCGTCACCGCCGCCCTCGCCGTCGAAGCCCTCGGCGTGGAGCATGTCACCGGCATCGCCATGCCGTCGAAGTTCTCGTCGCAGCATTCGATCGACGACGCGCGCGCGCTGGCCACGAACCTCGGCATCGCCTTCCATGTCACGCCGATCGACCCGATCTACCAGCCGTACGAGACGGCGATCGACGAGCTGTCCGGCGAAACGAAATTCGACATCACCAACGAAAACGTCCAGGCGCGCATCCGCGGCAACATCCTGATGGCGTGGTCCAACCGCACCGGCGCGATGGTGCTCTCCACCGGCAACAAGTCGGAGCTCGCCGTCGGCTACTGCACGCTTTACGGCGACATGTGCGGCGGCGTTGCCCTCCTCGGCGACGTCTACAAGACGATGGTCTATCGCGTCGCGCACTGGATCAATCGCCAGCGCGAGATCATCCCGAACAGCTCCCTCACCAAGCCGCCGTCGGCCGAGCTTCGCCCCGATCAGACCGATCAGGATTCGCTCCCGCCGTACGACACGCTCGACGGCATCCTGAAGCTCTACATCGAGGAATGGCTGGAGGTCGACGCCATCGTCGAGCGCGGGTTCGAGCGCGAGCTCGTGGCCCGCATCCTGAGGATGGTCGACACGAACGAATTCAAGCGCCGGCAGGCCGCGCCGACGATCCGCGTGTCGTCAAAGGCCTTCGGGAGCGGACGCCAGATGCCGATCGCTCAGCGCTGGCGCCGCGATCCGGCGCGGTTCGTACGCTAGCCACGATCCCGGCGAAGGCCCGGTAATTCAACGGAAACTCGAGCAGCACGTGGAGCATGCTCGCCACGTAGAACACGGCGAAACCGATCCGGTAGCCGTACGCGTAGACCGCCACCCCGCCCAGCCAGAGGGTGACGATCGCCGCGGCGCGCAGGCGCGAGACCTCGTGCCAGCGAATGACGGACGTCTTCGAAAACCAGTTCAGGTAGTGGTAGAGGTAAGCGAAGGCGATCACCCGCATGATGGCGATGCCGGCCTGCGAGGCGTACACGTTTCGCGCGCCGAGCTGCACGTTGAGCTGCTCGAACCCGGCGTACAGATCGCGAATGTGAGAACCGGGCCCGAATGCCAACGGCAGCGGCACGAAGCAGATCACGGCGCACGTGATCATGACCGCCAGCGAGAGCAGCGCGCTGCGGCTGCGCGACTTGATCGCGCCGAACAGGATGAAGATCGCGGTGAAGAAGAACACGTGAATGATCGTCACGAGGAAGTACGCGGCGATCGCGTACGTGGGCGTGCGGGCGAGCGACGCGATCACGGCCGCGGCGACGACGCTCAACGCGACGACGTTCACCGCGCTGCGCACGAAGACGGCGATTCCGGCCGTGACGAACGTGAACCAGACGAAGCCGATCTCGTACACCGGCGCCGTCTTCATCACGAATCCATACAGCAGAACGGCCGTCGTCATCCCGGCCACGATCAGCCAGCGCCGCGGCGCGAAGTAGGACCGGTCATGCAGCCAGGAAATCTCGGTGAGGTAATGCAGCGGACCGAGAACGGCGTAGGCGATCAGAAAGGTATGGAACGGCGCGGCGACGGCCGCCGCGCACGAGACGAGCATCAGCGCGATGTTGATGTGGTCGATCCGATGGACCGACACCGCGTTTTGCGGATTCTTCGTATCAGCCGGCTGCTGCCTGTCTTTGTTTTTCACGCAGCTTCTCGATCTGCAGATTGAGAAACTCATGTAACGACGGTTCCTGCTCCGCCGGGATGGGGGAGAACTGGATCGCCGACCGGAAAACGTACTCCGAACCTTTTTCGCCGCGGCGCACCTGCACGACGGAGCGCAGCACCTGGCAGGGGATGTAAAACCCGCCATGGCTGGGGAAGATCAGAGTGCAGGGCGTGCCCGGACGGACAGGCGATCGATGGATGACCGCCGCTCCGGTGAGGCTGAGGTCGATCAGCTCACCGTTGATGTCCGAGAGCTGCACCGGGATCGACGCGGTGGGGTAGCGTTCAGCACGGCGGCGATCGCGGTCTTTCGAAGGCACCGCGAAATTATAGTGATAAACGTTCGTCAACCCGCGGAAGGCCCGCCAATCCCGTCGCACGCACTCCCTCCTCGGTCAGAAAGATCCAGTCGTTCCCGTTCTCCGTCCGGCGCACGATGAGCGCGCGACGCGCCAGATCGCCCAGCGCGCGCACGACGTCCGCATGCGCGTACGGCAGCTGATCGAGCACCCGCTCGGTGAGCAGCCGCGTCAGGCGGATGTTCTGAAACAGCGCGAGCACGTGACGCTCGATGAGCGTGAGCCTGCGCGAATGCTCGACCGCGTCGACGCCGTAGCCGACGAGCGGCGGCGCCTCCGCCATCGAGCGCGGCGCGATGCTGACGGAGAGCGCGCGATCGAGCGCACCCTCGAGGTAGGTGTCGGTCAGCCCGCTGGCCCAGTACAGCACGGCCTGCTCGTCGGGCTGCGTCGTCTCGACCGGCGTGGAGAAGCGGCGCGCGTCGCGTTGCCGTTCGAACACGAGCCATCCCTCCCAGGTGTCCTGCGGTCGGCTTCGACCCTGCACGAACACGAGGTAGGTGTCGCCGCTCGCGTCTGTCATCGGCCGTTCGAACTGCTGGAAAAGGGTATCCATCCCGCCTCCCGTTCGAAGCAGCCTCTCTCTTTCGTTCCCTGGTTCGGGGTACAAGCAATCGGCAGGCCGGAGTGCGCAGGCTTGCCTGCGTCGGGCTCGAGGGGGTGGGGACGTCTCGTCCGCACGGCAGGGCCGAATGCGCAGCCTCTCCCGTGCGCCAAAGTTGAGCGGACGAGACGTCCGCTCCCCTCTTTTGAGACTGCTGCCGCAGGCCTTACTTGATCGCCGCCACGAAATCGTGGGCGATCTTCGCGCCGGCGTACTCAGCAGGACCGGCGTCCTCGGCGATGATCCCGAACGCGATCCGCGGATGATCGACCGGCGCGAAGCCGACGATCAGCGCTTCCAGCCCGCCGTTCGCCCGCTCGCCGGCCGTCCCGGTCTTGAGCGCCATGGTCATTCCATCGACCGCCGCGCGCCTCCCCGTTCCCTTCGGCCGCGTCACGACCGCGGCCATCGCCTGCACGATCATCCCGGCGTGCTCCGGCGTCGCGATGACGCTCTTCCCCTGCGCCGGCGGCCTCGCCGCGATTTCGCCGAGAATCGAGCGGCGGGCGCGAAGCAGCCGGGGAGTGGTCATCACGCCGCGGTTCGCCATGATCGAGCCGATCATCGCCACGTGCAGCGCGTTGACCGTCTCGTGCGCCAGGCCGATGGCGTAGAACGCGGTCTCGTAGCGATTGAACGTCTGCCCGACGCTCTTGCCGAGCGGCACCTGGAACAGGCCGAGGTTCGCCTGCTGATCGAATCCGGCGGACGACATGAAGCGATGCAGGCGCTCGGCGCCGAGGCGGAGGCCGATGTCGGCGAAGGCGATGTTGCACGACTCGGCGAGCGCGTCGTCGAGCGACGGCAGCACGCCGTGACCCGTTCCGATCCAGTCGCCGAAATGCCGGCCGTCGATCAGCAGGTCGCCCTTGCAGTCGTACGGAAACATCGCGCGGACGTCGACGCCGCTCTGCATGCCGTTTTCAAGGGCGTTCAAACCGGTCAACACCTTGACGATCGATCCCGGCTCGTACTGCGACTGCAGGGCGATGTCGGCGAGCTCGCCGCGTCCGCGGTTGCTGGCGATGGCGACGATCTCGTTCGTGCGCGGATCGATGGCCACCAGCGCGCCGCGAAACCCGCCGAGGGCCTGCAACGCCGCCTTCTGGATGCGGGGATCGAGCGTCGTTTCGATCGTGTCGTCCACGCCGAGACGCGGAAGGTTCGCGGCGAAGGTGAGCATCAATGGCTCGAAGTCGCGGTTGATGGCCACGAGATCGTGATTCGCGATCTGGTAGAGCGCGATCGGCTGGTTCCGGCGATCGAGCACCAGCGGATAGCTCCCCGCCTGCTTTCGCTGCGCGACGATCCGGCGATACCGCAGCACGTCGGGCGTGTCCCGTTCGTGCGACGCCGCGTCGTACGCGAGGAAGTCTTCAGACGAAAGCCGTCGCGCGACCTCGACCTTCGGCAGCGCGGAAATCCAGACGTTCCCGATCGCGTCGAGATGCGGCCGCGCCGCCTTTCGATTGCCGAGGCCGAGGTACGCCGCCGCAAGAATCTGGTGGTACTGCGCGGGCCAGAGCCGCAATCGCGACCACGACTCCGCCTTCGCGATCGCCTCCGCGTCGTGACGCACCAGCCACAACTGGCGCGACTGGCGGACCGGGATCCACGCGACGAAGACGAGCGACGCGAGGAGCACGGCGAGGAGCACGAGGAGAAGTCGTCGCATCATTGAATCGTCACGATATCGAATCGCCCCAACTGCAAGAGCCCGGCCGCGCTCCCGTTGGCGACCGAGATCTCGTAGCAGCCGCTCGAGCCAACGATCATGAACGGACCGTCCCCCGCCTCGGCGTACGTCTTCGCCGCCCGCGTGATCACGGCGCCGCCGACACGCAGCACGTGCGCATCAAAGCCAAGCCGGGCGTGCTCGACGTCGGTGACGCAGTTGCCGAAGCGGTCGACGCCGACGATGCGGCCGGTGGCGTGATCGCTCTCGTACTTCGGCGGCGTGTAATCGAGCGCCACCCGATCGTCGATGCGCGGCCCCAGATCGTCGAGCGGCATGCCGGAGGCGATCGCCGCCGCCACCGGCGCAAAGCGATCGCGCCCGTGGAACGTCGTGGAACCATCGGGCCGAAAGAGCGACGCGTTCTCGATCGAACGCGCCACGCCGTCGATGAAATGCAGCACGCCGTTGTCGGGAGCGACGAAGAGGCGCGATCCGTCATCGACCGCGATCATCCGCCGCGCCGTTCCCACACCGGGATCGATCACGATCACGAACACCGTCCCCGCCGGCCAGTAGCGCGCGCAGCCGCGAAGAAACCACGCCGCTTCGAAAACGTCGAACGGCGCGATGTCGTGCGAGAGGTCGTCGATGAACGCCTCGCAGCGCGACGCGATGACGCCCTTCATCGCCGCGACGTACGGGTCGCGCATGCCGAAGTCGGTCATCAGGGCGATGTGGCGCATGGATAATAGATAGCAGAATGCGACGAACTCTCCCGCTCGTTCTTTCGCTGCTCCTCACCGGCTGTACCCTCTTCTCGCCGAAGAAAGCGATGACCCGGCAGCTCGAGAACGTGGCCAAGGACTGGTGCCTGACCATGCGCGCGAGCCAGGTGCTCTGCGTCTATCCGCTGTCGGAGGACGTGCAGGTCGGCGACATCTACCTCGTCAACACCTCGATCCCCAATCAGGTCAAGCAGTACTCGCAGAACGGATTTCTGCCGTTCGACATGCTGCTCACGCGGCTGCAGCCGGTGAACTACCGCGCGATGTACGCGAACGCATACGCCACACAGGACCAATGGGGCAACATCCCGCACCAGTGGCAGTTCCCGGCGAACACGCCAACCAACAACTGGGAAGCGGCGCCGCACGCGGCGTTCCCGTCGTACACCTTCGCCGTGCAGCAGGGGCAGTCGCTCAAGCTCGCCGTGCCGGTGCAGGCAGTGCCGATCGGACTGAGCCTGCTCAACTCGACGCAGGCGCATGGCTCGATCGAGATCGCCGACGCGTCGACGTACGGCATCGACCAGGTTTCCGTCGATCAGCAGGTGGAGGCGTGGGCGGCCTGCCCGACGACGCGCGCGCTGCTCGCGCGCTACGCGCCGGACGGACCGGGCAACTCGCACTACATCCGCGTCATCACGCGCGTCTACCTCACCGGCAAAGTGAACGTCTCGGTGACGAACGACGCACAGCGCGGCGCGGGACTCGACGCCGGCGTCTCGCAGAACGCGCAACTTCCCGCCGCGCCGGCGGCCGGCGACGCGGCGACGAATTACTCGAACCTCGTCACCACGCTGAACAACTCGATCAGCAGCGGCACGACGGTGACGAAGCCGGGCGGCTCGATCCGCATCGCCGCGGTGTCGAATCGCAGCGTGTCGATGAGCGAGACGTTCGATCGCCCCATCGTCATCGGCTACATCGCCTACGACCGCGCCATCGGCGCCGGCGGCCTCCTCGGGCAGCCGCGCTCGACGCTGCAGCAGATGGAAGGGACGGTCGAGCCGGCGCCGCAGCCGTCGGCGGGCGACACGTCGCAATCGGTGAAGTTCGGACCGGACGCCAATTCCACCGTGATCCGCGCCTTCGTCAAGGACCAGGCCAACCGCACGTCGCTGCAGAACTGGCTCAACGAGCGCGCCATCGCCACGTCGATTCCGCTGATCATCAGCGGCGACGACCAGGCGGGACTCCGCCAGCGCATCGTCGACGACTTCAACCTCGGAGGTCCCTGTGGCACAGCAGGTCACTGATATCCCGGCGCCGGAAGTCGGCACCGTCGTGCAGGACTTCGTCGGCAACGGCGCGGAAAAAGTGTTGGTCGAACGGCAGCCCGATGGGCAGTTCACCGTCTCCGTGCCCTGATGCTTCCCACCATCCCACCGCCCCCCGAACGTCTCCTCGTCTTCGCGCGACTCCCCGAGCCGCGACGCGTGAAGACGCGGCTGGCGCGCGACATCGGCGACGAGCGCGCACTCGTCCTGTACGAGGCGATGCTGCGCGACACGCTGCGCTCGATCGGCGGCGCGACGGAAAGCCTGGAGATCGAAGTGATGTGGGCGCCGACGCCGGCCGCGAACGGCGACGCGCTGCGCCGCGCGTTCGACGAGCGCCCGCTGGCGATGCAGACCGGCGAGACGCTCGGCGACCGCCTGTCGATGGCCTTCTCCGAACGCTTCTTCTTCCATCGCACCATGAAGATCGTCGCCATCGGCGTCGATGACCCCTCGCTCAGCCGCGAGCTCATCGACCACGCCTTCGCCCTCCTCGACTCCTGCGAATGGGTCGTCGGTCCCGCCGCCGACGGCGGCTACTACCTCATCGGCTGCCGCGCCGCCTCCTACAACTCCCAGGCCTTCATGGACATCGCCTGGGGCACGAACGGCGTCCTGTCCGCGACTCTGGCCAGAATCCGCGAATGGAGCAGCACCGTCGCCGTCCTCCCCGAGCGACGCGACATCGACGAAGGCGCCGACCTCGCGACGTACGCGGGAGGGGGTGAGGTGGGGGCGCTGTTGCGGGAGTGGGGTTACGATGCCCCCGCATGAAGATCGTTGACGCCGCTCAGATGCGCAACATCGATCGCCGGGCCACGGAGCGCTTCGCCATCCCGTCGATCGTGCTGATGGAGAACGCGGCGACGGCCGTGGTCGACGCGATCTTCGCGCATTATCCGGACTGCGACCGCGTGGCGATCTTCTGCGGAGTCGGGGCGAACGGCGGCGACGGATTCGCGGTGGCGCGGCATCTCGAAAATCGCGGCGTGGTGCCGGTGATCCTGATCGCCGGCGAGCGCGCGAAGTACTCCGGCGACGCGCTGACGAACCTCACCATCTGCGAGCGCCTCGGCATTCCGATGTACGACGTCACGAGCCCGATCGACGAGGCGCTGGTGCACGCGGCGGACGCCGACGTGATCGTCGACGCGATCTTCGGCACCGGACTGAATCGCGCGCCGGAGGGCATTCACGCGGAACTGATCCGCGCCATCGCCGAGCTGCGGCGGCCGGTCATCGCCGTCGACCTGCCAAGCGGCGCGAACGCGTCGTCGCCGGTGCCGTTCGATCCCTGCGTCAACGCCGAGGTCACCGTCACGTTCGCGGCGCCGAAGCTCTGTCACGTGTTCGAGCCGGCGGCGAGCTACTGCGGCGAAGTGATCGTCGCCGACATCTCCATTCCGGAAGCGGCGATCGAAGACGAGAACGTCACGCTCGCCCTCATCACGCCGCGCGACGTGCAGCCGCTGATCGCTCCGCGACTCTCCTCGACGCACAAGGGAACGTACGGACACCTCGGCGTGATCGCCGGCTCGCCCGGACGCAGCGGCGCGGCGGTCATGTGCGCGCGCGGCGCGATCCGCACGGGCGTGGGGCTGGTGACCGTGATCACCGACGGGGAGACGGCGAAGTTGGTGCACGCGGGAGCGATCGAGGCGATGACGGTCTCCGGCGATGACATCAGCACATTCATTGAAAAGAAATCGGCCGTGCTGATCGGACCCGGGCTCGCGGATGACGACGCGAGCTACGCGCGCGTCCGCCACCTCGTCGCGGCGATCGAGCTGCCGATGATCATCGACGCCTCGGCGCTCAACGCTTTCGCCTCGCGCGCGAGCGAGCTCAATCCGCACAAACGCCCGCGCGTGATCACGCCGCATCCCGGCGAGCTGGCTCGGCTCCTCGGCAAGACGACGAGCGAGATCAACGACGATCGCATCGGAGCCGCACGCGACGCCGCGCGCATAACGAACTGCGTCGCCGTGCTGAAGGGCTACCAGACGCTCATCGCCGATCCCGAGGGCCAGGTGCGCGTCAATCCGACGGGGAATCCGGGGATGGCCAGCGGCGGCATGGGCGACGTCCTCGCCGGCATCATCGGCGCGTTCCTCGCGCGCGACGTCGATCCGTTCGAGGCCGCCTGCTGCGGCGTCTACCTGCACGGCCTCGCGGGCGACATCCTCAAAGAAGAGATGGGCGACACCGGCCTCGCCGCCACCGATCTCGCCGAGCGCGTGCCTCTGGCGATTCAGCGCCTGCGCGCTACGTGACCCAACCGCCGAGCTCTTTCACCGACCACCCACTCTTCGTCTTCGTCAGCTCGTACGAAGTTCCGGCCCACGTTTCATCGATGAACACGACCGCTTTCCCGCCGTCGCGGCGCACGAGCAGGAATCCGATCGTGACGAAGTACGACGGCCCGAATTTCTTCTCGTACGACTCGTGCTCCGCGGCGCTGAGGACGATGACGCGTCCGGAATTGCGCGCCGGGCCGAACCATCTGCGATCGCCGATGACGAACGCCGTGCCGCGGCCGAGCACCTTCTCCAGGATTTCGCTCTCCGCCGTCCGCGCCGAGCTTCGCGCGACCTGCGGCATCGTGTCCCGCGCGTCGGGAATGCCGTCGCCGTCGGTGTCGCGATTGTGCGGATCGGTGGCCAGCCGTTCCTCGACCAGGTCGGTGAGACCGTCGCCGTCGCTGTCGCGGCGCAGCGTCTCCCATCTGAATTCGAGATAGAGATCGTTCGCCTCGCGTTTCATTTGCAGGCCGACCGGCGGAAACGTGATCGACGCGAGATCGAGCTCGCGCAACTGCACCTCGATCCGGAGGCCGCCGCTCGTCATCAGCGGAAGCCGCGACGCCGGAAGGACGACGTACGGCATCTGCTCGCGCAGGCCGGTGTAGAGCGGCTCGTCCCATGTTTTGCCGCCGTTCGTGGAGTGAACGATCCAGTACCCGCCGAGTCCGAGCTCGCCCATCGGATCGAGCGAGTTGCCGATAGCCACGCCGGCGACCTCATCGCCGTTTCGCTCCAGCCGCACCGCCGTGAGTCGTCGCGGCAACGACATCGACAGCGATTCGACCGTGCGTTCCGCGAGGTGCGCCGGCATCGGATGCTCGGCGAACGGCACGATGCGCTGCGCGTCGAGCGGACTCGCCGCGACGGCAGCCCTCGCTCGCGGAGGACCGAGCACTTCACGCACGCGCGCGGCGAGCGGCTGCGGCAGATGGCGCATCGCGATGCGCGCGAGAGGGTCGTCGTTGGTGATGTTCTGGCGCAACCGGTCTGCGAACGCCTGATAGCCGCCGCATTCCGCGATCTCGATCAGCGCCATCGCCCAGACGCCGTTGCCGCCGTGACTGGCAAGCACGTCGTACGGATCGGCCGGCGGCGCGATGAGCGCGTTGACGATCGGATCGGATTGGGGCAGGACGCGTTTGCCGCTCAATGCCGCTGCGATCGCGAAGCCGGGACGCGTCGATGTGGCGGGATACGCGTCGGCGATTCGCAGCGCCTCCTCCGTACGTCCGAGAGCGAGCAGCGCGTCGACGCGATTCGCCGCGGCAGTCGCACTCCATCGCGGATCGATCACCGCGGCATCGATCGCCGCGCTGTGAAACTTCGTCATCGCCTCGAGCAGCTGGCGATTCGCCGGCGCGAACGAGAGCGCGTCGGCGAGCACGATGACGCGCTTCTCGTCGGGGATGAAGCCGCTCAGCTTCGTCAGCTGTTCCGTCGACAGCTTCCGCGCGAACGGCAACGCGGCCCGCGCAAAGTCCTCGTTTCTCGTCGTCCCGAGGAAACCGACGTAGGCGGCGACGATGGCGTCGCTCCTCGGTGCCTCGCGCAACGCGAGGTGGAAAAACGCCTCGGTGGCGATCGCCTTTCCCTCGGGTTGCAACACCGCCTCGGCCAGCGTCCGCGCCGCCGCCTCGGAGATCGAGAGCTTCCCCGCCAGCGCGCGCACGACGTCGTCCGCGCGCTTCGATTCGCGGATCGCGGCCAGCGTCGCGTCGTGCGCCGCGGTGTCGCTGCCGGAGTAGATCCGGCCGAACTCCAGCGTCGTCTTCGGCACCGCGTTGATCTTCTTCTGCAGGTCGCCCGCGAACGCGGCGATCGGAACGAACAGGAGGATCAGTGCGGCCCGGCGCATGTTTCTTGGACGCGCGACCGATGGAAAACGATAATCCTGCCGATGAAGACGTTCGTCTGCGCGACTGAGGAAGAGACCGCCGCCGCCGGGCGCGAGATCGCGCGCGCGCTCGATCCCGATGCCACCGTGCACCTCGTCGGCGACCTCGGCGCGGGCAAGACCTTCCTCGCGCGCGCCATCGCCGCGGAGCTCGGCGCCGACCCTCGCGAGGTCGCCTCGCCGTCATTCGCCATCATCCACGAGTACCCCCGCGCCGCCGCCCCGCCGATCATTCACATCGACGGCTACCGGCTCTCCGAGAACCGCCGCGAATGGCTGGAGATCGGCATCCCCGAGATCCTCGCCGGCCCCGGCGTGAAGCTGATCGAATGGCCCAAGCGCGAGTTCGACGAATTCGAGACCTCGCACGTCGAAGTCAACATCGAAGTGCGCAACGACGGAACGCGGGTGGTTAAGTTGGGGTCGCATCTGGAAAATCAACTTAACGGGTGGGCGGAGGAGCGTTAAGTTGATTTTCCAGATGCGACCCCAACTTAACCGACGAATTTATAGCCGAGGCCGTGCACCGTCACAACGTACTCGGCGCCGATCTTCTGGCGCAGCTGAGCGATGTGCACGTCGACCGTACGCGTGGCGAGCGTCGCGCCGTAGCCCCACACCTTGTCGAGCAGCTCGTCGCGCGTGAGGAGCGAGCCGCGGTGCTCGACGAAATAGCGCAGCAGGCGGAGCTCGAGTCCCGACAGCTCGACGTCCGTTCCTTCGCGCGTGACGACCGCGCGCCGGAAGTCGACGCGCACGTCGCCGAACGCGTACGAATCACCGCTCTGCGACACCGCCGTGCGCGAGCGGCGGAAAAGAGCTTCGATCCGCGCGAGCAGCTCCATCATGTCGAACGGCTTGGTCAGGTAATCGTCGGCGCCGAGCTTCAGGCCGACCACGCGGTCGATCACCTGTCCGCGCGCGGTGAGCATCAGGATCGGCGTCTCGATGCCGCGCTGGCGCAGGTCGCGGCAGACGTCGAAGCCGTTCTTCCCCGGCAGCGCGACGTCGAGCAGGATCAGGTCGTACTGCTCGCGGCTCCCCTTCTCCAGCGCCGTGTTGCCGTCGCCGGCGCGATCGACGACGTAGCCCTCGCTCTCCAGCCGGTCGGTGAGCGTCAGCACGAGGCTCTCTTCATCCTCGACCAGAAAAATGCGCCGCCGCAACGCCTCAGACATTTCGAGCCTCGGGGAATGCGATCGTGAACGCGGCACCACCGCGCGGCGAACGTCCGATCGTGATCGTGCCTCGATGTTCATCGACAATCCTCTTCACGATTGTCAGTCCGAGGCCGCTGCCGCGGGCCCGATCGCTTCCGCGGCCGCGATAGAACGGTTCAAAAACGTAACGGGCGTCTTCCGGCGCGATTCCGGGACCGGCGTCTTCGACGGTGATCGTCACGCGGCCTGCGTTGCGCCGCGCGCGAACGCCGATCCATTTCGCCGCGCCGGCGTACTTCACGGCGTTGCCGATGAGGTTCTGCAGCGCCTGCGACAACGCGCGCGCGTCGCCGGCGATCGCCGGCAGCTCGCCATCGACCTGCACGTCGACCTTCACCTGCTCCTGCTCGCACAGCCAGCGCGTCTGCGACACCGCCTCGGCGATCACCTCGCCGACGTCGACGACGCCCGACAGTTTGCGCGCGCGGCGGCCCTGCATCCCCGCGTACTCGAGCACCTGCCCCACCATGTCGCCAAGGCGGCGCGACTCTTTCACGATCATCGCGCCGTAACGCGACACCTGCGCCGGCTCGTGCGTCACGCCGTCGGCGAGGTTCTGTCCCGCCGACTGCAGCGCGGCGAGCGGCGTGTTCAGCTCGTGCGTCACGCCGGCGACGAACTCGAGCTGCTGGCGGCGCAACGTCTCCGCGCGACGCAACATCATCATCAGCATGATGCCGCTTCCGGCGAGGACGATCAGCACGCCCGCAGTGGTCAGCAGATTGCGGCGGCGCGTCGCGGCGACCGTCTCCTCCAGCGGCGCCTCGCGATGGCGGACGGCGAGAATCCAGCTTTCCTGCCCGCGCGGAGGCGGCTCGCCGTTCGCGAATTGCAGGATGCGAAAGATCGGCACCGTGAGCTCCGCCTTGAACGGACCGCTCGAGCGATCCGATCGATAAAGCACGTTGCGGCCGTCCTCGCTCGCGATCTGGAAGTCGTACTGATCGCGGAAATAGCGATGCGCGAGATCGGGGACCGCGGTGGAGACGAGGTAGTCGCGATCGAGCGCGATGATCGTGAACGCGGGCGGGCGGCCGGGAGGGCCGTCATCGCGCGGAGGCGGCGGTCTCTGACCTTCGAAATCACCTTGCGGAGGCGGAGGTGGCGGCGGCGGTCTTCCCTCGCGCCGGCGGCGCTCGCCGGAGGGCACGAGCAGAAAGGCTTCGTTCGGCAACACGACCTTCATCCGATGCCGGCGCGCGAATTCGTTTTCGATCACGTTCCTCGCCGGCGCAAGCTCCGGCGTCCATTCGCCCGGCACCGCGGTGTGCGTCTCCGGATCGAGCCGCTGCAGTTGATCGATCTGCTCCGACGGCACGAACCAGATCATCTTCACAATGCGCGGATCGCGCGCGGTGGAAACCCATTCATCGAAACGGCGCTGCATCATTTCGGCGGAGGCGTCGCGCAGCGGCGCCTGAAACGGGATGAAGAGCCGGGTCAGCTCGCGATCGAATTCGTCGCTGAAATGATTGGCGGCGAACTCGATGCTCGCCTTCATGCGCTGCCGCTCGGAGTCGGCCAGCTGCCCGATCCAGCGGTACTGCAGCACGGCGAGCACGACCAGCGCGCCGCCGAGAGCAATCAATGAAAGCAGCGCCGCGACAGCGCTGCGACTGGACCCCATGCGATCGAGTCTAGCATCGGCAAACCTCGCGGAATTCACGGCAAATGCACGTTTTACGTTTCTTACAAACGCATTGCGATGCGTTGACCACTTCACGGCCCGCGGGACGTAGATTGCTCAGCGAAAGGAGCATTGGACCCAATGAAACGCCTCAGCATCACCATCGCCCTCGTCACCCTTGCCGCTTCCATCGCGGTCGCGCAGCTGCAGCGACGCCCGGGGCCGCCGCCGCCGCGCCTCAACGAATTTCTGAACCTCACCGCCGCGCAGGAAACGCAGATCGACGCGCTGCACGAATCGATGCGCGCGACGATCGATCCGCTGTTCGAACAGAAGCGCGCCGCCGAGGAGCAGCTGCGCGCACTCGCCGAGTCGGCGAACCCCGACCCGACCGCCGTCGGCAAACAGTTCCTCGCCATGCACGCCATCGATCAGCAGATCAAGAGCGCGCATGACGCGATGGAACAGAAAGTCGCCGCGCTGCTGACGTCGGACCAGAAGCTGAAGTTCGAAGCGTTCAACGCCGCGCGGCGGATGGCCGGCCCGCCCCCGCCGCCGCCGCGGTGATCCCAGGAGGGGAGCGGACGTCTCGTCCGCTCATGTCCGCCGACCGGGCGGACGAGACGTCCGCTCCCCACTTTCCTTAGAATCCCCGGATGCAAATCACCCCCGAGCTCGTCTCCTCACACGGCATCAGCGAAGACGAATACAAGCGCATCGAACAGATCCTCGGACGCGCCCCGAATTACACCGAGCTCGGGATCTTCTCCGTGATGTGGTCGGAGCACTGCTCCTACAAATCGAGCCGCATCCACCTCCGCAACTTCCCCACCTCCGGCCCGCGCGTCATCCAGGGACCGGGCGAAAACGCCGGCGTGATCGACATCGGCGACGGCTGGGTCGCGGCCTTCAAGATGGAGTCGCACAACCACCCGTCGTTCATCGAGCCGTACCAGGGCGCGGCGACCGGCGTCGGCGGCATCCTGCGCGACATCTTCACCATGGGCGCGCGCCCCATCGCCTGCCTCGACTCACTCCGCTTCGGCGACCTCGACGCGCCGCGCATGAAGTACCTCGTCGACGGCGTCGTGCGCGGCATCAGCGGCTACGGCAACTGCATCGGCATCCCCACCGTCGGCGGCGAGACGTCGTTCCACCGCTCGTACAACGGCAACATCCTGGTCAACGTCTTCGCCCTCGGCGTCACGAAGCGCGAGAAGATTTTCAAAGGGACGGCGAGCGGCGTCGGCAATCCGGTGATCTACGTCGGATCGAAGACCGGCCGCGACGGCATTCACGGCGCGACGATGGCCTCGGCGGAATTCGACGAGGCCTCCGAGGAGAAGCGACCAACTGTGCAGGTCGGCGATCCGTTCACGGAGAAGCTGCTGCTCGAGGCCTGCCTCGAGATCATGGACACCGACGCCGTGGTCGGCATCCAGGACATGGGCGCCGCGGGCCTCACCTCGTCGTCGTTCGAGATGGCGGGGCGTGCCGGTACCGGCGTACGGATGTACCTCGATCGCGTGCCGGTGCGCGAGAGCGGCATGACGCCGTACGAGATCATGCTGAGCGAATCGCAGGAGCGAATGCTGATCGTGGCGAAGCGCGGGCGCGAGGACGAAGTCGTCCGCGTCTTCGAGAAATGGGACCTCAACGCGGCGGTGGTCGGCGAAGTGACGGACGACGGCTTCGTCCGGCTCTTCTGGCATGGCGACGAAGCGGCCGCCATTCCGGTCGAACCGATTTCCACCGAGGCGCCGGTCTACTCGCGTCCGATGGCGGCGCCGTCGCGGGAGATCCCGGCGACGCTCGATCGTCAACAGGTTGACGATGCCGACTTCACCGAAACGCTGCTGCGCCTCATCGGCTCGCCGAACCTCTGCTCCAAGCACTGGATCTACGAGCAGTACGACACGACCGTGCGTACGAACACGCTCGCAGCGCCGGAGCAGCGCGACGCGGCGATCGTACGCGTGAAAGGCACCGGCCGCGCGCTGGCCATGACATCCGACGTCAATCCGCTCTACTGCTTCCTCGATCCGTACGAGGGCGGCAAGCAGGCGGTGGCCGAGGCCGCGCGCAACATCGCGGTGAGCGGCGGGCGTCCCGTGGCCATCACCGACTGCCTCAACTTCGGCTCGCCCGAGCGGCCGGAGATCATGTGGCAGTTCGCCGAATGCATCCGCGGCATCAGCGACGCCTGCCGCGCGCTCGACACGCCGGTCGTCTCCGGCAACGTGTCGTTCTACAACGAGACCGAGGGGCGGGCCGTGCATCCGACGCCGACGGTCGGCATGGTCGGCATCCTCGAAGACGAAGCACGCGGCTGCGACCTGCACTTCAACGGCGCGAACCTCGACGTCATCCTCCTCGGCGCGACGCGCGACGAGCTGGGCGGATCGGAATGGCAGCAGATGTTCCTCCCCGACGCGCTGGCGACGTCGCCGCGCGTCAATCTCGATGAAGAGCGGAAGCTCGTCGAGCTGCTGCTCGCGCTGCACGAGAATCGCCTGCTGCGCAGCGCCCACGACCTCTCGAACGGCGGCCTGGCCATCGCGCTCGCCGAGTCGTCGATGAACGGCTTCGGCGTCGACGTCGACCTCTCGAATTACGCGGGCGAGCTCGATCCGATCGCGCTGCTCTTCAGCGAATCGCAGGGACGCGCCATCGTCGCCTGCGCGAACGATCGCACCGACGCGGTCATCGCGCGCGCCTCGGCGTTCGGCGTCCCCGCGCGGCAGATCGGCAAGACCACCAACGCCGCGTTCCTCATCCAGCGCAACGGCGTCCCGCTGATCCGCACCTCGACCCCCGAGCTCTCCCGCATCTGGCGCAGCGCGTTCGCGCTTCTCCTCGGCGGCGACACGATCGATGACGTCATCCGCGGAGTCGGCGAAGAAGCGCCGGAGGTGATGGCGCATTGATCTCGTCGCATGAAGCCATCCGCCTGGCGAAGGCCGGACAGCTCACGTCGCAGGAGCTGCTGAAGCTTCTCGTGGATGGGAAAGTAGACATTCCGGCTTCAGACCTTCCGGAAATCGAAAACGGCGTCATGACGAGCTGGAAGCCGGCAACACTTTCGAAGGCTGATGGCTCGCAATGGCTGGTTGCCTTCACCACGCGTGAGCTGGCGTCGGCGTTCATGGATAAAGATCCCGATTACGGTTTCTACGTCAACGTCGACATGCATTGGGTGCTGCTGCGCGCGCTGCCGCCGGATCACGGAATCGTTTTCAACGTTGGAAGTCCGGAGCAACTGGAGTGGAACGCCGCCGGCCTGGCGAAATACAAGAAGGATGTCCTGGGATGGGGGTGACGATCCGCCCGCTGACCGGCGTCCCGTTCGAGACGATCTTCGAGGCGTTCGTCCTCGGCTTCAGCGACTACGTCGTGCGCATGCAGCCGACCTTTCCCGATCTCGTCGAGATGTGGACGCGGCGCGGCATGGTGCCGGAGCTCTCCGTCGGCGCGTTCGATGATGACCTTCTCGTCGGCTTCACCCTGAACTGCATCGACGGCGATCGCGCCTACGACACCGGCACCGCCGTCATCCCCTCGCATCGCCGCCGCGGCATCTCCCGCGACCTCATGACCGCGTCGTTCGCTTTGCTCGCCCCCCGCACCTACATCCTCGAAGTGTTGCAGGCCAACACAGCCGCCGTCGCCCTCTACCAGTCGCTCGGCTTCCAACGCACCCGCCCCTTCCAGGTCTGGTCGTACACCGCCCAGTCCCCCACCCGCTTCACCGAGCTCGCGAACCCCGATCTCGACCTGATCCGCTCCTGGTGCGACTTTCAACCGTCGTGGCAGAACGACGTCCCGTCGTTGCGCCGGGCACGGGACCCGTACGTGGTCCTCGGCAATGAGCACGGCGCCGCGGTGCTCTTTCCGCGCACCGGCGATCTGCCCTTGCTCGCCGTCGCCCCACCCGCCCGCCGGCAGGGGCTGGGGCGGCAGCTCCTCAACGCGGCCGCGACGCGGGCGAACAAGCCGCTGCGGATCGTGAACGTGGATGGGCGGGATTCCGGGACTGAGGCGTTTCTGGAATCGTGCGGGGCAGGGCGAGGGGTGGGGCAGTGGGAGATGGTGCGCGCGCTGTAGCAACGATTTCTTCGCACACATCCGCAAAATTGGAAAATAATGAATCCGTCCGTCCACAATGAGGGAATTCGTGCTGGTGTCGAAGCGGAAGCTTTCGAAGCACATCGCGTTTGCCATCGTCGCGATCGGCATGGTGGGTGGAGCAGCTTTTGTCGCTGTACGGCGCACGGCGACCGCAACCGAAACACGACCTCATAGCGGGCCGCGCGGCCCGGCAGTTCTGACTAGCGGCCGTCTCAACCCGACAATCCGGAGACTGACGGCGGCCACGGCAGCGCACCCTCAAGACGCCCGTCTCTGGAGTGACCTCAGCGCCGTGTTGTACGAGCACGCGAGTACGCATCACGCGCCTGAAGACTTCTGTACCGCACTCTCCGCAGCGCAGCGCGCGCTGGAAATCGACCCCTCGTTGCCAGAAGCGGCCTTCAATCGGGCCATCACGCTGGAGGCCCTTGGACTGCGAACACTCGCACGCCGCGCCTACACGAGCTACCTCGTCATTGACGGGGCAGGTGTGTCGGCGGATGAAGCTCGTCGGCGGCTCGGGTCGATGGGTGTAATCACTGAAGCTGATTCGTGGCGAACGGCCATGCCGAGATTGGAAGACGCGTGCCGCGGCGGCCGCGAAGATGACGCGCGCAAGATCGTGCTCGCATTCCCACAACAGTCGCGGAGCTGGGCCGAGGGAGAGTATCTTGCGCGATGGGGCACCCTCGCCGAATCCAACGTCGCCGAGGCTGATCGCTGGCTGCAAGTTGCTCGTTGCACGGGAGACGCACTGAAGGCGGCAACCGGCGAGCGACTGCTGGCGGATGCCGTGGCGGCCATCGACGCCGCGGCGCCGAATAGCCCAACGATACGCGCGCTTGCGACAGGCCACGTCAATTATCGAGCCGGACGGATTGCTTATAAGAATCGCGATCTCACGCAGGCGACAAAGCTCTTCAGGCTCGCACGAACGGACTTCGCTGCGGGTCAATCACCCATGGAACTGGTGGTCGGTTATTACATGGGCAACGTTGCCTACGACCGAAATGAAATGCGCGAGTCGCTTGCGATTCTCGACGCGGTCGCCGCACACAAGCAGCCCGGCTATCTCAGTCTCGACGCGCAAATCGACTGGGAACGCAGCCTTGTTATAGGAAATCTGGGCGGTGTCCTTCCTGCATTGGACGCCGCTCGCCAATCGATGATTGCGTTCAACAAGCTCGGCGAACGCGCGAACGCGGCACAGATCGGAATCTCGGCGGCCAGCATGCTCTCCAATCTCGGAAGACCGGCTGATGGATGGAGCACAAGACTCGACCTTTTCCGCGAGATCAGCCGCCTTGGAGATCCCGGACTTCTGGAAAAAGCGCTGGGATCGTCTGCCGCTGATGAGGTGTTCGCCGGCAATTGGGGTGCCGCGGCAGCGCTCTACCGCGAGATATCGGAGCTACACAGCGTATCAGCACGATGGCGCGCCGATGCGTTGCTCTGGAGCGCGTTTGCGAGGCAGCGAGCGGGATCGGGGTCAAGCGCCAGCGACACGCTGGCCGCTGCGCGGGCCGCTGCGTTCTCCATCGCCGACAAAGATCTTCGAGCGTCGACGCTCGATGACGTTCGGTTCGCCGAGGCGTCACTCATTCGCGAAAAAGATCCGCGGCACGCCGTGGCCCTGCTCGACGAGACGATCGCCTACCGGCGCCGCGGCTCCGTCGGGGCGCGCCTGATCGAGGCCTATGTCGAACGCGCCCGGACGCGACGTTCAATGGGCGACGAGATCTCTGCGATCAATGACCTCAATGCCGCCATCGAGATGCTGGACAAAGAGCCTATCTCGCTCGAATTCGACATGCGCAACAGCTTCTTTGGAGCAGGATCGGGAGCGTTCGACGAGGCGATCCAGCTGTCCGCGTCTCGCAGCGACGTGGCGCGAGCGTTCGAACTTGCGGAGCGTGCGCAGGCGCGCGTGCTCCTCTCCCGACTGACGAGTCGCGCGCCGGTTCCAGTCACGCTGAGCGACGTCATGGCCCGTTTGCCGGGTAACACAGCATTCGTGCAACTGACCACGCTGCCGGAGCAATCGCTGGCCATCGTGATTCGAGAAGGAGAGTTCCGATCGGTGTTCCTGCCGATCGGACGTCGCGAGATCGATACGCTCACCGATGGGTTGAGCGCCGCGGCGCAGGACAACGATCAAGCTGACTTCGAGCGTCTCTCGAAGCGAATCTCCGACGCTGTATTGGCGCCGATCGCCCAAGATCTCGCTACAGCTGACCGTTGGATCATCGCCGCCGACGATCACTTCGCGGCCATCCCATTCGCCGCGCTGCGTGATGACGTTACCGACGAATATGTGGTCGAGCGAGCCACGATCGTCATGTCGCCGAGTGCGACAACGTACGTAAATCAGCGACCCACTCCGTCTTCGTTTCGCGTTGCACTAGTGATTGGAGACCCCGCGTTCGATGAGCAGCTGTTCCCAACCTTGCCCCGGCTGCCGGCCGCCAGCGACGAAGCTCGTCGAATCGCGAAGCTGTACGCTGGCACAACTCCCCTACTTGGTGCCGCCGCATCGAGACAGCGGTTTCTGTCCGCCGTTACAAGCGCAGACATCATTCACATTGCCGCTCACGCGATCGGCAATGAGAGGGACGCTCTTTTATCGGCGATCGCCATGGCTCCGGAGCACGGCGACGACGGCTTGGTGTACCTGCGCGACGTAGCCGAGTTGCGGCTGGAGCACGCGCCAGTAGTCGTCCTCGCGGCCTGCGGAACCACGACGTCGAACAATGCAGGTCGCCCTATCCACAACTTCGCGCAGGCTTTCCTCGTCGGAGGGAGCAGCGCGGTTCTCGGAAGTCTGTGGAACATCGACGACGAATCAACCCGCGCCTTTGCGCTTGCCTTCCATCGTCAATTACACGACGGATTATCACCAGCTGTCGCACTACGCGATGCGCAGTTGTCAATGCTGCGGTCTAACAATCCCGCGCGCCGGACTCCGGCGGCGTGGAGCGCGTTTCAGATTTACGGAACGAAGTAACAGAGGAGGACGCAATGCCCGACACATACGATTTCGAGATTTACTTCTTCGGACTCATTTGCATCCACGGCCAGTACGAGGACCGCGGGAAGGAGCGCAAGAACAAAGTCACGGCGCTTCTGTTGGAGGACGGCGACCATGAGCGGCGCATCTATGTAAGGCAGAACATCAGTGACTTCTCATTGCTCGACACAGACACTTCTGTCAGCTTCGGGAAGCTTCCGGGCGGCCCGGCGGAAGTACTGCCGTCATTCGACGCCTTGGTGCCACATCTGGAGGATCTCACGGACGAAAGCGTCACTCTTTACAAAGACGCCCATGGCACAAGAGTCACATTGCCCGGGGGGCTTCTCGCTACCGTCGATCAATACAACACAAAAAGTGAGTACACCCTGAACAGTTTTACCCTCTCTTTTGGTTGTGTGGGCCGCATTACGCTTCTTCAGGTCAAGACCGCTCAGCCGGACGTTGTCGTGAAGTTCTACTCAAATAGTGCGCCGAAGTACGTAGCCGCTCCATCTGACGGCTGGATATTGATTGCAAACATGGAGCTTAACCGGAACGATGGTACAGCCATGGGTTTTAAGACATGGCGCAACGACTTTGAGAAGCACAAAGGCTTCACCAAAACAAGCACGGAGTTCGCCAAGCTGTATGAATGGGATCGAGAGAAGTGCAACATACCGATCTCTAACCCGGTCAATATCAAAGCGACCCACCTCCCGGAAATCCTCAGCATCGTCGGAAACTATCCCGTCTTCGCACACCCCGAATGCTCCAATACCAACTGGCCATGACTGTTCACAGCGAATCGAGTTTCGTGATTGTGGCCTTAAGGAGAATGAAATGCTTGACATTTTCGATTTCGAAATTTACTTCTTCGGCCTTATCTGCATTCACGGAAAATCGAAAGAGCGCGACGCTGAAAAATGGAACAAAATTCAAGCGATACTCCTTGACGATGAGCAGCACAAACCGCTTCTGTTCCTGGACGATGAGAACAAGAAGTTTGCGCTTGATCGCAGAAGTAATGTCATCTTCAAGAATGTCGGAGAGGGAGAAGCAACAGTTCTCAAGTCGTTTGACAATTATGTGCCCCACCTCGTCCAACTGACCACTCCTGAAGTAAAGCTAAACCTGAACGCCCACAGCATTCGCGTCGCTCTTCCGCCCGGACGGCTCGCCGCGGTCGATAGATACGACAAGAAAGGGGAGTACTGCCTGAACGGGAAGAAAGTGGTGCGTCCGACAGACTGCATCGGTCGAGTGAGCTTGCTGCACGTCAAGACTGTGCTTCCGACTATCCGCGTGAAGTTCAAAAGCGACGGGCAGGAGCGGGACGAGCCCGCCTCCGGCTGGGCCTTGTTGTCGAACGCGGAACCGACAGACGAGGACGCTACCGAGGTCATCGAAAGAAGCAGACGCGATGACTTCGATAAGCACGCAAGCGCGACCGACCACGATGCGCAATATCTGGCCGATCTATACGAGCTTAAGGACGACTGCACCGAGACGATCAACAATCCTCCTGATATCAAGGCGCGCCATCTGTCGAAAGTCACACGTATCATCAGCAAGCATCATCGCGTGTTTGCTCACCCCGAATGCTCGAACACCAACTGGCCCTGACCCCGAATTTCCCGGGTACAATCGAGGTTGCAATCAACCTCCCATGCCCGACAAGTTCCACGATGAATGCGGCGTCTTCGGCATCCTCGACCACAAGGATGCGGCGAACCTCGTCTACCTCGGCCTTTACGCGCTCCAGCACCGGGGGCAGGAGAGTGCAGGGATCGCGGCGGCGGATGGCGAGCACAACCGGATCGTGGTCGAAAAAGAGATGGGGTACGTAGCCGACGTGTTCACTCCGGAGCGGATGAAGAGGCTGCCGGGGGAGAGTGCGATCGGGCATGTGCGGTACTCGACGGCAGGCGGGTCGATGCTGTGCAACGCGCAGCCGATCGTAGCCTCGACGAACAAGGGGCCGATTGCGCTGGCGCACAACGGGAACCTGGTCAACGGCGACGAGCTGCGCGCGCGGCTGGAGGATGAAGGGGCGATCTTCAACTCGATCTCGGACACCGAGGTCGTGGTGCATCTGATCGCGCGATCCAAGGAGAAGGACGTCGAGCGGGCGTTCGTCGAGGCGCTTTCGCATTGCCGCGGGGCGTACTCGATCGTGCTGCTGACGCCGACACGGATCTTCGCGGCGCGCGATCCGTACGGCTTCCGGCCGCTGGTGCTCGGGCGGCTCGAGGAGTCGATCGCGGTGTCGAGCGAGACGTGCGCGTTCGACCTCATCGGTGCGGAAACGATCCGCGAAGTTCGGGCGGGGGAAGTGGTGGTCATCGAAAAGAGCGGGCTGCGCACCGTGCATCAGTTCGCCGGCGAGCGCGAGGCGCGCTGCATCTTCGAGCACGTCTACTTCGCCCGCCCCGACTCCGTGATCTTCGGCAACAACGTGGCCGAGGTGCGGCAGCGGTTCGGGGCGCAACTGGCGAAAGAGCATCCCGTCGACGCCGACGTCGTGGTGCCGGTGCCGGACTCCGGCGTCTTCGCGGCGCTCGGCTACGCGCGCGAGTCTGGCATCCCGTTCCAGTTCGGGCTGGTGCGCAACCATTACGTCGGCCGCACGTTCATCGAGCCGGAGCAGGGCATCCGCAACTTCGGCGTGAAGGTGAAATTGAACCCGGTGCGCGAGCTGGTCGAGGGGAAGCGCGTGGTGCTGATCGACGACTCCATCGTGCGCGGCACGACGTCGAAGAAGATCGTCACGATGCTCAAGCACTACGGCGCGAAGGAGGTGCACATGCGCATCTCGTCGCCGCCGACGAACGGGCCGTGCTACTACGGCATCGACACGCCGCAGCGGCGCGATCTGATCGCCAGCAGCCACTCGATCGAACAGATCCGCGACTACATCGAGGCCGACTCCCTCGGCTACCTCTCCGAGGAGGGGATGCTCGAGGCGGTGCGCAACGGCGACGATCCGCGCCAGCTCTACTGCACCGCATGCTTCACCGGCCGTTACCCGGTGAAGCATGCGAATGAAGAAGAGCACGCGGCCGCGCTAACGTCGTAGGCGTGTGGGCGGCAATCACAGGGGACGCGCGGACGTCTCGTCCGCGCAGCAACGCCGAAGATGAGCGGACGAGACGTCCGCTCCCCTCCTTGAGACGGCCAACCCGTTAGCGCCGTAAACGGTCGTCGTCGCGCCTTCCGTACGTCACGCGCTCGGGGCGCGAATCGGAGAGCTCGGCGCTCGCGCTGATCGGCTGCTCGACGTCCTCGCCGCCGAAGCCGACCAGGTCCTCGAACAGCACGCGGTAGTGCAGCATCGCCTGACGGAGCTCTTCCGTCGACGCGGCGCCGCGGCCGTGCGCGTCGATGACGGCATGTCCGGCGCGGTAGTGCTCCACCACGCGCGGATGCTTCACTGAAAGGTACTCGGCGTGTTTCTCGAAATCGGCGATGGGGTAACCGCGGGCGCGCATGACGTCGGCCACGAGCTCATCGGCCTCCACCACGGCCATGGCCGGACGATTGATGAATTGCGTCTCGACCTTCTGCCACTCCGAACGATAGCGGTCGCGTTCCGACGCGTTGAGCGGGCGGATGTCGAATTGTTTGACTTCACTGGCGCGGGCCAGCAGCGCCTCTTCGGCGGCCGTGCGATTGCGGGCATGCTTCACGGCGTGGTCGTACTCGGCCCCGTAATGCTCACGCAGTCGAGCGGTGCGGCTTCGGCGGACGCCCGACGCGATGAGGCCGATCACGACCAGCGCCGCGATGGCGGCCAGCGCGATCCAGATCCATTGCGGATTGGCGGGCATGTTCATCGTGAACCTCCGCGGGTTTGATCCGCAAAGGATGTGCCCACCAGGGCTACACGCGGGTGCCGGTCAGCGACTCGGTGATCATGGCGGCCTCGACCGGGCGGCTGAAGTAGAAGCCTTGCGCTTCGTCGCAGTGGCGGCGCTGGAGGAAGGTGAACTGGTCTTCGGTTTCCACCCCCTCTGCCAGGACGCGCAACCGCAGGCTGCGGGCGATGCCGATCACCGCGGAGACGATGGCGGCGTCGCCTTCGTCGCTGGTGATGTCGCGCACGAACGCGCGGTCGATCTTCACGGCGTTGATGGGGAAGCGCTTTAAATATCCGAGCGACGAGTAGCCGGTGCCGAAATCGTCGATGGAGATGCTGACGCCGAGGGCGCGGAGCGCGCGGAGGACTTCGACCGTCACCTCGCCGTTCGACATCGCGGTGGTCTCGGTGATCTCCAGCTCCAGCGCCGACGGATCGACGCGCGTCTCCTCCAGCACGCGGCTGACCATCTGCACGAGGTCGTGCTGCTGGAACTGCCGCGCGGAGAGGTTCACGGCGGTGCGGATCGGCGCCATGCCGCGGTCCTGCCACTCCTTCGCCTGCATGCACGCCTTGCGCAGCACCCACTCGCCGAGCGGCAGGATGAGACGGCTCTCCTCGGCCAGCGGGATGAACGCCGACGGCTCGATGATGTTGCCGTTGTCTCTCCACCGCACCAGCGCCTCGGCGCCGATCACGCGGCCGGTGATGAGATTGATCTGCGGCTGATAGAGCAGCATCAGATGCTCGTCGTGAATCGCCTTGCGCAGCCGCGTCTCGAGCGACAGCCGCTCGTGCGCGCGATGCTTCATGTCTTCGGTGCAGAGCTGGAAGTTGTTCCGTCCCGACTCCTTGGCCCGGTACATGGCGCTGTCGGCGTTGCGCAGCAGCGACTCCGGATCGCCGCCGTCGACGGGGAACAACGCGATGCCGATGCTGGCGGTCATCTCGATCGGCATGCCGCTGACCGACAGCGGGATCTGCACGGTCTCCAGGATCTTCTGCGCCACGGCCGCGGCGTCTTCGGGCTGGCGGAGGTCGGAGAGGATGATCGTGAACTCGTCGCCGCCGATGCGCGCGACGGTGTCGTCGTCGCGGATGCACTCCCGGAGGCGGCGCGACATCTCCAGCAGCAGCTCGTCGCCCGCGGTGTGCCCGAGGGTGTCGTTGACGGTCTTGAAGTGATCGAGGTCGACGAACATCACGGCCACCGCGCGATTCGAACGGCGCGAGCGATTGAGGCTCTGGCCGAGGCGGTCGGTGAAGAGCTTGCGGTTCGGAAGTCCGGTCAGCACGTCGTGGTAGGCGTGGAACTCGATCTGTTCCTCGGCGCGCTTGCGGTCGCTGATGTCGACGAGCGTGGTGTGGATCTTGGCGTCGGCGCCGTCGCCGACGATCATCAGATTCTTCAGCACCCACGCCGTCGTGCCGTCGTTGCGACGCAGCTCGATCTCCACGCTGTTCAGCGCGCGGCAATCGGCCAGCAGGGCCGCCAGCTCTTCGCGCTCGCTGCGTCTGACGTAGAGATCGGCCATGTTCGTCCCGATCAGATCGGGGCGGGCGTAGCCGAGCATCGTGGCGAAGGTGATGTTGCAGTCGAGGATCTGTCCCTCCTGCGTCGTCACGCAGACGCCGGCGGCGTTCTGCTCGAACAGGAGGCGATAGCGGAGCTCGGAGTCGCGCAGGAGCTGCTCGGCCTGGAATCGCGACGTGATGTCGCGGAAGCTCCAGACGCGGACGTCGGTCCCCTCGACGTCGCGGCCGATGGAGTAGCGCTCGAAGCGGCGGCCGTCCTTGAACTCGATCAGGTCGAAGCTTTCGGCCTGCGGCTGGGCGTAAAGCGAATCGACGATGCGGACGAACTCCTCGGGGTGCGTCAGCTGATCGAGCACGAAGTACAGCGTGTCGCGATTGCGGCCGCTCTCCATGACGTCCGCCGGGATGCGCCACATGTCGAGGAAGCGCTGGTTGTGGGAGAGGACGCGGTTGCCGTCGCCGACCACGAGGATGCCGTCGGCGGTCGATTCGAGCGTCGATTGCAGCAGCGTCAGCACGCGCCGGACTTCGCTTTCCGCGCGCTTCCGTTCGCGCACGTCGCGTCCGATGACCACCGCCCCCGCCGCTTCGCCGCCGTGCGTCACCGGCGCGATGGTCAGGTTCATGTCGATCTTCTCGCCGTCGGCGGCGAGGAAGACGCGCTCCTCGCTGCGCATCGTCTTGCGGCGCGTGAGCGAGCCGTCGTCGGTGCGCAGCACGAGGATGTGATCGATCGGCAGGCCGATGAGATCGGACGGCTCGTATCCGAGGAGGCGGCGCACCGCGTCGTTGGCGAACTGGATCGTCCCTTCGCGATCGCAGACGAAGAGCGCGTCGGCGATCGTGCTGAGGATCTCGCGCGAGGCGAGCGACGGCGTGATCGGCACGAGCTCGTACTTCCAGACGATGTGCGCCACGACCACGGCGAACGCCAGGATGGCGAGGTAACCGAAGGGATAGATCGGCACACCGTACTTCGGCAGGTAGTCGACGGAGCCGAGGTAGGCGATGCCGAAGCTGATGATCAGCAGGCGGATGCGCGTTCGCTCCACGCCGCGCGACTTCGGGAAGAGGAGGATGAACTCCACCAGCGCGGCGATCAGGTAGCCGAAGAAAAAGGTGAGGAACGGAATGCTGACGGCGATGGCGTAGCGCGGATAGAAGCCGAACCAGTAGTGCCGGACGCCGGTGACCAGCGAGTCGGAGAAGATGGCGGTGGCGGAGAAGACGGCCGCCAGGAGCCAGCCGAGGACCACGGCCACGCGGCGCAACCGCATGATCCGCAGCATCTCGACGGTGAACTGATAGATCGCCGGGGCGAGGAACGGCACGCCGAAGTAGGCGATGCGGGCCCAGAAGAGGGCGTGCTCGGCGTCGCGCGCCGAGTACATGAAAGTGAAGGCGAAGAGCCACACCGAGGCGAAGAGGGTGAGGCCGAAGAACGCGGCGCTGACACGCGAGATGCGGCGCATGAGCACGGCCACTCCAAAAAGGAGCATCAAGGCCGTCGTGACGGCAGTCGGGATTGCGTACGGCGAAAAGACGTACGCGCCGCGATCGAGCAACATAAATTGTGGGGTCTGAAGCTTGTTTATTGTGAGCTGTCTGAAAGGATTTGTCGAATCTCGCCCACGATCCGATCGGCGTGCGCGGTCAGGCCGTGATCGCCCTCGGCGATCTCGATGAACTTCGAGCCGTCGACGAGATCGGGCTCCCACCTGCGCCAGGTCTGTTCGACCAGCTCGAACGGCACGCTCTCGTCGTCGCGTCCCATGATCACGGTGACGCGCGACGGCGGCGCGTGCTCGTCGACGCGCACCTCGAACATCTGCTCGAAGAACCGCCGGTGGATCGGCACCTCGGTCTTCCGCGCGTGATTGAAGACGCGGATCGGATCGCCGTCGGGAAGGAGCGTGCGCCAGCGGTCGGCGATGCCGAGGGCGGGGGCGATCAGGATGAGCGGGATGTCGCGTTGGGCGATGGAGAGCGCGACGAGGGCGCCGAGCGAGCTGCCCGCGATGGCGTGGGGCTGATGCACAGACAGGAGTGTCTGTGCTACACGAACCATCGCGTTCCAGTCGAGCTGCTCGAAGGATGGGATATTGAGGTCGGGCGCGATCAGCTCGATGTCCGGCTCGAGCATCGGCCGGATCGCGGTGATCTTCGCGCTCGCGGGGGAGGAGGCGAAGCCGTGGAAGTAGAGGAGGCGGGGCATAGCGCGGTTGAGCGGTTGAGCGGTTGAGCTGTTGAGCCTTTGAGCTCAAAAGCTCAATCGCTTAACAGCTCAATCGCTCCTGACCGCGGTGTACTCGGAGAAAACCCCCAACTCGATGTGCCGCTTCGCCTCCGCGAAACCGGCGTCGCGCAGCGCGGCGAGGATCGATTCGGGCGGGACGCAGGCGTCGATGGTGTCCCAGAAGTAGCGCATCAGCTTCGCGGCGTCGGCGTTGCGGGTGCGGAGGCGGGTGAGGAACGGGATCACGCGCCCGAGGTAGAAGCTGAGCATCGCGCGGCCGGCTTTCGACGGGGGCGGCGTGATCTCCATGATCAGCACCTTGCCGCCGGGACGGAGCACGCGGCGGTATTCGGCGAACGTGGCGCGGAGGTCGGCGAAGTGCCGCATGGCGTATCCGACGGTGAGCAGGTCGAACGTGCCGTCGGCGAACGGCAGCGACTCGGCGCGCGCCTGGACCTGCGTGAACTTCGCCACGCGGCGACCGGCCACCAGCATGCCGATGCTCGGGTCGAGTCCGATCACGTTCTTCGTCACGCGCAACGCGGCGCGGGCCACGACGCCGGTGCCGGTGGCGCAATCGAGCAGCTTCGTCCGCGCGTTCAGTCCCGCGCGCTCCAGGGCCTGGAAGCGATAGCGGTTTCCCGACCCGAACGAGAGCATGCCGATGATCGAGTCGTACCACTCGGCGGTCTCGTCGAAGATCTGGCGGACGAACTCCTCGCGGCGTTCGGCGGCGGGGTAGTACTGCGGGAGCGGCGGGTGGGGAGGAAGGGCTTCGGCCATGCGGCGCACATCTTACAATCCGCCGCGTGACGACTCCCGAAGAAGCAGTCTCCCTGATCAAGAGCGGCATGAACGTCTTCATCCACGGCGCCGCGGCGACGCCGACGCCGCTGCTCGACGCGCTCGTCGCCCGGAAGGATCTGGAGAACGTCCGGTTGTTTCACATGCACCTGGAGGGACCGTGCGCGTTCGCGGAGCCGGAGTGCACGTCCCAGTTCCGCTCGAACTCGCTCTTCACCGGACCGGCGCTGCGCAAACCGATCGAAGAAGGGCGGGCCGACTTCACGCCGGTCTTCCTCTCCGACATCCCGGCGCTGTTCGAGTCGCGGCGCATCCCGCTCGACGCCGCGATCCTGCAGCTCTCCCCTCCCGACAAGCATGGCTACTGCACCGTCGGCACGTCGGCCGACGCCGCGCTCGCGGCCGCGCGCGCCGCGAACATCGTCATCGGCGAGATCAACGAGCAGATGCCGCGGACGCACGGCAATACGCTGGTGCGGAAGTCGCGGCTGCACGCGTACGCGATGACGAATCGCGCGCTGCCGCTGCATCCCGCCGGCGAGCCGACGGAGATCGAGGCCGCGATCGCGGGCCACATCGCGCCGCTCGTCCCCGACGGCGCGACGCTGCAGATGGGCATCGGCGCGATCCCCAACGCCGTCCTGGCCCGCCTCTTCGACAAGCACGACCTCGGCGTGCACACGGAGATGTTCTCCGACCGCGTGGTCGATCTCGTCGACGCCGGCGTGATCACGAACCTCCGGAAGAACGTCCACCGCGGCCGCATCACCACCAGCTTCGTCGCCGGATCGAAGCGGCTCTACGACTTCGTCGACGACAACCCGTTCGTGGAGTTTTATCCCGCCGACCACACCAACGACACGGCCGTCATCCGGCGCAACGATTCGGTCGTGGCGGTGAACTCGGCCATCGAGGTCGATCTCACCGGCCAGGTGGTCGCCGATTCGATCGGCCATCGCATCTACAGCGGCATCGGCGGACAGATGGACTTCATGCGCGGCGCCGCGCTGTCGAAGGACGGCGTGCCGGTGATCGCGCTGCCGTCGACGGCGGCCGGCGGCCAGGTCTCGCGCATCGTCAGCACGCTCAAGCCGGGATCGGGTGTGGTCACGACGCGCGGCCACGTACACTGGATCGTCACCGAATACGGCGCCGTCGACCTCTGGGGCCGCAACCTGCGGGAGCGGGCGGAGATGCTGATCTCGATCGCCCATCCCGACTTTCGCGCCGAGCTGCGGAGAGACGTTACGAAGTTGCGCAGCTTCGCGGTTTAACAGCCGCGTAACCGCGCCAGCGCGAATCCGCGCTTACCATCCGCGGATGCGCAAGGCTCTCCTCCCGCTCCTCCTTCTTGCCGCCACCGCGGCGACGGCGCAACTGACCATGCCTCCCGACGGCGCCAACCAGCGCGCGTCGGTCACGCAGTACATCGGCCTGGTCAAGGTGACGATCGACTACCACAGTCCGAAGGTCCACAACCCGCACACCGGCGAAGACCGCCGCGGCAAGATCTGGGGAAAGCTCGTTCCGTACGGCCTGGTCGACCTCGGATTCGGCACGTGCAAGGAATGCCCCTGGCGTGCCGGGGCGAACGAGAACACGGTCTTCACCGTCTCGCACGACGTGAAGATCGAAGGGAAGACGCTCCCCGCCGGCTCGTACGGATTGCACATGATCCCGGGCGAGAACGAGTGGATCATCGTCTTCTCGAAGAACAACAACTCGTGGGGAAGCTTTTTCTACGATCCGGCCGAGGACGCGCTGCGCGTCAACGTGAAACCGGGGAAGAGCGAGTACCACGAGTACCTGACGTACGAGTTTCCGGAGCGCCAGCTCGACAAGGCGACGGCCGCGCTGAAGTGGGAAGAGCTGCAGGTGCCGTTCGCCATCAGCGTCGAGAACATCAACGATCTCTATCTCGCCGCGATGCGCAACGACCTGCGCGGCGAGAAGGGATTCGAGTGGCAGAACTGGTCCGCCGCCGCCCGCTTCGCCCTGGAGAACAAGGACGCGAAGGAAGGGCTGGAGTGGGCGAAGGTCGCCGCCAGTCCGCGCTTCCCCGGCAACATGAACTTCAGCACGCTCTCCACGCTCGCCGACCTGCAGGCCGCGAACGGACTGGAAGCGGAGGCGAAGAAGACGCGCGAGTCGGCGCTCAATCACCCGACCGCGACGGTGTTCGACCTCCACCAGTTCGGCCGCCAGCTGCTGGCGAAGGGAAAGAAAGAGGAGGCTATGGCGGTGTGGCAGCTGAACGCCAAACGCCATCCGAACGAATGGCCGGTCAACGTCGGCCTCGCCCGCGGCAACTCCGCCCTCGGCCACTACGACGAGGCGCTGAAGTACGCCCGGATCGCCCTGACCCAGGCCCCCGATGAGATGAACAAGACGGCGCTGGCGGAGGGGATCAGGAAACTCGAATCCGGGAAAGACATGAATCAATAGTCGACGGCTGAGAACCGGTGCTGAGTGCTCGGTGCTCAGTGCTCGAGAACCCGTGCTGCCTTTTGCGAGAGACGCGCACGTCGGAAACGGGTCCTTCGCCGTCTTCGCGGCTCAGGATGACACTTCTGCAGAGCTTCCCCAGCACTCCGCACCTGGCACTCAGCACCCAGCACTGGTATTATTACTTCGGATGCCGAAATATTCGCAATCCGAAGAAATTGGCGAACTGGCCGGCGAGCTCGTGTCCCACCTCGAGACGCTCGTCCAGCGCTTTCTTCTTCCGCAGAAGACCTCGGACCTCAGCCGCAGCGAGCTGGCCGTCCTGCGCGTGCTGGCGAACGGGCACGCCACGATGTCGGAGCTGACCTCGAGCCTCGGCATCGCCTGCAGCAGCGCGACCGGGGTCGTGGACCGGCTCGTCGAGCGTGGACTGGCCGAACGGGCCCGTCCCGACGACGACCGGCGTACCGTCAACGTCACCCTCACCCGCCGCGGGCGGCACATCCACGACGCCTACACCGAAGACCGCATCAACCTCGGGCGCGGAATGCTCGAGCCACTCGATCCAGCCGAGCGCCGGCGCCTGCTGGCACTTTTCCGGAAGATCACGCACAGGTGACATGAAGTGAAAAGCAAGCTCATCTCTTGCGGCGCAGCCGCTCTTCTCGCATTCATACCGGCCGCTCGGTCGGAAACTGTCCGTCTCGGCCTCGGCGAGGCGATGTCGCTCGCGGTGCAGCACTCCGCGACGGCCGACCTCGCCCGCAGCGCCGAGGAGCGCGCCCGCATCGCGCAGAGCGAGGCGTTCTCGGCGCTCCTCCCGCAAGGCGACGCGAAGGTGATCCGCTCGACCAATTCGATCAACCTCGCGACCTTCGGTTTCTCGCTGCCGGGGCTGCCGCCGGTGATCGGACCATTCAACGTCATCGACGGCCAGATCGTCGCCGCGGCACAGATCTTCAACCTCGCCGCGTTGCGTCACTACCAGGCCTTGCGCGCCGGCGCGAACGCCGGCCGTTACGCCGTGCAGCAGGCGGAGAACGAGCTCGCAGCCGCCGCCGGGCGCCTCTACGTCCTCGTGCAGCGCGCCGACGCGCAGGTCGCGTCGCGCGAAGCGGACGTGAAGCTCTTCCAGCAGCTGGCGAAAGTGTCGAACGACGAATTCGAGGCCGGCACCGGCACGCGACTCGACGTCGCGCAGGCCAACGTGCAGCTCGCGCGTGCACGCAGCGCGCTCCTCTCCGCGCAGAACGACCGGCAGTCGGCGCAGATCGCGCTGCTGCGAGCGATCGGCGCGAATCAATCGTCGGAGCTCGTCCTCGCGGAAACTCTCGCCGCTCCGGCACCGCCCGCGACCGACGCGGCGATCGCCTCGGCACGCGAGCGGCGTCCCGAGCTCAAGCAGTTCGCCGAGCAGGAGAAAGCGGCGCAGCTGGCGCTCTCCGCGGCCCGCTCGCGCTACCTGCCGGCGCTCGCGCTCGACTTCCAGGGCGACATCTCGGGCAACAGGACGAACGATCTCCACAGCTCGCGCACCATCGCCGCGGTGGCCTCGGTGCCGCTGTTCCGCACCGACATCCGCGCGAACGTCGAACGGGCGAAGCTGGAGCTCGAAGACGTGCGCGTGCGGCGGTCGAGCGTCGAGGCGGACATCGAGCAGCAGGTACGCACGTCGCTCCTCACGATGCAGAACGCCGAGGCTCGGGTCGACGTCGCGGCGGAGAACGTGAAGGTGGCGGAGGAAGCGCTGCAGATCGCGCGCGACCGCCGCAGCGCCGGCTACGGCTCGCCGGTGGAAGTCGATCGCGCCGAGGACACGTACCGGCAGGCGCATGAAGATCTGATCGCGGCGCGCGCCGACGCGGCGGCGGCGTGGATCGAGGCGCAGCGGGCGATGGGCACCCTCGTCATTCCGACGGAGGGACCACGATGACGCCCAAACCGGTCAACAAGTGGCTGGTCACGCTCTCCGTCACCTTCGGCACGCTGATGGGCGCGATCGACGCGTCGATCGTCAACGTCGCGGTGCCGCATCTGCAGGGCGCGCTCGGCTCCACGGTCGAGCAAATCACCTGGGTCACGACCGGCTTCGTCATGGCCACGGTCATGATCATGCCGCTGACCGGATTCCTGGCGCGCATGTTCGGACAGAAGCGCGTCTACCTCGTCTCGCTCGTCCTCTTCGGCCTCGGCTCGGCGCTCTGCGGGATGGCGCGCACGCTGCCGATGCTCGTCCTCTTCCGCATCCTGCAGGGATTCGGCGCCGGCGCGTTGCAGCCGACGGAGCAGGCCATCCTGCGACAGACCTTCCCGCCGCAGGAGCAGGGGATGGCCATGGCGGTCTTCGGCATGGCGGTCGTGCTCGGGCCGGCGTTCGGTCCGAGCCTCGGCGGCTACATCGTCGACAACTATTCGTGGGAGTGGATCTTCTACATCAACGTCCCGGTCTGCGTGATCTCGCTGCTGATGGTCACCCGCTTCGTGCACGAGCCGGAGGACGTCAAAGAGGCGAACCACGCGCTGGCCGAGCATCAGAAAAAGAACATGGACTGGGCCGGCATCGCCCTCCTCTTCTGCGGCCTCGGCACGCTGCAGTACGTGCTGGAGGAGGGGAACCGCAACGACTGGTTCGCCTCGAAGATGATCTCGTCGCTGGCCCTGATCTCGATCGTGGCCATCGCCGCGCTGGTCATCCGCGAGCTTTCGGCGCCGATGCCGGCGGCCGACTTCTCGCTCTTCCGCGACGTCGTCTTCCTCTCCGGCACGCTGGTCGGCGCGGTGATGTTCGCCATGCTGATGTCGGTCACGTTCCTGCTGCCGCTGTTCATGCAGCTGATGCTCGGCTTCTCGGCGACGCAGGCGGGACTGGCGATGATGCCGCGCTCATTGGTGATGATCGTGGTAATGCCGATCGTGGGGCGGATCTACAACATCGTCTCGCCACGCATCGTCATCGGCTTCGGCATCCTGCTGTTCGGCTGGTCGGCGTGGCTGATGGGGCACTACACGCTGAACACCAGCGCGCAGGGAGTGGTCAACGTGTTGATCATCCAGGGGGTGGCCTTCAGCTGCCTCTTCATCCCGCTGACGACGCTCGCCCTCAGCTCCATCCCGCGCCACCGGCTGGCCGACGCGACGGGGCTCAATTCGCTGCTGCGCCAGGTCGGCGGCTCGATCGGTCTGGCGGTCTTCGCCACGCTGCTCACGCGCTCGGCGACCACCGCGCGCGGCGACATCATCCGGCACGTGGCGCCGGGAAATCCGGCGCTCGCCGTGTCCAAGCTGCCGCTGAAAGTGATCGACCTGATCGTCCGCCAGCAGGCGATGGTCCTCTCCTTCGAGAAGCTGTTCTATCTCGCCGGAATCTCATTTCTCGTCGTGCTGCCGCTGGTGTTCCTGCTGCGCGCGCCGAAGACACACGAAAAGATCGAAGTGCACCTGGAGATGTAAATGGCTGACTACGAACAGAAACCACACGCCGCCGCGGCGGAAGCCGCTGCCCGCACGCCGGTGCTCAGCACGGGCCGCGCGCGACGGCTCTACCTCATCCTCGGCGCGACGGTCGTCGTCCTGCTGCTGCTCTACGGCATGTTCGCCGTCGTCACGCGCGGACGCGAATCGACCGACGACGCGCAGGTCGCCGCCGACATCGTGGCAGTGGCCCCGCGCGTGGCGGGACAGATCATCGCCATCCACGTCGCCGAGAACCAGGCCGTACATCGCGGCGACCTGATCGCGGAGCTCGATCCGAGCGACCTGCAGGTGAAGCTGGCGCAGGCGCAGGGCGATCTCGACACCGCGGTCGCCCAGGCGCAGCAGGCCGACGCACAGGCGGAGGTGAACGCGGCGGGCGCCAGCGGCGGATTCACCGCCGCTCGCGGCGCGGTGCAGAGCATGCGCGAGAGCGTCGGCACATCGGCGGCGGTGGTGAACGACGCGCGCGCCGGCGTCGCGCGCGCCGAGGCCAACGCAGCGAAGGCGGCCTCGGACTGGAAGCGCGCCGAGGAGCTCGGAGGGAAGGGCGACATCTCGCGGGCGCAGGTCGACGCGGCCCGCGCGGCGAACGAAGCGGCGCAGGCGGATGTGGCGTCGGCGCGCGCGCGGCTGGCGTCGGCCACGAACGCGCAGCAGGCGGCCGAGGCGAACGTCGTGCAGGCGCAGGGAAAGCTCGAGCAGAGCGCGCCGGTGTCGGCGCAGGTCGCGGCCGCGCGGGCGACCGCGGCGCTCGCGCATGCGAAGGTGAACACGCAACGCGCCGCGCTGCAGGCGGCGCAGCTCAACCTGTCGTACACGAAGATCACCGCGCCGGCCGACGGCATCGCCTCGCGATTGTCGGTGCATCCGGGCGGCCTCGTCGCGCCGGGAACGCCGATCGTGCAGCTCGTCCCGCTCCGCACGTACATCGTGGCGAATTTCAAGGAGACGCAGGTCAAGGCGATGCGTCCCGGCCAGCGCGCGTCGATCAGGATCGACGCCCTCGGCGGCCAGGAGTTCGAGGGAAAAGTGGAAAGCCTCTCCGGCGGCACCGGCGCGAGCTTCTCGCTGCTGCCTCCCGATAACGCGTCGGGCAATTACGTCAAGGTCGTGCAGCGTGTGCCGGTGCGGGTGTCGTGGAACGGACCGGGGAGCGATCGGATCGCGGTGGGGGCGAGCGCGGAAGTGACGGTTTATACGAAGTGAGACTACCTACGCGCGGGAGCGGGCACGGGCGCAGTGCCCGCTTCCGTTGCCTGCATGACTTCCTGATAAATCGCGGTTCCTTCCCAATACTCGACGTGCGCCTTGAGCGGCGTGACGGCGTCAGGATCACGAAAGTTGATCACGCGGCTGCCATTCGGTACGTCGTCGTTCGGCGTGTCGTAGAACTCCAGCGAGCCGCTGATGATGTCCTGTGGTGAGTAGATGTTCACCCACGGGAACAGACGCTCACGGAGGATGAGCGGCTGAACCGCCGCGGCCAGCGTCTCGCGCTCGGAGCCGGTCTCCGCGGCGTGTGTGGAGAAGACGAACGCCGTCTTGTCGAGCGGTGAGCCGAAGGTGAGCAGCAACTTCGTCCGGCCGCGCACGTCCAGGGGTTTCACCGGCGCGTCATCGCAACACGCGACGTCGCCTCCGACGAGATCATCCTCGTTCATCAACCGGTTCAGCACGTCGTACGCGATGACTGATCCGAGAGAATGGCCGGCGACGATCACCCGCTTGTACGCGGGATCGCCCCGTTCGTCGGAATAGGCATAGACGCCGTGTGCCGCCTTCCAGACCGCCTTTTTGATCTCCTGACGCACGGCGAAAAATCGATCGAGTTGATGCGAGGAGACGTAGATGGCAACGTCGCCGACGAACTGGATGAGGAACCAGCGAACGAAGAGAGCCATACCAAGAAGGATCAGCCAGGTGGCGAGGGCGAGGAGGTCGCCACAGTCGCCGATGAGGTTCAATCCGAGAATCGCCAGTGACGTGAGGATCGCGATCACCGCACGCCCGACGCGAAGAGGAAATCGCTGAAATGCGCCGCGGGCAAACATCAGCGACACACCGAAAAGGCCGGCCGCCAGCGCGACGTGAAGGGTCTGCTGCACCGAGCCGCCATGTGTGGAGATCCAGCCGTGCGACCAGAGAACCCAGTGCGGAATCGGGCAAATCGGGTTCGCCGGGAACAACGGTTCCTCATTGACGATGAAGGCCAGGACGATCGTGATCGCGGTACCGATGAACGCCGCGCCTCCGATGACCGCTACCACAGCGATGAGTGGTCGCGTTGTTCGCCACAATGCAAGGATCGCGGTGAGGAACGTGCCGATCACGAGCACGACCAGTAGCAGCTCGAAGATGACCGTGAGATCGGGCAAAACGGCCTTGATCCACTCCTCTTTCTTGAACGCCAGGCTGGCGGTACCGATGACGATGATGGTCGCGCCGGTGATCACGATCGAGATCACCGTCAGCACGGCGAGGATCAGGTTGACGACATCGAAGAGCTTGATCGCAAATTCGCGAATCGCTCCGAACAGAAACCGCCGCAGGCGCAGCCGCGATGTAGCGCCGTTGACCGCTCCAGTCACCAGAAAGCGGATTACCTCCCAGATACCGATGACGCCTTCGGTCAGCGGAGCCCAGTATCCTTCGTAGATATGAATCGGCGGACGGTCGCTGAACTCGAGCTCCAGTCTCTGGAACGTCTCGCAATCGACGCGGATCGTGCGCGAGGTCATGCGAGTCACCTTGTCGCCGCTCTGCTTGCAGATGCCGCGGGCCATCGTGTCGATGGTCTCGAACGGGACCTGCTGGCCCATTCCGTGAGCGACGAACACGGCCGACGGATTCTGCTCTGCGTCTTTGGTCGCCCGCGGCGTACCGCTGACGATCGGTGGACCGACCTCGTATTTCATCAGGATTAATGGAATTGTATACTCTCTCCAAATCCGACGCGCGCCGCCTTCTCGTCGCGCACCTCGCGCTCAATCGTCCCCTGCGCAGCGTGCGCGAGGTCCTCACCCGCCTCCGCTGCATCCAGCTCGATCCGCTCGACGTCATCGGGACGAACGCCGACCTCGTGGTCATGGCCCGCGTCGACGGCGCGAAGCATGGCGACGTCTGGAAGAAGCTCTTTCCGCGGCATGCGTTCGAGCATTTCTTCAAGGTCCGCTGCATCCTCCCCGCATCGTTTTTTCCGCAATATCGCGAACAGGGACATCGCGCGCAGGTCTACTGGTGGCGGCACGAGGAGCGCGAAGAGCGCGTGCCGCCGAAGCTGGTGCAGGCGGTGTACGACGAGATCCGCGAGCGCGGCCCGGTCACGGCGCGCGAGCTGACCGATCACGGCTCCGTCGTGCCGATCGACTGGGCCGGCTGGATGGGAACGGCGAAGACCACCACGATGGCGCTGGAGATCCTCTGGACGCGCTGCGACATCGTCGTCGCCGGCCGCACGGCGAACGGCTCGAAGATTTACGACATCCCGGAACGGACGTTCGGCAAGCTGGCGAAACCGGACGAGCCGTTCGAACCGTGGTTCCTGCGCGAGCGCATCACCGCATCCGGCCTGTATGCGCCCGGCAAACGCGAAGCGAACGGTTTCGAGCAGGTGCAGATCGAAGGCTCCTCGCGGCACTACCTCACCACGCCCGAATTCCTGGAACAGAAACGGATCCGCTTCGACGATCGCGTCCGCATCCTCGGGCCGCTCGATCCGTTGCTCTGGGACCGCAACCTCGTGCGGCACGTCTTCGACTTCGAGTACGTCTGGGAAGTCTACAAACCGGCGAAGCAGCGCATCTGGGGCTGGTACGTCTGTCCCCTGCTCCATCGCGATCGATTCATCGGACGCATCGACGCGCACGTCGAGCGCGGCGCGCTGAAAGTACGGAAGCTGTGGCTGGAGTCCGATTTCGACGTCGCGCTGATCCAGGACGCCGTCGATCGTCACGCCGAAGCGTTGGGAGTAAAATCGCGCCACATCAGAACATCATGACGCCCGAGTCGACGCGTGTACTCGTGGTCGAAGACAACGTGTTCGACCAGCAGCTCCTGCAGGAGTATCTCTCCAGCCGCGGCTATCAGACCGAGTTCGCGCACGACGGCATGGAAGCGCTGCCGAAGCTCGAAGCCGATCCGATGCGCTACGACGTCGTGCTGACCGACCGGATCATGCCGCACATGAACGGCCTCGAGCTCCTCGGGCGGATCAAGGAAAACCCGCGGCTGCGCACCATCCCGGTCATCCTGCAGACCGCGTCATCACGGCGCGAGGAGATGGTCGAAGGGATCCGAGCCGGCGCGTACTACTACCTCACCAAGCCGTACGACGTCGAGATGCTGCTCACCGTGATCGAGACGGCGGTGCGCGACTTCACCGATTACCGCCACCTCAAGGAGCGCATCGAGCGCGGCCTGCGCTGCCTGACGCTGATCCGCGACGCGTCGTTCTCCATCCAGACGGTGGAAGAAGCGCGCGACCTCGGCATGGTGCTGGCCAACGCCTGTCCCGATCCGATGTCCACCGTCATCGGCCTGACCGAGATCCTGGTCAACGCCGTCGAGCACGGAAACCTCGGCATCACCTACGAGGAGAAGTCGGAGCTCAACGCCGCCGGGCAGTGGCAGTCGGAGGTCGAGCGGCGGCTGTCGCTTCCCGAGAACGCCACGAAACATGTCGAGGTGAAGATGACGCGCGAGAACGGCTGCGTGCGATTCACCATCCGCGACGAAGGCTGCGGCTTTGACTGGAAACGTTTCATCGACATCGATCCCGGCCGCGCCTTCGACAATCACGGCCGCGGCATCGTCATCGCCCGCACGCTGTCGTTCGATTCGCTCGAATACCGCGGGTGCGGGAACGAAGTGGTGGCGCAAGTAGCAGTTGGCCGTTGACAGTTGGCCGTTGGCCGTAGCTCCTGCCAACGACCAACTGCCAACGACTTTGACGCTCGTTTGGCGACCGCGTGACGTCCTGTTCCCAACACACTTCCTAGAATCACGCTGTGTCCGCAGCTGAATCGATTCCCAGCGTCGGCCGCACGTGCGCCGGCCCGCTCGAATTCTTCCGGGCCATCGTCCACCGCACGATGCTGAACTCGAACGTGAAGTTCGAGGTGATGCAGACGGCCGAGTCGCTCCGCCAGTACCTCGAGACACGCGAACAGCCGGGACTGGAATACCTCTTCGCCGCGGCGCTGATGGAAGGATGCTTCGCTCCGATGAAAGACGCCGAGGGCGTGTACAACGTGCTGCTGACGAAGTTCCAGAGCTTCGACCGGCGGCGCCAGGAGCTCACCGTCACCGCGACGTCATTCCCGCTCACGCCGCGCGCGCCGCAGCTGCAGCGCCTCGTGCTCATCCGCCATCAGCGCATCAATCTGACCCGCGCCTTCCACCTCGCGCAGGCCATCGACTGCGACGGCCCGTGGACGAAGAACGAAGAGAAGGACGAGATGTTCGCGATGCTGATGAAGACCCTCACCGGGTACGTGCGGACGTAGGACAAGCTCTCAGCTTGTCCATCAGCATCCGGTACTCCAGTTCATGCGGCACCAGCGGCTCGACCTTCGACAACTGATCGATCGGCACGAGCATCACCTCATCGACCTCGCCCGCCTGCAACGTCAGCGCTGACGGATCGACCTCGCGCTCCACGAGGAAGATCTCGTGCTCCTCGTTGTCGATGTAAGTGCCGTCGCGCAGCACGCTCTGCCCGCGCGTCACGCCGAGGCGCCGCAGCTCGCCGGGCGCGATGCGAAGGCCGAGCTCTTCGAACGTCTCGCGCACCGCGGCCTCGACCGGCGTCTCCCCGGCCGACAGATGTCCCGCGGCGGAGACGTCCCAGTAGCCGGGCCAGTTCTCTTTTTCCGTCGAGCGCTTCTGCAGCAGCACGCGGCCGTCGGGCGTCGCGATCCAGACGTGGGCCGCGACATGCCAGTCGCCGTCGCGATGCACCTCCGCCTTCGTCTTGATCGGACCGCCGATCACGCTGACCCATTCCACCGCGTCACGCAGCGCGCGCTCGTACGCCGCGGCGATCTCGTCGGTGAACGCGCAGAAGATCACCCGCTCGACGTTCGACGCGCGCGCCTCGCGCACCGCGATCGACGCCGCGGGATCGATCGGAAAGCCGTAGAGACCGCAGCTGATCGCCGGGAACGCGATCGAGCGCACTCCATTCTCCTCCGCCAGCCTGAATGAATTCCGATAGGTGCGGGCGAGCGCCACACCTTCATCACCCCTGCCGTGCCACGACGGGCCGACGGCGTTGATGTTGACGATGGCGTCGACCGCGAGCGTGGTGATGTCCCCGCGAAAGAGCTCAATCGTGAGCATTCGCCGAAATGTTACGCCGGATCACCAGTCCTTCTCCCCCGCGCACGGGGGAGAAGGTGCCGCAGGCGGATGAGGGGGTCTCTTCCCGTCGACTCGCGCCCGAACTCGGCCCCTCACCCGCCTTCGGCACCCTCTCCCCGCCGGGCGGGGAGAGGGGCTGGGTGTTGGATGGCGTGACATAATTCGCTTTCCCTTGAGCCTCACAAAAAAATTTCTCCTCTGGCTCCTCCTGCCTCCGGTGGTGGCGCTCCTGCTTTCTTTTCTCTTCATCGCCCAGGTCGTGCAGCTCACCGCGTCGGCCGCCGGCATCATCATCGTGCTGCTGCTCGTGCTCTACGTCGGCGGCGCGGCGGCGATGTTTTTCCTCCTCGAGCCGCGGCTCGCGGCCGTCGAACGGGCCATCGAGGGAGAGGGGGATCTCTCGCGCACGCTGTCGGAGACGCAGGCGCGCACGACGAACATCGCGGTCGTGTTGTGGGGCCTCGGCACGATCGTCTTCGCCATCCTCGGCACGCTCTTCGTCATGCGCACGGGCCTCGGCTTCAGCTACTTCTTCGTGGCCGGCCTGATCGCGTCGTTCCCATCGATCGCCTGGGCCTACGCCGCGTCGAAGCACCTCCTGATCGCCGCCGTTCCGCCTGAAAAGAGCGTTCGCTACGTCGGCTCCGGCATCTCCCTCGGACGCAAGATCGCCGTCGTCTTCATCGGCTCGCTCCTCGTCTCCGCGGCCGTCCTCATCGAGCTGATCTCCTCCAAGGTCTCGACCACGCTCGAAGGCCTCGCCGTCGCTTCGTCGTCGGAGCGTTTCCAGCGCCTCTACGACAGCGCGAACCTGATGGCGAAGCTCGACGCGAAAGAGCTCGACACGCTGAAGGTCTACATCCCCGACGAGTACGCGCTGCACGTCATCGATCCGAACGGCAACGTTTCCAGCACCAAGGACCCGCTCACGCCGGACGAAGCGACGGCCATCCGCCGCATCAAGACCGGCGACAGCCTCGCGTTCATCTCGCCGCACGTCTGCCGTTTCGCCGAGCTGCGCAACGGCTCGATCCTCGTGCTCTCCATTCCGTGGGCGCCGTACAGCAAGATCCCGCTGCAGATCACGACCTACACGAGCGTCATCGTCGGGCTGACCATGCTGGCGTTCATCCTCGCGGCATGGACGCTGGCGCGCGACGTCGGCGAGCCGATCCGCCAGCTCAGCGGCCTCGCGCAGAAGATGGCCGAGGGGAACTTCGAGTCGAGCAGCCGCATCTTCTCCGACGACGAGATCGGCCAGCTCGCCGACAGTTTCGGCGAGACGCGCGCCACGCTCCGCCGCCTCCTCGGGCGCGTCGGCGGCAGCGGCACGACGATCACCGAAGGGGTGCGCGTCATCACCGGCGGCACCGACGCCCTGCTGCAGCGCTCGCAGGAGCAATCCGACCTGACCGAGAACGCGTCGCTCGCCGTCGAAAACGTCCGCGCCGGAATCAGCAGCGTGCTGCAGGCCGCGGACGGCGTGAGCGACCTGACGCAGGACGCGTCGAGCCGCGCGCTGCAACTGCAGGCGTCGGCGGAGGAAGTGGCGCGGTCGATGGATTACCTCTTCCAGTCGGTGGAAAAGACGTCGTCGTCGACGACGGAGATGAACGCGTCGATGAACGAGATGTCGACGCGCACCGACGTGCTGGCCGGCATCGGCGACGAGGTGTTGTCGTTCGTGGCGGAGATGGACTCGACCATCGCCGAGCTGCGATCGAGCGCGATGTCGACGGCCGACATCTCGCGCCAGGTGCGCGAAGACGCCGAGGCCGGCGGCGCGGCGGTGGGACGGACGGTGCAGGGGATCACGCTGACGTGGGACCTCACCACCAGCACGGCGCGCGTGCTCGACGACCTGCAGGCCAGCGTCGGCTCGATCACCCAGATCCTGAACGTCATCGAGGAGATCACCAACCGCACGAACCTGCTCGCGCTGAACGCGGCGATCATCGCCGCGCAGGCGGGCGAGCATGGCGCCGGCTTCACCGTCGTGGCCAACGAGATCCGCGAGCTCGCCGAGCGGACGCGCGGCTCGACGAAAGAGATCAACGAGATCATCAAGGCCGTGCAGAGCGGCTCGCGCCAGGCCGTGTCGAAGATGAAGGAAGGCGTGACGCGGGTCGAAGAGAACGTGCAGCTGGCGGATGAAGCGGCGGCATCGCTCACGAAGATCGTCAACAGCTCGTCGCGGTCGTTCGAGATGGCGACGAAGATCGCCACCGCGCTCGACGATCAGGCGAAGGCCTCGCGCCACCTGCACGAGGTGACGTCGCGGATGTCCGATCACATCTCGGAGATCAACCGCGCCACGCGGGAGCAGGCCCGCGGCACGCAGATGCTGGCGCAGGAGTCGGAGCGCGTGCGTGAGATCGCGGCGCAGGTGAAGAGCGCGACCGACGAGCAGTCGCAGGCCGGCCGCGGCATCACCACGGCGCTGGAGAAGATCGCCGAGGACGCGCGGGCCATGCGCGACCTGCTGGAGCGGCAGCTGCACGAGACCGACCGCATCGCCGACGCCTCGCGCATGATGCTCGACATCGCCCAGGAGAACGACGCCATCGCCCGGGAGTTCAACCGCACCGTGCAGAACCTCGTGCAGAGCGGCAAGGACTTCGAGAGCGAAGTGGCGCGGTTCCGCGTGGGGTGAATGTCATTCGGGATCGAGCCGCGCGCTTCGTTCAGCCAGGTCCGCCCGTCGTCGTCATCGATTGCTCCTTCTTCCCGTAAAGGCCGGTGAGAGATGCCTGGCCCAGCACGTGGCCATGGATGACCACGCGCAGCTTCCGCCACGTCATCGGCGTGCCGGCGTCGTCGATCGCCGTCCGCCGCCGTTCGGAAGATCGGGATCCGACGCGCCGGCGTTTTCCGGGAGCCCGGTGGCGCCGCCCGGGATGTTGTAGACGGCGGCGGCAAGCCGCCGCGCTCCAAACTTTCGCCGCGCTCCCGCGTAGAAGGTGCCCATGACGCATCTGCTTCTCGCACTCACCATCTCGCTCCTTCCACACACGCCGCTCATCGAGCATGGCAAGACGAACCAGCTGATCAACTTCGATTTCGTCCTGGAGAACCCGGCGGCGGAGAAGGTCGAGATCGTGGAGATCGAAGTCGACGTCCTCGGCCCGAACGACACGCTCATCGCGCAGCGCCGCGTCGGCGAGAACGGACTGAGCGTGACCACGATCCCCAATCGCTTCATCGAGCCGAAGGGAACGCTCGTCGTCTTCAATCCGCTCTTCTCCTTCGAGCCCGACCTCGATCTCTCCCACCTCCGCTACAAATTCCGCTTCGAGGGAGGCGCGACGCAGACCGTCGACGTCCACCCGAAGCCGTACGCGACGAAAACGAACCTCATCGTGCCGGTGCCGGGGCGCGTGCTCGTCCACGACGGCCACGACTTCTATTCACATCACCGCCGCCTCGACGTCACCGGTCCCATGACCACAGCGCTGCACATCGACTCCAACGTGACGCGCTACGCGTATGACTTCGTGGTCATCGACGAGAAGGGAAAGATGTACCGGAACGACGGGGAGAAAAACGAGGACTGGTACGGCTTCGGCGCGCCGCTCTACGCGCCGGGCGCGGGTGTGGTCGTGGCGGCGATGGACGGCGTCGACGACAACACGAAGTCGAAGCCGTTCCAGCCGGTGATGGAAGAGATCCTGAAAAACGTCTACCTGATCTTCGGCAACCACGTGGTCATCGACCACGGCAACGGCGAGTTCAGCCTGCTGGCGCACATGAAGAAGGGCAGCGTCACGGTCAAAACCGGCGATCGCGTCAAGCAGGGGCAGCGGATCGGCGCGCTCGGATTCTCAGGCGACGCGTTCCTGGCGCATCTGCACTACGAGCTGCAGAGCGACGCGAAATTCGGGGAGGGCCTGCCGTCGTATTTCCACGACTACAAGCGGCTGGTGGGCTCGAAGTACGTCGCCGTGCCGACCGGTCAGGTCGACAGCGGCGACGTTCTCGAAGTGCCTAGACGTTGACTGCTTTCTTCACGTTCTTGACGAACTTCTGGATGTTCTCCGCGGAATCCTCGGCGAACTCCTTCACGTCCTTCTGGAACTTCTTGCCCGGCTTCGGGGCGAACAGAAGGGCGACTGCCACACCGACGATGGCGCCGGTGAAGAAGGTAACGCTGTAGCTGGTGATGCGATTTTCTTTCTTGCGGGTAAACATGAAACTGAACCTCCTTGCGTAATTAAAGCGGCGAACTCTATAACAAACGATGATGCATGTCACGCAATGCTGTGGCGCTCGGTCGAACAGATCCAGAGTGAATCACCTTGTTCAATGCGCACATCGCTTGTGACGCGCGAGATGGTCTCTCCGTTTCGCTCGATTGCAAGTAATGATCCCCCGTCGCGTGTGCGCAGGTCGAGCTCATCGATACGCTGGCCGGTATATGGATCGCCGGAGATCCTGAATGCACGCCGATGTTCCTCGCGCGCCCGTTTCGTTTTTCCGAAGAGCCGCGCGGAGAGCATCTCGCCCGAGATGTCGGAGATCGACAGCGCGTAGTCGGCGCCGGCGCGATGGATGTTCTCCACGTTGCGGGCGTGGTTGACGCGGGCGATGACCGTCACGTCGGGCACGGCGTCGCGCGCGATGACGGTGGCGAAGAGCGTCGAGTCGTCGCTGTTGAGGGCGAGGATCACCGCGCGCGAGTCCGACAGCCCGGCGCGCTCCAGCACCCACGGATCGAGCACGTCGCCGACGAACACGTCGGGCCCTTCCACGCGATCGATGACCCGCACCTCTTCGCCGGCGTCGGTCAGCAGCTCGTAGACCTTCCGTCCGACCTCGCCGAAACCGGCCATCAGGTACGGACCGCTCTGGCGCAGGTAGCTGCCGCCGATCAGCTTCGCCGCGGCGGCGAGGGCGTCGGCGTCGCCGACCAGCTCGAGCACGGAGCCGGGCTCGATGCGCGTGTCGCCGACGCAGTTCGTGAGCAGGCGGCTGCGCGACCAGATGCCGACCACGATCGCGCCGCTCTCCGCGCCGATGCGCGATTCGGCGAGCGTCTTTCCGGCGATCGGACTGGACGGCGTCACGCGGATCTCGCGCCGCTCCAGGCCGTCGATCAGCTCCACCCCCGGCACGCGCGGACTGATGCGATCGCTGGCGTGCGCCGCCAGCGCCGCGGCGACGATGTGCCGCGGCGTGTACGCGGCGGTCGCGCCGGCGAGCTCCATCGCCTTGCGGTGATTCGGGTCCTCGACGAAGGTGTAGATCTCGCGGGTGAAGCCGCTCTGCCGCGCCCTGAGGATCAGCGCCGCGTTCTCTTCATCGCGTCCGTTGGCCACGATGGCCCGCGCCGCGCCCGCCCTGCAGGCCTCCAGCATGTCCTCTTCGGTACGCGTGAAGACGACGCGCAGTCCGCGGTCCATCACCGCGCGCGCCGACGCTTCGTCGGTGTCGACGACGAGCGTCGGCACGTTCGCCACCGCGAGGCGCTGCAGCAGCGTCTCCACCGCGGGACCGAAGCGGTAGACGATGATGTGCTCCGACAGATGCCGATCGGCCGCGCGCGGCACGCGCTGCTCGAAGCGCTCGGCGAGATACGGCAGGATGAAGCCGGCCAGCAGCAGCGGAATCAGCACCATCCCGATGACCTGGACGAAGATCACCAGTACCACCATCATCGGATGCGACCAGTGGTTGTCGGAGCCGTAGCCGGTCGTGCTGAGCGTTTCGGTCGCCCATTCGAAACTCTCCAGGAAGCTGCGCGGCTTGTGCTCCAGCTGCGCCATGCCGATGTCGTACAGCAGCGCGACGCCGAAAAGAAACGCGATCAGTGCCGCGACGAGCAGGGCCAGACGACGGCGGCGCATGATTCATTGTAGGGTGCCCGGGTGGTTTCGCTCCTCTGTACCGTCCGCGATTGCCACGCGCCGCTCGCGATCGACGCCCGCCGCGCGGTCTGCGAGCGCGGACACTCCTTCGACTTCGCCCGCAGCGGCTACCTCAATCTGCTCCAGCCGCAGGACCGGCGCTCACGGGTTCCGGGCGATTCAGCCGAGGCGGTGGCGGCGCGGAGGAGGTTCCTCGATCGCGGGTTCGCGAAGCCGCTGCTCGACGCGATCGTCGCGTTCATGCGGCCGCTGGAGGGTCCGGTCCTCGACGCCGGATGCGGCGAGGGGTATCACCTCGGCGCGCTCGACGTCGACGAACGGCATGGCGTCGACATCTCCGTCGCCGCCATCGACGCCGCGGCGAAGCGCTATCCCTCGTGTCACTGGATCGTGGCCAACGCCGATCGCTTCCTGCCGTACGGCGACGCGTCGTTCCGCATCGTCGCCTCGATCACCGCGCGCATGAATCCCGCGGAGTTCCGCCGCGTGCTGCGCGACGACGGCCGGCTGGTCATCGTCATCCCCGGCGCGGACGATCTCGTCGAGCTGCGCGGCATGACGCGCGATCGCGTCGAGCGGACCGTCGCGACGTTCGCGGAGCACTTCACGCTCGAGAAGCACGAGCACGTGCGTCACGTCGCGGAGCTGGATGAGAAAGCGGTTGAAGATCTGCTCAAAACGACGTACCGGCGCGTGAAACCACGCGCCGGTACGGTGACGATGAGTCGGGATCTGCTGCGGTTCCGCACGTAGGACAACCTCTCAGGTTGTCCGGACAAGCTGGAGAGCTTGTCCCACGTTACGGCCGCAGGTAATGGCAGGTGTACCCGTTCGGATACTTCTGCAGGTAGTCCTGGTGGTAATCCTCGGCCGGCCAGAAATCGGTCGCCGCGACGATCTCCGTCGCGATCGGACGCGTCCACTTGCCCGAGGCCTCCACTTCCTTCTTCACGCGCTCGGCGACCTCGCGCTGCTTGTCGTCGTGCACGAAGATCGCGGAGCGGTACTGCGTGCCGATGTCGTTGCCCTGGCGGTTCGGCGTCGTCGGATCGTGCAGGCGGAAGAAGAAGCGGAGGATCTCCTCGTAGCTGATGCGAGCGGGATCGAACTCGATCTCCAGTGACTCCGCGTGACCGGTACGGCCGGTCTTCACGTCCTCGTAACGCGGCGCGGCGAGAGTCCCGCCGGTGTAGCCGACAGTCGTGTCGATGACGCCCGGCAGTTGGCGGATCAGCTCCTCGACACCCCAGAAGCAGCCGCCTGCCAATGTCGCTGTCTCGGTCACTTTTTCTTGCCCTCGAAGAGTTTCTTGTACTGCCCGTAACCCTCGGCCTCGAGCTTGTCCACGGGGATGAAGCGGAGCGACGCGGAGTTCATGCAATAGCGCTGGCCGGTCGGCGCCGGACCGTCGTCGAAGACATGTCCGAGATGCGAGTCGGCATGCTTCGAGCGAACCTCGGTGCGCGCCATGAAGAGCTTGCGGTCCGTCTTCGTCACCACGTTCGAGGTCTCCAACGGCCTGGTGAAGCTCGGCCAGCCGGTGCCGCTGTCGTACTTGTCGAGGGAGCTGAAGAGCGGCTCGCCCGAGACGACGTCGACGTAGATGCCGTCGGCGTGGTTGTCCCAATAGTCGTTGCGGAACGGCGGCTCGGTCCCTTCGTGCTGCGTCACTTCGTACTGCAGCGGCGTCAGCTTCTTCTTGAGCTCCTGATCAGAAGGCTTGGATGCGGTGGTCACAGATCCTCCTTTTGGCGACTGAGCGAAACAGCTGGCCACGATTGCCAGAGCGGCAAGCGCGGCGATGATGGCGATCAGTGTCTTCGTTTTCATGGTCTTTGAAACCTCCGTCGGCGTCGTGAATAGTCCGCAAGATGGGGTTCAAAGATCACAAGAGGATCACGTTTTCATAAAGGGTTGCCGGCAACCGGCAACCGCATCTAAACATCCGTTCCCCTGATTCGTATAACCAGGTGCCATTCCATGTCCCGACTCCGAACTGCCGCGCTCCCTCCGATCCGCATCGCCGTCCTGGTGACGATCTGGTTTTCGCTCTTCGCCTACGCCGGGCGGCCTCTGCTGACCGCGGCGCACATGGCCGGCGTCAGCCGTGTCGCCGCCTGGGGCGGACTCTTCCTGATCTCGCTGCTGCCGCTGCTCGCGCTGAAACGGCGGACCCTGCCGCAATTCACCGGCTACGCCACGCTCGGTCTCTTCTCCACGCTGCTGATCGTCGTCCTCTTCGGCGACGTGATCCGCCTCTCGTGGTGGATCGCGCGCGGATCGCTCGACGGCCGCGCGTTCACCTACGCCTCCCTCGGCGCCGCGGCGCTGTTGTCCTTCGTCGGACTGGTGCAGGCGCGTTGTCCGCGCGTGAAGCGGGTGACGATCGCCATCGACGACCTGCCGCCGGCGCTCCACGGCTACACGATCGCGCAGTGGAGCGACGTGCATGTCGGACCGACGATCCAGCGCCGCTTCGTGGCGCGGCTGGTCGAGCAGACGAACGCGCTGCATGCCGACGCCATCGCCATCACCGGCGATCTCATCGACGGTCCGGTCGGCGAGCTGCGCGACCAGGTGCGGCCGCTGGGCGAGCTCCGCGCGCGCGACGGCGTCTTCTACGTCACCGGTAATCACGAGTACTACTGGCGCGCCGGCGAGTGGATCCCGGAGCTCGAGCGCCTCGGCCTGACCTTCCTGAAGAACCGGCACGAGGTCGTGCGTCCCGGACTGGTCATCGCCGGCGTCACCGATCCGGTCAGCGGCGACTCCGACCCGCGTGCCGCGCTGGCGTCCGCGCCGCGCGACGCCGTGAAGATCCTGCTCGCCCATCGCCCCCAGACCGCGGAGGAGGCGAGCGAGCTCGGTGTCGATCTCCAGCTCTCCGGACATACGCACGGAGGGCAGTTCTTCCCCTTCAACCTCCTGATCCACGCCTTCCAGCCGGTGGTGGCGGGACTGCATCGCATCGGCCGCACGTGGCTCTACGTCAGCCGCGGCACCGGCTACTGGGGGCCGCCCTCGCGCCTCGGCGTCAGGGGCGAGATCACGCTCCTCGAGCTGCGTTCGCGCTAAGCTGACGCATGCTCACACGGGAGGCATTCCGGAAGACCATCGAGGCGCTTCAGTGGATCTCCTTCCCGAAGGGAACACCCGACGAGGAGCGAACGATCCCGGCGGAGTGGATCACGGAGCTCGTGCCGGAGCCGAACCGGACGGCGCAGTATCCGATTCGCATGAAAAGCGCGATCGTCGACGGCGATCTGCTCGCGCGGTACTCGACCTTCCCTTTCGAGCTCGAGCTCCTCGACTGTGACGTCCGCGGCAACGTCGACTTCTTCGGCTCCCACTTTCAGCGGAACGCCCGCTTTCTCAGATCGCGATTCACCGGCAACCTGCTGCTCAGCCACGTTCATACCGCTCACAACCTCATCCTGCAGGAGACGACGGTCGGCGGGACACTGAATCTCAACGACGCCGACATTCGCGGCCTGATCTCCGCGTCCGCCGCCCACTTCCGAGGACCGGTGATGATGGAGCGGGCGTCGGCGAAATCGGTGTTCTTCCGGCCGAAACGGACGGTCGACGGGGTGCAGCCGACGCGCTTCGAAGGCATCGCACGCTTTCACGACATGCGCGTCGGAACGCTCGAGGGCGACGGTTGTCAGTTCGCAGGCGAGGCGAACTTCACCCGCATCGCCGTTGCGGGCGCAACACGATTCAACGCCGCGATGGTCGATGAAACTCTCGAACCGATCGATGCCATCGTCACCCGATTCGGCGGAGACACCACCTTCCGTCACGCAAACCTCGGCGGAGAAGCCAACTTCGCCGGCGCCGTCTTCGCGGCGCACGCCGATTTCACCGCCGCTCACGTCGAAGGCCGCGCGCTGTTCGAAGCGGAGGCAACCAAGGGGCTGCGCGCGCGATTCGAGGGGAGCTCCACGTTCGACGCCCTGACAGTCGGCGAGCACTTCTACGCCGGAGGATGCGACTTCGTCGGTGAATGCAGCATGCGCTCGATGCGCATCAACGGCTACGCCGCATTCATTTACCAGAGCGGGAAAGCGCTCTACGCCGCGACGTTTTCAGGCCCGGTGGCCTTCAATCAAACGCACGTCGACGGCTACGTCGACTTCACGGCCGTCACGTTTCGCGATTCGGCGTCGTTTCAGCGGGTTCGCGTCGGCGGCGTCGCGCGATTCCATGTCGCGGACTGGTCCGAGGCGCGCGAGACATGCGTATTCGAGGGCGATGCGTCGTTTCATCAGATGTCGGTCGGCGGAGACGCGTGGTTTTACGGCGCGCATTTCAGGAAGAACGCCACGTTCGCCGACTGGCAGGTGGCGACGGACGTCAATCTCTCCTCATCATCGAGCGACGACGCGGCCACATTCGGCGGCGAGATGAACATGGAGCGCGGCCGCATCGGCGGGGACCTCATCTCCGCGGGAATCACGTTCAGCGGTCCGACGGCGTTCGACTCGCTCAAGGTGGGCACCGCGGTGTTCGACCGCTCCGTCTTTCCGCAAGGCCTGCAACTGCGCCTGGCGAACGTCGGACGAAAGTTGTCGCTCGAAGGGGCGAAGATCACCGGCACGCTCGATCTCCGCGACGCCTATGCCGCGGTCCTCATCCTTCCCCCGCTCGAGACGATCGATGCCCGAGGATTCTCGTTCGAGCGCATCGACGGCGACGTGGCGGACATGCTGCGCCGTCAGCAGCCATACGACCTGCAGATCTATCAGAAATCCGAAAAGTTCCTTCGTGAGTCGGGCGACGACAACGCGGCGAGCGGCATCTATCTTCACCGCCGCTGGCGTGAGACCAGCCTGCACTGGCGGCGCCGCGAGTACGTTCGCGCGCTCTCCGAGTCGATCCAGGGAGTGCTGTTCCGCTTCGGCGTCCGGCCGCTGCGGCTCATCGCTCTCACCGTCATCATGCTCGCCCTCGGCACGTATGTGTTCTCGCGGCCGGACGCGGTGAAGCTGAAGGACAAGCCGAACCTCAATCGCACGCTCTCGATGATCGAAGCGTTCGGCTACAGCATGCGCGTCTTCATGCCGGTCGGCGATCTCCCGGCCGGCGCACAACTGATTCCTACGGAACGCCGGCTGCCGTCGATCGCCATGACGTACGAGGCATACGCGACGCTGCATCGCATCGCCGGCCTCCTGCTCGTACCGCTCGGTATCGCCGCCGTCACCGGCGTGCTCGTCAAAAAGCGCACGTAGAATGCGCAGCATGCGACGCCTGCTGCCTCTCTCGCTGCTTTTCCTCTCTCTCTTCGCCTCCGCCCAGACCATCGAGACCCCGCCCTCGAGCGTGAGCGGCCGGGTCATCAAACAGCTGGTCGAAGACTCGCGGATGGAGGAGCTGCGCTGGCCCGATTTCAGCGACTACCGCCGGCACCTGCGCAATCTCTACGCGCCGATCGGCTACACGATGCTCTGGACGGCGAACGGCCAGCCGAAGCCGCAGACGCGCACGGTCATCGCCCTCTTCGAAGCGGCCGACCTCAAAGGGATCAACAGCGTCGACTACGACGGCACGCGCTGGCAGCAGCGCCTGGCCGCGCTGCCGCCGAAAGACGAAACCGCGCTGGCGCGCTTCGACGTCGCCTTCAGCATCACGCTGATGCGCTACATCTCCGACCTCCACATCGGCCGCATCAATCCGCGCAACGTCCGCTTCGACCTCGATATCGAGACCAAGAAGTACTACCTCCCGAAGCTCCTCGCCGACATGGCGCAATCGGCCGATAACCTCTCGATCCTCAACCAGATCGAGCCGCCGTACGACGAATACCGCCACCTCCAGACCGCGCTCGCCGACTACCGCCGCATGGCCGCCGACGCGAAAGACGAACACCCGCTGCCCGTCGCCAAAGTGAAGCCCGGCGGCACCTACGCCGCGCTGCCGCAGCTGACAAAGATGCTCGTCCGCACCGGCGACCTCCCCGCAACCCAGCAACCCGGCAACCCGGCAACCGTCTACGCCGAGCCTCTCCTCGCCGCCGTCAAACACTTCCAGCAGCGCCACGGCCTCGAGCCCGACGGAGTGCTGAGCGAGAAAACGTTCCGCGCGCTCAACGTGCCGCTCGGCCGGCGCATCCGGCAGATCCAGCTCGCGCTCGAGCGCTGGCGTTGGGCGCCAAGCGAGTTCGGCGCGTCGCCCATCGTCGTCAACATCCCGGAGTTCCGCCTGCACGCATGGGACGACAAGACGGGACACAGCGCGAAGGCGATGCGCGTCGTCGTCGGCCAGACCGTGTCGCATCAGACGCCGGTGTTCGCCGGCGACATGAAGTACATCGTCTTCCGCCCGTACTGGAGCGTGCCGCCGACCATCCAGCGCGCGGAGATCGTGCCGAAGCTGGAGAAGGATCGCGGCTACCTGGCGGCGAACAACTACGAGATCGTCGACGACGAAGGGAAATCGGCCGGATCGACCGTCACCGACGCCATGCTGGCGCGCCTGCGCAGCTGCGATCTCGGCGTCCGCCAGAAGCCCGGTCCCTCGAACGCCCTCGGCCTGGTGAAGTTCATCTTCCCCAATCAGAACAACGTCTACCTGCACTCCACGCCGTCGCAGACGCTCTTCTCCCGCTCGCGGCGCGACTTCAGCCACGGCTGCATCCGGGTCGAGGATCCGGTGGCCCTCGCCGCCTGGTCACTGCGCGAGCAGCCGGAGTGGACCGTGGAGCGCATCAGGGAGGCGATGGATAAAGGCGACTCGAAAACCGTGGTGCTGAAGACGCCGATCCCGATCATGATCATCTACACGACCGCAGTCGTGCACGATGACGGGACGGTCGATTTCTACGACGACATCTACGGTCACGACGAGACGCTGGAGAACGCGCTGGCCGCGGGATATCCGTATCCGGCGTAGGGTCTACGCCATCGGCGTGGACCCGATCTCCGGGTGCGCGCGGACGAACTCGACGAGACGCGGCAGGTAGTCGCGGAACCGCGGCAACGCGATTCCCGACCCGGCGAGATCGCGCTGCGTGTTCGTCGTGTCGTAATCGGTCGGATGGGCGAAGTAATCGACCGCCTCGGCGGGGATGCGCATCAATTCATAGACGCCCGGGATGTACCTGATCGCCCCTTTGGCCAATGACCGCGGCAACGGGATGCGCACCACCGTCCGTCCCGCCGCCTCGCCGATGGCGTTGATCGTTTCGTCGACGGTCAGCGGTTCGGGATCGGCGAGGTGGTACGTCATGCCGACCGACTTCGGGAGACCGCTGAGGTGCTCCAGCGTCGCGACGACGAAATCGCGCGGCACGACGTTGAATCGGTGCCGCTTCGGACGTCCCACCACCGGCAGCACGGCGATGCGCGGCTGCCGCATCAGCCACTGCATGACGAAGTAGGGCCCGTCGAATTTCTGCGTGACGCCGGTGGCGCTGTCGCCGACGACGACCGACGGCCGGTAGATCGTCACCGGCAATCCCTCGCGCATGGCGAAGCGCACTTCGACCTCGGCCAGGTTCTTCGTCTCCTCGTAGAAATTGTTGAACGTCTGCTTCGCCTGCAGCTGGTCCTCGCGGAACAGGCCGCGGAAACGCCCGCTCACGTAGCAGGTGCTGACGTAGTGCACACGTTTCAGTGCAGCGCATTGCCGCGCGAAATCGAGGACGTTGCGCGTCCCCTCGACGTTCACCCGCATGCCGACGTCGCGCCGCACCGAGAGGTCGTAGACCGCGGCGAGATGGTAGATCTCGGTCACGTCCGACGGCATGTCGGCGGCGAGACCGAGGCGTGTGATGTCGCCCTCGATCAGCCGGATGCGATCGGCGAACGGGCTCGCCTTCCGCCGCTCCTCGGCCAGAGGCAGGAACTTCGACTGCACGAGGCAGGCGGCTTCGAGATCGGGCGAGCGGCGGAGGATGCGCGGCAGCAATTCACTGCCAAGGAAACCGGGATAACCGGTGAAGAGGACGGACGGCACGGGCGCATTATGCCGCGACAAGCATGTTGGTGACGGTCATCAACCCTTCCACCACCCGCGCCGTGCGCTCGTAGTCGAGCGTTTCCGGCGTATCGCCCGTCGTGTGGTAGTGCGGATTGCGGAACGGCGCGGTGTCGGTGACCATCAGCGCCGGCCAGCCGAACTGCCAGAACGACCACTGATCGGACCAGCCGATCTCCTCCACCAGCTCCGGCACCGCCGCCCCTTCACTCGGGAACCGCGTCTGTGCGCGAAACGCGTCGACGCACCGGCGGACGAGCGCACGCGACCCGCTGTTGCCGGCGAAGGCGATGAAGTCGCCCGTCGACGGAAAGAACGGCGCGAAGAAGGGCGGATACAACTGCGATCGGGGACGCGCGTCGTAGTAGCCGATCGACTCGATGCTCAGCATCGCCGCGATCGTCTCGCCGCGCTCGTGACATCGCTTCGCGTACGCGTAGCTCCCCATCGACGCGCTCTTGAAGTTCGGCGGCTCCTCGGCGGCGAAGAAGAGGAAGCGCAAGGTGCGATGCGGGTGGGTGCGCGCGAGACGCCTGGCGAGGGCCAGACATCCCGCCACGCCGCTCGCGTTGTCGTCCGCCCCCGGCGCTTCATCGACGGTGTCGTAGTGCGCGCCGACGATCACGATCTCGTTCGAATCGCCGCGCAATTCGGCCTCGATGTTGTCGCCCTCGCTCGTCTGTTGACGTGCCGGTTTGTAGCCGGCCGCGAGGAGCTCGCGCTCGATGTAAGCAGCGGCCGGCGCGAGCGTCTCCGGCACGCTGCGCGATCCATTCGCGGTGAGCGCGACGACGTCGTGCCGCAACCCGGCGGCGAGCACGCGCTGCGACTCCGTGAGCGGCGGCAACGGCCCGCGCCAGGAACGGCCGGGCATCGCCAGCATCGATCGCCAGGCGAGGGCCATGATGGCAACGACGATCAGGACGACGGCGAGCGCGATTTTCACTGCTGCTTCAGCGCTTCGTCGCGCGCGCCATGCAACCGATGCCGATGACCAGCGCGGCGGCGCCGGCGGCAAACCAGGCGCGATGGTGCGCCGCGTGCCGTTCGGCGCTCCGTTTCTTCACCTCGAACTTCCGGTCGACCTTGTGCAGCGCATGCCGCACGCGCGGGACTTCGAGCACCTTCCCCACCACCCACACCGCCAGCGGCGGAATCATCCGCTGGATCACGTCATGACTGCGAGGTTTCATCGGCATCGCGCCCTCCATTCTCTCCCGTCACGGCTGATCGGGCGGCGCCGTGTATCCGATCTCGCTCCAGGCGTCGCCGGTCGCGTTATCGACCGATGATCCGTAGGCGATCCACGAGCTCGTCTGAATCGGCGGCGAGACGTTCTGCACGATCACCTGCAGGTTCGCCAGCGCCGGGCCGACGAGCGGAGTCTGCACCAGCGACCGCGCAGGCACTGTGACGGTCGTTACCTCGGGCGTAGCGGGCGATGATCCGCCGACGATGATCTGAAACGTCTGCGTGTTCGTCGGATCGAGATTGACGATGCCGACATTGAGGCGATAGCGGTCGTCGCGCCGCAATCCGATCAGCGAGAGCTTCGTGCTGTTGATATTCGTCGTCGGAAGCGAGGGGAACGATTGCGACACCGTACCGTTCGAGAGTCCCGGCTGATTCGACCAGATGCGCGAGGTCGCGTAGAGGCGCGCCGTCGAGTCGCCGAACCCGTCCGCGGTCACGCCGGTGATCAGGATCGCGCCGAGTCCCGACTGCCCCAGCACGCTGGCCACGAAGTCCTCGGAAACGATTCCGCTGAGCGCCGGGATGGGGATGTCGCGAACGGGAATGCCGTTGCCGGTCACTCCCTGCGGCAACCAGCGCAGCTGTACGTGCTGCTCATGCGTCGTGTAGTTGACCAGCGCGATGTCGCTGCGGAAGAACGTGCCGTTGGCGCCCTGGGTCGAGCCCGCGGCCGGAATGAGGAGCTGCGGCGTACCGCCGACCGGAATGACGAGGTTGTTGCTTTGAATCTGGGCGAGTAAGGCGAGGAGCGCAAAAACTTTCATGCCTCAGGCTATGCGAAACGTGTACACAGTGGCGGCGGTAGACTACGGATCATGGAAAAAGTGAGAGTCGGAGTCCTCGGATCAGGCGACGTCGGCCGCGTGCTGGCCGGCGGATTCATCAAGCTCGGACATGACGTGAAGATCGGCTCCCGCGACCCTGAAAAGCTGCGCGAATGGGCCGAAAAGGCGGGCGAGCGCGCCTCGACCGGCACGCTCGAGGAGACGGCGAAATTCGGCGACCTCATCGTGCTGGCCACCCACGGCGCGGGGGCGGAAAACGCCCTCCGGCTGGCGGGACCCGGCAACTTCGACGGCAAGGTCGTCATCGACGCCACCAACCCGCTCGAGTTCTCCAGCGGCGCGCCGAAGCTCTACGTCGGCTTCAACGACTCGCTCGGCGAACAGGTGCAGCGCTGGATCCCGAAGGCGCGCGTGGTGAAGGCGTTCAACACCGTCGGCAACGCGAACATGATCGATCCCGATTTTCCGAACGGCCCGCCCGACATGTTCATCTGCGGCAACGACGAAGACGCGAAGAAGATCGTGGCCCAGGTCTGCCGCCACTGGGGCTGGGGCGTGATCGACCTCGGCAACATCGAGTCGTCGCGCTACCTCGAGCCGATGTGCATGACCTGGGTGATGCACGGCCTCCGCGCCGGCTCGTGGAACCACGCGTTCAAACTGCTGCAGAAGTGACGCGGAGGGCGGTGTGCTGCGCGATCTGGGCGAAGATCGCGTCGCGGGTGAGAAGCACGGCGTCGAGCTCGAGCGCGCATTGCGCGACGTGGGCGTCGGGGAGGGTGACGGTGACGCCTTTGCGGCGCAATTCGCGGCGCAATATACCGACGTCGATCCAGTGGCCGAGAGAAGTCTCGTAAAGCAACGCTTCCTGCACGATCTCTCCAACGGCGGAGCGTTGCTCGAGTGTCGTCGCGCCCGAGACCATTTCTGCGACGACCAGGGGAGGCAAGACTACTGTTTCGTTGTGTAAAGCATTGCGCAGCAACTCATCCGGTTGCCCCGCCATGTAGTCGATCCATGCGGACGTATCAACTACGATTGCGTCCACGGATCTCGTCTGTGTCGATATCGAGATGGAGTTTCCCGCGCCATTTCGTGACGGCCGCGGCGAAGCGCTTCCGGCGCGCCTCTTCCATCATCTGAGCGATGCCCGCCTCTTCCCCGGCAACGGGAAGCCTCTCCGGCGCTTTCTTCTCCACTTCCGTCTTCGTAGCCATACCCAAAATTTTAACACCCGCCCCCGCGCATGACTTCCGTCATACCCTCCCACCGCCCACCCACCCATCATGACCATGTGAGACACGTCCCCCTGGCCCTCAGCGCGCTCCTCATGGCCGCTCATTTCTTCCGCGGCGGCAACATCTTTGTCACGGTCCTTTGTCTCGCGGCGCCGCTGCTGCTCGTGCTGCGCAGGCGGGCGGTTACGATCGCCGTGCAGGTGATGCTGGTGCTGGCGGCGGCGGAGTGGCTGAGGACGGCATTCGCGATCGCGCAGGAGCGGGCGGCGGCGGGCGCGCCGGCCGCGCGGATGTTCGCCATCCTCGGCAGCGTGGCGCTCTTCACACTCCTCTCCGCGGTGCCGCTGAAACGATAGGTAGCCGGTGGCTATACTTTTTGAGGGCAAGCGACTTGCAGCCGCTGCCACTCCGGCAATCTTCGGACTGAGGTACACACGATGACCAGACGGCTGGCTTTCCTCGTTGTCGTTCTCCTTTCCCTCGCCCTCCCCACCAACGCGCAGTACTTCGGCCGCAATAAAGTCCAGTGGGAGAACTTCCACTTCAAGACCCTGCAGACGCCGCACTTCGACATCTACTACTACGACCAGGAACAGGATGTCGTAAACGACGTCGGCCGGATGGCGGAGCGGTGGTACGACCGGCTCTCGCGAACGTTCAACCACACGTTCAACCGCAAGCCGATCGTCCTCTACGCGAACAGCGCCGACTTCCAGCAGACCACCACCACAGGCGGACTGATCGGCGAAGGGACGGGCGGCTTCACCGACGAGTTCATGAACCGCGTGGTCCTGCCGCTGACCGGCAACTACGCCGACAACGATCACGTCCTCGGCCATGAGCTCGTCCACGTCTTCCAGTACGACATCGCCGCCGCGCAGGTGAACAGCCGCCGCCGCTTCTCGCTCGAGCAGATGCCGCTCTGGCTCGTCGAAGGAATGGCGGAGTACTTCTCCAAGGGCCGCATCGATCCGCTGACCGCGATGTGGATCCGCGACGCGACGATCCACGACCGCCTGCCGAACCTCCGCAAGCTGAGCGACCCCCGCTACTTCCCCTATCGCTACGGCGAAGCGCTCCTCGCCTACATCGGCGGACGCTTCGGCGACGAGGCGGTGGTGCGCTACTTCCTCGCCGCGGGACAGGTCGGCATCGAGCCGGCCTTCGAGCACGCCACCGGCCTCTCGTCCAAGCAACTGTTCGCCGACTGGCAGGCCGCGTCGCACGAGCTCTACGACCCGGTCATCAACGACCGTCCGAAGCTCCTCGGCACGCCGGTCCTCGGCACGAAGCGGACGAAGGGCGACCTCAACGTCGGTCCGGCGCTGAGCCCCGACGGCCGCTACATCGCCTTCCTCTCCACGCGCGAGATCTTCGACATCGACCTCTTCCTCGCCGACGCGAAGACCGGCCGCATCATCCGCAAGCTCGTTTCCTCCGACGGCGATCCGCATTTCGACGCCCTGCGCTTCATCGACAGCGCCGGCAGCTGGTCGCCCGACTCGCGCAGGCTCGCCTTCGTGGTCTTCGAAAAGGGCGACAACTACCTCGCCGTCGTCGACGTCGACTCGCGCAACGTCGATCACATCCGCATCCCCGGCATCGACGCGCTGACCGCGCCGGCGTGGTCGCCCGACGGCCACACCATCGCCTTCTCCGGTCAGGCCACCGGAGTCACGAACCTCTATCTGTACGACCTCGACTCGAAGCGGGTGCGCCAGCTGACGAACGACCGCTTTGCCGATCTGCAGCCGGCGTGGTCGCCCGACGGCCGCACGCTGGCCTTCGTCTCCGACCGCGGCAGCAACACGAACCTCGCCGAGCTGCGCTTCAGCGACTTCGGCATCTCGACGATCGACGTCAACAGCGGCCGCGTCGAGACGCTGCCGCTGTTCAATCACGCCAAACACATCGATCCGCATTACGGCCCCGACGGCTCGCTCTACTTCGTGGCCAATCCGGAAGGCATTCCTGACATCTATCGCTACTCGACGGACGGAAAGATCGAGCGCATTACGCACGTGCAGACCGGCGTCTCCGGCATCACCGAGACGTCACCGGCGCTCACAGTGGCCTCGAAGACCGGCGACCTGGCGTTCTCGCTGTACGAGGACGACAACTACAACATCTACACGCTGCCGCCGTCGCCGGGCGGCATCGCCGTCGCGGCGAGCGCCGTGGCCGAGGCGCCGCGCGGGGCCGTCTTGCCGCCGTTCCGGGCCACCGGATCGGAGATCACTGCGTATCTGCAGAACCCGGCTTCCGGCCTCCCTTCCGAATCGACCACTTATCGCACGCGGCCTTATGACTCGTCGCTGCACCTCGCGTATCTCGGACCTCCGAACATCGGCATCGGCGCGGACCGCTACGGCTACGGCGTGGGCGGCAGTGTGGCCGCGGAGTTCACCGACATCCTCGGGCGTCACGACGTCGGCGTGGCCATCCAGGCCGGCGGCTATGGAAGCGGCGCCGGCAGCTTCGCCGACCAGATCGGCGGCGAGGTTTACTACCTCAATCAGACGCATCGCTTCAATTGGGGCGTGGACGTGGTCCACATCCCATACGTCAGCATCTATCCGGTGCAGGGCGATCCGGTTGACGTCGATCTCGGCAACGGCAACGTCGTCCGCGCCGACTCCCTGCTGCAGATCCGCGAGATCCAGACGATCAACGACGTCTCCGGCATCGCGCAATATCCGTTCAACGCGAACCAGCGCGTCGAAGTGTCGGGCGGCTTCCAGCGCTACAGCTACAAGGCGGACGTCGAGACGCTGTTGTTCGTCGGCAATCAGCTGATCAGCGACGAGCTTTCGAAACTCCCCGGCGCGTTCGCGGTGAGCATGTTCAAGGCGGGAGCGGCGTTCGTCGGCGACAGCTCGACGTTCGGATTCATTTCCCCCGTTCGCGGCAGCCGTTATCGCTTCGAGGCGCAGGCATTGACCGGCGACCTGCATTTCGTGACCGGCCTGGCCGACTGGCGCAAGTACTTCTTCATTCGTCCCGTGACGTTCGCCGTTCGGGGATTGCATTACGGCCGTTATGGCAGCGACGCAGACAGCGGCGCGCTCACCCCTCTTTATCTCGGCGAGCCGGGACTGGTGCGCGGCTATGACCCGTATTCGATCGGACCGAATGAATGCTCGGGTGGAACGCCGGCCGATCCGTGTCCTGTATTGAGCCGTTTGATCGGATCGCGCATTGCGGTCGCGAGCGCCGAGGTGCGCGTGCCGCTGCTCGGAACGAAAGAGTATGGATTGATCAACGCGTCGTTCCTGCCGACGGAGCTCGTCGCGTTCGCCGACGCCGGCGAAGCGTGGCACAGCGGACAAACCCCGAAGCTCACGTTCAATACCAGCTCGCTCGATCGCGAACCGGTGTACAGCGTCGGCGTCGGCGTGCGCATGCTGCTCAGCTACATTCCGCTCGAGTTCTATGCGGCGAAGGCGTTCCAGCGGCCGAATCAGGACATCGTGTACGGCTTCAACATCATTCCGGGCTGGTAAAGATGAAGCATGACCCGCCGGTCAAAAGGTCTTGACCCTTCCGGCGGGTCAGAAGTCTTCCCGATGGTCGTTCCCCGACCCGCGGCGATCGCGTAAGTGATTGATTCCCCGTTCGCGGAAATCGGCATGTCGATTGCCCTTAGCGCGTTCCGCCCGGGAACGCCGTAAGGCCTCCCATCCACCAACAATTAATTAATTGAACAGGGAGTCAAGGAATGATCCGTAAGGCCACAATCACGGTGTTGTCTGTGTTCCTGCTGGCCGCGTCCGCATTTGCGGCGCGTCCGGAAAAAGTCGAGGGGGCCTACTATGTAGCGTTCAAGGCCGCGCCGAACGCCGGCGATCGCGCGATGCTCAAGTCGCACGGCGTCGCCACGCGCGCGGAATTCCCCGAGCTCAACGTCGTCGAGATCGGCACCACGAATCCGATGGCCCTGCAGGCCATTGCGAACAGCAATCGCGTCGCGTACGTGGAAGAAGTGCCGATGCGCTACAAGAGCGATCTTTCGTCGCAGCAGCTCGCGGCGAGCGCGTCGAACGGCCTTTATGGCCTGATCACCACCCGCTCCACCGTCGCCCATGCGCGCGGCGTCACCGGCAGCGGCATCAAAGTCGGCGTCGCCGACACCCAGCTCGATATCAGCCATCCCGACATCGCCGGCAACCTGCTGGGCAGCACCGATTGCGTGTCGAAGAATCCCTGCTCGGGCAGCGGCTGGCAGAACGACGGCGAAACGCACGCCACGCACGTCTCCGGCACGATCGTCGGCGTCTTCAACACCACCGGCGTCTATGGCGCGGCCTACAACGCGAAGCTCCTGCACGCGCGCGTCCTCGGACCGGCGGGCGGCTCGACCTCCGACATCATGCGCGGCGTGACCTGGCTCGCCGACAACGGCGCGAAAGTGGTCAATCTCTCCCTCGGCGGCGGTCTCAAGTCGAAGACGGAGGAGAATTTCTACAAGAACATGCGCACGCGCGGCGTGATCGTCTGCGCCGCGACCGGCAACGACAGCGCGAGAAGCGTTTCGTTTCCCGCGGGCTATGACGTCAATATTTCCGTCGGCGCCGTCGACAAGAGCGACGTGCACGCCGACTTCTCGAACACCGGCCGCGGCATCGACGTCTCCGCGCCGGGCGTCCTGGTGCTCTCCTCCGTTCCGGCCGGCACCGGCCACGAGGCCTCGGTGACGAACAATGCCGTCGAGCGCACCGCCTTCGGACTGGAATTCGCCGGCGCGACCACCGGCCTGACCGCAAACATGGTTCATTGCGGACTCGGCAACCCCGGCGAGTGCCAGACCGGCGGTTCGTCCGGATTCGTGGCTCTGATTCAGCGCGGCACGCTCGATTTCGCCACGAAAGTGACAAATGCGAAGAATCAGGGTGCCGCGGCGGCGGTCATCTACAACAACGTCGCCGGCGATTTCACCGGCACGCTCGGCGCCGCCGGCAGCTGGATTCCGTCCGTCTCGGTCAGCGACAGCGTCGGCGCGACACTCGAGGGACGCGTCGGCACCAGCACGACCGTCGTCAACAAGGTCAGCAGCTGGGATTACTACGACGGCACGTCGATGGCCACGCCCCACACCTCGGCCGTCGTCGCGCTGATCTGGTCCGCCAATCCGACGATGACGGCGAACAACGTCGAGACGACGCTGAAGAACAACTGCGACGATCTCGGCGCCGCCGGCTACGACACGACGTACGGCTACGGCCGCATCAACGCCGATCGCGCGCTCGCCGCCACCGGCCACTGATCACTTCATGAAAAGGGACGGGTCGAAGGGCCCGTCCCACATTTTCATTTCTCCACGGCCCGAAGGCTTTCGCCGGCGATCTCGGTCATTCCGCGAACATGCGCGGAAATCAGCTCCTGCACTTTCAGCCAGGCGAGCGTCTCCTCCTGCAGGCGCAGCGCGTTGCGTGTGACGACGCGCGACGCGGGGCCGAGCGCGTGCTCGGCCAGGAGCGCCCGCAGGCGCCCGAAGTCGGCGCCCATGGGACTCAACCGCGCGTTCTCGAGCTCCCGCTCCACCTTGATCACGCCCTGAAACACGTTGAACTCCGGCTGCAGCGACTTCGCCTTGTCCACTTCCTCATAGGCCTTCTGCACCGCGTTCGAGGGCTGCATCGGATCGGTGAGCGCGACGTCGGCCGCGCGCAGATGCACGAGCACTTCGAGGTCGCGATCGATCGCCTTCCGCTGCGTCCCGGCCGCCTCGACCGCCTGTTTGATCGCCATCTCGGCGTTGAAGACCGCAGGACCGGGAGGGCGGACACGGGTCTGGGGGAATGCGCTCGCCGCGACGACGATCAACAGAAATAGTTTTCGCATGCATTCGTCTGACGCGCGACCTCGGGTCGCGGTTTCACCGCGGCCAGAGCCAGCCGAACGTCCCGGCGATCAACAGCGAATAAACCAGGCCGTCGATCATCTCCTTGAACGCCACGATCCACGGCTTGCCGTACCAGACCGAATCAGGCACGCCGCGGAATCCGAACGCCAGGAAGGCCGCCGTCCCCGCGACGCGGAAGATCGACAGGTAATGCGTGCCGGCCGGCTGCGTGTGGCCGGTGAGATAGGCGACGAAGATGGCGATGACCACGGCGTAGCCGAACCACGAGCCGAGCGACTTGCCCATCTGGAATTTGCCCGGATTGCGCACCAGCATCAGCGCCGCCGGCCTCGCTTCCATCGCCGCGCGCTCCTCCGCGCTCAACTTGCCCCAGTTGACGCACGGCACGATGTACTGGCCGCTCTTCGCGTTGACCAGCGCGTCCTGCACCGTCTTTTCTTCGGGCAGGCTCTTGTAGTCGGGACGATGCCAGAACGGGAGCGCCATCCAGAGAATGTTGCTGGCGATGAAAACGAAAACGGCGGAGAGGAGAATGGGCAGCCAGAGCATCGACAAAGTGACCATCGCAGGACCCCCTTGCGGTTGATGATCGCTCAAATCAACGCGCCCGGATACCACGAGGAGCAGGCCATGACGTGCGTGATCGCGTCGCGGTCGTATTCGTCGTGTGACTCGTAGCTCTCGAAAAAATCGTTGAGACGCACGACGCGATCGTCCATCGCGTTCACCGATTGCAGTCCGACGGAGACGCCGTAATTCGTGAACGCGAAGAAGACGCCGGGCAGGTACGGCTCGCGGCAGAAGACGCCGGGCGGATCGATCCACATGCGATCGAGCGTCGCCAGCGCGCGCTCGCGCTGCACGCGCGACCACTCCTCGCCGGGGAAGAAGTGTGCGAGCCAGAGCATCATGCCGAGGCCGAGGTCCTGGGTGATGGTGAGCGGGGCGTAGACCGCATCGATGAGTGATTTCATCTCCGCGATCTCCGGCGCGAGCGCCTGCTCGTCGATCAATCGATACGAGACGTAGCCGTCGAACGCGTCGAGCGCGCCGAGGCCGTAGCCGGGATACGGACCGCTGAGGTCCTCCTTCATCTTCCAGATCACGCCGGTGCCGGGAATGACGAACGGACGATGGATCTGACGCACGAGATCGATCGCGCGTTGCCGGTAGCGATCGTCGATCGCGGCCAGGCGCGAGAGCGCGAAGAGCCACATGGCGAGATAGTGGAAGTACTGGCCGTCGCGGTCGGCCGCCTCGCCGATGCGGATGCCGCGCTTGCGCCCGAGGACGCGGTTGACTTCATCGACCACTCGTTCCGCTTCGTCGAGCCAGCGCTGGTCGTGGAGCTCCTGGTAGAGCGACACGAGCAGCACGACGCCGAACGCGTCCGTCCAGAGATAGCGCCGGCCGTTCGGCCAGATCTTCTCCTCGCGCATCCACGCCAGACGGGCGAGCACTTTGTCGATCTGTTTCTGCACGTGAGAATGACCATGCGATGATCGTGCGCGCTACGCCATGCAGCAGATCACCCGCCATGAATTCGAACAGGTCGTCGAGGAGGCGCTCGACGAGTTGCCGGATCAATTCGCGTCTCTGCTCGACAACATCGCCGTGGTCATCGAGGAAGAGCCGACGGACGAAGACCTCGACATCCTCGAAGAAGACGCCAACGAGCTCCTCGGGATCTACCGCGGCACGCCGATGACGCGGCGGACGCACGACATGATGCTGCTGCCGGATCAGATCGCGATTTTCCGCGGGCCGATCCTCCGCGTGACGCGCAACCGCCGCGACGCCGTGCAGCAGATCCGGCAGACCGTCATTCACGAGCTCGGGCACTATTTCGGGCTCGACGACGACGAAATGGTTTTCTGATCGCCTGCTCGTGCGTCCAACTTCGCGTTGGAGGCATTCATGAAACGAGCAGCGATCGTTCTCTCCGTCGTCGTCGTATCGATCCTCATCTCCTGCAAGCACGAAGACATGCCGTCGGGCTCCGGCGGTCTCGCCGCCGTGAAGCCGCCGTCGGTCCTGGAACGGGTGAAGGCCGCCGTCCGGCGCGACCAGGCCAAAGACGCAGCGCCACCGCCGGCGCCGGCGCCGCCACCGCCGATGAGCGCCAGCAGCTACGCGTACGGAGTCGCAGGCGGCGTGGTGGGCGGCGTCGCGGGTGGTGTCGTAGGCGGCGTGCCGGGCGGAGTCATCGCCGAGCCGACGCCGCAGCCGAGCTACGCGAAGATCGAAGAGCACGGCTTCTTCGACACGAAGACCGCGGCATTGACGACGTTCTCCATCGACGTCGACCGCGCGTCGTACGCGAACATCCGCCGCTTCCTCAATCACAACCAGCTCCCGCCGCCCGACGCGGTGCGCATCGAGGAGATGGTCAACTACTTTACCTATGCCCTGCCGCAGCCGAAGGGGGACGATCCGTTCACCATCACCACCGAAGTCTCCGGCTGCCCGTGGGACAGCAAGCACCGGCTGATGCGCGTCGCGCTTCAGGGACGCAATCTCGACGAGTGGAAGATGGCGCCGAACAACCTCGTCTTCCTCCTCGACGTCTCCGGCTCCATGCAGCCGCCGGAGCGCCTGCCGCTGATCAAGTCGGCCTTCCGCCTGCTCGTCAATCAGCTGCGGCCGCAGGACACGGTGGCCATCGTCGTCTACGCCGGAGCGGCCGGCGTCGTATTGCCGCCCACCTCCGGCGCCGACAAGGCGACGATCCTCCAGGCGCTCGAGCGTCTCAACGCCGGCGGCTCGACCGCCGGAGCGGAAGGAATCGAGCTGGCGTACAAAGCGGCGGAGGAGTCGTTCCAGAAGGACGGCAACAACCGCGTCATCCTCGCCACCGACGGCGACTTCAACGTCGGGATCTCATCGATCGAAGAGCTGCAGAAGCTGATCGAAGAGAAGCGCCAGCACAACATCTTCCTCACCACCATCGGCGTCGGCGACGACAACTATCGCGACGACATGCTGGAGATGCTCGCCGACAAGGGGAACGGCAACTACGCCTACCTCGACTCGATGAAAGAGGCGGAGAAGGTGTTCAAGAGCGAGCTGACCGGAACGCTGGTCACGATCGCCAAAGACGTGAAGGTGCAGATCGAGTTCGATCCGGCGCTCGTCGAGTCGTACCGGCAGATCGGCTACGAGAACCGCGCGCTGGAGAACAAGGACTTCGAGGACGACACGAAAGACGCGGGCGAGCTCGGCGCCGGCCACTCGGTGACCGCGCTCTACGAGATCGTGCCGAAGTCGGGCGCGAAAGGGGCGATCGCCTCGGTGCGCCTGCGCTACAAGGAGCCGCACGGCGATACGAGCAGGCTGATCACCGCGTCCGTGAACGATGAGGGAGCGAGCGAGTACGCCGCCTCCGGCGACATGAAGTTCGCCGCCGCCGTCGCCGAGCTCGGGATGCTCCTCCGCAACTCGCCGCACAAAGGCACCGCGTCGTTCGCCGACGTCGCCGCCCTCACCCGCAGCGCACGCGGCGCCGACATCGACGGCTATCGCGATGAGCTGCTCAGGATGGTGGATACGTCGAATGCGCTGAAGTCGACGAAGCAGGTGGCTTCCGAGTGATGGTTACCGGTTGCCGGTTACCGGTTGCCTCGGCAACTGGCAACCGGCAACTCATTTGATCGCAATCAACTCGATGTCGAACACCAGCATCCCCTGCGGCTTCGACGCGTCCGCGGCATACGCCAGCTTCGCCGGAATCCAGAAGCGGGTCTTCTCGCCGACGGTCATCAGCTGCATCCCTTCGGTCCAGCCGGCGATCACGGCATCGAGCGGAAACTCGGCCGGCTGGTCGCGGATCACGGAGCTGTCGAACATGTTCCCGTCCGCAGTCCAGCCGCTGTAGTGAACGCGGACCCTGCTGCGGCGCGTCGGGTGTTTGTCGCCCGTTCCCGGCACGAGCACTTTGTACGCGAGACCGGAGCGCGTCTTCATCGCGTCGGCGGGCGGCGCGGCGAGATCAGGGGGAATGGCGGGCGGATGAACGATGCCGACGAGCTCCGTGTCGATGATCAGCTTCTCGTCCGGGATCCAGGCGCGGCGCTGCTCGCCCTCCACCATCTTCTGCACCACCTCGCGCCAGCCGGCGCTCAGCTTCTTCACCGACACGATGCCGACGCGCGGGTCGGCCACTTCATCGAGTTTCTTTCCCTCGAGCGACCAGAGCGTGTAGTGCAGCCGCACGTAGTCGGACGTCTCGGCATGCGCCGTACCCTTGCCGGCGGCGAGCAGTTGCGTCGACACGCCCTCGGACAGCACTTCGGCGTCAGGCGGCGGCTGCAATGAAAGCGCAACCGCGGCAACGATCGTGAGCAACAGCATCAGTGCACCCCCGGCGGAAGCGGTGGAAGCTGCGGAATCTGCGGCGGAGCTCCCGGCGTGGTGGGCCGGCCCCGGCCGCGCTTCGGCATGATCTCGCTGCTGACGGTGAAGAGCTCGATGTCGAACACCATCGGCCCGTTCCACTTGTCCGGAATGCCGAGGTACGCCAGCGCGGGCGGCATCCAGAAGCGCATCTTCGTGCCGCCGGTCATGAGCTGAATCCCTTCCACCCAACCCTTGATCCCGCCGCTCACCGGAAGGTCGACGGCAGGCTCGCCGCGGATCGCGGAGCTGTCGTAGATCTTCCCTTCCGACGTCCAGCCGGTGTAGCTCACGAGCACGCGGTCACCCGGTTTCGGATGCATCTTGCCCGGACCCTGGCGAAGGACCTTGTACGCCAGGCCGGACTCCGTGCGGATCGCGTCCGAGGGCGGAGCCGCGACGTCGGGCGGCGTCACGGGACGGGCGATGATCTCGATCAGCTCCGTATCGGTCACCGTCTCCAGCCGCGGCGCCCACGTGCGGCGCTGTTCACCGACCACCATCTTCTCGAGGTCGGCGCGCCACTCCGGAGTCGCGTCCTTCATGTCGGCGATCACCCAGCGCGGCGCGTTCACCGTCTCGACGATGGTCCCGTCGAGATCGCGGACGACGTAGTAAACCTTGACCAGATCATCCGCCGTCGGGTGCGCCTTGCCGGTGCCCTGACGGATCACGAGCGTGTTGTCGCGCGGCGGGGTGTGGAGATCAGGCGGTTTGGAGAGTGCGAGCTGAAGAAAGAGTCCGAGCATGGCGGCGGGCTTCAGAACGCCCGCCGCCGGCCCGGCTAATCCCGTGGAACGTGGAACGGAACTTCATCGTCCGGTGCGACGATGAACTCGCGCTCGTCGTCCGGAATCCACCACTGGTCATCGTCGCGTGCAAACTGGCGGGCTTCATCCATGATGCGTCTCCTTTAAAACTGCGCAGCTTCCGTAGAGTTCTCGAGCGCGATCGTCGACGACTGTCCGGCGCTGACGATCTTTGCCACTTCATCGAAATATCCGGTGCCCACTTCGCGCTGATGGCGCGTCGCGGTGTAGCCGTCCTTCTCCGCCGCGAACTCCGCCTGCTGCAGGCGCGAGTACGCCGTCATCCCCTCGGCGCGGTACGTCCGCGCGAGCTCGTACATCGAGTAGTTGAGGGCATGGAAGCCGGCCAGGGTGACGAACTGGAACTTGTAGCCAAGCTCCGCGAGCTGCTGCTGGAACGAGGCGATGGTCTCGGCGTCGAGCTTCTTGGCCCAGTTGAACGACGGCGAGCAGTTGTACGCCAGCATCTTTCCGGGGAACTTCTCGTGTACCGCCTCGGCGAAGCGCCGTGCCTCGTCGATGTCGGGCGTCGACGTCTCCATCCAGAGCAGATCGGCGTACGGGGCGTACGCGATGGCGCGGGCGATGGCCATCTCGATGCCGCCAGTGATGCCGTAGAACCCTTCGCTCGTCCGCTCGCCGTTGAGGAACCCGGTGTCGCGCTCATCGACGTCGCTGGTCATCAGCGTCGCCGAGCCGGCGTCGGTGCGCGCGACGATCAACGTCGGCACGCCGCAGACGTCGGCGGCGAGCCGCGCCGCGGTCAGCGTGCGGACGAACTGCGAGGTCGGCACCAGCACCTTGCCGCCGAGGTGTCCGCACTTCTTTTCCGACGCGAGCTGGTCTTCGAAGTGGACCGCGGCCGCGCCGGCCTCGATCATCATCTTCATCAGCTCGAACACGTTCAGGCATCCGCCGAAACCTGCCTCGGCATCCGCCACGATCGGCGCGTACCAGTATGTCGAGCTCCTGCCCTCGGCGCATTCGATCTGATCGGCGCGCTGCAGCGCCTGATTGATCCGCTTCACCACCTGGGGCACCGAGTTCGAGGGATAGAGACTCTGGTCGGGGTACATGTGGCCCGAGAGGTTGGCGTCGGCCGCGACCTGCCATCCGGAGAGATAGATGGCTTGCAGTCCGGCCCGGACCTGCTGAATGGCCTGATTGCCGGTCAGCGCGCCGAGGGCCGCGACATACGGCTCCTCGTGGAGCAGACGCCAGAGGCGATCCGCGCCGAGGTCGGCCAGCGTGTACTCGATCTCGATCGAGCCGCGAAGTTTCAGCACTTCCTCGGCCGAGTACGTGCGCGTGATGCCATCCCAGCGCGGGTTGTTCTCCCAGTCGCGTTCGATCTTCTGCGGGTCGCGTACTGCCTTCAGCTTTGCCATGCGTTCTCTCCTTCAGATTTCTGAGCTGATTCGTTCGAGCGTTTCCCACGCGGACAGCATCGCCGGCCGCCAGCGCGGAATCTCGTTGGAAAGGTTTTCGATCAGTTGCCGGAACTGCGGGATCTCGCGCAGCGAACCGTCGTTCGCCTTGCGCCTGGTCACCTCGACCGCCGTACGGCCGAACGCGTACGCGTCGCATGCTTCATTCGCGGCGACGAGGCCGGCCAGCTGTTCCAGCGGCGAGAAGCGCGGCGTTCCATTCGGACCGACCAGCTCGGCGAATCCGGCGATCGCGGCGAGACTCCAGTCACTGACCACGACGCGGATCGGATTCAGGCTGACCACCAGGATGTTCGACGGCTTGATGTCGCCGTGATAGACGCCGTGCTGGTGCGCGAAGACGATCGCCGCGGCGATCTGACACAGCAGCGACAACTGCTCGGCGCGGGTGAAACGCATGCGCTTGAGAAGAGCAGCCAGCGTGCCGAGCGGACAATACGGCGTGACGACGTAGAAGAATCCGCGCCAGTAACCGAAGTACGTGTAATCGAGGATGTGCGGATGGTGCTCGAGGTGACCCGACGCGTTGACCTCGCGAGCGAAGCTTTCCCTCGCCGTCTCCGCCTTGTTCGTCAGGAAGATCTTGATGGCGGTCTCTTTTCCATCGGCGCCGATGGCGCGATGCACGATGGCCGTGGAACTGCTGCCCAGCCGCTCGAGCAGCAGGTAATGAGCGAACCGGTCGTTGATCGGCGGGCGAGGAATCGTCGTATCGCTGATGGCTGAAGACATGTCAGGCTCCGATTTCCGTTACGCCTTTTTCTATCTGCAACAGTTCCCGGTAAGCCGGAATCGTCAGAAAGTCGGCCAGTTCGTCATCGAGGATCAGGCGGTTGAAGATGCCCGCCGCCGTCTCGACATGCCGGCCCGCTCCGATGGTGCGCAGCTCTTCGTCGCGGATCTGTTCGTACAGCTCGCGCGTGAACGTCCGCCCGTCTTCGAGCGTCGCGCCGTGGTGCAGCCACTGCCACAGCTGCGTGCGCGAGATCTCCGCCGTCGCCGCGTCTTCCATCAGGTTGTAGAGCGGCACCGCGCCGTGGCCGTCGAGCCACGCCGCGAGGTAGAGAATCCCGACGTTGATGTTCTGCCGCACGCCCTTCTCGGAGATCGCACCTTCAGGGATCTCGAGCAGTTGTGTAGAACGGACACTCTTGTCTGTTCTCTTTTTGATCTGATTTGCTTCAGGCATGTGCTCGTCGAACACATCCTTCGCCACGGAGACGAGTCCCGGATGCGCGACCCAGGTGCCGTCGTGTCCCGCGCGTACTTCGCGCAGCTTGTCGGCGCGCACCTTCGCGATCGCCGCGTCGTTCGCCGCGGGATCGTTCTTGATCGGGATGAACGCGGCCATGCCGCCCATGGCGTGAATCCGGCGGCGATGGCAGGTCTCGATCAGCAGGTCGACGTACGCGGCGAGGAACGCCTTGTCCATCGTGATCGACGCGCGGTCCGGGGTCAGGAAGTCGCGCCGGGCCCTGAATTTCTTGATGAACGAGAAGATGTAATCCCACCGTCCGCAGTTGAGGCCCGCGGAGTGATCGCGGAGCTCCCAGAGGATCTCGTGCATCTCGAACGAGGCGAGGATCGTCTCGATCAGCACCGTGGCGCGGATCGAGCCGTGCGGGACGCCGAGCTCCTTCTGCGCGCGGACGAAGACGTCGTTCCAGAGCCGCGCCTCGAGGTGCGACTCCATCTTCGGCAGATAGAAATACGGTCCGCTGCCGCGCGCCAGCAGCTCTTTCGCGTTGTGAAAAAAGTAGAGCGCGAAATCGAAGAGCGACGCGCTCACCGGCTTGCCGTCGACGAGCAGATGCTCTTCCAGCAGATGCCAGCCGCGCGGGCGCACGAGCAGCGTGGCGGTTTTCTCGTTCAGCGTGTACTGCTTGCCGCCGGCCTCGAAGGTGATCGTGCGGCGCACCGCGTCGATGAGGTTGAGATGTCCTTCGATGTTGTTCGCCCAGGTCGGAGAGTTCGCGTCTTCGAAGTCGGCCATGAAGACGTTCGCGCCGCAGTTGAGGGCGTTGATGATCATCTTCCGGTCGACCGGTCCGGTGATCTCGACGCGGCGGTCGACCAGATCGCGCGGGATCGGAGCGACGGTCCAGTCGCTCTCGCGGATCTCGCGCGTGTCAGGGAGAAAGTCAGGGAGCTCGCCGGCGTCGAGGCGACGCTTCCGCTCCTCGCGCTTCCCCAGCAGTTCTTCGCGGCGCGGATTGAGCTCGCGCTGCAGCGTGGCCACGAAGCCGAGCGCTTCGGGCGTGAGGATCGCTTTCCACTCCGGACGGATCTCCCCGAGAACTTCCGCGCCGGACTCGATCGTAACGTTCGTCATCGTGTAAAATGATGAGCATCCTGCCTGCCAAAGTCTATAAGTAGCAGCCTGTACGCTAGTTACGACGTCAAAATTTGTAAATGTAAATTTGTCACAGTGTAAATTGCAGTAAATCCAGTTTAGACGGAAAATGGTCCCGTCATGTTCTCAGCCCTCCTCCTCATCGGTGTCCTCAACGTCAATCTCCCCGACCAGGTGACGACCGGCGTCCCGTTCGATTTCACGATCACCGCACCGGGCGCGACGTACACCGGCACCGTGCACGTGACGTCGAGCGACAGCGCCTCGCCCTCGTTTCCGTTCGACTACACCTTCACGCCTGCCGACGCGGGGACGCACACGTTCACCGCGACGCTGTCGACCGCGGGCCGCGGCTTCGATACGAAGGGGCAGAGCGTGTCGGCGTCCGATGGATCGAACACCGGCACGGACGTGACGACCGTGAAATGGAACCCGTCGCTCGTCCGCGGATTCACATTCGCCAATCCGGCGACCGTCCAGCGCACGGTGCCGTTCGACATGACGGTTTACGCGCGCAACGCCGACGGCAACGTCGTGACCTCGTTCACCGGCACGGTGCATCTCCGATACACGCCGGGCGTGGCGCCGCTCGCCGATTACACCTTCACGCCGGCCGATGCCGGCGCGCACACCTTTTCGGTCACCGCGTTTCAGGGACAGCCGCAGGGCGTGACGGCGGAGCTGGCGGATGATCCCGCGACCGGGTTCAGCACCGGCTTCAACGTGACGTGTCCGGAGTTCACCGTCACCGCCGGAAACACCGGCCCGATGTGCCCGAGCGGCGGCGACCCGAACGTGCATCTCTACGCGACGGCGAGCGAGCAGAACGTGACGTCGTGGTCCTGGAGCGGCCCGTACACGTGGACTTCGGGAGAGCAGAACCCCACCCCGCCGCAGCCTGGTTCGTACTCGCTCAATGCGATGAACAGCGACCTCTGCTCGGCGTCGGCGATCACGATGGTGGAAGCGAAGCCGGCGCCGCAACCGGAGCTGACCAGCTCCTCCATCACCGTCTGCGACGGCCACGCAACCGTGTCGGTGACCGATCCATCGAGCTATTCGAACTACGTCTGGTCGTTGCCGTCTCAGCCCTACTGGGCGCCCGGCACGATCGTGAGCGGCCAGGGAACGCCGACCATCGAGATCGCGACGAATGCGTCGTCGGGCGTGATGTCGATCGAGCTCGATGCGACTTACACACCGAGCGGCTGCGCCATACGCACCGGCACCACGATCGAGCTGGCGCCTCCGGTCTCGGCGCATATCTCGGTCAATCCCGCGACCTGTTCCGGATCGACCGGCTACGCCTGGACTTCGGATGAAGGCAACGCGCAGTACGCCTGGACGATCACGAACGGCACGATCCTCAGCGGACAGGGAACGTGGGCCGTGCGTTACTCGCCGTCGAGCGCGGCCGACGTCACGCTCTCGGTGAAGGTGACGCGTCGTGCGAATTCGTGCGCGGTGTCCGATACGACGACCGTCGCGGCCAACGGTCCGCACGCGACGATCAACGCGTCGCCGGCGACCGTCTGCCCCGGCACGGAGGTAACGGTTCCGGTGACGCTGACGGGCCAGCCGCCGTTCACGATCGTCTGGTCGGACGGCGTGACGCAGAGCGGCATCAACGCGACTTCAACGACGCGGAGCATCACGGCAGACTATTCGCGCACGTACACGATCGTGCGCGTGAACGACTCGCAGTGCAGCGGCGGCGCGAGCGGCGAGGCGGTGATCGACGTCGAAGCGTCGGAAATCACGACCCAGCCGCAGAGCGCGACGGTTTCGCCCGGCACGAAGGTGACGCTCACCGCCGCGGCGAGTGGACCGGTCCTGCATTACGACTGGTATCAGGGAACGAGCGGCGATCGCACGCGTCTCGTGGCCACGGCCACATCGCCTTCGTACACGACGCCGCCGATCGCGTCGACGACGAGCTACTGGGTCGAAGCGGTGAGCTCGTGCGGCGCGGCTCAATCGTCGACCGCAACCATCACGGTGCTGGCGCGCCGGCGGCCGACCCGCTTTTAAGGAGAGAACTGATGTCGACGAAGCTCGGAGCCAGGGTCCGCACGCTGCGGCGCAAGGAAGGACTGACGCAGACCGATCTCGCCGCGCGGCTCCAGATCTCACCGAGCTACCTGAATCTGATCGAGCACAATCAGCGGCCGCTGCCGGCGCACCTGCTGTTGCGCGTGGCGCAGACGTTCAACGTCGATCTCGCCTCGTTCGCCGACGACAACGAGTCGCGGCTCGCGGGCGACCTGCAGGAGATCTTCGGCGATCCGCTCTTCGAAGAGCACGCGTTGACGACGAACGACGTGCGCGAGCTGGCGGAGAACGGCGCGGCGTCGCGGGCCATCATCGCGCTCTATCACGCCTACCGCGCGCAGACCGATTCGGTGCGCGCGCTGGCGACGAAGGTGTACGACGGCCGCGACTTCCAGGGCCTGAACCCCGCGCACCTTCCGTCCGAGGAAGTGAACGACGTCGTGCAGCACAACATGAACTACTTCCCGGAGCTCGAGGACGCGGCGGAAGACGTCGCCCGCCGGGCGAAGTTCGATCGCGCCGATCCGTACGGCTCGATGATCAATTACCTCCGCACGGCGCACGGCATCACGGTGCGGCTCACTCCCGTCGGCCGCGATCGCGTGACGGTGCGGCGCTACGATCCCGAGCGGCGCGAGCTGTCGCTCTCCGAGGTGCTGCCGCCGTGGAGCCGGCACTTCCAGCTCGCGCATCAGATCGGGTTGCTCGATGCCGCTTCGGTGATCGACGCCGTGATCGCGCGCTCGCAGTCGCATCTCACCACGCCCGATTCGGTGAAGCTCTGCCGCATCGCGCTGGCCAATTCGTTCGCCGCCGCGTTCCTCATGCCGTACGACGATCTCCTCCGCTTCGCCGAAGACGTCCGCTACGACATCGAGTTGATGCAGCACCACTACACCGCGAGCTGGGAGCAGGTCTGCCACCGCCTCACCACGCTGCGCAAGCCGGGCGCCTCGGGTGTGCCGTTTCATTTCGTCCGCGTCGACATCGCCGGCAACATCTCCAAGCGCTTCAGCGGCACCGGCATCCGCTTCGCGCGCTTCTCCGGCTCCTGTCCGCGCTGGGACGTCCACGCCGCGTTCCTCACGCCGGGCCGCGTCCGCACGCAGCTCTCGAAGATGCCCGACGGCACGGCGTACTTCTGCGTCGCCCGCACCATCCGCAAGAGCTTCGGCTACGCCTCGGGCGACGCGCTGATGGCCGTCGGCATCGGCTGCCCCGTCAGCGACGCGCGCAAGATCGTCTACGGCGACGGCTATGAGCTCGACAACCTCGACGCCGCCGTGCCGATCGGCACGACCTGCCGCCTGTGCGAGCGGATGGACTGCGATCAGCGCGCGTTTCCCGCGCTGATGCACGGGATCACGGTGGACGAGAACGTCCGCGGACGTTCGTTCTACGCGCCGAACGCGAGTGAGATCGTGCCGGAGGTGGCGGTGCCGGTGAAAAAAACGCGGAAGCGTTAAGTCCCGAAGCGGTACTGCAAGGCCCTCCGGATCTCGTCGAGCTCCTGCGATTCCCCTGCGCCGAGCGGTTTGGCGATCTCGATCGGCTTGTGTTCCGGATCCGCGAACGTGATTACGCAGTAATCGGCGCCGGGCGGCTCGATCACGTCCGCGATCTCGTCGCCGTCGCGTCCGATCTCGCTCATCGCCTCTCTCGCCATTCTCCGCACCCGATCCTCGAAGTCAGTCATGGGCAGCGGATAAACAAAAAGCCCGCCATCGCTGGCGGGCTTGTGCAGGACAGGCGCCCTCGCCTGTCTACGCCGTTGCTTTCGCGCAGAACTGATCGAACGCCGTCGTCAGCTCGGTGGCGATCTGCTCCGGCTCGCGTCCTTCGATGTTCCAGCGCTCGAGCATCTTCACCACTTCGCCGTCGCGCAGCAGCGCGATCGACGGGGACGACGGGCGATAGCCGACGAAGTACTCGCGGGCGCGCGCCGTGGCTTCGCGATCGTTGCCGGCGAAGACAGTGATCATCCTGTCGGGCAGAACGCCGTGGCGAAGCGCCATGGCCACTCCCGGACGGGCCATTCCGGCGGCGCAGCCGCAGACGGAATTGACGACCACCAGGACCGTCCCCTTCTTCTCGCCGAGGACCGCGTCGACTTCCGCCGGGGTCTTCGTCTCCTGAATCCCGAGTCGCGCGAGCTCCTGACGCATCGGCGCGACGATCATTTCATCGTACATTCGAGTTCCTCCGTTCGATCGCGAGTAACAACGATGATACCCGGTCTCATCCCGAGGATCGTTGGCCGTTGATCGTTGGCAGTTGGCCGTAGCTCCTGCCAACTGCCAACGGCCTCTCTGCCAACTCGGTCAGTGCCTCGCCTCTTCGTTCACCTCGATCGACCGCACCATCGCGTTCAGCGTGCTCTTGTACTTGCTCGCGTCGCGATCGGGTGTGACGAACAGCATGTAAACGAGATGATCGTCCGCCAGCTGCCGCGTCACCACCGTCACCCGCTCGATGATGCCGGTGTTCGGGTTCGTGCCGCGCAGACTGGCCGCGATGGCCTGACCGCCGTTCACGTTCATCCGCTGCGCCGATCCGTTGATCACCTTCAGATGAGGACTGTTCTGCACGATCTGGTTGAGCAGGTCGTTCGTGGCGTTGTCGAGCGTGATGTTCGACGATCCGCCGCCGCGGAGATACCGCTGCCCCGCCGCGTTGTTGAACGGCTCGTAGTGATTGATCACCGCGCCGTAGACGACTTCGGTCCGTCCGTTGATCTCGCCGATTCCGCCCTGCGGCGCGATCGTCGCGCCGGTCGAGCCCTCTTCGTAGACCTGCCAGTTCGACGGGAACGCCACGCGGTAGAGACCGGAACGGCTGGTATACGAGCGCAGCGACGATGACGGAGCGGCGACGTTGATCTCGGTCGCGTTGCTGGTCATGCTCGGGCGCGCGCGTCCGCTCGATTGCGGTCCGGAGCGCGCGATCTGCTCGCTCGTCATCGCCGCGCCGGAGCTGCCCAGACGCGACTGCACCTGCCGCAGCTCGGCGACGTTGGTCGTCGGCGACTGGCTCACGTGCAGCATCTGCGATTCCCTCTCAATGCGAGCGATGCGGTCGGGCGGCGCCGGATGATCGGAGAGCCAGTTGGTCTTTTTCGACTTGTCGACGTTCTCCAGCGTCTTGAAGAAATTCACCATGTCCACCGGCGAGTAACCGGTGGCGGCCAGGATCTGCGATCCGCGCACGTCGGCCTGCGTCTCGAGGTCGCGGCTGTACTTGAGAAAGACGACGTTCAGTCCGAAGCCGCCGACGGCGTTGATGATGTTGGCCGCGCCTGCGCCGACCTTGCCGCCGAGGATGCCCCCGAGGATGGAGAGTCCGGCCTGCGCGGCATAGGCCTTCGAGGCCTGGTGCGTGCCGTGACGCAACGCCACGTGCGAGATCTCATGCGCCAGCACGCCGGCGACCTCGCCTTCATTGCGCGCCTGATCGAGCACGCCGCGGTTGACGTAGATGTAGCCGCCCGGCAGCGCGAAGGCGTTGATGTCCGAGGCGTTCACCACGCGGAACTGGTACTGGAAATTCGGACCGCCGGCGTTGCGCGCCAGGTTCTGTCCGATGCGATTGACGTAGTTCTGAACGGTGGCGTCGCGAAGGATCGGCAATTGTTGTTCGGCCTGCGCCGCCGACTGTTGTCCGACTTCCACGTCCTGCTCCGGAGAAAAAAGATTGAATCCCGGTTTGACTTTCGTCTGCGCCAGCAAAATGCCCGGCGTCAGCATCAGCGTGACGAGCACAGCGCTGAAGGCGCGTCGATATTGATGCATGTTTGTTAACCTCCCGCTCGTACAGCACGCAATCTTGGGGCCGTAATTGCGAGGTGGTAGATGGCATTGCCCGTGGTGAAATAAATCTCCCCATCCATCCCCTCGGTCACATCAATGACGAACGATGTCTCGCCCTGGATCAGAGGAATCGGATCCGGCAGAGGCCGCACGTCGACGTCCGGGATCCAGTAAATGGCCTTCGAAACAAACGCACCGATGAGGTAGCCGGTGCGGAACATCCGGTTGCGTCCGCTGAGCTGTGTGACTCCCGTGGGGGCCACGATGCGCGGAAAAACGTACAGCGGCGCCGTGCCGCCTTCCACCGCCGGACCCTTGCCCGCGGTGAACGGCCAGCCGCAATACGCGCCGAACGTGATGAGATTGAGCTCGTCGTCGACCGCCGCGCCGTTGTCGGGGAGGAAGAGACGCTGGCGCGTCGTATCGAACGCCATGTCGAACGGATTGCGCACGCCGCGCGCAAACTGCTCCGCCCTGCCGTCGGGATAGATCCGCCAGATCTTGCCGCCGTTCCATTCCGGGATCGAGGCGATCAGGCCGCCGCCGTAATCGCCGATGCCGACGAAGATCGAGCCGTCCGCCGCCACGCTCGGGTTTCCGCCGTGGTGCTCCGCCGACGTCGAGCGCCCGGGCAGCGTGATGTCGGCCACGAAGCGATGGAGCAACGTCTCCTCGCCCGTCGTCAGATCGATCCTGGAGATGACGTCATACGTCTGGCCGGGCGCCGTGTAGTGCACCGCCGCGGTCTGATCATCGAGCAGGGCCATGCCGAGGAGTCCGGAGTCGCCGATGCCGACCGTGTCGACCTGCGCGATCAGGACGCTCTGTTTCGTGGCGGGGTCGAAGCGGAAGAGCGAGCCGCTGGTGGTCGTGTAATAGATGTTGCGGTGCGAGTCGACGGCGATGGAGCTGGCGAACCCGGCCGTGGCGCCGAGCATCTCGGCGCGTACGCCCGGCATCGCCGAGCCGAACGCACTGGTGGTGGTGGCGAGAAGAAGAGCGAGCAGGAAGCACTTCATCGTTTACGAACGCGAGCGTAGAACGAACCGTGCCAGCTTCACCACGCGATTCTTTTGCGATCGTGAAAGAAGCCGCCCGTCGGCCCGCCGTCGGGGAGTGAGGCCAGCCAGACGATCGTGTCCGCCCCCTCTTCGACGCTGCGCGGCGCCGAGGAGCCGCCCATGTCGGTGCGCACCCATCCCGGATCGGCGCAGTTCACCAGCACACCGTCGCGCCGCAGCGCGTTCGCAAACAAAATGGTGATCGCGTTCAGCGCCGCCTTCGACGTCGAATACGACGGCGCGTAGCCCGTCATCGAGGAGAGCTGCCCCGCCCCCGACGAAACATTCACCACCCGCCCATGCCCGCCCTTCCGCAGCAGCGGCGCGAATCGCTGCGTCATCAGAAACGCCCCGAGAACGTTCACGCGCCAGGTCTCCTCGAAGTCGCGCGGATCGACGTCGACGATGCTCTTCCCCTCGTCGAGCAGGATCGCCGCGTTGTTGACCAGGACGTCGAGCCGCCCGTACTCGCGCTCCACCCGCTCCCCCATCGCCTCGACCGAGCGCGGGTCCGAGACGTCCAGCAACTTCCGCCCGACGACGATGACCTCATCCCCGCGTGCGGCCAGCTGCCGGGCCACCTCCCGCCCGATCCCGCGAGTCGATCCCGTGACCAGCGCGATACGCTTCATTTCGGAATAACGTTACTGCATGGGCAGTTGAAAGGGGTCCTTGACGCGCAAGCGTCCGGCCGCGATAATCGCGGTCCCTTTCCTGACGCGGGGTGGAGCAGTCTGGTAGCTCGTTGGGCTCATAACCCAAAGGTCGCAGGTTCAAATCCTGCCCCCGCAACCAAAGCAAACAATTGAAAGAGCCGCGGTTATCCCGCGGCTCTTTCGTTTTCGGACGAGAGCGAGTGTTCGACGGAATTGGGCGGATTTGGTAGGTTTTCGACCCGTTCCGTCTCACACCACATCTCACAGTCACGGGTCACTTCTTTCGATTCTTCCCAAGGTCGCGAAGCCACTTCTGCGAACGACGGCGAGCGCTGTCTGGACGCGGCGGTCGGTCGCAAGGTCCGTGATGGTTCTTGAGACAGCCGAGGGTATGCCTGCCTTTTCGGAGCACCTCGCCGCTCGCCCTCCGTCGAATCGTTCCCGCACTACGGCAGCCCTGCGCGGAAGCCGATTCTCCAGATCGGGGATGTCGTCATTCACCAAGGACTCTGTCCAGAAAATAAGGTTCGAGCCGAACTTATCCGCCGATTCGAGATCCCTCTCGATCGGCAGAACGCCCATGCGCTCCGGCCAGCGGACCGGTCGCGGGTGAGAAGCTGAACGTATGCGGCGAATTGTTCGACGTCGAGCGGCTTGAACATGACCGTTTTCACGGCCAAGCGGTCGAGCTGCACGAGGAGCGAGGCGGCGGCGGATTCACGCTATCCCAGCGTGTAGCGGATCACGAGGAACACGTCCGCGTTGGTCGTGCGTGTCAGGATTTGCGTCGGTCCCGGGCCGTCCGGCGGCGCGGTGATCGTGAACTGCTTGTTGCCCGCCAGATCGTCGGTCGCCGCGTCCCACTCCGCCTGCCCCTTCAGTACATGGTGCTTCAGCGGCTTCATTCCGTCCGCCGCATAGAGCTCGAAGCGGGCGATCGTGATCGGCTTGGTCTGCGCGAAGTACGGGAAGTGATCGAGGCGAATCTTCGCGCTGAAGTCGCCCGTTCCGCCAGTGAACGCCGCCCACTCGGTCGGAAACTCGTGCCGCAGGCTGAAGATGGCCGTCAGCTTCGACGTGTCGACCTCGGCAAACACATCGTCCAGCCATTTCCTCACCTTCGTCGGATCCACACCGGGCCGCGCCGTATAGCGGACGTGGAAGACGACGTCGGCGATCGTCATGTAGTCGAAGCCCGGATACGTTGACGGCAGATCGAGCTTCCACGTGCTCACCGCGCCGGCCCCCTCGAAGGGCAGGAACCGCTCGTCGCGGAGATTGGTCTCGAAAAGGCCGCTGTCGTTGTTCGCGCCGCTCGTCACAATCGACTGCACGGGGCCGGCGTAATCGACAAAGCGATCGTCTTCGGTTCCCTGGCGCGCGTACTCGTCCTTCATGATCGGCGACTTACGGATGCTGCTGCCGAGCAGCGACACCATGCAGTTGACCGTCGTGTACGGCCCCACCACCGCCGGCACCGACACCGCGATGTTCTTGATCCGCCGCATGTAGAGCCCAGGGCAGTCGCGGTCGTACAGCCATTCGGGGATCGTAAACGTGCAGGTGCCGGTGGTCTTGAGCGACAGGAGCGCAATCGGATCCAATTGCCGCAGCGACACATGCCGCGTCACCTCGAGCTCGCGCTTGTTCTGCTCGAGATACGTCATCTCCATCCGCTTAACGTCGAGGTGCAGCGCCTCGCCGGCGAGCAGACCCTTGCGGCCACCGTCCCAATAGTTGAACTTGACGAAGTCCTGCCCGTCGAGCTCCGCGCGCATCAACTCCTGTTTCATCGTCCGCTCCGCGGTACGGGCGGTGTCGAACGCGAAGCGGTAGTACTCATAGTAGAGTCGCGACACCTCGCCGACCATCCACAAGTACAGGTCTTCGTTCGTGAATTTGGCGCGCAGGTACTCGTCGATGTTCTGGGCATTCTCGATCTGCTTCTGCGCGATGGTGTACTCGTGCCGCGCGATCTGCTCGGCGATGAGCGACGTCAGCACCTGCCGACCGTTCTGCATCAGCTCGTGCGCGGCGAGGTTGTACTGGAACACCGCCTCGTCGGCGCGCCGCTCGTGGCCCGCGGTCTTCCCCGCCATCTCGGCTTGCGCCGTTTCCCAGGAGGAAATGGTTTGGGCGATCTCCGCGGCGATCTTGCTGGCATCCGACAGCTTGCTGCCGCCGGCCACCTTGGACGAGGCGCCCATGCCCCAGAAGTGCAGGTTGATATTGAACTCGGGGATGAACGTGAGCGCGGCCGAGATCGTGTTCGCCACCTGCGCCGCCAGCCGCGAGTCGCGCGCGCGCGGCAGGTGCGAGTTCAGCTCGGAGTCCTCGTTGACACTCAAGAACAACTGCCCGCCGCCGAGCGCGCCGGACTGCTGCGCCGGCGACGACGACCCGGCCAGCTTCAGATCGGCGAGCTTCTGGACGGTGACCGCCTTGTCGTATTGCGACACCAGCGACGCGTACGCCTCGTCGAAGTTCGCCTCGTTCAGCTCGCGATGGTCGACCGTGATCGTGTCCGGCGCGTTCTTGTCGGTCGTCAGGCCCAGCAGCCGCTGGTAGTAGCGCAGGCGCTCGATGACGCCGGCTCGCGCCGTCAAGAGCGACGTCGTCTGCTCCTGCGCCGACTTCCACTGCAGGAAGCGCACGTCTTGCAGCATCTGCAGGATCTTGATCTCGTGTCCCTGACGCTTCAGCGCCAGGTGCTCGGCGTCGCGCTTCTCGAGCGCGGCGAGAAGATTCGAGCCGAGCGTGCGCACTTCACTGCACAGCTCCAGCGCCTTCTGGATCAGCGTCGCGCAGCGCAGCGGACCAATCGGCTTCGACAACCCACTGACGATGCTGCCGATGTCGATGCCGGCGGCAACGGCCTTGACGAGCATGCCCGGATCGATCGGCGGATCGAAGAGCGCCAGCGGCCGGACGATGCCCTCGATGTTCATGCAGTGGCGAATCTTGAAGAGGCGATCGGCCACGGTGTCCCAGTACGCCAGCATCTTCTCGTTGCGCGGGATGCAGAAGTACAGGGTGTGGCCGATGCCGAAGAGCGGGCCGCTCTTCGCTTCGCCGTCCGCCGACGGCTGCGGCGGCAGCGCGAAGTTGAACGGCAGCGTCCCCTCGAGCTCGACGAGCGCATTGCCCATCTTGTCGAGCCCCTGTGCCTTGAGCTGCGCGAACGACTTCGACTGCACCGTGCCACGCTCGGGAATCCGCTGCGGACGCGGCCCGAGCAGGTTCGCCGCGAGCACGTAGCGCTGCGTCGCCTCGTTGATCGACTCGATCGTATCCTGACGGAACAGGCTGTCGCCCCACGCGATCAGGTTGTCGAGGTACTTCATCACCACGCAGTATTGGTACGCCATCGGCCGCGTGCGCGCGACCCGATGCGGCTTGAACGGCGCGTCCTTGATGGCGGCGTAGCCGCTGAGCGCCACCGTCTTGGCCTGCAGCTCCGTCGGCGTGCACTCGTTGTCGGGCTTGCTCAGGAGCATCAGCAGCTCGTCGATCGGCGTGAGGCCGACGTTCTGCCGGAAGCGCAGGAACTTCCAGAAGCGCTGCGGCGGCGGCACCGATAGGTCGTTGCACGTCGGGTCGAAAATGTAGTGGAACCACCGCTGCGCCTCCGAGAAGCGCTGGTTCTTGCTCAAGTGCACGGCGATCGTCAGCGGGATGTGGAAGAAGAGCTCCCAGTTGTAGTTGGCGTACGGTCCGCCCTCCCGCTCGTCGATCTCCTTCGGAAAGTCGATGATCTTGACGGCGGTCGAGGTGTGCTCGGTGTAGAAGTCGGTGAAGAACTTGGTGGCCAGCCCGGCGTGAAACGTCGGATCGATCAGCCCGGCCACCGACTCCTGGTTCACCTTCTGCGTGAGCTCGTTGACGAAGGGATGAAAGAAGTTCTCGAAGGCGTAGGTGTACTCGGGCGTCGTGTTGAGGCTCCACATCACCTCGGACAGCGCCGCATCCCTGTAGCCGTGAAACCCGGCCTGCGCAACGGTTGAATTCGCCACGATCGTTTCCTCTCTATCCCTTGTTGACGGTCTTCACCTGGCTGCCCGACGGCCCGATTTCCTTGCCGTCGAAGTTCACGGTGCCCAGCGTGCCGAGCCCGCGATGGATGTACGCGTCCTCGGAGACGACGAACTCGATCGGCGACGGATTCCTGACGCCGAATCCCGGCTGCTTGATGATCGGCCCGACCAGGTCGGGTTTCCGCGGCTCCGGCTGCAGGACGAGCGGCGGCAGGTTGAGCGTCACCGTCGGCTGGGACGCCAGTACGGCGAAGTCGCGCCAGTGCCAGACCGGCACCATCCGCTGCGTCGTCGTCACGTAGAACGCGTGACGCTTGTCGTCGTAGAAGAAAGGCGCGTCCCACGGATGGGCGGACAGCGGATGATTCGGCTCGACGGTGCGATCTTCGATGTCGTTGTCGATGACCGGATCGCTCGTGCCGTTCAACGGATAGCCGACGGTCAAGACGCTGCCGGCGGTGTCGAGGGTGCGGCGCGGCGCGAAGTGCCGGTTCTTCTTCTCGTTCCGCAGATCCGGCACGCTGTGCGTGTTGTAGAGAAAGAACGACGCGCCGGTGCCGATGTCGTTCGACACGATGACGCGCACCGCCCCCTTCGTCCAGAAGAACACCGACAGCTTCAGCTTGCGGCGGTCGAACGACCGGCTCCCGACTGCGTCGAAGTCGCCGATCCAGAGCGGCTGGTTCACATCGGAAGTCCGCGCCGGCTGCCACTTGCCGTTGAAGTACTCGCTCCAGCTCAGGACAGCGTAGATGCTCACCTTGGTCTGGTTCTGCGCCGTGCCCTTAGCGTCGGCCTTGATGTCGCCGAGGTGCAGGCCGGCCAGGGCACCGGTGGCGCCCGACGCCGTCGAGGCCGTGTTGGCGTCGACCGGCGTCTGCTTCAGGATCCGCAACCAGAACACGAACAAGCGGTTGTTCCAAACGACGGGGATAATCGGCGGGTCTTCGATGTCGAGCTTGACCTGCTCCCACGGCGTCCAGAAGCTGAACTCGCGGCGGCGGTAGAAGTACTTGCAGTTGGCGCCCGTCGTCCTCCCCACGACGTGCAGCACGTCGTCGTCGCGCCCTTCGGCGTTCTCGACGAGGTGCATACCGCAGACTTCGATCTTGGCGACCTCTTCGAGCTTCGACAGGTAACGGAGCAGCGCCTCGGCCGCGCGATCCTCGGTGATGTCGCCCTGCAGGAGCTCGCCCATCGTCTCCTTGAAGAACGGCGACTGATCGTCGCGCAACTCTGGCTCGGCCCAGTTCTCCGGATAGAGAAAGACCTTGCGGTTCGCCTCCCACACGCGATAGCGCTTCATCCACTCCCACTGCGGAGCATTCACTGACGAGGGCGAGACACGCGGCTCGAGATTCATGAGACAGCGCTCGATGAAGAGCTGCACCGACGACAGCGCATGGCGGATGCGCGAGGTCTGCATGCACGGCTCCATCTGGACGTCCATCAAGAAATACTCGAACAGCTTGTCGGCGGTGTCGATGTGCGCAGTCGACGGCGTGCTGCGCATCTGGTGCAGGATGTAGGCGACGAGCGCGTCGCGCTGCAGGCGGCGCATGGCGTCGTTGATCGGCTGCACGAGGTCGAGCCAGTCCGACGCCGCGTAGCGCGCGCGCAGCGCCGCCTGGATGTCGCGGACGGTCTGGCCAGTCGGCTCGTTCGTGGTCGCCGCCAGCAGCGCCTTGGCCGACACGCCCATCGCCTGCACGATCGCGAACGCATCGTAGACACGGCGGAAGAGTGAGAAGTGCGCGAGGCCGGCAGTGGTGCCGCCGACGTACGCCACGAAATCATCGAGGGACGCTTTGTCCCAGCGCGTGACGGCGAGGAGCGGACCGTCCGGCGCGGCAGCCGCGACCGGATCGTTCAGGATGTCGAGCAGCGTCGTGGCCTCGGGCGAGATCTCCGTCTTGATGCGCGCGAAGTCGAGGAGGTCGCGCAGCGGCTTCAGCAGCGCGGCGGCGACCGCGGCGGTCGCCGAGCCGTTCACGGGCAGTTGGTTCAGCCAACCGTCCCCGGCCACGTTGTCGTCGGCGTCCACGGCGAACCGCGCGATCTCATCGGCGGTGAGGCTCAGGCCGACGGCGAGCGATGCCGCCTTGAGGAACCGCACGTAGGCGGCCGTGAACGGCGCGAGAATCGACGGCGGATAGAGATAGCGCGCCGGCACGACCTCGCGGGCGCGGGTCGGCGTTTCCCACTTCAGCGCGAGCGTGTCCTTGACCGCTTCGACCTTCAGCTCGATCTCCTGCAGCGTGCCGGCCTTCAACTCGAGGGGCGCCGTGTTTCGGCGGACCGATCCGTTCTGCGTGAGCGCGCGCGCCGCGCCATCGAAGGTCAGCGTCACCGTTGCCGACGGATCGGCGTCGATGACGAGGTTGAAGAAGCCGGCCTGCGGCGCTTCGACCTGTCCGCTGAAGATCGCGGAGATCGGCTGGCCTGGCGTCGGATGCGCGGGCAGCTTCCGATCGCCGGCCGGGCTGTAGTCGATCGGCGCGGCGGCTGCCACGGTCTGATCGATGGCGCCGGTGGCCGTATTTCTGAAAAAGAACCGCGCCAGCAGTCCCGGCGTCTCGAGCGCGATGACATCGGTCAGCGCCGGCGCACCGGCGCCGGCCGCCGCATGCAGCGGGTACGGAGGGGCGGGCGGGTCGAGAAGCGTCTGCGTGGACGTGAGGTCGACGCCGGCCGTTGCGCTGAGACGCTGCAGCGCCTGCTGGCGCTTCCGGCGTCGCGACAGCTCCGGCTTGAACGCGGCCAGGAGCGCCGCGCGCTTCACCTCCACCGGATCGACCGACGCGGCGTACGTCGCATAAAGCGGGTCGAGCTCGGGATAGAGCGCGAAGAACGAGCCCTTGGTGTCTTCACTGCGGGCGAAGAGCGTGTCGACTGCCTCTTTGAAGGCTGCCGTCACGGCCGGCACGGCCTCGAGCGCATCGCGCACCGTCGTGGTGAGCAGACCTTTGTACGACAGGCGGTGCGCGAAGTCGTCGTACGCGATCCGCGAGTCGGTTGCGGTGATGGCAGCTTCGAGCGAGGAGCTGCCATGCGTGTACGACACGTCGAACGTCAGCGAGTCGTCCAAGAGACCGAAGAACACCGTCGTAGGCTCTTGACCGTAGACGAGCGCCATGCGCGTCCGCGCGATGTCGCCGGTCGGATCCTCGGTCGCCGCGAACTGATCCTCCACGGCGGCGAAATCGTTGCGGAGTTGGCGTGCCAGCTCTGTGATCTGCGCCGCGGTCGGCGCCGAGCGGCCGCTGAGGTCCTCGTTCCAAATCAAGTACAACGCCGCGCCGGTCTTGAGCGCTCGATCGCGCAGCGCCTGCACGAGATCGATCAGTTGCACAATCGCCGGGTTGGTCACGTCCGGCGGCGCGAACGGCTCGAGGCCGGTGAGCGAGGTGAGCAGCAGCATCTCGCGGACACTGATCTTCAGCTTGCGCGCGAAATAGGCGCGGCGATAGACGGCGCTGATGTTGGCCACGCTGAGCGGCGTGTTCGCGTCGTAGCCGAGATCGGTGATGATGCGATTGAAGTCGTCGGCGGTGACGCTCGCCGCCGAGCGGACCGCCTCGACGTGCGCGCTCAGCTTGTTCGACGCGTCGGTGAGGAACTCGCCAAACCCATTGTCGGCGAACACGGCGTCCTGATCGAGAATCGCCGGCGTCAGGATCTGCTTGTAGAGCGAGTCGTCGCCGAAGGTGCCGATCGGCGACCAGCACGCCAAGAGCGACAGCAGGTCCTTCTTCACCGTCAGGTTGAGCCGCCGCGTGACGCGCAAGAGCACGCCGAGCCGCGGCAGGAGCGTGAGGAAGCCGGTGTCGAGCGCGGCGAGCGAACCGATGTCGGCGGGCGTGAGCGGCAACAGATCGTCGCGATAGAGCGCGCAGATGGCCGCATCGGTCTGGGCGATCGTCCAGCCGGTCTTGCGCCACAGCCGGATGAAGCGCATCAGGCGCGTGAATTCGACGGCGTTCAAACGATTCGACGTGTCGCCCGGCCCCGTCATCGGCTGCGCGTGACGGAATTCGAGCGTCGCGAAGTTGCAGGGATCGTTCGCCCCGGTCGGATCGGTCAGCGTGATCAACTTCATGATGCGCGCGAAGTTCGCATCGTTCTTCACCCACGCCTTGATGTCGCCGCCGTAGGCGGCCGGGTCGGGCGCATCGGTCACCTTCGGCAAGAGGTCGTCGAACTGCGCCGGAGTGAGCGTGTCGTCCTTGAACGCCTTCAAGGTCTCGAACGGCATCCGCAGCTTTTCGAGCTTGGGCACGAGATCGGCGCTCGGGTTGACGAACCGCGTTCGCAGGATGTCGACGATCTCCTCGTAGCTGATGCCGACGCGGCGCGTAAACGCCTGCGCGTTCGACAGCGCGGCGATCACCGCAGCCTCGCTCGTCCCGGTCGGGAATCCGTAGAGCAGCCGCAGCGGCACCGCGCCCGAATCGGTGAGGATCTCGTGCTCGGCACGCGACAGCGTCAACTCCTCCATCAGGATGTCGCGCCACCCGTACGGGTCGGCGCCGCGCTCGAGCGCGTCCCCTTTTCGGCAGCGCTCCATCGCCAGCGGAAGCGCCACCTCGTACGCCTCGAAATAGCGGCGCAAGTTCTCGAGCGGCTGGTGCAACGGCAGCGGCATCGGGAAGCGATCGGCGCGCAACAGCGTGTACGCCGCATCCATCACGAACTGGGGGCGGGCCAGCAGATCGGCCGAGGCCACGCCGTCGGTGTCGTGGCCGATGAAGCCGGTCAGCGACAGCTTCTGCGTGTCGTTCGCCACGAAGTACTCGAGCGTCTCGTTGACGATGTCAATGTACGGGAGCGCCGTGTTGGTGTTCTCGCAGGTCAAGAGCACGTGCTGCAGGTCCGGACGGCGTGACAGCAGCACGGCTTGCGGGTTCTCCTTGCCGGTCGGCGGCGGTTGATCGATGAACTGCAGCAGATCGACCAGGTAGGCTGCCGGCGAGAGGATCGAGCGGCATTGCTCGCACGCGCAGAAATCCATCTCGCCGAAGAGCCCTTCGAGCGTCGGATAGGCGATGACGTCGGCGGCATTTTCCGCGGTCGGTCCGGTCGGCGCCGGCGCGATCACGAGGCCCGGCTGCTCGGTTGCGGGTCCCGGAGCCGGCTGGGACTCGAGCGGCCGTGCACCGAGGTTCAATCCGTTCTTCGCCGTCAGGTAGGCGACGGCAAGATTGAGCACGGCCGTGTGCACGTGCCGCGCTTTGTCGTACACCAGTTCGGCGTTGTCGGCGCCGCCCAGGTCCATCGCGAACTGCGCGACAAACGTCGCGCGATCGACGCGCGCGATTTGATACGAGGAATCGATGCCGCGCTTCATCAACGCCGACATCGCCTGATCGTCCGGGGTGATCTGGCGTACGCGCTGGACGCGGGCAATCTGCTGCACCACTTCGGTCGCCACGGTCAGCTTGTTCCGATTGACGTATTGCTGCACCGGCTGCGCGTGGATCGGAAACTTGTCCTGGTGCTCGGCGAGGAAGCTCTGCACCTGCGTGACGACGGCGGGCGACGCGCCGGACAGCGGCACGTCGGCGTCCTTGACCATCTGCGCAACGACCGCGGTCGGGTAGCTGAAGCGGAGATTCGCCGCAAGATACGTCGCGTAGTTCGCGCGCTTGGCCGCCGGCGATTCGCCGGGAATCTCCGCCGGGATCGGCACATCGTTGGTCAATTGCTGCTCCCACCCTTCGGGGCGGTGCAGCCGCAGCTGTATGAGGTTGACCGGATCGGTCACACCGCGACCGCCCGCCGCATGGTGCAGGCGCTGGATGAGCGGCACGTTGTTGATGGTGAGAAATGCGAGCTGGCCGTTCACCTGCAAGCGCGTTGCGGTCTCGGCGCCGAAGCGCTCCGAGACGGTGCGCCAGAACCGGTCTGAATCGTTGCCGATCTCGGCATAGAGGCCGGCGAACTGCTGCTGCTGATCGACGTTGAGCGCCGACGCAGCGAGGATGTCGGCGACCCGCGAGACGCCGGTCGTGGGCCCCTGGCTCAGGAAGTTCTGGGACGCGATCTCGCCAAAGCGCTGGGTGACGTCGGGAATCTGGCTCGCCAGCGACGGTGCGATGACCCCCTCCTTGGCGGCGCGCGTCAATACTTCGCCGACCACCTTGGCATCGGTCCGATAGAGTGCCTTCTCGTCGGCCGGCAGCCCGGCTCGGAACATCGCGTAGTAGAAGGCCGGGGCGATCCCGCCGCTATCCGTGCGGGCGCCGAACCGATCGGCCAGCGCCGCCAACGCGACCGCACGCGCGTCCCAACCGGTCTTGTTCGCGAGATAGGTGATGTCCTGCCGATCGTCGGTCTCCTGCAGTGTGGCGAGCGCTCCGCGCACGTGCGGCGTAACCGCCGCCATCAGCGTCTCGTGCTCGGAGCGCAACGCCGCCGACGACTTGTCCGACAAGCGCACGTCGAGTTGCTCGCCGGGCGACGCGTTGTAACGCACCTCGGACGTGCCGAGCGTCGTTTCGCCCGACAGCACGCGCGCCTGAAGGTCGGGCCGCGCCTTGTTGCGCCGCCGCAGATCCTCGGCCGCGAACGTCGCGCGATAGTCGCCCTCGGCGCCCGTCAGCGTCTCCGCGAGGACGACGTCCTCGCCGACGCCTTTGTCGAGGATCTGCACGCGCAAGCCGGAGACGGCGGCGCTGGTGCGGCTCGCGACACGGCCTGTCACTTCGTAGTCGCCGTCGTCGCTCTCTGTGGCACCGCGGAACGCGCCCAGGGACTCGAGAAAATCGTTCAGGGCCTTGGCGGTCGCCTCGTCGACCTCGCCGGTCGTCGTCCGCAGGCGGCGTTGCTCCTGGAACATCACCACCAGCATGCGCGTGAAGTCCACGTAGGTGCTCTCGTGACGCTCGCGAGCCAGGCCGTCGCGGAAGGCCGTCAGCTCGGCCGCGGTCGCCCGCAGTTGCTCCTTGTCGAGGAGGAACTTCAGCGCGTCCTGGAGCGCGGCGACCGCCGGGCCGCGCATCTGCGCCTTGAGCGGAAAGGTGATTCGCATCATCGCGGGAGCCCCTTACGTTTCATGTAGCGGTTGAAGTGCCGCAGATACCGGCTGTCAATTTCGACCTTGATGACCTCGTCGTACTCGACTTCGTACTCGCGTTCCCACTCGCCTGCGGCGTCGTAGCACCACATCGCGAACGATGCGTCCGAGAGCTTGGTTACCTTGCCCACGTAGACGATCGTCTCGTCTTCGTCGGCAATCTTGACGGCCGGCCAGAGGTCGTGCGCCTGGAGATAGCGCACCACATCGGGCAGCGTACGCAGCGTCGTGAGCCACTTGAAGCGCTTGGCTTCGCGGCGCGTCGGCGTTTTCTGATAGACGGCGGTGGCGCAGCGCTCGAACGGCCCGCGCCGGACGCTCTCCACCGTCCCCTTCGGGATCACGGCCGCGCCGTCGTCCTCGAAGTCCTCGATCACCTGGAGGGCGACGAACGATTCGCGGTTGACCAGCACGATGCCATCGATGCGGTTGCTGCCGGCGTGAAACGGCTCAATACGCACGATCGACCGCTCGCGCTTGGACGCGTTCAGGTGACGATCGATCGTGCCGCGCGTCTTGCTGCTGCTGCTCATCTGCCGTGCCTCCTCAATAACCCCATGCCGGTTCGAATCCGCCGCCGCCCGGCGCCGGCTCCCCTGCCGGGCCGCCGCTGCCGCCTTTGAAGCCGCGTATGGCCACGAACACAAAGACTGAGAGCACGAGGATGCCGAAGGCCTCGGCGGCGAGCGACGGCTTTTCGAGCGGCTTGTCTGCCTCTTCCAGCCGCCGGCGCTCCTTCCGGTCTTTTTCCTTCTGCTCCCGCTCTTTCTGCTCGCGTTCTTCGCGTTCTTTCTGCTCGCGTTCCTTTTGCTCGCGCTCCCTCTGTTCCTTCTCCTGCTGCTCGCGCTGCTTGCGCTCTTCCTCTTTGCGCTCGGCAGCCTTGCGCTCTTCTTCTTTGAAGCGGCGCTCGCGCTCTTTCTGCTCGCGCTGCTTGCGCTCTTTTTCCGGATCGGGCTTGTCGTTCTCCTTCTGATCTTTGTCGCTTTCTTTCTTGTAGCGCTCCTTCCGCTCTTCGTTCTCGCGCTGCTTCCTCTCGGTGTCGGTCTCTTTCTTCGGGTTCTTCTTCCGCTGCTCTTTCTGTCGCTGCCTTTCTTTCTCTTCGGCCTTCTTTTGTTCCCTGGCCGCCCGACTGTCGCCCGTCTGGTGGTCGTCCCTGGTGCGGTTCGTGTGCTTCTTGCCCTCGCCATGGCGACCTCGTGACGTATCGCCGCTGCCTTTCCCTTCACCGTCCCCTTTTCCCTCCTCGCCCCCGAGGCCCTCGGGATCGATGTAGCGGACGCTGTTGTTCTTGACGTAGGCGTAGAGGTTGAGGCCGTCGACGAAGCCGGCTGGATCGCACGCCGTCCAGCGTCCGAGCCACGGCGCGCAGTAGCGAGCGCCGTAGTAATACAGCCCGCTCTCCTCGTCGCGCTCCTTGCCCACGAATCGATACCGCTTGAGGCGCACTTCCGCCGCGCTGCGCGCGGCCTGAAACGCCGTGGTGCCGTACGGGTGGTACTCCTCGTAGGCGATCAGCGCCGCCTGATCGTCGAGCTCAACGCCGACCGAGCCGAGCAGGTTGCTGTGCTGATAGCGCTGCACCACCGCCGGCGAGCCGTCGTTGCCCTGCGTGCGCGTGTCGACGAGCGCGATCACACGCCGGTCGTCCATCACGTCGAGCGTCTCGCGCTCGAGCGTAACGGCACCGCCGGGAACCGCGCGCTCGCGATAGATCTCGAATCCCTCGAGATACAGTCGCTCGGACTTCCGAACGCCCGGAGCAGTCTCCAGCACTTTGCGAACGCGCTGGCCGTTCGCGTCGGACTGGTAATAGATGATGCGGCCGCCGCTCAGATCGATCTGCTGCAGCTCGTCGTCTTCGTTCCAGGCCAGCTTCAGGCTGTCGATCGCCGTCATGCTGCCGAGTACGTCGACGCCTTGTGCGTCGAGGTAGTCGTAGGTTTCCGTCTGCCCGCCGATGTGGCTGCGCGTCAGACGATTGCTCTTGCTCGCCGGCTCGAGCAGGCTCGCTTCCTCGTAATCGTAGGTGCGGGTCCAGTTGCCGGCCGCGGCGACGTGGCGAAGGCTGCCGATGTTGTCGCACCGGTCGTAGTCGTACTGTTGGGTGTAGTTGCGGAACGCCTCCGTGTCGGCCGGATGTACCTTTGGGCCGGCGAACGGCCAGTCGCGCCGGCTCCGCTCGTTGAAGCTGAGCGACGACTGCGCGATGTGCTCGCGGCCGCGCGCCTCCTTCAGCCGGTACAGCGGATCGTAGCTGTAGCTGCAAACCGGGTCGATCTGCTCGCCGTTGTGAAAGATCGTCCGCAGCGCGGCGTCTTCCATGCGCGTGGTGTTGCCGATCGGATCGTAGGTGTAGCGAAGGTCCTGCACGACCGACGCGTTCTGGAAGAGCTGCGACGCGAACGAATCCGGATTCGCCGGTCGCGTCGTCCGCAGCCGCGCCAAGCGGAACGTCAGCGGGTCGTACTCGCTGATCGACACCGCACCGTTCTCGTAGGCAATGGCCGTCCGCTGCGCTTTGGCGTTGTAGCTGATGTCGGTGACGAATGCCGTGGTTGCGGCTGCGCCGCGCAGATTCACATCGACGCGATCGAGCAGGTTCGCCAGGTTGAAGGTCGGACGATACACGCTGCCGTCGGGCGTCGTGGCGGTGACGATCCGATTGAGGGCGTCGTAGGTAACGCTGCGGACGAAGGTCTGCGCCTCGAGCGCGGGCGCCGCCTGCCAATCCGGCAGCGCCGCGTAGTCCACGAGCAAGGCTCGACGCGTGCGCAGCAGGTTGCCCTTGAAGTCATACGCCTCGTAAGCGATCGAGCCGGCGCCGTCGAACACCTGGCGCACGCGCGTCCGATGGTTGTCGGCGTCGCCGGCGGCTTCGCCGTAGACGATGCGCTGCGATTGACGCTCCACGCCGTTCTTCGTCACGAATCGGCCGGTCATGCGGCGCAACGCGTCGTAGGTGCTGCGCCGCATCAGGCCGCGGCTGTCCCACGCGCGGATCGGCGTCGCCGTGGCGTCGGGCAGGACCCAGCGCTCGCCCGCTTCCATGCTGGCCTGATACAGCTCGCGACCGGCGATGTCGTACGCGTGCCGCATCACGACACGGTCGCGCGCATCGATCGTCTCGCGGCGGTTGTTCTCGGCGTCGAGCACGAGGCGCGTCGCGTAGCGCTGCGGCACCGCGCTCCCGTCGACGCCGTTGTCGACGACGGTGAGGAACAGACGGCCTTTGGCGTCGAGCGTCGTCACCGTCGGCGTGTCGGCGTGGAGCGCCGCCTTCTGCGCAGCGTCGCGCTCCGCCGCGCCGAGCTGGTTCCCGATCCGCTGCGCGTGCCACGTCGCCCACGTCACGGGCTGCGTGGCGAAGTAGGCGGCGACGTAGCCCTTCGCGTCGAGATCCGTGCGCGGATCGTGCGTGACCGTGTCGTTGACGTCGTGGGTCGAGCGCCGCCACGCGTCGATCACCACTTTCTGATACGTGTGGTTCGGGTTCAGCGTGACGACGATGCGGTCGAGCGGATCGTAGAACCAGACCGGGCTGACGCCCGTGTCGGTCATGTCGTGCTCGTCCTCGAAGAGATGCGTGGCGCTGAAGAACGGCTCGTATTCGCGGACCGTTCGGCCTTTGTTGTTGTAGACCTTCCGGCCGGTGCCAACCCAGCGCGGCGTCGCCGGCGCCGTGACCGGCACGCCGTTCCCGTCGCGCACCAGCGCGCCCGGGCGCACGTCGCCGCTCGGCAGGCCGACGTTGGCGAGCCGCTGCGGCGCGTCGCCCGTCTCGGCCTGCACCTTCTTTTGCAGCTCGCGCCCGAAGCCGTCGCCGTAGGAGAAGCTGACGCGGATTGGCGAGGCCGCGCCGCCGGGATCCTGAAAGTGCTGCTCGCGCTCGAGCGTCGCGGCGAACGGCGGCTGGCCGCAACGCGCGAAGCGATTCGGATCGTAGACGACGCGCGTGCTGGCCTTGCCGAGCAGCGCTGCGGCGTTGGTCAGCGGGTCCGCCGCGAATTGCTGCAGCGTCGCGTCGCTCGGATCGAGCTCCAAGCCCTCGAGCAGATCGCCGAGCGCCTCTGTGGTCTTGCCGCTCACCGCGGTCGCGACGACCATGCCGAGCGCGTCGAATGCCACCGCCGTCCGATTGCGATTCGGATCCGTGACGAGCTTCGCCTGCAGCACGCGGTAGTCGTAGCTCGCGGTGGTCTCGTTCTGCGCGGCGTCGCGCACCGACGCGACCAGCAGCACGTTCGCCGCCCCGTTCTGGCCGACGTCGTACGTCACGGCCGTCGACTGGCCGAAGGCGTTCTCGAAGCGGTGACTGCGGAAGAAGTGCTGGCGCGCGAACGCGAGCTCCTGCGCGGGCGAGTCCGCCGCGTTCGGCGAGAGGAACGTGCGGCCCGACGGGATCCACCACGCGCCGTCCTGCGCGGCGTAGCCGCCTTCGTCGGCGCCGTGGCCTTCGAGCAGCGCGGCCGGCGTCGGCAGCAGGTTCTCCGGCGGCTGCCCTTGCCGCCGGCGCACGAATACCTCGCCGACGAGATCCGCCGTCAGCGCGAGCGTGTAGCGCTCGCCCGGCAGCGCGAGCGATTCCACGACGCCGAGCGGCGCGAGGCCGGTCAGATCGTCGCGGCGATACTGCGTGCGCACGCGCTCGATGAGCCGCAGCCGCGTTCCGGCCGGCGCGTGCGCCGGGGTGGTTCGCCAATCCCAGTCCTCGTACGGCCAGCGCGCGTTGGCCGCGGGCTCGTCGGACGTCAGCGGGAAGAGCGAGGCCGACAGTGTTTGCATCTGCGCGAAGCCGAACGGCATGACGCGCGTGTCGATGATCTGCGGATCCGGCGGCTTGACGACTTCGAAGACCTGCGTTTCGACCGGCACGCCGACGCGGTACCACGCCGCTTGATCGGCAACGTTGGCGACGCGGCGGGCCGTCAGCGTGACGTGCGTCGCCAGTTGCTCGGGCTGCGTCACATCCGGCAGAGCGCGGCGGCGGTAGTGGATGGCGGCCTCGCGCAGGACGGCGCCGAAGGCGTCGGCCTCGAGCGTCATTTCGTGCAACACGCGCGGGTCGGCACGCTCGACGCCGTTGACCTGCACGAGCTGACGCTCGTAGTCGAACGTTAGCAGCTCGCGCTCGTGCGTGTAGAAGGCGCCTCGATGCTCGCCGGCGCGCGGCTGCAGGATCTCGATCGTGTAGGTGTATTCGTGGGTCGTGTAGGGCCGATCCTCCGCGTCGGTCCCGTCGAGACCGTAAAGCTCCTGCCGCAGCAATCGCCCGCGGAGCGCCCGGCACGCCTCGAACCGCTCGTCCGGCGTCAGCGTGTACGGCGCGCGTGTGCCGTCGGCCAGGCGAATCGTCGTCGGCAGCGCTGTGTCGTCGAGCGACTGCGCGCGAAGCTGGTCGTCCGTGAGGCCGAAGATCGCGTCGCTGGTGTCGCCTTCGCGGTTGTACTCGTGCGCGAACTGCCGCGAGACTCTCGGCTCTTCGATGAACGCGCCGGTGTGATACCACGCCCGCGTCAAGACCGGCGGCACGTGCGACGCGAGATCGACGTTCGTGGGTGGCGGCAGTGTGCCGGTGCCGGTGAGCGCCGCCATCTCGGCCGTGTCCCACTGCTCCACCATGCCGAAGCCGCAGAACTCGCGCTCGATCCCGTCGAAGTAGCCGTGGTGGTAAGCGGAGAGCTGTACGAAGAGGTTGCCGCTGACGCGGTCGAAGGTCTCCACGCGCTCGACGACTTGCACGGGAAACGGCAGCCGCGTCACCCACGGGCGGCCGGCCATCTCGTCCTGCAGCGCGAACTTCGTCGACGAGGCGTAGTGGATGCGCGTGTCGACGCCGAGGTTGTTGACGGTGCCGGTCAGAAGATGCGGCTTGCGGCCGCTCATCAAGTCGACGTAGAGCATCTGCCGCGACGCCGCGGGCAGCGGCGACGACCACACCAGGCACGCGGTGCCGCTGCCGAAGAGATCCGTGGCGCCGATCGACGCGATCGAGAGATCGTCCGGCAGCGGCAGACCGCTGAGCACGCGCGGCGCGCTCCACGAATTCCCCGCCTGGTTGAAAAAGAGGGAGACGCCGTCCGGCTTCAGGTAAATGAGATCTGCGGCGCCGGTGCCGTCCACGTCGACGAGGCGGAGTCGGCGCTGGTCGAAGAGATCCGGCGCGTCGAACCACGGCGCCGCATCCATCGTTACCTTCGCGCCGAAGCGGCCGTATCCGAGATTCGGCCAGTAGCAGACCTCGCCGTTGCGGACCCGGACGAGATCATGCAGGCCGTCGCCGCTCATGTCCGCGAGGTAGATGGATCGCGTCTCGTCGGCGAAGACGAGCGCCGGCCCCTGCTCTTCGTCGGCGCCCGGATACGTGCGCGTGGCCGGCCCGAAGCCTTCCTCGGCTTGCGACTGATACCAGGTGAAGACCTCATGCTCGGTGACGAGGACGTCGGCGAGGCCGTCGCCGTTCAGATCCACGAACTTCAGATTCGGATCGTGCGCATCGGCGGTGAGCGACGATGCGAACGGCTGAAACGGCGCCCACTCGTCGTCGTCTTGATGCTCGTAGAAGCCGGCAACGGGACGATCGAGGATCACGAGATCCGGCCGGCCGTCGCCGGCGAGATCCATGAACTGCGCTTGCGGCCCAGGCGCAGCGGTGAGCGTCGCGTTCGGCCGCGCGGCGACGACTTCAACCGGGCCGAACCTCGGCACCGGCGGCGTGGGATCGCCGGAGTGGTGCGTGCCGAGCGGACTGAGATTGCGCTTGTAGAACCACGTGCCGCCCTGCTCGGACAGAACGCCGGCCGTGCCTTCGCCGCGTAGGTCGATCCAGCGATAGCGCGCGCCGTCGACGCCTGCCGGCAGGTTGCGAAGGCTCTCCGCATCGAGCGCGCGGACCTGCGCGTCGACCACGGCCTCCGAGTACGTGAGCGCCAGCGGCGGCAGGGCACGCGAGGTGTAGCCGCCGCCCGCCTTGCGCCGGTAACCACGCTCCGTGATCGACGCCAGGACCGACAGGATCGGATTGCCTCGCCGGCGATCCTCTGCGTTGCCGCGGCTGTCGCGGTAAACGAGATCGACCGAGCGGACGAGACAGTCAAGCCCGACCGCCTCTTCGCCCTCGAAATGATGGAACATCAGCACGCGCTGACACAGACGGTAGGTGCGGATCTCGAAGCCGGCCCGAAAGCTCGAGAACGGATCGTTCCGGCGGATCCGCACGCCGGCGTCGCCCGGCGCCGGCGCGTCCTGCGCGTGCTCGCCGTAGTCGAAGACGACCTCGAACATCCAGTCGGCGTCGGGCAGGAGCTGTGGGTCGGTGGCGCGCCACTCCCCATCGCGATTCGACGTGCGGTTGCCGTACTTGATCCGTTTGACATACCGGTTCGCCGTGCGCACGCGGTGGCGCTCGTTCGCCAGCGCGACATCGACATCGTCCGCGTTCTCCGCGGCGTAGCGATAGACGATGGCGTTGCCGTTGTCGTCGTAGCTGGCGCAGACGAGCCAACTGAACACGCGCTGCGCGTTGGCGGGATCGGCAATGCGGCTTTCAGCGGTGCGGCCGTAGATGGCCGTGACATTGCCGCGCGACGTGGTGCGCCAGTGCGTGTCGCCCGATGCCGCGTCGGTCCATCGTTCGATGCGCGCGAAGCTTGCCTCGACACGTGGACGATAGCGCCTGACGTTCCATGTGCGGCCGTCCTCGTTGCGGTGGAACGCGTCCGGCACCCACTCGCCATTCTTCTCGACCAGTAGCGGTGTCAGGTCTTCCGCGTCGGACAGGATGAAGACGTCCGCGGCATCGGCGTCGGGATTGTCATCCGCGTAGCGCGGAATCCCCTTGTCGGTCTTGCGGGTGATCGCCGGCAGCGACAGGCCCCAGCCGAGGCCGAAGGTGCCGTTGCCGGCGCCCGAGTCGTAGCCGAGCGTGAGATGCGGCGTGAAGCCTGAACGACCGAGCGACACCGGCAGCGGGACGGCGAGCGATCCGGTCCCGGTGACCGGATTGGTGGCAAACTTTTCGCCGATGCTGCGCAGCGCGCCGCCGCCCTTCGGCAGCGACACCGACGGCGCCGCCGCCTCGATGCTTCCGGTCGGACCGGCCGCGTGCCCCGATCCAGTCGTCGCGGCGTCGAGCGGGCCTACCGAAGAGTCGTCACGGTCGGCAGGCATAGAGAAGAATCCGCGCGCTCAGCGCGCCTCGGTCGCTTTGAACGGCGCGCTGCCCATCGGCTTGCCTCCCATCAACGCGACACAGCGGCCGTCCGGCGTCATGTCGAGGAACGTCGACGTCAGTTGATCGACCGCGAACGGCAACCTGTCGACCCTCATCGGAATCCGCGCGACATCCTTGTCGGGCGTGGAGCCGTAGGCGCCCCACAGCGCAGTCTGGTCCGGCCGGGTTGAACTTCGCTTGCGCCGGCCAGTTCGATACGATGAGCTTCCATTCGGACGGGCTCTTCCGCCGGGATTTCCGATATGGACCGATTGCCGCTCCCATGACGGCGTCCACGGAGCCGCCCGTCCCGTCAGTCAGCTCGTCAACACGTCCCAACACGTCAACGGCAGTCATTTTGGCGACCCTTGGAGATTGTGCCCCCACGTTCCCGAGGTCATCAAGCCGACCGTCGCGTTCAGCGAAGCATTCAGAGACACGCCTGCGGGATCGCCAGACACTCGTCATCGCCTGCACTCCGCGGGCTCGCGATCACGTCGGGTGCCACGCGAACCGCTCGATGAGCTGGAGAATCTGCCGAAAGAGAGTCCCCGTCAAGTCCAGTCGGTCGCGGTCTTGCCCTCTTTGATCCACTGCTCGGCACGCCCAAAGGAACTGCTCGTTAGGCGAGATCGTGGCGCGACCTTCAACACCCGGTCGTAGGCGCGGGCGAGGGACGTCGATCTGCTGAACCGCAACCGGAAGATTTCGTCGTATCTCGCCTATCTTCGGAGCGCCGGGTCGTCGCCGCAAGGCCGCATGATCGGAAAATTAAGGAAAAATTAAGGATGCGTTTCGCGCTGCTCGCGGTCGCCATTGCATAACCCATTCTTCAGGAAGGCGTTCACGGCGGAATCGATGACGATCAATGCGATCAACGGCACGGTAATTAGCTGGTCGGGGGCTCATAACCCAAAGGTCGCAGGTTCAAATCCTGCCCCCGCAACCAATGCAAAAACTCTTCAACGGCCAACATTTACGTTGGCCGTTGCTGTTTGCGCGGATCATTTCGCCAGACGCTCCACCTCCACTGTCTCGCGACCGTCAACAAGCTCGAGGATCGCCTCCAATCGCTTCAGGTCATGCTGCGCAGAAGGTCTGCGAACGGTGATCGCCGTCTGGTGCGTGTTCGCGCTGATGTCGTTGAGCGAGTTGTTGACTTATTGGTGGAACGACAGCCCGGCGGTGAGCTCGCCGTTGATCGTGGTGCGCGCGGCGTAAACGGGTGAACCGAGGAGCAGCCGCGCATCGAAACGGAGGTCGACGTGCGGAGCGACGGGCTTTCGAGCGCCGAGGCCCAGGTCGAGAGTGAGCGCCTGATCGCCAGCGCTGAAGCCGGTGAATGAGAGGAGACCCGCGCCGACGAACGCGAACGGCCGCCACCCGCCGAAGGGATGGGCGAACGGATGCAACGCGTGGATGTCGAGCTGCCACAAGTGCCCTGAGACGCCAACGCTGTCGTGGCTCTTGCCGGCCGCGATCTCCGCTTCGAGGCTCCACTGAGCATTGACCGCGCGGCCCGCACGCGCACCGAGAACGAAGGTGTCATCGATCGGGAGGCGATGGCTGAAGTCGATGAAGCCGATGAAGCCACCGAGCTCACACTCGCCGCAAAGCGTCGGTGGTCCGCCCGGCCCGCCGCCTGAGCCCGGCCCGTAGGGAGTCCCGTCGTTTCCGTCAGGGATGCCATCGTTGTCACTGTCGGGATCGACGACGTTGTCGAGACCGTCTTTGTCGGGATCGCCCGGTGGCTCCTGCCCATCAGGGACGCCGTCGTTGTCGCTGTCGGGATCGAGGAAATTAGGAACGCCATCGTTATCCGCGTCGCCGGCCGGCTCCTTGCCGTCCGGCAAGCCGTCGGCGTCCTGATCGCCGGTCACCGGGATCGGCACGAAGACGCCGACTTCCGGCCCGCCCGCCGACGCCGAGCAGTTGTTGCCGGGATAAAAGGCGGTGGCCTGCCAGGCGCCACCTTCCGTGACCACGTACGAGTCTTCGTAGCATCCGAATTGATCGGTGTGCACGTCGCGCCATACCGTGTTGCCGGCTGCGTCGGTGTATCTCACGTAGATGGTCTCGTTCGGCCGCGGCGGATTCGTACAGCCGACCACCTCGATGACCGCACATGCGCGGTTCTTGCGCGGCGGCATCACGACCGGGGGGCCGTTCGGCGTGCCGACGGTGCTGGTGCTCTGAGCCTGGAGCGCCGCCTCGACTTTCCGGTCGCAGCTCGTGACCTGCGCACCGACGGTCACGAGGGTGTTGTTGCGGAGGCCGACGCTGACCGTCGTTCCGCCGATACGAACGATTGTGTCGCCGCGCGGCACCCACCCGGTCACGAAGATCGGATAGTCGGTACAGACCGGAGCGTCGTCGTTGGGCTTCACCTTCAGCAGTCCGACGAATTTCTCCGCGGGGGCGAGAAGCTTCTTCTCCACCGGGAACGTCCGCGTCCACTGCGGCGGGACGCCCTCCACCTGGAAGTACACCAGCTTCGGCTGGGCCTCGCCGTTCGTGACCTGGAAGTTGAAGGGAACCTCGGTGTACGGGCTGGAACGGCGGCTCTCCTCGACGTGCAGGTTCTGCTGGGCGTGATTGTTCGCCAGGTTGGTATCGCTCACCAGCCGGCGGATCTCCACGCGCACGCAGGTGTGTGGATCGTCAATTCCCGCCGGAGTCCAGTTGAAGAAGACGTCGCGGTGCTCTCCGGGCGGAATCATCGGAATGATGCGCAAGGCGCGGAAGTCGAAGTCGCCCTCGTCGCCCACGGTGTGATACGGCTCGGACATCGTGAAGACCACTTCGATATCGAATGCCGGCGCCGGTCCGGTGTTGTTGATGCGCGCGAAGATGCGGTTCTCTTCCGCCGCGATGGGGTTCTCTTCGACGCGGCCGGGCGAGGTGTGATCCATGGCGTTGTAGGCCTGGTAGCCGCCGCCGTCGCGCTGGTTGTCGATCCATATGTCAGGGCTGGTCCAGGACGGATCACCGACGCGGATATTCACGTCGTAGTCGGTGGCCGGCGGTGCGTAGTCGACGGTGACCATGAACCCGCCGTCGGAAGCGACTTCCGATTCGTTGCGGATGGTGATGCCGGTCCCGCCGGGCTGAATCTGCTGCCCGACGCTGAGCGCTGCGTCTTCGCGCGTCGGGGTCGACGGCTCAGCGTCGCGTACGACGACCGGCGCCTCTCCCTGCGGGATGAGTTTGTGCGCGTAATAGACGAGCACCCCGGTTTCGGGAACAGTGTCGGAGCCGAGCGCGGGCTTCCGCGCTTCCACCCAGTAGAAGTGCTGCTCCTCCTCGAACGTCGTCACGCCTTCGGTGAGGCCGACGGCGATCGCACCGTATTCGCCGCTTTGCAGAACGCTCTGGTAATTGACGTGAATGGCAGGCTCGCCGCTCCGCGGCGGCGAGCCGTGAGGCGGACGCCGGATGTAGAGAATTCGCCCGCCACTGGATGTGACCCAGGTGGCCAACTGCTTCGACCACACCAGCGGATGCGCGCCTTCGAACGGGCGGGCCATGTTGTCCCAACGCGCGGCATTGTCCTGCAGGACCGGATCGGCGTCGACGTTCGGATGGATGTAGAGGTCTTTGAGCCCGAACTGATGCGACAGGCCGTGCGCGAACTGCGGTGTCGTGTTCGACGGTCCCTGCACCGACGTCGACAAGTGCCAGGTGTGGCCGGAGATCTCGTACGGCCAGTGACCGGTGGTCGCCCAATCGGTGTTGAAGGCGGGGTCGTTGACGACGACGATGATCCGGTCGATGTCGTCGGCGGGATCGGCAGTGTCTTTATCGAGCAGGTGTGCGTCGGCAGCCAGGAGTGTGGTGAGGACGTCCCGTGTCATCTCCACGAGCAGATTCCGCGACGCGTCGCCGTAGAACGCCGCATCGTGCGGCAAAGGCACCGGACCGACGAATACGGGACGGAGCGCGGTGAGGCCGTACGAGACGCGCTGTAGCCACTGATTCAGTTCGTCGATGCGCGCGTGGATGGTCGTATCGCTGGCGGGCGTCGTCATTCCGCTGAACGTGGCGCTCACAACCAGCGTGTCCTGATCGCCGACCGGAAACGGTCCGCGGGTGACTGCGGTGTTGCGAAGAGCGACGTTGTTGTTGATGCGGACCTGATCGAGCCCGGGCGCGGGCTCGGACGGATCGTCGAGCTGGATGAGGCGCGCGAAGAGCAGCATCCGCCCGTCCGCCGCCGTCGTCGACTCGGGCGCCGGCGGCCGCCAGATCAACGGACCGACAACGGCAACGCCGTCCACCTCGGTGGTTCCCGAGGTGTGCCTCCCCTCAATGCTGGGGATGTAGAGCGAGTTGCCGGCTTGGTTGAGCGTCGGAGAGACGAAGCTTCGGAAGAAACCGTCCGCATGCCAGTCGGCCGGGAACGCGAGCGGCGACGCCGGATCGGCCCAATAGAGCTTCACCGTCACGCCGGTGATGGCTTGCGTCCCGCGATTGTGCACAGCCACGTAGACGTAGTTGTTCTGTTCGAACCGCGGCTGCTCGAACGCGAAGACCTCCAGTCCGGAGCCGGAGGCGACCGACGGATCGAGGTCGCCGTGATAGCGCAGCAGGATGTCGGGCGATGAGAGGATGAAGGCGGAGTCGGTGAGGTTTTCGCCGGGATCGCCTGCGTAGTCGCGGATGTAGGCGTCGAAGGGAGGGATTGCCGCCGGCCCGAGGTACGCGACGACGGCGTTCTGATTCGAGTCAAGGACGAAGACGTGATCGTGCGTGTCGACGCAGATCTTCTGCAACGTTCCGAAAAGCGGAGCGGCGCCGAGGTTCCGGTAATGCGTTCCGTCCGGCCGCAGGATGACCACGCGATGGTTGTCGGTGTCGGCCACGAACATGCGGCCATTGGAGGGATCGACAGCCACGTCGCGCGGAAAGCGGAACTGCCCGTTTCCCGTCCCGAACGTGCCGAACGTCGTCTCCGTCCCCGCTCCTCCGCCGGTGATCTTCACGATGCGGTGGTTGTCGGTGTCGGCGACGTAGACCGTGCCGTCAGGACCGACGTCGATGCCGTAGGGATCGCGCCATGTCGTGTTTGAGCGCCAGACGTCCCAGCTCGTGTCGGCCGGCCCGTCGGCGACGAGGATGCGGCGATTCCCGGAGTCGAGAAGATAGACCTTGCCATCCGGCCCGACCGCGATGTCGCGCGGGAAGAGGATGTCCGCTCCGGCAACGGTGTGGCGATTCGTGCTGGTGAATGTCGAGTCGTACGTGAATGTGCTCGATGCGGCATTCCAGCGATAGAGCTGGACCTCGCCGGCCAGGGTGTCGACGACGAAGGCATTGCCGGCCGAGTCGACAGCGATTCCCTGCGGCTCGCTGAGTGCTTCCGGATCGGTTCGCGCAGCGACGAAGCCCGCTTCGCTCCAGGAAGGCGAAGCCTCGATGCCGGCGACGGCTGTCCAGCGGAAACGATGGTTGCCGCTGTCGGCGACGAAGAGGCGCGTGCCGGTCGGATCGATGCCGAGTCCGGCCGGCGTATGGAAGCCGCCATGAATGACGAACGGCGGGCCGAACTCGAATCCATCGCCTCGCGCGACGGCTGCGAGAGCGATCGCCGCGGCGAAAATCGACAGGCGGGCGGCGCCGGCGCCCTTCATTTCACCTCCGGGCGAAGGCGCGTCTGGAGTTGATCGAGGAAACGGCGCGTCTCGGGCGCCGCCGTCTGCATCCGCTGCGCGACGCCGCGCCACTGCAGGCGCTTGGGCAGCGGCAGCTCGTCGATTCTCATGACGGCGTACTGCCGCGGGTTCCATTCGCGGTGCGCAGGCGGTTTCCGGGTCTCGATCATGCGCAGCGACTGGCCGATCGCCGCTGCCGACTCGGCGGTGGGAATGCCGGTCAGCCCGCGAAGCGCGATCCTCTGCCGCTCCGAGGAAAGATCGGCGCGCGCTTCGGGCTGCGTGGCGACCCGCATCGCATGCAGCAGCGTCACGATCGACTTCGGATTCCCGATCCGCGCAATCGCCTCGGCGGCGCCGTCTTCGTAGAACGGAGCGGCATCGGACGAGTGAGGCCGGAGCAGCGCGTATTCCCATGCCAGGCGGAATGCCTCCGCCTCATGCGCGCGCTTCGGCGCAGGCGGCCGTCCTGATTGCGACGCCGTGGCGGCGGGCGTGACATACGTTCCAACGATCTCGGCGTAAACAGCCGGCCGCGCCCTGCGGTCGGCGGCGATGGCGGCCAGCTTCGCCTCGATGGAGTCGCTCTCGTGAGCGATCGCCTGGGCGGCGGCGGCCGGAGTCAACGCGAGGGCGACCGCGTCGAGCTGCCGATCGAAGTCGCGCGCGGCGGCGTCGAGCGTCCGAAGGATCTCCGGACCACGACTCTTTTTCGACGCCAGGCGCTCCATCACCACGAATGTATCCGCGGTCGCCGCGCGCAGCGGGTCCCTCGGCTGCGCGGAGCAGAGCGCTCCGGCCGCGAAAAGGAGCGGAACGACAGCGAAACCTCGAATGACAGTCATCGGCTTCATGGGAGAACCGTCCACCAGTCGATCGCCAGCGGAACGCGTACGACCGCCGATCCGCAATGCACTTCACCTTCCCATCGGTGATACAGATTCCAGTCGTCGACGAACTCAGCGGCCGGAAGACGCATCTTCGTCGTCTTCTCGAACAAATCCTCGTTCGCGGCATTGCGCGGCGAGAACTGGCGTGGGAAGAACAGCGTGGTCGCCGCCTGCTGCACGTTATTCAGGCCCGGGGTCAGCGCGATCGCGCTCCGCCCGGTGGCGAAGCCCGCACGCTCGCCGACGTAGATCACAGGGACGCTGACGTACGAGAGCGGCACGCCCGCCGCACCGTCGAGCGCGGTGCGGGTCGCGGTGAGCCGCCCCTGCGCGTCGGTCAGATTGAGGTCGTGCAGGTCGGCGTCCGCGAGGATTTCCTGCACGGTCACGATCGACGGCGTGCCGTCGACACCGACCAACGTCGTGTCCTTCCAGAAGCGCGTCCCTTCCACCAGCACGTACTTGTCGCCGCCGGCGGGCGGCCGCGCCCAGGTCGCGGTCGGGATGGCCGGCGTGAACATCGTGTCCAGGATCGTCGTCACCGCCCCGCCGCCGTGGATGATCTTCGTGCCGGTATCCCAGACCTGATCGACTTCGATGAATCCAATGCCGCGGCTGGAGATGTGCGCTACCTGTCCGGCTGCGCCGCTCGCTCCGCTCTCGTAGATCCGGACGAAGTTCCATGTCGTGCCGGTGAGATCGATCCCGGTCTCCAGCCGGTTCGGCGCGACCGGCGCCGCGCTGACCGTGCCGCTCTGCGGCTGCAGCGCACCGGTCGCGAAGAAGACCGAGCGGCCGCGATCGGCGGCCGGGATGGCAGTCATGATGGCCCAGGCGTCGCTCGGGTCGGCGATGATCGCGCGGGCCGGTGCGGTGTCGAAGGCCACCATCTCGTCGACGTGGCCGACGGAGAGCCACTGCGTCGGAATCTCCACCGGCGGCTGCACTTCCTGCGAGGTCAGGAAATCGAGCAGCTCGTCGGAGCGGGCGTCGCCGATCACGATGCGGCCGAGAGCGTGCGCCGGCGTCGGTGGCATCACCTCGAGGTTCCCGCCGTAGCTTCCGGAGCCGCCGCCCGCCGATCCGTTGTCGGGGCCGACGAACTCGCCGATCTGGAAGATGCCGAAGTCGCCGTGGAGCAGATTGTTGACGGGCCAATCGGGCTGCGGCGGACTGCCTGTGCGGTGGTACGGCAGCCGGAACGTCATCACCGTCTTCGGTCCTCCCGGCCGCTGGTAGTAGCCGGTCTCGATGTGATCCTGGAACCACTGCGTATTCGACGTGCCGCCGGCGACGGCATGCAGCTGCGCGCTGTGATCGAGTCCCTTGTAGCCGGCGCCCGCCGATGCCGTGAGCCGGAACGCGTCGTTCAGGGCGCCCCTGTCCCTGACCCAGATCTCGGTCGAGGCCTGGGTGTGGGGCAGCATCAGCCAGGGGGCGACCTTCAGTCTCACCACATCGGAGAAGAGCACCGTTGCGCCATCGCGGAACTCCAGCGTGATGTCGACGTCACCATCGAAGGGGTTGGTCACGCCGGTGTTGCGGAAGAAGAGCCCTTCCAGGCCGAGCGTCACGTCACCCGACGGCATCACACCGGCGAACGTCGCGCTGGTCGGATCGATCAGATCGGTGATGTCCTTCTCCAGCGGCTGCGGCGGATTCGGCGCGACGCGGCTGCCGACCCCACCCCAGATCACCGCTTCGCCGGCGGCAATCCGTTTGTAGACGTGGATCGACTGGATATCTTCGAGGTCGGGCACCTTGAGGAAGACGTGCACGCCCGCCGGCAGACCGGTACCGAGGCCGCGCAGGACCACCGGCGTGATGTCGAGCGCGTCGGCGGCGTTCTCGATGGCCATGTGCTCGTTGATCGGGACACCGTTGTCGTCGAAGCCGAGGGCGTCGGGGATCGGGACGCCGCCGCTCATGCGCGAGCCATCGGCATCGTAGTTGACGCTGAAGATCGCACCGCGTGCACTCACCCAGGTCTCCTCGCCGGTGTCGTCCGCGGTGTCGGCGACGGTGCCGTTGCGGTCGGTGTCGACGTCGATGTCCGTGCGGACAACCATGAAGGGGTAACGCACGCTGGTGCTGAGGGCCGCTCCCATGCGTACGGCATCAATCTCCGCTTCGTAGGCGCCGGGCGGCGCGAACATCATCGGGGTCGTGTGCCCATCCCAGGTGATCGTCCCCATCGGCCCGGTGAACGCGTCGGTGCGCGTAAACATCACCGCATGCGACGCGGCGTCGAGAATCCGCAACGTGATCTGGTCGGGATGCGCTCCACCGGTGACCTGGTAGTTGAGGTGCAGCACGCCGGTGCCTGCGGTGAAGGCGTCAACGCTCGCCAACTTGTCGCTGGTCGGGAGGATCGCCGCCTCGGCCGTGGCGATCTGAATGGAGTTCGTCTCTTGCGCGGTCGTGGTCGTGCCGGTGAAGGCGGCGTCGACGAGCGTGATGCGAACCGTGTAGCGGCCGGGCGTCGGGCGCTGGTGCAGGTTGCCGAAGCCGTTCCAGTGGAAAACGGTAAATCCGCCGACCGAGCTCCCCAGCGGGTTCGGGTCGAAGTCGGTGAAGAACGGGGTGCTCTCGCCTTCCTTGATGACCTCGAGCTGCGCGAAGACCCCTCCGATGAAGGCGGCATTCGAGTAAATACCGGCGTCGACGTGGTAGTAGATGAGGACGTCCGTGGCGTCGGTGAACTCGATCATCTGCGGGAAGATTGTCGTTGGATAGTCGATGCAGATCGTCTGCGGGCAATTGCCGATGATGAACTGCGAGGTCGTCGTCGCCGTCCTCGCCGTCGGTGCATCATCGTCCGTCACCGTGAGCGCGATCTCCCACAGTCCGAGACATGCCGAATCGATGACCGTGCCGCTGCTGAAAACGGTGACCGTCTGAGCGGACGAGCCGGAGGAGAGCGCAGGCGGCGTACAGCCCGGCGGCGCGTGCGACACGCTCCAGGCGTAGTTCGTGATGCCGACGCCCGGCCCGATCGTGCCGGAGGAGAGGAAGTTGTCGAGGTCGAAGCTGGCTCCGCCGGAGACCGTGACGTCGCCGAGGAGCGCGTTGACGCCGTTGACGAGATATCGAGCCGGTCCGCTGGAGAGGGCGAAGGGCGGCCCGTTCTCGTCCACGACCGTCACCTGCCAGGTCGTCGAGTCGCTGTTGTGCTCCGCGTCCGTCACTTCCAGCTCGAAGGTCCACTCGCCGGTCTCGATCAGGCCATGGTCGATGGTCGCGTTCTGCGAGTGTGCGGCGATGCCCAGCGACTCGTCGAGCGGGCCGAGGACGTATTCGGTGAAGTGGTCGAACGGCACGTCGAAGAGACGCCAGGTGTAGGACGTGATTCCGCCGGAGAGCACCGGCATGCCGCCGTCGAGGCGGCTATGGGGAACGGCGGAATCAGGATCCGTCGATCCGCCGCCGTGCATCTCGAGAGGAAACGATAGCGATCCGATTCGATCCGGGCCGGTGATGTTTGCCTGGGGCGGCGCATCGACGAGGACGTCGAAGTCCTGGTGGACCGACGAATTCGCGGCATGGTCGTTGTCGGTGGCGGTGAGCCGGAAGATCCACGAGCCGGCATGCGACGCGTTGGTGGGAATGGTCAGCGTCGCGCCGGCCGCGCCCGAGCCGGTGAAGTAGCCTTCCTGTGGCGGAACACCCGAGGGATCCGGCGACTGGAGCACATCCCAACGGAAGTCGAGGGTGCCGCCGTCGCGGTCGGTGAGGTCGCTCGTGGCGATGGAGATCGTCTCCCCGGGCCGGATCGTGTGCTGTCCGGAGAGATGAATCTCCGGCGGCAGGTTGCGCACTTCGACGTTGCGATTCTCGACGTCGGTCTGCCCTTCGTTGTCCGTAGCCGTCACACGGAACGTCCAATTACCGATATCGGTCTCGACGGTGTCGATGACCGGCGTCGCCGCGGTCGTGGTGAACGCGCTGACGGGACCGTGGGTCGATCCGGAAGGGCTCGTGACGATGTCCCAGGAGAACGTCAGCATTCCACCGTCGATATCGGTCGCCGGACTGACGGTGAGCTGTAGCGGCTGCAGGACGTCGAGCGCCGTCGGGCCGGCGATCGAGACATTGGGCGGGCTGCCGATGATGCGGAACGGCTGCGACACGGAATGCTCGGCGCCGGCGTTGTCACGCACGGTCAGCTGCACGCTCCAGTTCTCGCCGTGGGTCAGTTGCGAGTCGTCGAAAGTGACGGTGATCGGATTCCCGGTCCGATCGGAGGTGCTTCCATCGGGACGGGTGAAGTGCCAGCGAAACTGCGCGATGGTTCCGTCGCGGTCCGTGGAGGCGGAGCCGTTGAAGGTGATCTGGAAGCCTTCCGTGCCAAGGTGGAGCTCGCTGTCGGACATCGAGAAGGCGGCGGTAGGACGGAAGTTCGCGCAGGTCCGGTCGACGATCGAGCTGACGATGGAGAGCAGGTCGGTCGTGGCCCGGGCCCGAACGTGCGAGCCGGCGGCGGACGCAATCGAGTGAAGGCCCGCATCTCCCGGATCGCCGGGATTGGCGATCAGAATGAGCTCGGTGAAAACGCCGGGAGGAAGATGACTGGCCGCGCCTGCCGGCGTAACCGAGGATCCACCGTCCTCGCCATCCGTGAGAACGACATAGAGGCGGGTCAGCGACGATGGCTGCGCGTAGATCACCGACGTCCCGGCGACGATGGCGTCATAGACGAACGTGTTCGCCCCTCCGAAGCACGCCAGATCGGTCCTCGCGGTATTGGTAAGCGCGAGATCCGCCCGCATACCGGGGAGGTTCGTATTGGGTGCAGCAGAGGCGAGAATGCAGTCGCTGAAGGCAAAATCGCCGACCGAGTGGAGAAAGCCGGTCGCGTTCAACTGATCGAACAGCGCCACGGCAAAATTGCCGGCCGCTTGTTGCCGCGCTCCGGCCATGCTGCCGCTCAGGTCGATGCCGTACTCGACGACGATCGGACGGCGATCGACACACGGCTGCGCAGACGCAGCGCCGGCCGCGGCGAACGTCATGAAGACCACCGCCAACCATCGCATTCTCACGGCCGCAGCCCTTGAAATCCCTGCCCGCTCCCAATACCCGGCAGAAGGCCGGTCTCGACACGCGGGAGTGGCACGATGAAGGAGTAGCGCGCCGCCAGCTCGTTCTCCACCTTGTGCCCGGCCCGCATCCGCAAATTGAGCTCCGCTTCGGCGCGCGCGCGCCGCTGCGACGTCAATAGCCGGACGACGTCGGCACGTGCGTCGTTGAACAACCGATGCACGGCCGGACGGCGTGCGACCAGCTGCACGACGTGAAAGCCATCCGCGGTCTCGATCACGCCGGAGACGTCACCCGGCGCCAGATCCGCGACGGAGCCGATGATCGCCGGATCCATCGCCGGAACGGCTTCGGGCGCCCGGTTGGCCGCGGAAAACCGCCGCGCCGCCGCCGCGAAGCCGTACTTGCGCGCTTGAGCGAGGACCGTCTCGGCGAACGCGCGTGCCGGCCGGCTTCCCTCCGCCGAGCGCCGCGAGACCACGATCGCGAAGTCGCGCACGATCGTCGACGCAGGACGGTCGTAGAGATCGCGATGGGAGTCGTAATAGTTCCGCACCTCCGCCGGATCGGGCCCGGCGACGTTGCCGAGGAGCTTCTCGCGCAGGAGGCGGATGCGCGCGACTCGACGAACTTCGTCGATTCCGCCGGGGATGCCGGAGACGTAATTGCGCCAGCTCGAATTGCGCAGGCCGTGGTGAAGATCGGCGACCGCTGCGTCGACGTCGGCATCGGCGACGGCAATCCCTCTCCGCCGCGCTTCCGACTCGACGAGAAGTTCGTCGATCAACCGCGACGCGATTGCTCGCTTCAGCTGGAGATGCGACTCGATCGACTGCACGCCGGCCGCACTCTTCGCGACCGCGTGGGCGTAGAGCGCGTTGAAGCGCTCGCGCGAGACTTCTGTGCCGTCAACAGCCGCAATCCGTCCAGACTCAGGCGCCATCCAATTCATGCGCGGTGTCTGCGCGAAGGCGAACGACGCCAACATCGCCACCGCCAGCGCTGGACTCATCTGGCAGAGGCTCGTGCGTTGAACCATTGCTGATAAGGGAGTGCCGCGGAACCGGAACTCACCTACCCCTAATTTTGGAAGAGTCTCACCCGCCCTCTCCCATATCCCCCGACCCCCGCGTCTCCGAGGCTGGAGGCCACAATGTCCCGCCTTTCTATCGCAGCCGTTCTCCTCGCCGTCCTCTCTCCCCTCGCCGGTGCCAGCGGCAACGAAAGCGCGAATTACGACATCCGCGATGACACGAGATGAACGGCACGTGGAAGCTGCGCGTCACCGATACGGATGCGGGCGACGCCGGCGTCATCGGCTGCGTGAAACTCGACCTGACGCGGCAGCTCGCCTTCTGCTGCGGCATCCAGACCGATCTCACCGCCACGTTGCTCGACGGCGGCAGCGTGATCTCCGCGGGCGGACCGCAGAGCTACGGCGCGCTCAGTCCGATCGGGCCGGCGGTCACGCGTCCATTCGCGCTCTTCATCTCATCTGCAGCCGTGTGTGGCAGCGACGTCGTGGCCACGTTTGCGCTTTCCGACAACGGTCTCGACCACACTGCCGTCGACGCTGACGTCCGGCACATTCCGCCCCACCAACAGCGGAGCGCTCGATTCGTTCCCCGCGCCGGACTACGAAGTCGTCGACGCACATCACGTGCGCCTCCGCGCCGAGCGCTCCGGCACGGGCGGCGGGCGGGTCTACAGCATCGCGATCACCTGCCTGAACGGCGCGGGGATGTCGGTGCAGACGGTGCCGGTGACTGTTCCGTCAGGACGATAGTGCCAATGGATAGCGTCATCAGTGCTGGTTCTCCGCTTTCCAGCGCATCGCCGCGAGGATGCGGGTGCGGCCGCTGGGGTGATCGAAGAAGACCCACTCCTCGACCGGGCCGGGACTCATCTTCCGGTACTCGCCGAGGTGGATGGCGGCCTGCGCGAATCCGTCCGGCTCGCGCGAGGCGTTGATGCCGTACATGTCGGCCTCGAACTCCTGCACGCGCGTGACGGTGTTGAGCACCGGCGTCAGGATGAAGAAGAAGATCGACGTGATGAAGAAGACGAGCGGCAGGACCGCGGTATCGCCGACGCCGTGGATCTGCCACCGCTCGCCCCAGCGCGCCAGGGCCCAGTCGAGCGACCAGCGCAGCGCGGCAAACCAGACCACGATGAGGATCAGGAAGAACATCACCCCTTTGTAGGAGTGATTGAGGACGTAATGGCCCATCTCGTGGCCCATCACCGCCTGGATCTCTTCGGGCGAGCCGCGGCGCAGGAGGTTGTCGTTGAGCGTGATGCGCATGGTGCTGCCGATGCCGGAGACGTTCGCGCTCATGCGCGTCGTCTGCCGCGACGCATCCATCTGATAGACGTCGTGCGCCGGGATGCCGTTGGCCCGCGCGAGGCGGAGGATCGGCGTGGTGATCTTCGGATCATTGAGCCGCGTGACCTTGTTCAGGAGCGGAATGATGTAGATCGGCGCGATGAGCTGCACGAAGACGAGGAAGGCCGAAGTCACCAGCGCGCCCCAGATCCACCAGGTGCGCGGCAGCTTGCGCACGACGCCGAACAGCAGCGCCGTGATGATCGCGCCGAGGACGATGTTGACGAGGAGGATCACGCCCTGGTCGCGCAGCCAGGGACCGAACGTCTGCGTGGCCATGCCGTACTGGTGCTCGCGGAAGTAGCCCTCGTAGACGGCGAGCGGAAACCCGAGGATGGAGATCAGCAGCATGTACTCCACCCAATAGATCATCGTCCGCAGCGGACCGAATCGCGTCAGCCGCTCGGCCAGGTCGCGCATCGCCGCCGACCACCTGAAGTTCAGGATCAGCAGCGCGATGACCGCGCCGTAGAGCAGGTCCCACAGCAGCAGCCAGTAGCCCCCTTCGAAGTAGGCGTCTGACCGCGCCGTCGCCGCCGGCGGGATGAGCGCGAGGTAAGCGTTGGTCGCCGCCTGCGGATCGAAATGATCGGACGGCTGCGCGGCGGCGGGGATGGGGATGACCGCGGGCATCGCGCTCGGCGGAGGAGCCGCGAGGGCCGAGAGAGAGGCGAGGCAGAAAAGAAGAGCAGCCGCGGTCCGGACGATTCGCATGGTGTAAGGATTATGGACGAGGTTGCTTCGAGGGAGGCGCTATTCCTTCGTGGCGACAACCAGATCCTGATAACTGAGTGAATTCTCGCGGCCGCACCATGAACCGTACTCGAGGCGCTCAATCGTCAGGCCGACCTGTTGATAGAGCGCTTTCACGAAATCCTCCTCGAAGGCGACTGCACGTTCGGGGACGTCGGGCGAGATCGTGGCGTATCCGTCATTCGTCGTCACGAAATTCAATGCGCTCCTTCCTGCGCCAATGAGACGTTCGGCTTCCTCATTCAGCAGAAAGTACGAGATCAGACAGCGGCCACGTGCCAGCACGCGATGCACCTCCGCCAGGTACTGCTTTACATCGTCGGGCAACATATGGGTAAAGACCGAACCGAGCGTCACGAACGTGAATGACTGGTCGGGAAACGGAAACCGGAACGTGGACGGCGATTGTGTTCCCGAGGGGTTATAGAGTCGATTACGAACGTCCACCCTCTGAAAGTGAAAATTGGGAAATCGCGGCGTAATGGTTTGCCGGCACCACTCCACTCCCGACGCGTTGGCGTCAATCCCTTCATATCTCGCCGCGCCGGTCAGGTATTGCGTGAGCGGTACGGTCTTTCTGCCGATCCCGCAGCCGACATCGAGCATCTGTTCAGCAGGCCGCAGGCCGCAGATGTCCCGGTAAATTCGGAGGAACTCGTCGCCGTTGGCCTTGAACTCCTCCAGACCGGCAGGGCCGTCGAACATCGCGTCGACCGGCGGAATGAGCGGCGCCCACGATCCGAACAGCCGGCTCCTCGTACGCTTCTCCCGGTACCGCTTGATGGCCCGCTTGAGCGTGCGGGGGACAAGCTTCCGCACGAGATCGAGCATTCGCCGACTGTAACATGTGAGGCAGACATGGAAGCGACCACCAGAGTCAGCCTGGAAGTTGCCGCGCCGGAGACGATGCCGGTGCTCGGGAACCTTCTCGAGCTCTATCAACACGACTTGAGTGAATGCTTCCGGGTCGATCCGGGACCCGACGGCCGATTTGGCTACGAACGACTGCCGCTCTACTGGTCGGAGCCCGAACGCCGCTTTCCGTTTCTCATCCGATGTGACTCGCGATTAGCCGGTTTCGCCCTCGTTACGCTCGGTTCGCCCGCGTCGGATGATCCCACCGTCTATGACGTCGCGGAGTTCTTCGTCCTTCGCCGGTATCGACGCGTCGGTGTCGGCCGCCAGGCCGCGCGTCTACTGTGGGATCGATTCCCCGGACGTTGGTTTGTTCGTGTATTCAGCCGAAACACAAAGGCGCTCGAGTTCTGGCGGGAAGTCGTCGGTGCGTACTCCGGTAACGAAAACATTTCGAAGGAATGGCACGTGTTCACCTTTCAAAACAGGAGGAACGATGTTCGGGATTCGTAAGCGCGTGGCGAAAAAAGAATCGCGTGGTGACACGGACCGCCCCGAAATTCATTGCTCGTTCTGCAATAAGTCGCAGCGTCAGGTGCAGACGCTCATCGCCGGCCCGAATGTCCACATCTGCGATGAGTGTGTGGATATCTGCCTGGGTATTCTCAATGAGCCCGGAAGGGGCGATCCGACCCCTGACGCGGAAGGTGGCTCACCGGGCTGGATCGCGTTTTGCGCGCTCTGTCAGATGCCGGCGGACACGGAGCAGGGTCTGCATCTCGACGAGCGCGGAATCCTGTGTCCCGCCTGTGTAGCGGCGATCGAGGCCGCCCTCGGGCGCAACGCGACTCGATGACCTTCGGCTGGTCAGTTCGAAACTGTCGTGGCCTCGCGTCTTTTCCAAATCGTCGAGATGAGGGCGCCGACAAGCGCGCCCAGGCTGTCGGGGGAGAGATCGCGGATTCGGCAATGACCTTCAAACCGGCCGAGGCGCGCATAAGGCCCTCCATTTGCACTGATCGCTGGCATGATCCGCAAGCTGAAAACCGGCGAATACCGGCTCTATTCGCGCAAGAAGGACCCGAAGACCGGCAAGCGCCGCAACCTTGGCACGTTCGCCAATCGAAGCGCGGCCGAAAAGCACGAACGGGCTGTGCAATTCTTCAAACGGCATTGACGGACCGGTGACTTCGCCGCCCGGCCGGAACGGTCGCCCCCGCGCCTGAAACCTGACCTCCGGGTCAAAGTTCCTCCCTCCGCAAATTCGACCAAGCAATCGCACAACTCACCAACTCTTTGCTGTTGTCGCCGTTCCGCCGCGGCGCAAACATGATCGTCACCTTATTTCCTTAACGTTCGAACGGCGGGAGGGAAGTCATGCCGGAACGAATCGGATACGCCGGCTCGGTCGCAGTTGTCGACGGGCCTACGATCAACTTCAACAGCGAGTTGCAGGTCGGCGAATACGAGAAGCACACCATCACCGTCGCCCCCGCCGGCGGCAAGGGGACGATCAGCCTCGGCAGCACGGCCGACATCCAGCTGATCGCGGTCGTCTCCTCGCTCTACAACAAGGACCTCACCTTCACCGCCGATCCGGACAAGACCGACCGCCCCTTCAACCAGCCGCTGGTCATGGCCGGCGGGATGTTCGGGATCGTCGACATCGCCAAGGTGACGGCCTTCACCTTCACGAACAAGATCCCCGGATCTCCGGCCCCCGACGTCACCATCTCGGTCCTGATCGCCCGCACCGCGTGATCGCGGAGAGGAGCAGACGATGCCAGTCTCGCCGAAATATCCAGGCGTCTACATCGAAGAAATCCCCAGCGGCGTCCGTACGATCACCGGCGTGAGCACGGCGACGACGGCGTTCGTCGGCCGCGCCCGCAAGGGTCCGGTGAACGAGCCGACCATCATCCACAGCTTCACCGAATTCGAACGGATCTTCGGCGGACTGTGGCCCGACAGCACGATGAGCGTGGCGGTGAACCAGTACTTCGCCAACGGCGGCGGCGAAGCGGTGATCGTCCGCGTCTTCGCGCCGCTGCCGCTGGTCGTCTCCAACTTCGTGCAGTGGAACCTCCCGGGACTGCCGGGCAACCTCTCCATCGTGGCCGCCAGTCCCGGCAGCTGGGCGCGCGATCCCGACAACCTGCACATCAAGGTCGACACGAACACGAAGGCGGCGGGCCTCTACAACATCACCGTGCAGCGCGGCCCCGATCCTCCGCCGCCGGCGCCTCCTCCTCCGCCGCTGGAGGTGATCCGCAACGTCTCGCTCGTCGCGGCCGATCCGTCGTTCATCACCACGGTGCTGGAGCAGCAGTCGCAGTACATCCGCGTCGGCGGCGGCGCGATGCCGACGTCGCTGACGCCCGGCACGACCGGTCCGGTGGCGCTCTCCGGCAACGACGGCGCCGGATACTCGTCGGCCACGCTCGTGCCCGCGACGCCCGCCGACCGCGTCGGCATCTATGCGCTCGATGAAGCGGACATCTTCAACCTGCTGGTGATCCCGCCGCCCACGGCCAGTACGAACGTCCTTGCCGCCGACTGGGACAAGGCGGCGACGTATTGCGCGAAGCGCCGGGCGATGCTTCTCGTCGATCCGCCGCCGGCGTTCGTTCGCCCCGACCAGGTCGCGGGCAACGTCCCGACCGTCTCGTCGAAGAAGAATGCCGCGTTCTTCTATCCCCGCATCAAGATGCAGAACCCGTTCAATCCCGATCTGATCGAGGAATACCTCCCCGGCGGCGCGGTGGCCGGCATCTTCGCCCGCACCGACGGCGATCGCGGCGTCTGGAAAGCGCCGGCCGGTCTCGAGGCGACCATCGCCGGCTCGCTCGGCCTGTCGTACACGATGACGGACGATCAGAACGGCGACCTCAACCCGATCGCGGTCAACTGCCTCCGCACCTTCCCGTTCGTGGGGCAGGTGGTGTGGGGCTCGCGCACGATGGAAGGCGCGGATGCCCTGGCCAGCGAGTGGAAGTACATCCCGGTGCGGCGCCTCGCGCTCTACATCGAGGAGAGCCTCTACCGCGGATTGAAGTGGGTCGTCTTCGAGCCGAACGACGAGCCGCTCTGGTCGCAGATCCGCCTCAACGCCGGCGCGTTCATGAACAACCTCTTCCGCCAGAACGCGTTCCAGGGCCGCTCGCCGCGCGAGGCGTACTTCGTCAAGTGCGACAAGGACACCACGACGCAGAACGACATCAACCTCGGCATCGTGAACATCCTCATCGGATTCGCGCCGCTCAAGCCGGCCGAGTTCGTGATTATCAAGCTGCAGCAGATGGCCGGTCAGATCGCCGTGTAAGGAGAGAGCCGCATGGCCCAGTTCAGCGTCAATACCCAGCGCTTCGATCCCTACAAGAACTTCAAGTTCCGTCTGAAATGGGACGGCAAGTACGTCGCCGGCATCAGCAAGGTGAGCGCGCTGAAGCGGACGACCGATCCGATCGAGCACCGCGAAGGAGGCGACCCGAGCACCAGCCGCAAGTCGCCCGGCCGGACGAAGTACGACGCGGTCACGCTCGACCGCGGCGTGACCCACGATCCGGAGTTCGAGAGATGGGCCTCGAGGGTCTGGTCGCTCGGCGCGGGACTCGGCGCCGAGGTCTCGCTGAAGGACTTCCGGAAGGACGTGATTCTGGAGGTCTACAACGAGGCGGGACAGTTGGTGCTGGCCTACAGGATCTACCGCTGCTGGGTCTCGGAGTACCAGGCGGTTCCTGATCTCGACGCCAACGCGAACGCGGTGGCCATCGAGCACATCAAACTGGAGAACGAAGGTTGGGAGCGCGACACGGCGGTGGTCGAGCCGGCGGAGCAGGCGCTTCCGTGATTTCCGAGGCCGACCTTCTGACGATGTGGGAGGCGGGACAGAACGCCGACCGCGTCATGCGGCCCGCGGCCCTGCTGCGAGCCGCCGGAGCGGACGAAGCGCCGGAGCGCCTGCCGATCGGCGCGCGCGACCGGCGCCTGCTCGCGCTCCGCCAGGAATGGTTCGGCCGTCGCGCGTTCGAGACGGTGGACGACTGCCCGCGCTGCGGCGCGTGCGTCGAGGCGACGTTCGACACACCGCCGCAATCGCCGGCGAAGGCGGTCGCGCCGGTGGTGGTCGGAGAGCTGGAGATCGAGTACCGCCTTCCCGACACGACCGACCTCGCCGCGCTGGCGGGATGCGACGACCCGTCCGCGGGGCGGGCCATGCTCGCGTCGCGCTGCACCGGCCGCGAGCTGTCCGACGACGCGATCGCCGCGATCGCAAAGGCGATGGCCGACGCCGATCCCGACGGCGACCTGCGCATGCTGCTGACCTGTCCCGATTGCGAGCATCAATGGGACTCGCTGTTCGATCCGGCGACGTATTTCTGGCGCGAGGTCGACGCCGCGGCGATGCGCGTCTTCCGCGAGATCGACGCGCTGGCCACGGCGTACGGCTGGACGGAGCGCGAAATCCTGTCGCTCCCGCGCACGCGCCGCGCGGCGTACCTGGCCCTGGTGACGTCATGACCGATTACCTCGGCCGTCTCGCCGCGCGCACCATCGCGCCGCAGAGCGTCGCGGCGCGGCCGCGAACGGCCTCGGCGTACGAGACCGCGAGCGCACCGGTGATCACGGAGAGGGTGGTGCGGGTGGAAGAGCCGCGCGAAACATCGCCGGCGGCTACTCCAAGAGGGGTGCGGACGTCTCGTCCGCACAGTGCGGACGGCGACATCCGCACTCCTTCACCACTGCGCGAGCCGGACGTTCACGTTCCTGCCCACAATGCGGACGAGGACGTCCGCACCCCTCTACACGAGAACGTCGACGTCAGCGTCACGGAACCGGCTCCGATCGTCACGATCGAGCCGTTCGAAACTCACGTCCATCACGAGCACGAAACGATCATCGAGCGCCTGGAGCGCGTCGAGCGGCTCAACGTGCGCCGCGAGCGCGTCGTCGAGCGCGAGCGCGCGGCCGAAGTCCGGCAGCAGCAGCAGGCGCCGCCACCCGCGCCGATCGAGATCACCATCAACCGCATCGACGTCCACGCCGCGATCGCTCCGCCGGCGGAGGCGCCGCGGCCGAAGCGTCCGGCGGTGATGACGCTGGAGGAGTACGTCGCCCGGCGCGATGGGGAGCGGCGATGAGCAACTACCTCGCCGTCGCGACCGTGACTGAGGCGCTGCGGATGACTCTCGAGGACGCGGTGAAAATCGTCGGCGGCGCCATCGCCACCAGCGTGCGGCCCGACCAGATCGCCTCGGGAGCCACCGGCGTCAACGTCTACCTCTACCAGATCGTCCCCAACGCCGCGCTGCGCAACAACGACCTCGCGTCGCGCGACGCCGATGGCAAACTCGTGCAGCGGCCGAAGGCGGCGATCGACCTGCACTATCTCCTCACCGTCCACGGCGACGAGAAGACCTTCGAGCCGCAACGCGTGATGGGCGCCGTCATTCGATCGATGCACGACACGGCGGTGCTGACGAAGAAGTCGATCAGAGACGCGGCCGCCCTCGGGGCGCTCACCGGCTCCGATCTCGTCGACGCGCCGGAGCGGATCAAATTCACGCCGCTGCCGCTGTCGGTCGAGGAGCTCTCCAAGCTCTGGACCGTCTTCCAGGCGAAGTTCGCGCTCTCCGTCGCCTACTCGGCCTCGGTGGTCATCATCGAAGGAAGCGACTCGCCGCGCTCGTCGCTGCCGGTGCAGCTGAGCAACCTCGTCGTCCTGCCGTCGATGGGACCGGTCATCGACAAGTTGAAGTCGCAGGCCACTCCCGTCTCGCCGATCGTCGACGTGCAGCCGATCCATCTCAACTACATCGTCCATCTCTACGGCCATGGCTTCCGCAGCGGAACGGCGAAGGTGCGCATCGGCAAGACGCTCGTCGATCCGACGTCGCTGACCGACGACCACATCACCTTCGACCTGAAGTTCCCGCCGTTCCTGGAGGACGACCTCCGCGCCGGCTTGCGCGCGGCGCAGGTCATCACGCAGATCACATTCGGCTCGCCGGCCGATCCGCACGTCGGCTTCGAGTCGAACGCCATGCCGTTCATGCTCGCGCCGCGGCACACCGCCGCGCCGGCGTTCGCGGCACCCAACGTGACGCTGCAGCTCGAGCCGAAAGTGAACAAGGGGCAGCGCATCGTGCTGCTGCTCAACGAGAACGTGCTGGTCAATCCGAAGGCGTACACCTTCAGCACGATCGCGACCGCGGACAGCGCCACGCAGCAGATCGACGTCACCGGCGCCCTGCCCGGGACGTACATCGTCCGCGTGCAGGTCGACGGAGCGGAAAGCCCGCTCGACGTCGGACTCGACGGCCGCTACACCGGCACTCCGAACGTGGTGGTGACATGAGCGACTGGACCGAAGCGAACCAGCGGCATCTCACCGAGGCATTGGCCGAAGTGCGCGCGTTGCTCGAGGCGAAGCTCAGCGAAGGAGTGCGGACGTCTCGTCCGCACACTGTGGCCGAGGCGTCCGCACTCCAGAGGCCGTTCGCGCTCGAAGCCATCGTCGAAATGTTCGGCCTCAGCTCCTTCGAGCGCCTGGCGCTCGTCCTCTGCGCCGGCATGGAGCTCGACTCCGCGTTCGCCTCGCTCTGCGCGCAGCTCCACGGCGACACGGCGCGCCCCTACCCGACCTTCAGCCTCCTCCTCGGCACGATGCCCGACGCGCACTGGAGCGCGCTGACGCCGGCCGCGCCGTTGCGCCGCCATCGCCTGATCGAGGTCGGCTCCGGCGGCGTGATGACCACCGCCCCGCTGCGCATCGACGAGCGCGTACTGCATTACCTGACCGGCATCGATCATCCGGATGAACGTCTCGCCGGAATGGTGGAGGTGCTCAGCGCGCCGTCGCTGCTGGTCGCGTCGCACGAAGCGTCGGCCGCTCGCCTCACGACGCTCTGGAGCACGCCCGCCTCGTGGCCGCGGCTGCAGCTCTGCGGCTCCGACGCGCCGGCGCGCCGGGCGGTCGCGGCGGCGGCGTGCGAGCGTCTCGGCATCGCCGCGCATGCGATGAGCGCGCTGGCATTGCCCCCCGCTCCCGCCGATCTCGACGGATTCGTCCGCCTCTGGCATCGCGAGGCGTGTCTCTCCGGAACGGCGCTGCTCCTCGAATGCGACGCTGTGGACACGAACGATCTCGTCCGCACCGAGACGGTGCAGCACTTCGTCGACGCCATGCGCGCACCGCTCATCGTTTCGACGCGCGAGCCGCGCAGCGCCCTGGCGCGCGGTGCGGTGGCCATCGACGTGGCGAGCGTGCGCGGCGAAGAGCAGCGCAGCCTCTGGCTCGACGCGCTCGGCGGCGAGGCGGCGCGCGCGAACGGCGCGCTCGATCGCGTCATCGCCCAGTTCTCGCTCGCGCCCGACCGCATCGCCGCCGTCGCCGCCTCGGTGCAGGGAGCGGAAGACCTCGGCGCCGCGCTCTGGTCCTCCTGCCGCGCCGCCGCCCGCCCCCGCCTCGACGACCTGGCGCAGCGCGTCGCCAGCAACGCGTCGTGGGAAGACCTGATCCTCCCCGCCGCGCAGGTGGCGCTGCTGCGCGACCTCGTCGCCGCCGTCCGCTTCCGCCCGCGCGTCTACGACGACTGGGGCTTCGCCGGGAAAGACTGGCGCGGCCTCGGCGTCACCGCCCTCTTCGCCGGCGCCAGCGGCACCGGCAAGACGCTGGCCGCGGAAGTCATCGCCAACGCGCTCGGCCTCGATCTCTATCGCATCGACCTGAGCGGCGTCGTCAGCAAGTACATCGGCGAGACGGAGAAGAACCTGCGCCGCGTGTTCGACGCCGCGGAGGAAGGGGGCGCGATCCTCCTGTTCGACGAGGCCGACGCGCTCTTCGGAAAGCGGAGCGAGGTGAAGGACAGCCACGACCGCTACGCGAACATCGAAGTCAGTTACCTCCTGCAGCGGATGGAGGCGTATCACGGCGTCGCCATCCTGACCACGAACTCGCGCGAGGCGCTCGACACCGCGTTCCTCCGCCGCATCCGCTTCGCCGTGCAGTTCCCTTTCCCCGCCGCCGACGAGCGGGCCGCGATCTGGGCGCGCATCTTCCCGCGGAAGCTGCCGACGCACGGTCTCGACGTCGGGAAGCTGGCGCGCCTCTCCGTCGCGGGAGGCAACATCCGCAACATCGCCGTCAACGCCGCGTTCGGCGCCGCGCGCGACGACTCGCCGCTGACCATGCGTCATCTGCTGGAGGCCGCGCGCGCCGAGTTCGTGAAGCTGGAGAAAGCGCTGCCGGCGTCGGAAGTGGAGGAGTGGGTATGAACGCGCCGCTCCGCATCCGCATCGACCGGCTCGTGCTGCACGGGGTCGATCCGCGCGACCGCGACGCCATCGGCGAGGCGGTGCGCGCGGAGCTGTCGCGGATGTTCGGCGGCGGCGAGGTGCCGAACGAAGCGATGCCGGCGCACTCCCGCGACGTGAGCAACATCAGCAGGCAGATCGCGCAGGCGACGCACGGCGCGGTGACGAAGGAGACGGACCGTGTACGGTAAGCGGATCCGGCGCACGCTCCAGACGACACAGACAGGAGTGTCTGTGTTACATCGCCGCGCCGCCGCGTGCAGCACAGACACTCCTGTCTGTGCCGGCGTCGGCCACGACTTCGCCAAAATCCTCGTGCAGCGCCAGCCCAAGGGTAAACCCAAACCAAAGCCCAAACCCAAGCCGAAGCCCAAAAAAAAAGTCGTGAAGAAAGCGACCAAGCTCACCGAGGCCCAGGTGCGCTCGCACATCACGAGCAACAACAAGTCGACGCTCAGCACCGACCTCCTCGTCTGTCTCATCTGGAAAGAAAGCGGCTTCGATCCGAACGACAAGAACAAATCGAGCAGCGCCACGGGCCTGATGCAGATGACGAAGGGCGCCGTCACGCAGGTGAACAAGAGCTCGCCGAAAGGCGTGCACTTCACGCACGCCCAGATGAAAGACCCGGCGAAGAACGTCGAATGCGGCACGCGCTACCTGCAGATCCGGATCGACTGGGCGAAGGGGAGCACCAAGGACGGCCTGAACGGATTCGGCACCGGCAGCGGCTACGCCGACAACATCCTGGAATGCGAGAAGTGCTTCGCCGGCAAACCGGCGAAGTCGTCCGATTGCCTCGACCCGATTCACACGTGATGACTGGAGCCATGCCATGAAGACCTTCGCCGAATCGACGACTTTCCCGCGCGTCACCGCGTCGGGCTCCCTCAACACCCTTCGCCGCGCGTGCGACTGCGCGGGCAAGGAAGGGTGCGACTGCGATGAAGAAGGGGGCATGCAGCGCAGCGCCGAGGGCCCGAGCGCGGCGAGCGGCGTCCCGCCGATCGTGCGCAACGTCCTCGGTTCCGGCGGCCAACCGCTCGAGCCGTCGACGCGCAATTCGTTCGAGTCGCGCTTCGGCGTCGACTTCGGCAGCGTGCGCATCCACACGGGCGACGAAGCCGCCGCGTCCGCACGCGCCGTGAACGCCTCGGCGTACACGGTCGGCCGCGACATCGTCTTCGGCCACGGCCGCTACGCGCCGGACAAGAAGGACGGCGAGCACCTGCTGGCGCACGAGCTCGCGCACGTGGTGCAGCAACGCGGCGCGGCCGCGCCGTCCGCCGACGAGATCTCCCAACCGAATGACGCGAGCGAGCTCGAAGCCGATCGCATCGCCGACGAGGTGTCGCGCCGATGACCTCGTTCCCGCTCGCGCCGCGCCTGCTCAAAGGCGGTCTCGTGCTGATCGATCCCGGCACGGCGGCGGTGCTGCGCGTGATCGCGTTGCAGTACAACCCCGACACCCTCACGCGCTCGTTTCAGATTCAGGCGGTCGGCGAAGCGCGCGATCGTTCCGAGGCGTTGCGGTTGAAGGGACCACCGGTCGAGACGCTCAAGATCGACGCGGAGATCGACGCCACCGACCAGCTCGAGCAGCCCGACCAGAATCAGAAGACGGTGGAGATGGGCATCCAGCCGCAGCTCGCGGCGCTGGAGATGATCGTCTATCCGACCACCGGCCAGCTGCAGGCGAACAACTCTCTGGCGCAACAGGGGACGCTGGAGATCGCGCCGATGGAGTCGCCGCTGACGCTCTTCGTCTGGAGCCGCTTCCGGATCGTGCCGGTGCGCGTGACGGAGCTGAGCATCACCGAGGAGGCATTCGATCCGCGGCTCAACCCGATCCGGGCCAAGGTCAGCATCGGCATGCGCGTCCTCTCCGTCGACGACCTCGGCTTCAACCACAAGGGCGGCAGTCTCTATCTCATGTACCAGCAGCAGAAGGAGCGCTTCGCCGCCGCGGCCGCGAGCGCGCTCACCTCGACGCTCGGCATCGGAGGGATCCCATGAGCGACACGCGCGCCGACGCGCTGCAGAAAATCCTCGAGGGTCCGCCGCTCTCGGCGACCGCCTTCCCGCCGAACAGCCGCTATCACGGCCTCGGCACGCTGAAGCTGCCGACCGACGACGGCCTCGGCATCGTTTATCTGAAGCGCCGCGTGGTCCCGACGCCTGACTCATTGACGGAAGTCGGCATCCACGTGGTGACGGAAGGAGAGAGGCTCGACAACATCGCCTCGCAATACCTCGGCGATCCGGAGCTCTTCTGGCGGCTCTGCGACGCGAACGGCGCCATGCGCCCCGAGGAGCTCACCGAGACCATCGCGCGCCAGCTGCGCATCACGCTGCCGGCCGGCATCGGCGGAGGCCGCACCTGACGCCATGCTGAAGGGAATCCATCTCACGCTGATGATCGGGCCGGCCATCGCCAAACCGGTGCCGCAGGTCGTGCTCGACGCGCTCGACAGCGTGAAGGTGATGATCTCCACCGGAAAAGACGCCGCCTTCGAGCTCGTCTTCACCATCAGCAACCGCTCGCCGCTGCACACCATGTTTCTCCTCGCCGGCGGCGCGACGATCCCGATCATGCGCGTGATCATCGTCGTCACCGTCAACGGGACGCCGAACGTGCTGATCGACGGCGTCATCACGCAGCATCAGATCGCGCCCGGCAGCGACGCCGCGCACTCCACGCTCACCCTCACCGGCGAAGACCTCAGCGCGGTGATGAACCTGATCGACTTCAGCGGCATCCCGTATCCCGCCTCGCCGCCGGAAGGACGGGTGGCGATCATCGTGGCCAAGTACGCGGCGCTCGGGATCATCCCCAAGATCATCCCCAGCATCATGATCGACGTCCCGCTGCCGACGGAGCGCATCCCGCGGCACAAGGGAAAAGACCTCGCGTACATCCGGTCGCTGGCCGACGAGGTCGGCTACGTCTTCTACATGGAGCCCGGCCCCAGCGCGGGGACGAGCTTCGCCTACTGGGGACCGGAGATCAAAGTCGGCGCGCCGCAGCCCGCGCTGAACATCAACATGGACGCGCACACCAACGTCGAATCGCTGTCGTTCCGCTTCGACGCCGACAACCGGACGCTGCCGGTGGTGATGATCCAGAACCCGGCGTCGCACGTCACGATCCCCATCCCGGTTCCCGACATCACGCCGCTCAATCCGCCGCTCGGATTGATCCCGCCGATCCCGAAGGACATCGAGCCGATCGAGTCGAGCGCGAAATTAAATCCCGTGCAGGCGGCGCTGATCGGCATCGCCAAAGCCGCGAAGTCGGCCGACGCGCTCTCCGCCAGCGGCTCGCTCAACGTGCTTCGTTACGGACGGCTGCTGCAACCGCGCAAGCTCGTCGGCGTGCGCGGCGCGGGCGACGCCTTCGACGGCCTGTACTACGTCGAGAGCGTGACGCACGACATCAAGCGCGGCGAATACAAACAGCAGTTCACGCTGCGGCGGAACGGACTGCTCTCCACGGTTCCACGGGTGCCGGCATGAGCGAAGGCACGTACTACGGCAAGTACCGCGGCACGGTGATCAACAACGTCGATCCGATGCGCATGGGCCGCATCCAGGCGTCGGTGCCCGACGTCGGCGCGGCGCTGCCGAGCAGCTGGGCCATGCCGTGCGTGCCGATCACCGGCCGCGGTTGCGGGACGTGGATGGTGCCGCAGGTCGGGGCCACGGTGTGGATCGAGTTCGAGCAGGGCGACTCCGACTATCCGATCTGGAGCGGCGGCTTCTGGGGCGCGGCGAGCGACGCGCCGGCGATCGCGCAGGCGGGCAATCCGGCCAGCCCGAGCATCGTCATGCAGACGGCGCTGCAGAACATGCTCGTCATCAGCGACGTCTCCGGCCCCACCGGCGGAATCATGCTCAAGATCGCCTCGGGCGCGTCGATCCTCATCAACGACACCGGCATCACGATCTCGAACGGCAAGGGCGCGTCGATCGTCATGTCGGGGCCGGACGTCACGATCAACAACGGCGCCCTGAAGGTGACGTGATGGCGCTCGACCATACACGCGCGACCGTGCAACGCCCAGGAGGGGTGCGGACGTCTCGTCCGCACAGCCGTCGCGCAGCGCCGGCTCAGTCCGCGTCGCGGACGTATGGGCGGACGAGGACGTCCGCCCCCCTCGTCTCTGTCGTCGAGAAGGTGACGTGATGCCGGGCGCGCTCTTACATGTCGGGGCGACCGTGCAATGCGCGCACGCCGGGCAGGCGATGCCGACGAAGCCGAATCCGCGCGTGAGCGTCGGCGGACAGCCCACCGCCACCATCGACGCGCCGTACAGCGTCGCGGGCTGCGGACTGCCGTCGAACGCCGGCGGCCCGTGCGTGACCGGGCAGTGGACCGTCGGCACCACGCGCGTGACGTCGATGGGCCAGCCGCTGGTGATCGACAGCGGCGTCTCCACCTGCACGCCGACCGGAACGCCGCTGACCGTCGTGCAATCGCAGAAACGGGTGACGGGGACCTGAGCGATGAACGTCGACTATCCGTATCGCATCGACGGCCGCGGCCGCACCGCCAACACGGATGACGAGGACTACATCCGCGACCTGATCGAACAGGTGCTCTTCACCATGCCGGGCGAGCGCGTCAATCGTCCCGACTTCGGCTGCGGCCTGATGCAGCTGGTCTTCGCGCCGAACAGCGCGGAGCTGGCGGCGACGACGCAGTTCACGGTCGGGGCCGCGCTGCAGCAGTGGCTCGGCGAGCTGGTGAAGGTGCTCGACGTCCGGGTCGAGGCGAACGACTCCACGCTCAAGGTCGACATCGTCTACGTCATCGTCCGCACCCAGCAGCAGCGCAGCGCGCAGTTCTCGCGGGAGGTCGTGTGAGCGGCACCGGCGTCTTCCGCTGCTGCGACGACCTGCGCGTGGAGCTGGTGCGCGCGCAGGTGAAGTTCAACGGCATCGAATGGCTGGAGGTCGTCGATCACGACGCGCCGACCGACGACGAGCGCCAGCGCATCCTCCGCGTCCACTTCGTCAACACACCGCCGCCGCCGATCGCGAACATCAAGCGGGACAACGTCGTCATCGAAGGGGGCGAGCGGATCCGCCACATCGAGCACGACAAGGATCCGGCCTACGACGGCGACGTCCTGGTCATTCATGTCACGCCGCACGGCGACTTCTCGCCCTACACCCTGCGGCTGGTCAACGTGCCGGACATCGATCCGCCGCTCTCCTCGATCGACTTCTCGTTCAAGGTCGACTGCCCGTCCGATTTCGATTGCCGCGTCGATGCGAGCTGCGTCGAGCCGCTGCCGCCGTCGCCGCACATCGATTACCTGGCGAAGGACTACGGCAGCTTCCGCCGCCTGATGCTCGACCGCCTCTCGCTCCTCCTCCCCGGGTGGCGGGAGCGGACTCCGGCGGATTTCGGCGTCACGCTGGTCGAGCTGCTGGCCTACGTCGGCGACTCGCTCAGCTATCAACAGGACGCGGCGGCCACCGAGGCGTATCTCGGGACCGCGCGGCTGCGCACGTCGGTGCGCCGGCATGCGCGGCTGATCGACTACCGGATGCACGACGGCTGCAACGCGCGCGTCTTCGTGCAGGTGATCGTCACCGGCGCCCTCCCGCTGCCGAAGTCGACGAAGCTCTTCACGAAGATCGAAGACCTCGCCGACCGCATCGTCGAGCCGAGCCGCGAGTACGACCAGGCCGTGGCGAAGCATCCGGTCTTCTTCGAGACGCTGCACGACGCGCAGCTCGATCCGGCCAACGAGGTCCTCCCCTTCTACACCTGGGGCTCGCGCAACTGCTGCCTTCCGCGCGGCGCGACGCGCGCGACGCTGAAGGGACATTTCACGCTCAAGCGCGGAGAGCTGATCCTCTTCCGCGAAGAGCTCGGGCCTCGCACCGGAGACTCCGCGGACGCCGATCCCGCGCATCGCCACGTCGTCCGCCTCATCGACGACGGCAAGCAGGACGCCGACGATCTCACCGGGATCGACATCACGAACATCGTCTGGGGCGATGAGGACGCGCTGCCGTTCCCGCTCTGCATCTCGGCCACGACCGACCAGCGCCACAAAGAGGTCTACCTCGACAACGTCAGCCGCGCGTACGGCAACATCGTGCTCGCCGATCACGGGCTGACCATCGTGGACGAGCCGCTCGGCACGGTGCCGGAGCCGACGCTCTTCCGCCCCGCCCCCACCACCGGCGACGCCTGCGCGCACGGCGAGCCGGTCGCGGTGATCCCGCGCTTCCGTCCGCGCCTGAAGAACGGTCCGCTCACGCAGCAGGGACGCAGCGCGAAGCCGTCGCTGGCGCATCCCGATCCGCTGCCGTTCGACTCAAACGCCTCGGCCGCCGCGGCGATGCGCTGGAAGATCGAAGACGTCCTGCCGTGGATCAGGCTCGGCGACTGGGAAGTGCAGGCCGACCTCTTCGAAAGCGATCCGAGCGACCGGCACTTCGTCGCCGAAGTCGAGGACGACGGCATCGCCACCATCCGCTTCGGCGATGACGATTACGGCGAGCGTCCCGTCGCCGGCACCGCGTTTAAGGCGACGTATCGCGTCGGCAACGGCATCGCCGGCAACGTCGGCGCGGAGTCGATCCGCCACGTCGTGAGCAACGACGGCGGAGTCAAACGCGTCGTCAATCCGATGCCGGCGCGCGGCGGCGTCGATCCCGAGCCGATCGAGCACGCGCGGCAGATCGCGCCGGCGACGTTCAAGGTGCAGGAGCGCGCGGTCACCGAGGCCGATTACGCGGAGGTGACCGAACGGCGCGACGACATCGACCGCGCCGCCGCCACCTTCCGCTGGACCGGCAGCTGGCACACGCTCTTCGACACCATCGACCGCCTCGGTGGACGCGAAGTCGACGATCCGTTCCGCGCCGACATCCGCCAGTACCTCGAGCGCTATCGCGTCGTCGGCCACGACATCGAAGTCGATCCGCCGCGCTTCGTCTCGCTCGAGCTCGCGCTCACCGTCTGCGTCCTCGCCGGCTACTTCCGTCCCGACGTCGAGCTCGTGGTGCGCGACGTCCTCACCAGCGGCACGCGCCGCAACGGGTCGCCCGGCTTCTTCCATCCCGACAACTTCACGTTCGGCCAGCCGGTGATCATGAGCAGGATCATCGCCGCGGTCGCCGCCATCGACGGCGTCGACGCGGTGTTCGTCGACCTGTTCCAGCGGCAGGGCAACGCCGCGTCCGACGCGCGCGGCACCGGCGTGCTGCCGCTCGGACGGCTGGAGATCGCGCGCCTGGAGAACAGCCGTGACTTCCCCGAGCACGGCCTGCTGACGCTGGTGATGCGAGGTGGCGTGTGAGCGCGAAAACCGGAGTCTCCACCTGCGGCTGCTGCAGCGGCATTCATGTCGAGACGCCGCTGCTGGTGGCGAACCGGCCCGGCCTCTCCGCCATCGCGTACCGCGCCGGCGACTGGGGCTCGTTCAAGCGGAGCATGCTCGCCGCGCTGTCGGGCAGGACGCCGATCTCCGCGCTCACCTCGCGCGACGACGACGACTTTTCCATCGCCCTGCTCGACGCGTTCGCCACGACCGCCGACGTCCTGACGTTCTACCAGGAGCGGATCGCGAACGAGTCGTATCTGCGCACGGCCGGCGAGCGCGCCTCGGTGCTGCAGCTGGCGCGGCTCATCGACTACGAGCTGGCGCCGGGAGTGGCGTCGAACGTCTGGCTGACGTTCAACGTCGATACCGCCGAGGGCTCGCCGCCGAGCGTGCGCGTCGACAAAGGGACGCGCGTGCAGAGCGTTCCGGGCCAGGACGAAAAGCCGCAGAACTTCGAGACCTCGGCGGACCTCAACGCGCGCGCCGAATGGAACGAGCTCAAGCCGCGCCTCGCCTATCCGCATGCGCCGGCCGCAGGCGACACGTTCACCTGGCTCAAGGGAACGTCGACGAACCTCTCCGTCGGCGACGCGCTCCTTTTCTTCAAGGACAACACGCACTGGGACCTGCGCCTCGTCGACAGCGTCACCCCCGTCTTTGCCGACGACAAGAAGAACGAGAAGACGAAAGTCACCTGGGTGGACGGCCTTTCATCGCTTGCCGCGGGCGCGACGATCTTCGCCATGCGCGTGAAGACCGCGTTCTTCGGCTACAACGCCCAGAGCCCGAATGCGTTGCCGGCCGACACGCGAACGAACTACGCATCCGAGATCGACGGCGACGAGTGGAAGTACGACCAGTTCGACGGCATCCTCTTCCTCGACGGCAATGACCCCCGCATCAAGCGCGACACGCATGTCGTCCTCCAACGCTTCTTCGCTTCGCCCGACCACTACACCGCGTTCTACGTGAAGGAGTTCGCGCTGACGGCGTTCGCGATGTCGGGAAAGTCGACGCTCCTGATCCTCGATGGCATTCCGTCGCTCGACGCCTACAGCGGCGGTGTCGTGTACCGCAGCACCGTCGTCTACACCGCGAGCGAAGCGCTCGAGCCGGCCGATCATCCCGTCGTCGCCGGCGCGCAGATGTCCGAACCGATCGAGCTCGATGGCGCGCTGACGCAATCGTTCGAAGCGGGACGCCCGGTCATCATCCGCGGCAAGAAGCTCGGCACGAATACGATCATCCCGGAGCTGGCGTACGTGAAGTCGGTCGCCGACGCGAACACGGCGCATCCGAAGCTGACCCTCACCACCGCGCTGGCGAACCACTTCGACGTGACGACGGTCTCGATCTTCGGAAACGTCGCCGCCGCGACGAACGGCGAGACCGTGACCGAAGTCCTCGGATCGGGCGACGCGGCCACGCCGTTCCAGCGCTTCAAGCTCGCGCAGTCGCCGATGACCTACACCTCGTCGGATGAAGCGGCGGGCGGCGCGGCGTCGACGCTCGAGGTCTACGTCAACGACGTGAAGTGGACCGAAGTGCCGACGCTCTTCAACGCCGGCCCGAACGCGCGCGTCTACACCACGCGCCGCGACGACGAGGCGAAAACGACCGTCTACTTCGGCGACGGCAAGAGCTCCGGCGCGCGGCTGCCGACCGGCGATCACAACATCCGCGCCGTCTATCGCAAGGGAATCGGCTCGACCGGCAACGTCGACGCGAGCAAGATCTCGCTTCTCCTGACCAAGCCGCTCGGACTGAAGGACGTGAGCAACACGTTCGCGGCCGAGGGCGGGGCGGACGGCGAGATCCTGGCGGACGCGCGGACCAACGCGCCGCGCACCGTGCTCACGCTCGACCGCGTCGTCTCGCTGCTCGACTACCAGGCGTACGCCGCGTCGTTCGCCGGCATCGCCAAGGCCATCGCCACCTGGACCTGGACCGGCACCGCGCGACAGGTCTTCCTCACCGTCGCCGCGCCGAAGGGGACGCCGTTCCCCACGCCGAGCACGACGCTCGATTCGCTTGCCGGCGCGCTCGTGAAGCATGGAGATCCATACGTCCCGCTGACCATCCTCGACTACAAGCCGGCGCCGTTCGTCCTCGTGGCGCGCGTCGGCATCGAGAAAAACTACGTCGCTTCGATCGTCCTCGACCAAGTGCGCAAGGCGGTCGCCGCCGCGTTCGCCTTCGAGGCCCGCTCGTTCGGCGAAGCGGTCGACCTCTCCGACGTCATCAAGGTCATGCACTCCATCGCCGGCGTCGCGTCGGTCGACATCGACTTTCTCTTCCGCGTCACGCCGTGGGTGCCGTCGCGTCAGGAGCGGCTCACCGCGAAACTGCCGCGGCAACTGCCTGACGGCACGCTGCGGCCGGCCGAGATCCTCACGCTCGCCGCCGCGCTCATCACGGAGGCGAAATGAGCTTCGACGCCGATCGCCTGATGAAGCTCCTCCCCGCCGTCTACCGCGCGCGGGACGACCGCAAGAACGAGCTGCGCGCGCTGCTCGCCGTCATCGCCGAGCAGATCGGCGTGCTGGAGGAAGATCTCGCCCAGCTCTACGACGACCAGTTCATCGAGACCTGCGCCGCCTGGGTCATTCCGTACATCGGCGACCTCCTCGGCAACCGCCCGCTCTACGACGGCGGCGGCGACGCCGACGCCGAGCCGCGCGAAGTCTTCCCCGATCTCGCCGGCCCGCGCTTCGTGCCGCGCGTGGCGTTGCGCGGCCGCGCCGACGTGGCGAAGACGATCTTCTACCGCAAGCGGAAGGCGACGCTGCCGATGCTGGAGGCGCTGGCCAGCGACGTCACCGGCTGGACGGCGCGCGTGGTCGAGTTCTTCGAGCTGCTGCGCTGGAACCAGTGCGTGCGCAATCACCTCCGCCTCTTCAGCCACGGCCAGCCCGACCTCCGCTCCAACGAGCCGCTGGAGCGGATCGGCGGACCGTTCGACACCATCACGCACACCATCGACGTCCGTCCCGTCAGCCAGGTCGACGGCTGGTACGAGATGCGGAACATCGGCTTCTTCCTCTGGCGCCTGCGCAGCTACGAGCTCGACGACGCCGACGCGCGCCTCGACTCCGGGTTCCGCTACCGCGCGAACCGCCTCGGCCTCGACGCGCCGCTCTTCACGCGCGAGAAGCGCAACGATTTCGTCGGCGTCACCGAGCTGCAGGTGCCGGGCCCGATCCGTCCGACGTTCTTCCTCGAGGACCTCCGCCGCTTCAACGCCCTGCCCGCGCCGCTCCCCGGCGCGAGCGACATCTACGGCCTTCCCGACGAGCCGCTGCCCGACCTGAAGCGCAGCATCTCGATCTTCGTCGACGGCGTGTTCATCAAGCCGGAACTGATCTGCGCGGCGAACCTCGCCACGTGGAACCAGCCCGCCGGATTCAAGGTCGCGGTCGACGTGCGCAACGGACGGATCGCCCTCGGCGACAAATACGCGAACGGCGCGGCCGTCCTGATCTCCTTCCACTACGGCTTCTCCGCCGACCTCGGCGGCGGCACCTATCCGCGCTCCGGCTGGCTGGTCAAACAGAATCCCGCCGATCCCGACGACCAGATCGCCGTGAAAAAAGGGACCGCCGTCGACACCCTCGCCAAGGCCCTCGCCCAGTGGGTCACCGGCGGCCGGAAGAACACCGTCATCACCATCGGCGACAACCGCACCTACGACGAGACGGCGTCGACGCTGGTGCTCGATCCTCCCGACAAGAAGCGGATCGTCATTCAGGCCGACACCCACTGCTGGCCGCACGTCATCCTCAACAAGCCGATCGACATCACCTGCGGCGAAGACGCGACGGCGACGCTCTCCGGACTGCTCATCGAAGGCCAGCTCGTCGTGCGCCAGCTGTCAGGCCGCCTCCGCCTGCTGCACACGACCGTCGCGCCGGTGGCGGGAAAGCCGAGCCTCTCCACGACCCCCGCGGTGATGAACAAGACGAAGGTCGACACGTTCCGCGCGGAGATCGCCTTCAGCATCCTCGGCGCGATCCAGCTCCCGCCGAACGGACGCGGCGTGGCCATCTTCGACAGCATCGTGGACGGCGCGATCACGGGCTACAAGGCGAACACTCCCGGTCCCGCGCTGCGCATCGAGCGCTCCACCGTCTTCGGCCGCGTCTTCGTACGCGAGCTGCCGCTGGCCACCGAAGCGATCTTCAACGACGTCATCATCGTCGTCCGCCGCCAGCAGGGCTGCGCGCGCTTCAGCTTCATCCCGCGCGGATCGCGCACGCCGCGCCCCTATCGCTGCCAGCCCGACCTGGAGATCCGCACGCGCGACGAGCTGGAGAAAGCGCGGCTCGGGCGCGACCTCACGCCGGCCGAGCTGAAGGCCATCGCCGACGTCGTCTACGCGTTCCTCGAGCCGAGCTTCACCTCGGTGCGCTACGGCGATCCCGGCTACGCCCAACTCCATCTGCACGCGCCGCCGCAGATCACCCGCGGCGCACAGGACGGCTCGGAAATGGGGGCGTTCTGTCATCTCAAACAACCACAGCGCGAAGGGAATCTCCGTTTGCGCCTCGGCGAGTACCTGCCGTTCGGACTCGTGCCCGGATTCATCTACGTGACGTGAGAGGAGCCGTTCATGCCAGGCGACTACAGTCGGTTCACTGACGACCCCAGGAAGCGATTCGCAAAAGTGCTGACGCAGCAGGGACGCGTCACGCTCGATTCGGATCAGAACGAGCTCGTCGACATCCTCACGCGCCGCGACCGCACGCAGGCGCTCGACACCTTCGGGCCCGCCGCCGTCCCCCGCGCCACCACCCCCGGCGCGTTCCTCATCACCGCTTCAGGCGCCGACCTGAAGATCGGCGCGGGACGGATGTACATCGACGGCTACCTGGCCGAGGCCTTCGATACCGATCCGCTGACGTACCTCACGCAGCCGTTCTATCGCGCTCCCGATCCGCCGGGCATCGACACGCTTCCCGCTGGCCGCGGACTGGTCTACCTCGACGTCTGGGAGCAGGAGCTGACGTACGTCGAGGATCCCGACCTGCTCGAGTCGGCGCTCGGCGGCGTCGACACCACGACGCGCATCCAGACCGTCTGGCAGGTGAAGATCGCTTCGGCGAAAGACTTCCCCGACATCGACTGCCGCGTCGATTTCAACAAACTCTTCCCGCCGTCGCCCGCGCGGCTCACCGTCAGCGTCGACCTTCCGCCCGAGCCGCCCGATCCATGCCTGCCGGTGACGTCGGGCGGATTCCGCGACGTCGAGAACCGCCACTACCGCGTCGAGATCCACGGCAACAGCGTGCCGCGCAAGTTCAAGTACGCGCGCGATCCGGTGGAGTCGGAGGTCGAGGAGATCAAGCCGGGCGCGGGCGAGACCGTCATCAAGGTCAAGCGCATCGGACGCGACTCCGTGCTCCGCTTCAAAGACGGCAACTGCGTCGAGCTGCTCAACGACGCGCGCGTGCTGCGCAACGAGCCGGGCATCATCGCCCGCATCACGAACATCAACGAAGCGCGGCGCGAGATCACGGTGGACCAGGTGATCGCCGCCTCCGAGCGCGGCGACGCGAGCGGCAACGACGCGAACGGACGGCCGATGCACGCGCGCCTCATCCGCTGGGACCAGGGAGGCAAGAGCGCCACCGATCCACTCAATGACGTCATCGCCGGCAAGATGAATCTCGAGTTCGGCATCCAGATCGAGATCAAGGGAACGCCGCGCCACGGCGACTACTGGATGTTCCCGGCGCGCGCCGCCACGAGCTCCGCCGGCCCGCTGGTCGACGCGCCGCCGCGCGGCGTGATCCATCACTACGCCGCGCTGGCCATGATCTCCGGCCTCGGCACGAAGAAGCCGGTCGTCGACACCGACTGCCGCATCCTCTGGCCTCCGCTGGCCGGCGGGGGCGAGGACTGCGAATGCGGCGCATGCGTGAACGCCGAAGATCACAACAGCGGCAAGTACACGATCGACATGGCGATCAACGACGTGAAGGCGAAGTTCGGCGGAAAGGTCTGCCTCAAGCCGGGCCTCTACGTCATCAAGGAGCCGATCCTCATCCGCGACGCGCAGTTCCTCCATCTGACCGGACACGGCTGGGCGGTGCTGTATTACGCCGGCGAAGGGACCGATCCGGCGATCCGCGTGGAGAGCAGCGCCGACATCACGCTCGAAGGACTGGTGGTGCTGCGATTCACGACCGGGCGTCCGCCGAGCGCAATCATGATCCGCAACTGCGTCGTCAACATCGTGGTGCAGGACTGCGTCGTGCTCATGCCGCAGCCGTCGCAGATCTTCAACGACGTGAAGGCCGCGCCGGCGCCGTTCTCCGGCATCGCCATCCTGCTCGACGGCCTCACGCAGGACGTACACATCCGCAACAACCTCCTGCAGTGCGGCATCGGCGTGAGCGGGTCGCAGAAGGACGGCCCGTCGGTGGCCATCCTCGGCGGGTCGATCGACGAGAACATCATGCTCTGCTCGGCCATCGGCGTGCGGCTGAACGTCTTCGCCCTGGCGGTGAACATCGCCCGCAACTGGATCATGACGGCGACCACCGGCATGTCGCTCTCCGGCCTGACCGTGCCGGGGACGTCGATCGAGATCGATGAGAACCGCGTCTACACCGGCGAGCTCGGAATCGTCTTCGGCACCGACCGGACCACGTTCTCCAACAACACCATCGCCGGTCCGCTCGATACGACGGAGGTCTCGCGCATCCCGGGCGTGAACGTCACCGGCATCCTCGCCTACACCGGCAACCGGGAAGACTTCGTCGATGAGTGCCGCATCGTCGGGAACCGCATCCGCCAGATGCAGGGCTACGGCATCGCCTTCGACGCCATCGCGCGGCGCGGCATGGTGAAGCAGAACTTCATCTCCCGCACCGGCGGCGCGGCGATCGCGCTGCTCGACAACGCGGCGGGATCGACGGTGGTCATCGAGAACAACATCATCAACGACGTGGCCATCAACGACGACGACGACCTGCGGGTCAACGCCGCCATCCGCGTCGGGCCGCTCGCCGACGCGGCGGTGCTGTCGAACACGATCGAGACAGCGGGCGGCGACCTGGCGCGGACGAAGCTCCCCTCCGCCGGCGTGTTCGCGGACGGGTCGAAGAACGTCCGCATCCATCAGAACCGGATCGAAGGAGTGGCGCCGTCATTCGCGCCGTACTCCGCGGCGATCGACGTCGCGCTCCCGGCGCATGGGGCGGAGATCGAAGGGAACGCCGTGCGCACCGACGGCGCGTCCGACCAGCAGAAGGCCCACTGCTTCAACGTCCGCATCGGCCCCGCCGCGCGGCGCCGCTTCACCGTCGTCCGCCTGCAGCGCACGGCCGCGGCCACGCGCGCGGCGCGCGCGACCGACAAGGCGACGGCCGCCGGCGGAAGCGTGCAGCCGCTCTCCTTCACCTTCCAGCTCGCGCAGGTCCTGCTCCTCGACTTCAAGATCTTCGTGGTCGAGCACGAGCCGGTGCGGGCCATCATCCGCGGCAATCGCCTCGACAGCTTCGGGCCGTATTTCGAGGCCCTGAGCATGGTGAACGTCGAGAACTTCGGAGGGAACGAAGTGGCGTGCACGTTCGGCGGCAACATCTGCGTCGCCAAATACGTCGGGCCGGACAATCGCATCGGGCTCGCCGCCCGCTTCTACTCGACGACCCTGGTGGCCGACTCGAATCAGTTCCTCGGCTCAATGGCCGAGGCTGTGGACGTCGGCACCGTGGGCTGGACGATCGTCGGCAACATCGTGCAGGACGGCAAGGCGATCCTGGTGATCGACCCCGGCACCGGAGCGAAGCGCAATCTCTTCACCTACATACCGCCCGACCCGTTCGGCTATTACGCGATGGTGAACCGCCAGATCTGAGGACGACCATGCAATTCGAAACGTTCGACGAAGACCTCACCCCCACCGAGCTCTCCATCCGCATGCTGGGGAAATCGAAGAAGCAGTCGGAGCTCGTGGACCGCATCCTCGCGGCGAATCCGCACCTCGCGGAGATGAAGACGATTACGAAGGGAACGCCGGTGATCAAGCCGGCCGATCCGTCGCCCGATCCGCGCCTCGCGGCGGCGGTCGACCGCGCGCAGCAGGCGATCGACGGCGCGACCAAGCAGCGGCTCACCACGCTCGCCGCTCAGCGCGCCACGCTCGACGACCGGATGGCCACGATCAAGCAGATCCGCCCCAGCCTCCCCACCACCGACGCGGCGGTGCTGAAGAAAGTGGACGAGATCCAGACGCTGACCAGGACGGCCCTCAGCGACCTCGCGACGGAGGAAAAAGAGACCGACGGCCGCGGCGGCGAGCTGCGCGAACTGGCGGGGGAGGCGGTGCCGAAAGCGTTACCGCTGCCCTTCCGGAGGTAGGGATTTCCGCTTCGGCGACACTCCTCCTGAAGATGGACCGGCGGGTGAAGCAGGTGCTCGACTTGCTCGAGCGCGAGTGGCGTTCCCGGCATCGGGTGCAGGACCTGGCGTCCGCCGTGAACCTCGGCGCGTCCCACCTCGCCCACCTCGTGCGCCGCGAGGCCAACACCACCATCCGCGAGATCATCCGCCGGCGCCGCCTCATCGAAGCCGCGCGCCTCCTCGCCACCACCCACCAGCGCATCTCCGAGATCTGCTACTACGTCGGCTTCGCGGACGTGTCGAATTTCAATCACGCCTTCCGCCGGGAGCTGGGACTGAGCCCGCGCGCGTATCGCGAGCACCACTGGCGGCAGGAGGAAGAGTAACGCTGGCCCCACGTCCCTCTCCCCGCACACGGGGAGAGGGTGCCGAAGGCGGGTGAGGGGCAGTGCCTGCCGCGATGAACGTCCCCCTCATCCGCCTGCGGCACCTTCTCCCCCTCGCGG